>Ga0335075_10015918_pt1 | contig 11258 bp, 10 predicted proteins | sample Lox_Sample_24_FD_206723 | JGI IMG/M metagenome (GOLD analysis project Ga0335075, IMG submission 206723) | Soil microbial communities from Loxahatchee National Wildlife Refuge, Florida, United States - Lox_Sample_2.4 | ecosystem: Environmental > Terrestrial > Soil > Wetlands | place: USA... | reverse complement strand
GAACACGAGGTCGCCGCCCTCGATGCCGACGACGGAATCGTCGCGCGTGGTCAGCACCTGGAATTTCTGGAAGTCGAACGGCGAGGCCGGACGCATGTCGGGTTCGAAATACGGCAGCGTCTCTTCGTATTCGGCGGTGACGCGCGCGGTCCTGCGATCGGCCGCGAGTTCGATGTCGAGCGACTTGCGCTCGAGCTTGTATTGCCGTAGCCAGGCGTTCTTCGCGGCCTCGAGGCAGAAGGTCTTGCGGCCGATCTCGAGATCGCTGGGCGGCAGCCGTTCGAGGTAACCCTGGAACCTGAGATGCAGCCGGAAATTCTCGCCGCGCAGCTCGCAGATGTGCGGCGCGTACAACGTGCGCGCCGTGGCATCGGCCCGGTCGACGAAGTCGCGCACCTTGCGCTCGTCGAGCGAACGCGTGCAGCCGGCGAAGGACGTGCACAGGACCAACAAACAAAGTGCGTGGCGCGACGACATCGGGCCGGATTCTAGCTACCGCCGCCGCGGCGGAACGTGAACCGATGCGCGAAAGGCGGTGGCGAAAAAAAGCCCCGCAGAGCGGGGCTTGTTAGTTTCGTCGTCGTCGACTTAGGTAATCGCTGTCAGCCGACCAGGTCGACTTCACGGGCGGTAATGATGACGGCTGGGACGTTGGTGACCTTTCGATCTCCGGCTAAACAGTTAAGCCCGCGTGTCAGTCCACGCTTTGTCCGTCCTCGCCAGTAGCCACAACCTCTGCTACCGACTGAACCCGTGCCCGTGAGCAAATCCCGAGTTTCTATATCTGAAATTCCGTTGTGTTCTCCGCGCATCAATGCGTGATGCCGTGCAGATCCACTCGTACCGCGTAATTCTTACAACCGCGCGCCAGAACCGTTAATTCAGCTACTTAGCGCCCGATTGGCCGACCACGCGTGGCCGGATCATACGCCGAAACCTTCTCGCCACAATGTCTCGATTGCGCGACATCGACCGTTTCCTTCCCGGAATATCGGCGCTTCCTCCGTAGGCTGGAGGTGACCGGATTCGCAACTCACGCTCAGCGCGTCAGACGAATCGTGAAGATCGCGCCGGAGTGGTCGGGGAGATTGGCGGCCTGCGCGGATCCGCCGTGAAATTCGGCGATCAGGCGCACGATGTAGAGCCCCAGTCCGAAATGCGGGCGCAGCCGACCCTGCGGCGTGTCGGCCTCGGCGCGCGACTGCCACAGCGATTCGAACAACCGCGTGGCCGCTTCGGGCGGCAGCGGCGGTCCCGGATTCGCGACGGACAGCTCGGCGTGTGCCTCGTCGTGGGTCACGCGCACGGTGATCGTGGCGCCATCGGCGCTGAAGTCGACGGCATTGTCGACAAGCTTGTCGAGGAGCTGCACGATCAGCTCCGGCGCGCCATTCATATCTATGGGTTCATCCGGCACCTGGCAGGCGAAGTGCCGCTGCGGGAAGGCGGCGCCGTACGCCTCGACGGTCGCCCGCACCAGCGCGGCGAGATCGAAGCGCTGCCGCTCGCTGTGCGCGATCGCTTCCTCGACGCGCGTGGCCGCGCCCATCGCGGTCAGGATGGCGCCGAGACGTTCGCTGCCCTCGCGTGCCCGCGCGATGTAGACGCGGGCGTTCTCGCCCATGCCGCCGTTGGCGGACCCCTTCGCCTGGGCCGCCTCGCTCTCGAGGTTCTCGAGCGACGAGCGGACGATCGTCAGCGGCGTGCGGATCTCGTGCGCCAGCTTGCCGGCCAGCGTGCGCAGGTAGCCGGTGTATTCGTCGAGCCGGCCTAGCAGCGACGAGAAGCTGCGCGACAGGTCGCCGAGCTCGTCGCGGGCTTCGGACTCGGGCAGCTGGCGCGCCAGGCTGCCTTCGCGACTCAGGGCCGTCTCCGCGGCGTGACCGAGGCGCGAGATGCGCAAGGTCATGCGGCCGGCGAACCAGAACGCGGCGCCGACGGCGAACAACGTGGCGAACAGCGTGAGGTTCAGCAGCCGCGTCAGCGCGCGGTCGCGCAGCGTCAGCCAGCGATCCGCGGTCTGCGCGAGCTGGATCACGCCGATCACGTGTGTGCCGTCGGCCGCGTAGATCGGCGCGGCCGCGGCCACGATGACGCGGTTCTCGTAGGGCCCCGCGAACAACGTGCTCTCGGCCTTGCCCTGGACCGCGCGCTGGGTCAGGTCCTGCGCCGCGCGCTCGCGCGATTCCTGCGTGACGTTGCGCGGCACGTAGTTGCCATCGAGGAACAGCCGGTACATGCGCGGCAGGAAGCCGCGCATGCGCGTGTAGTCGCCGGGCAGCGCCGGTGCATCGAGCCGCGTCAGCACGGCGCCGGTCGAGGAGGCGACGGTGAGCTCGACGCCGGGTTGCGAGAACTGGCGCAGGTGGTCGTTCAGGTCGGGCGAGGCGGCGATCAATCGGCCGACCGCGCGCAGGTCCGAGGTGTCGAGCGTGCCGTAGCTCTGGCGCGGCGCGCCGCGCTTGTCGCGGTCGTCGACGGCGACGCCGATGTGCTGCCCGACCAGCGACAGCGGGATGCCCATCTCGAGCACGTAGCCGCTGCCGTCGCGCGTGCGCTGCCAGACGGCATCGATGCGCTGCTCCTCGACCGCTTCTTCGCGGCCGTACTCGCGCGTCTCGATGCGCCGCGCGCGCACGGCGCCGGGGCCGGTGCCGGCGAAGAACAGCCGCTGCTGCCCGCCGCGCTTGTCGTCGAAGGCCAGCCAGACGCGGTCGCCGATCGTGGCGGCGTCGAGCGGGTTGATGTCGGAGCCGTCGTAGACGACCTTGTCGTCGCGCACCAGCAGCGCGAGGTACAGCCAGCGCTCGTGCGTCGCGGCCAGCAGGCGGAAGCCGTCGTTGCCCGGGCCGGCGACGCGCACGACGTTGCGCGCGTTCGTGTCCCACTCGTCGGCGCGGCCGTCGATCATCGGCGCGCCCGACAGCACCACCGGCGTGATGTCGCGCGCGTTGCTGGCGTCGAGCGCGGACAGCGAATCGGCGCGGAACAGCAGCTCCTGCCGGCCCTTCAGCGAACCGGCGATCGTGGTCGCGACCGCCAGCAAGGACTGCTGCTCGCTCTCGCGCAGCACCGTCTCCATCTCGCGCGCGTACTGGCAGCCGGCCCACGGCAGCGCCAGCGTCGTCAGCGCCAGCATCAGTAGTTTGGTGCGCAGCCGGAACGGCGAGATCGGACCGAAGTTCAGCAGGTCGGCGAGTTTCGCCACGGCGTCACCGTCACTCGACCCAGCGATAACCCATGCCGTACACCGTGTGCACGGCATCGAATTTCTCGTCGATCACCTGGAACTTGCGGCGGATGCGCTTGATGTGCGACGTGATGGTGTTGTCGTCGAGCACGACGTTCGCGGCGTCCATCAGCTGCTGGCGGTTCTTCACGTGGCCGGGGTGCTTGGTCAGCGCGTAGACGATCCAGAATTCGGTCAGCGACAGCAGCACCACCTGGCCGTTCCACTCGACGGACATGCGTTCGCTGTCGAGCGTCAGCGCGCCGCGGCGCACGACCTGTTTTTCCTCCGTGGGCCGGCGCAGCGCGTCGACGCGGCGGAACAGTGCATTCACGCGCGCGATCAGGTGCGCCAGGGACAGGTCCTTCGTCAGGAAATCGTCGGCACCGAGCCGCAGGCCGGAGACCGCGTCGAGCTCGCTGTCGCGCGCGGTCAGGAAGATGATCGGCAGCTCGGCCGAGAGGTTGCGCAGCTGGCGGCACAACTCGAAGCCGCCCTCGGGCTCGTCCTCGAGCGAGATGTCGATGACCGCGAGGTCGGGCAGCCGCGCGGCGAATGCGGCCATGGCCTCGCGGCGGTTCGGATAGCCGCGCACGGCGTACCCCTCGCGCGCGAACGCGGCGGCGTAGTTGTCGCGGATGGCGCGCTCGTCCTCGACGATGGCGATGGTCTTCTTCATGGCTGCGCAAGTGTAAGCGAGCGCGCGGCGGCCCGGTGACGCGGCCACATTTCGTCACTTTCGATCCGCGCCGCGTCATCAACGCATCACGGCGCGGCCCGGCCCCCGGCGCGGAATGGCCTCGAGCCCCGCACCGGAGACCGACGATGATCGACTCGACATATGCCCGCACGCCGCAGCCCGCCTTCTCGACGATCCCGGGCGAACGCTGGCGCCGGTTCCTCGAACGCGTCGGCACGCGCAGCAACGACTTCGAGACCCGGCTGTCGCGCGCACGCTTCGTCTATCTGCATCGCCGCGAGACCGCGACGCACTGGTTGCCGCTGTGAACGCCGACAGCCCGCTGCAGAAGTTCCTGCACTGGTTCGCGATCGGCGTGCTGCTGTTCGGCTGGATCGCCGAAGCCACGATGTGCGCGGCGCGCGGCTTCTAGCGATCCGGCACCTGCGCGATCGTCAGCCGCTCGATGCGCGCGCGTTGCGTGGCCGCCAGCACCTGCGCCGCCGGTTCGTACGCGGCGCGCGGATCGGGGCGCACGTCGACGCGGAGGTCCGGGTTGCGTGCCCGCGCCGACTTCAGCCGCTCTTCGAGCGCCGCGATCGCCACCGCCTCGCCGTTCCAGGACACCGCGCCGTCGAAATCGATGTCGAGCGCCACGATTTCGGGCGGCGTCGCCACGCGTCCGGCGACCGGTGTGGTCACCGACACCTTGTGTGTCATGACCGGGATCGTGAAGATCAGCATGACCAGCAACACCAGCAACACGTCGATCAACGGCGTGGCGTTGAGCTCCGGTTGGGCAACCTGGGATGACATCGACATGATCCACCTCCTGAACGAGGCAACGGGCGGCGCGCACGATTCGGGTTACCGCGCGTGAAGGCCGAACCGTACGGCCGTTTCAAACCGCTGCCGCCCGAGGCCGTGACGCTGCTGCAGGAAGGCCGCGTTATCGACGCCGTGAAGTCGGTGCGCCTGTCGCACAATCTCGGCTTGCGCGATGCCAAGGACTGGATCGATGCGCACATCGCCTCCGAGCCTCTGCTGCGCGTGCAACTCGAGACGAAGCAGCGGGAAGCCCGCCGCAAGATCTTCTTCGCCGTCCTGGTGATCGACGCGCTGATCGCGGCCGGACTCATTTACTATTTCTTCTACAGGCCGTGACGTCGCGGCCGGGAGGCCGCGATGTTGCTGATCGGGATGTACGACTCGCCGTTCGTTCGGCGGGTCGCGGTGACGCTGAAGCTGTTGGGTCTGCCGTTCGAGCATGCGAACTGGTCGGTCGGCCGCGACTTCGAGCGCATCCGCGAGTTCAACCCGCTCGGCCGCGTGCCGACGCTCGTGCTGCCCGACCGCACCTGCCTCATGGAGTCATCGGCGATCCTCGACCATCTCGACGAGCTCGCCGGTCCGGCGCGCGCATTGCTGCCCGGTTCGGGGCCGGACCGTCGCCAGGCGTTGAACCTCATCGCGATGGCCACCGGCGCCGCGGAGAAGGGCGTCGCGCAGATCTACGAGCGCGTGTTCCGCCCCGAGGACAAGCGTCACCAGCCCTGGGTCGAGCGATGCCGCCTGCAGATGAGCACGGCGCTGGCGGCGCTGGATCGCCACGTCGGCGAACGCGGCGAGTCGCAGTGGCTGGTCGGCAAGCGCATGACGCAGGCGGACATAACGGCGGCCTGCGCGTTCACGTTCCTGAACGACGCGCTGCGCGTGGCCGCGGATCGCGTGATGTACCAGTCGCTGGCGACGCTGGCCGCGCGCTGCGAGTCGTTGCCGGCGTTTCAGGAAACCCGACTGCCCTTCCACGCGCCGAACAGTTAGGGTGTCAGCGCCGGGAAGGTCGGCGCAGATAACTACATCCGTTCGAGCGGGGATCTCCATGTTCAAGCGATTCGCGGGCGCGATGGCGCCGTTCCTGTCCCTGTGCGCGTTCGCGGGCACCAATGCCTGGACGCCGACGGGGCCGGACGGCGGTTCCATCTACGGCGGCATCCGCTACGTCGCGGCCCACACCGCGGTGGCCGTCACGACGGGCGGCGTGTTTCGTACCGCGGACGACGGCCTGCACTGGACCCGCGTCCTCGACTGGGCCGGGCTCTCGGTCTACCAGGGCATCTCCGCGGCCTGGAACCCGGCATCGGGCGTCGTTCTCGTGCACGGCGACGGTTCGATCGCGCTGATGCGCAGCACGGACGCCGGCGCGACGTTCGCGCGCATCGACGTCGCGGGTCCGTCGGGTCACGTGTCGGCGACGGCGTTCACGCGGGATGGATCGATCGCCTGGGCCGGTCTCTCGGACGGGCGGATGTTGCGAAGCACGGACGGTGGCGCCACCTGGACGTCGCGCGGCAACGGCCTGACGGGCAGCTTCGCCATCCAGCGCATCGAGGTCGACGCGACCGACGCGCAGCTCGTCTACCTGCTGAGCGGCGGCGAGCTGTGGCGCACCACCGACGGTGGCGCCAACTGGGCGAAGATCAGTGGCACCGACCAGTACTGGTACATCGCGGCATCCCGCAACACGCACAACCTGCTGTTCGGCGTGCGCCCCACCGGCGAGTCCGAGCTGTTCCGCTCGCTCGACGGCGGCACCACCTTCGCGACCACCGGCCGGAACCACGTCAACGAAATCGCGTTCAGCCCGGTGTCGGCGAACGTGGCCGTGGCGCTCGACTACGACAACCGCGCCGTGGTCACGAGCGACAACGGCGCGACCTGGCAGGTGCGCGGCCGGCTCGGCCCCGGCAGCACCTTGAACGTCGCATTCGATCCGGGCAACGCGAACCACCTGCTGGGCGCGACCAACTCGGGCGTCGAGTTCTCGGCCGACGCGGGCGCGACCTGGGACTCGCGCAACAGCGGCATCCACGAGACGACCTTCGCGAGCCTGGTCACGCGGCGCGATTCATCTAACTACCTTTACGCGTTGACGTTCGACAACCAGCTCGTGTGGCGCCGCAACCCGCTGAACGGCGAATGGACCGGCATCGGCAGCCAGGCGGCCTCGACGCTGCTGCCGCTGAATCCGTCATACGGCGGCTACGCCTTCGATGCCTCGGCCGTCACCCCGGGCACGTTGTACGTGATCCACAACGGACGTTATGGCCGCTCGATCGACGATGGCGCCACCTGGCAACTCGCCGGCGAGGCCGACAGCACGACGACGCTGACGCTGGATCCGCAGAACGCGCAGGTTGCGTACATCGGCGGCACGCTGCCGGGCGGTGCGCGGAAAACCATCGACGGTGGCGCGCACTGGACGCCGCTCGCCGGCGGTCTGCCGGCCGGTGTTGCGGACATCGTCGTCGACGCGACCAATCCGCAGAACGTCTACGCCGCCCTCGACTTCCAGGGATCACCGCCCGCGCCCGTCTACCGCAGCACCAATGCCGGCGCGACGTGGGTCGCGGCGGGCAACGGCATCACCGATGCGTTCGTCTGGCACCTGCGCGCGCACCCGGCGCAGCCGGCGACGCTGTTCGCCGTCGGCCAGGGCGGCGTGTGGCGGACGATGAATGGCGGCACGGCGTGGACGCGAATTTTCACCAGCAGTGCTTACGACATCGCCGTCGATCCCGTGTCGCCGCATGCGCTGTATGTCTCGGCCAACGGGTTCACGTCCCGCTCCGTCGATGGCGGTGCGACCTGGGAGAACCTGCTCGCCGGTGGCCTCGGCAGCACGAACTCCGGGAACATCGCGCTCGCGCCGAATGCGCCGGCCACCGTGCTGCTCGCGCAATACGCGCGCGGCATGCACGAGCTGACGATCGCGCCGGACCTCGAGCTCACGCAGGACCTGGCCGAGCTGCTGGTCGATATCCCGCAAACGCTGACGATGAAGGTCAAGAACAAGGGGCCGTACACGGCGACGCGCGTCGCGCTGGTCGTGAATCCGGGCGTCGTGCCGGCCTCGTATACCGCGCAGTCGGCGACGGCCAATTGCACGTCGACGCTGACCGAGCTCACCTGCGTGACGGACGTGCTGCGGCCCGGCGAGACCAGCACGACGACGCTGGCCTTCACGCCGATCGCGCCGGGCAACTTCGTCAACGCGCTGGTGGCGGGCCGCGAGTCCGACGCGCTGGACAACAACAACCGCTTCGCGCTCGAGTCGAATCGCGTGAACGATCTGCGCGTGCAGCTCGACAGCAGCGTGGCGGCGATCCAGACGGGCGCGGGTTTCGACTACACCGTCACGTTGTCGAACCTCGGTCCCAGCCCATCGATGGCGGCGCAGGCGCGCGTCACGCTGCCGGCCAACGTCACGTTCCAGACCGTCACCGGCAACGGGGTGAATTGCGCGTTCACGGGCGGCGTGGTGGTGTGCCGCACGCTGCAGATGGACGTCGGCGGTTCGGCCAGCGCAGTGATCCGCGTGAATGCGGTGACGGCCGGCGCGGCGAGCGCGAGCGCCGCGACGCTGCTGGAGTCTGGCGGTATCGACCGCGTGATCGGCAACAACGCGGCGACGGCGGTCGTCACGGTTTCGGATCCGCCACCGCCGTCGTCGGGCGCGTCGAGCTCCAGCTCGAGCTCCAGTAGTTCGAGCTCCGGCAGTTCGAGCTCCGGCGGCGTGAGCTCGGGCGGCGGCGCGAGCGCGGGCGGTGGCAAGCAGGGCGGCGGCGGCCGGCTGGACTATCTACTGCTCGCGCTGCTGTCTCTCGTCCTGCTTTTCACCCGTTCACGGACGCCCCCGCTTCGGGGGCGTTTTCCTTCGTGTGCGGCAGCACTCAAAAAGCATTGATGCCCGTGAGCTCGCGGCCGATGGTCAACTGATGGATCGTCTCCGTGCCTTCGTACGTGATCACGGATTCCAGGTTCAGCGCATGCCGGATCGGCACGTACTCCGCGCTGATCCCCGAGCCGCCGAGCATGTCGCGGCAATCGCGTGCGATGTCGAGCGCCATGCGGCAGTTGTTCCACTTCGCCAGCGACACCTGCGGCGGCTGCATCTCGCCCTTGTCCTTGAGGCGGCCGAGCTGGTGTGAAAGCAACTGGGCCAGCGTGATCTTGCGCGCCATCTCCGCGAGCCGCAGCTGGATGGTCTGCGTGCCGGCCAGCGGCTTGCCGAACATCTCGCGCGTCTTGGTGTAGTCGATGAGCTGCGCCAAGCAGGCCTGCGCGGCGCCGATCACGCCCCAGGTGATGCCGTAACGAGCCTGCGTCAGGCACGACAACGGGCCCTTCAGGCCCTTCACGTTCGGCAGCAGGTTCGCCTCGGGCACGACGACGTTGTCGAAGAAAAGGGCCGAGGTCACCGACGCGCGCAACGAGAACTTGCGCTCGATCTCCGGCGCGGAGAAACCCTTCATGCCCTTCTCGACGATGAAGCCGCGGATACCGTCGTCCGTCATCGCCCAGCAGATGCACAGGTCGGCGATGGCGCCGTTCGTGATCCACATCTTGGCGCCGTTGATGACCCAGTCGCCGCCTTTCTTCACGGCGCGCGTCTTCATGTTCGAGGGATCCGAGCCGCCGTGCGGTTCGGTCAGGCCGAAGCAGCCGATCTTCCGGCCGCGCGCCATTTCCGGCAGCCAGCGCTGCTTCTGTTCCTCGCTGCCGAACGCGTAGATGGGATACATGCACAGCGAGCTCTGCACGGACACGAAGCTGCGGATGCCCGAGTCGCCGCGCTCCAGCTCCTGGCAGATGAGGCCGTACGACACGGCGTTCAGTCCCGCGCAGTCGTAGCCCTGGATCGACGAGCCTAACAACCCGAGATCGGCGAGCTCGGGAATGAGCTCCTTCGGGAAGTGATGCTTCTCGAAGGCTTCCTGGATGACGGGCAGCACCTTCTCGTCGACGAAGCGGCCGACGGAGTCCTGGACCATGCGTTCATCCTCGGTGAGGAGCCCGCGTACGTCGTAGAGGTCGATGGGGTTCAGCATCCGGGGATTTTAGTAGGCGATGCCGAGCCGGCGATACAGGTGCCCCAACAACCACAGCGGGCCGATCATCAGGAACTGCAGGTCCTTCATGAACGACGGCCGCCGGCCCTCGAACGCATGGCCGACGAACTGCCCGATCCAGGCCAGGACGAACACGACCAGGCACGTCAGCCACAGCGGCCACGCCAGGGTATCGAGCCAGCGCACCACCGCCAGCAGGGCGATCAACCCGATCGACGCGCCGACCCCGAGCGCCGGCGACAGCCGGAAGTAATAGACGATGCCCAGCGCCACGGCGATCGTCGCCCAGTTCAGCCACGGTGACGCGGCGTCAAACGCTGACGGCACGGGAATCGACCACAGGAAACCGATGACGGTCATCACGATCGGCGGCACGCAGAGGAAGTGCAGCACCTCGTTGCGGGGATTCCGATGGCTCTCGGAGTATTCGTCGAACCATTGCTGCACGGTGCGCATGGAAGCGGAAGCTACGCCCGCGCACCGCCGCTCTGCAAGAATATGGCCAAACAAGGAGGTCGCATGCCGCTCATGCAGCGTTTCATGCGGTTCATGGCGCGCAGCGGAATCCTCCCGGATGCCCGCCTGCTCGAGCTGTATCCGCCGTTCGTGCCGATGCGCATCCGCGTGCTGGAGATTTCCGACGGCTGGCGCAAGGTGCGCATCCGCCTGCCGTTGAACGCGAGATCGCGGAATCCGGGCGGCGTGATGTTCGGCGGCTGGCAGGCGGCACTCGCCGATCCGATCGCCGCGCTCGCCTGCGCGCGCGTGTTCCCCGGCTACTCGGTGTGGACGCGCGCAATGACAATCAGCTTCGATCACGGGGGAAATTCCGACCTCGAGATGCGATTTACGCTGACGCCCGAGCAGGAGGCGGAGATTAGGATGGCTCTCCAGCGCGACGGCCGCGCCACGCCGACTTTCGAATACGCCTACGTGCGTGCCGACGGCGTCAAGTGTTCGGTGATTCGCAACACCGTTGCGATACGCCCGCGTGGATACGAGCGCGCGACCACGCCGCCGGCTTCGTCCGAAAACGTCGAATAGCCCGGCGACTGAGAACTGGCGCACGGAAACCGGATTCATTCGGCGTTCAGATGCGCGCCGTGATGATCGACGGAAAAGGAGAACCGCAAATGAAGACATCGACCCTCGTCCGCAGCACTTTGTTAGTCGTGTCCGCCGCCTTCGCGATGGCCGGATGCCAGACCACCGACGCCTATACCGGCCAGCAGAAGGTCAACAAGACCAGCAAGGGCGCCGGCATCGGCGCGCTGGCGGGCGCCGGGCTCGGCGCCGCCACCGGCGACAATTACAAGGACCGCCGCAAGCGCGCGCTGATCGGCGCGGGTGTCGGCGCGCTCGCCGGCGCCGGAGTCGGCAACTACATGGATCGCCAGGAAGCCAAGCTGCGCGCGCAGCTGCAGGGCACCGGCGTCTC
>Ga0335075_10015917_pt1 | contig 11259 bp, 8 predicted proteins | sample Lox_Sample_24_FD_206723 | JGI IMG/M metagenome (GOLD analysis project Ga0335075, IMG submission 206723) | Soil microbial communities from Loxahatchee National Wildlife Refuge, Florida, United States - Lox_Sample_2.4 | ecosystem: Environmental > Terrestrial > Soil > Wetlands | place: USA: Florida... | reverse complement strand
GGCGCGACCTTGAGCGGCGGCTGCTCGATCGCCTTCTCGACCGCCGCCCGGTCGGTGTCCGCGATCTGCTGGCCCTGGTCAAGCGCGGTCACGAACGCCTTGAGGGTGTCCGGGTTCTGCGCCGCCCACGCCTTGGTCACCGCGAACCCCTGGATGGGGAAGTTTTCCGTGCCGCCCTGGTCCAGGTCGGCGAGTTCCTCGATGCCGAACTGCTGCTCGCCCTCGCTGACGAACGGCTCGGGAATCGGCGCCGCCGTGAACACGCCCTTGCTGATGAGAGCGGGGTCCGCCGGAAGCGGGGAACCGGGGACAAGGGTCACCGAGCTAGGGGGAACGTCGTTGTCGGACAGCAGGGAGTCGATGAGCAGGGTGGCGATGTCGTCATGCCCCGCGACCGACACCTTCTTGCCCTCAAGCTGGCTGAGTTTCACGATGCTTGAGCCCGATTTAACGAACAGGGCGAGCTGGTTCGGCTGCAGAATCGACCCCTCGCCGATGATTTCCAGGTGCGCGTCGCTCTGTAGTTCGTCGTCCACGTAGGTGACATAGTCACCGCTCGAGATGTCGGCCTTGCCGCTCTCGATGTTCGTTACCGTCTGCTGGCTGGTCGTGAAGATCGGGACGATCGTGACATCAAGCCCCTGCGCCTTGAACAGGCCTTCTTGCTCCGCGATATACAGGCCCGCCGAGTCGACCGACGGGAAGTCATCGACGATGAGATGAGTCTTCTCCAGTGGGCCGGCCTGGCCTCCCTGACCAGCGGAGCAACCAGTGCCAGCCAGCGCGGCGACCAAGACGGAAACGGCAGCCAAAGCGCGAGCACTGACGAACTTCATCGTTCACCCATCCGTATCGACGACCGTCTCTTCATTGCGGGTCGGTGGTGGAATTCTGGTGGATTGTGACGAAGGTCGCTATGCGTTCTGCTGACCCATTGGCGAACCATAAGGTTTCCGGATTCGCAACGATCCGCGCGGTTTCTGAATCACGCGCTTGCCGCAATCGATTGATGCAATCGATTGGGCTATAAACGCGGCCGGACAAACGCGAACGAGCGGCTGGACCGAAGTCCAACCGCCCGCAGCATAGGGTCCTATTTCGTTATCCTTAACAATTGCCTTACGTGGAGCGGCGGTGCAGGAGGGTGGAGATCGTGACCGCGATCACCAGGATGCCGCCGTAGAAGACCTGGGAGACCCAGCTCTGCAAGCCGAGCAGCTGGAGGCCGAGAATGCCGGTCTCGAGGAAGTAGATGCCCACCAGCGTGCCGAGCGGGTTGAACCGGCCCGGCTCGAATATCGCGGTGCTGAGGAAGACAGCGGCGAACACCGGTAGCAGGTAGCTGTCAGAGCTGCTGGCGTTGTAGCCGCCGAGGGCGGCCACCGCGATGAACGCGCCGAGGCCGGACAGCAGGCCGGCGAAGACGAACGAGCCGAACCTGATCCGGTCGACCCGGACGCCGGACAGCCGGCTGACCTCGCGGCTCGCGCCGACGAACCGCATGTGCCGGCCGAGCGGGGTGAACGCGAGCAGGTAGGCGAAGCCGAGGACCAGGACGACGCCGTAGTAGAAGGAAATCGGCAGGCCGCCGACGTCGGTCAGCGCGATCTTCTGGAAGCCGCTCGGCAGGCCGCTGATCGTGTTCAGGTCGGACATCCACAGCGAGATGCCTTCGAGCAGCGTGGACATGCCGAGGGTCACCACGATGGTGTTGACGCCCACCTTCACCACGAGGAAGCCGTTGACCGCGCCGACGATCACGCAGGCGAGGACGGCCACGATGGACGCCGGCCACACGTTCCAGCCGTGGTTGACCACCAGCACCGGGAGGATCGTCGCGCCGAATCCGAAGACCGCGGGCACCGACAGGTCCACGAACTCACCGACGACGATCGTGCACATCAGCGCCATCGTCATGAAGACCAGCGGCTGCTGCGAGCCGAAGATCGTCTGGAAGGTGCCGACGTGCGGGAACAGGTTCGACTCGGTCGCGCTGTACACCGCGATCATCGCCGCCCAGACGATGAGGATCGCGAGCCGCGGCGCTAGCTGCAGGCCGGAAAGGTTGCGGCGGCGCGCCCGCGCGGCCGTACCGGTTCCCGGCCCGGCGCCGGGAGCGGCCGCCTCGCGGGTTTGGTTGCGGGCGGTGTCCATCAGCGGGCCACCCCTTTCGCGTTGAGTTCCCTGCCCGGGCCGCCCGGCAGGCCGAACGTGGCTTGGATGATGTCGTCCTGGGTCATGTCGCCGGTCAGTTCCGCGGTCACCTCGCCGTCGCGGAACACCAGCACCCGGTCGCAGAGCACCGCCAGGTCGGCAGCGTCGACGGAGGAGATGAGCACGCCGCAGCCTTCCGCGGCGGCCTCGCGGATCGCCGCGATGATGTCGTGCCTGGCGCCGACGTCCACCGCCTGGGTCGGCTCGTGCAGCACGAGCAGGTCGGGGCGGCCCGCCAGCCACTTGCCGAGCAGCACCTTCTGCTGGTTGCCGCCGGACAGCGTGCCGACGAGCTTGTGCGGGTCCGGCGGCCTGATGTCGAGCTTGCCGATCATGGCGGCCGTCTCCTCGGCTTGCCAGCCCTGGCCGATGCGCAGCCGCCGGCCGCGGGTGCGGACCCGGGGCAGCGTGAGGTTCTGGGTCACCGAGAGTTCGCCGGCGAGACCCTGCTCCAGGCGGCGCTCGGCGACGAACGCGACCCCGGCCCTGATGAACTCCTCGGTCGAGCCGCGCCTGGGCTTCAGGCTGAGCCGCTTGCCGTTGATCGTCAGCGTGCCCGCCCTGGCCTCGCGGGCGCCGCCGATCGCCTCGGCGGCCGCGACCGCGCCGGAGCCGACGAGCCCGGTAAGCCCGACGATCTCGCCCTTCTTCAGGTCGAGGTCGAGGCCCCTGACCGAGCGGACCACCAGGTCGCGTACCTGGACGGCGGTCTCAGGCCGCGCGTGGCTGTCGACCCGGTCGTGCGTCACCAGGTGCCGGCCGAGCATCAGCCGGGTGAGGCCGGCCTCGTCGGTCTCCTTGGTCGGGATGCCCATCTCGACCACCTGGCCGTCGCGCATCACCGTGACCTTGTCGGTCACCTCGACGACCTCCTCAAGCTGGTGGGAGATCATCAGCACGGAGGCGCCGCGGTCGATCACCGAGCGGACCAGGTCGAAGAACCTGCCCCTGGCGGCCTTGCCCATCGCGCGGGTGGACTCGTCGAAGATGATCAGCCCGCCGCCCGGCTCGTGGTCCTGCATGGCGCGCGCGATCGCGACCGCCGCGCGGTCCTCGGCGGACAGCTCGCCGACCTTCTGGTTGACGTCGACGCTGGCGCCGAGCCGGGCGAACACCGACTCGACCGCCGCGCGCTCCGCCTTGCCGTCGATCCTTCTGGTGATGCGGCCTGATGCCTTGAACCGGCCGAGCCGCACGTTCTCCCAGACGGTCCGGTCATCGACCAGGCCGAGGTTCTGGTGCACCACCGACAGCCCGGCCGCGCGCGCGTCGAGCGGGCGGACTGGCAGGGACAGCGACTGGCCGTCCACCGCGATGGCGCCGCCGGAGTCGGGCGGGTAGATCCCGGTGAGGATCTTGACCAGGGTCGACTTGCCGCAGCCGTTCTGGCCAACGAGGCCGTGCAGCTCACCGGGCGCGATGCGGAGCCCGATGTCGCGGAGCACCCGGGCCGACCCGAAGGTCTTGGACACGCGAGCCACCTCCAGGCGGTGCCGCCCGGTGCCCGCTTCGGCCTGCGAGACGCTCACGAGTATTCCTTCCTGCGCTTTAAACAACTACAGCCGCCATAGCGTAAGGCAGCGCGGTCTCTGCGCTGCCTGCCCCGGCAACCACAAGGCCTTAACCCCAGCCATCGCGCGGGGGACGCCGTGGTCTTGGCGGCGTCCCCCCGCAGGGGGGCAATGGGGGGACGGCGTCCCCCCATGCCGGGGGGTGCAGGGGGGTCGTCCCCCCGCGGGCAATACTGCTTACACTCCCCAGAGCTGCTCGAACGCGCTCTGGTAGGACGAGTCGCCGAACCACGCGCCGGACGACTGGTCGGCGGTCGTGACCTGGATGCTGCCGATGTTCTGCGCGGTGAACAGCCGCGACGGGAACGTCTCGGTCACCGGCGCGCTCTTGGTGGCCATCCGCAGGATCTCGTCGCTCAGCGCCCACCCGGCGTACGCCTGGTCGACCACGACGACGGCCTTGACCATCGAGTTGTCCTTCAGCCGGCCGAGGCCGTCCACCGTGCCGCCCGCGACCGACAGCGAGATGTCGGTCTTGTTGGACTGCTGTATGCCCTGGACCGTCGGGTCGAGGCTGTCCTCGAACTCGGTGTAGTAGTACGTCGCGTTCGGGTTGGTCAGCAGGTTGGAGCTGGTGTCCGAGGCGATCTGCGAGTTCGACGAGGCGGTGATCTGCTTCACCGTCACCGTGCAACCGGGGCAGTACTGCTTGTAGATCGAGAGCGAGTTCTGCACGTAGGCGATCGACGACGGGGAGTCGGCCTCCTCGGCGATGATGGCGTTCGCCTTGCCGCCGGAGTTGTCGATCATCCACCAGGCGATCTGGGTCGGCTGGTCAACCACGCCAGGCACGTAGGTCACGGCGTCGGTATTGGTGTTGCCGGCCGGCGGGTACTGGTCCGCGATGATGATCGGTATGCCCTTGGCCTTGGCCGCGTTCAGCGCGTTCTCCGCCATGCCATAGGGGATGGAGTCCGTGATGATGCCCGCCGCGCCCGCGCCCGTCGCCTGCTGCACGCACGAGGCGACCGCGGCCGGCTGCGCGTTGCCGTTGCAGACCTGCAGGTTCACGCCCACCTTGGCGAGCGCGGTCTTCATGGTCGCCGCGGTGACGACAAAGCCGGGAATGAACTGGACGAGCGGAATGTAGTAGACGGTCTTGCCCTTGAGCGCGGACAGGCCGCTGATGCTCGCCGTCGGCACCGGGTAGCTGGACGTGGTCGCCTCCAGCTGGGTGACCATCTGCTGTGCCTTCGCCACCCCGGCGGCCGCCGTGCTGGTCGACGAGGCCGAAGAGCTTGGCGCGGCTGTGCTGCTTGAGCTGCCGCTTGAGCTGCAGGCGGCGAGGACGGCCGCGGCGGTGATCGCCGCGCCCGGTGCCAGCCAGCGCTTCCATCTATGCGTCATTGCGTTGGATCCTCCATCCCACCGCTCACGTCAGGTGCGTGAACGCTTGTTTTCTACTCCGTTACTCATGTCGGGTGGCGAACGATAAGGCTTCGCCATCCGCGACCTGAGGGTTGTCTAATCACGTGCGAGTTCGAGGCGGCACGCGCTAGCTCGCGAGCGGCGCCAGGTCGAGCCGCACGCGGCTCTCCAGCGCGGGCAGCACGACCCCGGCCAGCCAGGTGGCGAAGTGCGGCGCCGCGCGGTGCGCGTCGAAGGCGGCCGCGTCGGCGTACCGCTCGAACAGCACGAAGAGCGACGGGTCGGTGGGATCACGGAACACCTGGTAGTCCAGGTTGCCCGGCTCCGCCCGGGTCGGCGACACCATCTCCCGCAGTGCCTCTTCGACGCGGCCCGCCTCGCCCGCCCGCGCCCGGTACTGGGCGATGACCACGAATTCCAAATCACAACCTCGATGTTGTCGGTGGGGCTCGGTCACCATCCGCCCGGGGGCACGGGGCGGGCGACCGTACAGACTGCGAGAATTCTGGCCCGGACCGCAGGTCGGAGGGAATCGCCTTGGCGTACATCTAAGGTTGCGCCGCAGGCTGCTGACCTCGGCCTCTTGGCTTCCTAGGATGACCAGCGCCGCGCCTGACTGGTGCGGTCCGCTATCTGTCCGATGGGGAAGCTGAGCTCAATGCTGGAAGTTAGGGACCCGGCCGACGTGCGTTCCGTTGTCGCGGAAGTGCCCGCGATGACGGCGGCCGAGGTGGCCGCGGCCTACGACCGTGCCAGGACCGCGTTCGCGGGCTGGCGGCGGGCCAACCCGCTTGGCCGCGCGGCGGTCCTCGCCCGGGCGGCGGACCTGATCAGGGCGCGGGCCGAGGACGGCGCGGTCATCCTGGTGCGGGAGAACGGCAAGACGCTCGCGGAGGCCCGGGTCGAGGTGGCGAAGACCGCCGACTTCCTCGACTACTACGCCTCGTTCGCCCGCCAGCCCTGGGGCGAGCTGCTTTCCGACGCGCGCCCGGGCACCTCGACTTCGGTCCGGGTGGAGCCGGTCGGCGTGGTGCTCGCCATCTGCCCGTGGAACGACCCGCTGATCACTCCGGCCCGCAAGCTCGGCCCGGCCCTGATCGCCGGCAACGCCGTCGTGCTTAAGGCGGCCTCGCAGACGCCGGGCATCGCGCTCTGGGCGGCCGGGCTGCTGCTTGAGGCGGGGCTGCCCGACGGCGTGCTCCAGGTGATCACCGGGCGCAACAGCGAGATCTCGGCCGCGCTGCTCGCGTCGCCCGACGCGGTCACGTTCACCGGATCCAATGAGGTCGGCGCGCTGCTGCGCCGCGCCCTGGCCGCGCGCAACGTCCGGCTCCAGGCCGAGCTTGGCGGCAAGAACGTCTCCGTCGTCCTGCCCGACGCGGACCTCGACATGGCGGCGGCCACGCTCGCCAGCGCCGCGTTCGCGCAGGCGGGCCAGCGCTGCACCGCGACAAGCAGGCTGATCGTGGACGGCACGGTGGCAGCGGCGCTTGAGTCACGGCTGCGCGACGCCATGGCCGGGATCGTGGTCGGGCCCGGGCTCGACCCGGCGACCACCATGGGGCCGCTGTCCTACGCGGCGCACCGCGACGGGGTGCTCGAGCACATCGAGCGGGCCACGAAGGAGGGCGGCACGGTCCTGGCCGGCGGCGGGCGGCCTTCTTCCGCCTCGCTCGCCCATGGCTGCTACGTGGAGCCGACGCTGATCACCGTGAGCCCGGAGCAGTCGCTGTGGCGGGACGAGGTGTTCGGGCCGGTGCTCGCGGTCACCACGGCCGACGGGTTCGACGACGCGGTGCGGCTGGCCAACGACACGGTCTACGGCCTGGCGGCCGCGGTGTTCACCGGCTCGCTGACCGCCGCGCACAAGTTCATCGACCTGGCCGAGGCCGGGCAGGTCGCGGTGAACCTGCCGACGGCCGGCTGGGACGTCCACCACCCGTTCGGCGGGTTCCGCGAGTCCGGCTCCGCCTTCAAGGAGCAGGGCGCGCCCGGGTTGCGCTTTTACACCAGGATCAAGACCGTCGCCGTGAGGTTCGCGTGGTAGCCGCCACCCCAGGTGGTACTACCGGTGCCATGACAACGAACAGCGCGGGACAGGGGACGGGCGGCGCCGCGGCGCCGGTGGGGATCATCGGCGCGGGGATCGTGGGGCTCGCGGTCGCCAGGCAGCTGGCCGCGGCCGGGGTGCCGGTGCGGGTCTTCGAGAAGGAAGACGAGGTCGCCACCCACCAGACCGGGCACAACTCCGGCGTCGTGCACGCCGGGATCTACTACGCGCCGGGCTCGGCCAAGGCGCGGATGACGAGGCGGGGCGTCGGGCTGCTGCGCGACTACTGCGCCGAGCGCGGCCTGGTCTACGACGAGCGCGGCAAGCTCGTGGTCGCGCGCAACGAGGCGGAGACGGCCAAGCTGCGCGAGCTTGAGCGACGGTCGCTGGCCAACGGGGTGCCGGGCGTGCGCTGGCTTTCCGGCGCTGAGCTGCGCGAGCTTGAGCCCGACGTCGCGGGCGTCGCGGCGCTGCTGTCGCCGACCACGGCAATCGTCGATTACCGGGCCATCGCCAAGTCGTTCGGGAAAGACATGGAGAGCAGCGGCGGGGAGCTGCACCTCGGGACCACGGTCACCGGCGTACGGCGGGTGAGTGACGACCGGGTCGAGATCGATACGCCGGGCGGCGCGCACGTGCTTTCCCGGCTGGTGATCTGCGCGGGGCTGCAGGCGGACCTGCTCGCGCGGGCGGCGGGGGACGCGGCCGCGCCGGAGATCATTCCGTTCCGCGGCGAGTACCTGCGGCTGCGGCCGCACGCCGTCGGGCGGGTGCGGCGGCTCATCTACCCGGTGCCCGACCCCAGGTACCCCTTCCTCGGCGTGCACCTGACGCCGCGCGTGGACGGGACCGCGGACCTCGGGCCGAACGCGGTGCTGGCGCTCGCGCGCGAGGGGTACCGGCTGCGCGACGTGTCGGCCGACGAGCTGGGGCGGCTGGCCGTGTCGCGGGCGTTCTGGAGACTTGCCCGCCAGCACTGGATGACCGGGGTGCGCGAGATGCGCGGGTCGCTGTGGCGGCGCGCCTACCTCGCCGAGGCAAGGACCTACCTGCCCTGGGTGGGCCCAGGGGACGTGACGACCGCGCCCGCCGGGGTGCGCGCGCAGGCGGTCGACCCGAGCGGTGCGCTGGTCGATGACTTCCGCATCAGCCGGGTCGGCCCGGTCACGTCGATTCGCAACGCGCCGTCGCCGGCGGCCACGGCGTCGATGGCCATCGCCGAGCACATCGTCGCCGAACTAGAGCTTCCGCTCGGCAGAGAAAGGTAATCAATGTTCATTGTTGACACCCAGGTGCACATCTGGAAAGAAGAGACCCCGGACCGGCCCTGGATCCCCGGCGCGCGCGAGCGCATGCGGCTCAACGGGCACCGCGAGGCGGCCTTTACCTACCAGGAGTGCATCGAGCTCATGGACGAGGCCGGCGTCGACCGGGTGCTGATCGTGCCGCCGTCCTGGGAGGGCGACCGGATCGACTACGCGCTCGAGGCGTGCGAGGCGTACCCGGGACGGTTCGGGATCATGGCCCGCGTGCCGCAGAACAAGCCGGAAGAGGGCGCGGCCCTGATGCGCTCGTTCGCGTCGAATCCGCACGTCAAGGGCACGCGGCTGACGTTCCACCGGCCGATCGACCGCAACTGGATGATCGACGGGACGTGTGACTGGTACTGGCCGCTGGCCGAGGAGCTCGGCCTGGTGACGATGGTGCACGCGCCGATTTGGAAGGCCGAGCTCGGCGCGATCGCCACCCGCCACCCGGACCTCAAGATCATCATCGACCACATGGGCATCATGGCCCGCTGCGTCGACGACGCGATCGGGTACTGGGTGTCGGAGACGGCCGACCTGTTCCCGCACCCCAACATCTACGTGAAGGTGTCGGCGCTGCCGGGGTACTCCACGCAGCCGTTCCCGAACATGAACATCGCGAAGTACGTGCGCGAGATGGTCGACAAGATGGGGCCGGAGCGGTGCTTCTGGGGGACCGACCTGACGCGGCTGCTCGAGCACGGGCTCACCTACACCGACACGATCGAGCAGTTCACGAAGCACTACCCGTTCACTTCGGAGGAGCTGGAGTGGATCATGGGGCGGGGGATATCGGAGTGCCTCGGATGGCCTATTCCGGTCGAGGCGTGACCTTGTCGACCTACGGGGGCTAACGATGACAGCTGCCACCGGCTTGGACGGCGGCGACGCGGTGCTGCGGGCCGCCACGGACCTGGGCGCCGACTACATCTTCTCGTCCGCCGGGTCTGAGTGGGCGCCGGTCTGGGAGGCGCTGGCGCGCAGGGACGCCGCCGCGGGCACCGGGCCGCGCTACCTCGACCTGACCCACGAGACCCTGGCCGTCGCGATGGCCACCGGGTACGCGAACGTGACCGGCCGCGGGCAGGTCGTGCTGCTGCACGCGGCGGCCGGCCTGCTCCAGGGGGCCAACGCCATCCACGGGGCGCTGCTGACCGGCGCGCCGATGGTGGTCTGCTCGGGCGAGTCGACCGGGTACGGCGACGCCTCGGGCCCTGACCCCGGCTCGCAGTGGTACAGGAACCTGTCCGTCGTCGGCGGTCCCCAGGCCATCGCCGCGCCGTTCACCAAGTGGTCCAACGCGGCGGCCGACGTGTCCGTGCTCTACGGCATGCTCAGGCGGGCCGGGGAGCTGGCGGCCCAGGCCCCGGCCGGGCCGGTCTACGTGAACACGCCGGTGGAGGTGCTGCTCGCGCCGTGGAAGCCGGCGGCGACGTCGCCGGCTGCCACGGCGCTCGCCGCCGGCGTGAACGGCACCGTGGCCGTGCCCGCGGAGGTGGAGGTGGCCGTCCGGCTGCTCGCCGCCGCGGAACGGCCGGTGCTGGCGGTCGAGACGGCGGGCCGCGACCCCGAGGCCTTCGCGGCCCTGGTCGAACTGGCCGAACTGCTCGCGCTGCCGGTGGTCGAGCCGCAGTCGACGGTCAGCTCGTGCTTCCCGCGCACCAGCCCGCTGCACGCCGGCGGCGAACTCGGACCGCTCGCGGCCGACGCCGACCTGGTGGTGCTGCTCGGCTGCCGGTCACCGTGGTACCCGCCGAGCGCCAAGCCGGGCGACGCGACCGTGCTGGTGATCGACGAGGTACCGCACCGGCCGCACATGGCCTACCAGGTGCTCACCGCCGACCATTACGTCGGCGGCGCGATGGCGCCGACCCTGCGCGCGATCACCGCCCGGCTGCACGAGTGGGGCGTCCGGGAGGACGTGGTCGCCGTCCGCCGGGAGCGGCTCGCCGCCGCCCACGCGGCCGCGGAGACCGCGCGGACGGCGGCCGAGTCCGCGGCGCTATCCGCCCCGTCTGGGCCGGTTGACCCGGTGGCCGTCGCGGCCACGCTGCGCGAGCTGATCGGCGACGACGCGCTCGTGGTCGACGAGACCATCACGCACAGCCGGGTGCTCGTTCGGCACCTGATGGCGTCGAGCGCCGGGCGGTACGCGTACGTGCAAGGGGGTCTCGGCCAGGGTCTCGGCGTCGCGCTCGGGGCCAAGCTGGCCGCGGGCGACCGGCTGGTCGCGCTGACGGTCGGCGACGGTTCCTGGCTGTACAACCCCGTTCCGCAGGGGCTGATGGCGTCGGCGCAGCACGGCCTGCCGCTGCTCGTGGTGGTCTTCAACAACAAGAAGTACCTGTCCATGCGGTTCAACCTGACCCGCGCGTACCCGCAGGGAGCCTATCTGCGCGACGGGAGCGGTTACGGGGTGGACTTGTCGGCGCAGCCCGACGCGGCGGCGGTCGCCGCCGCGTGCGGCGCGGCCGGCTTCGCGGTGACGACCACACCGGAACTCGGCCCGACCCTGGAGAAGGCGATCGCCACCGTCCGGGCCGGCCAGACCGCCGTTGTCAACGTCCACCTCACGCGCTGACGGACGTCGACCGCCCGGCTTTCAATCTGATTCAGGAGGGTACCGATGTCTGAAGTAGCGACGGCGAAGCCTGCCAAGGTGACGATCGGGGCAGCGGAGCTGCGCCAGCTGGTGGCGGGAATCTTCGCGGCGCGCGGAACCAGCCCGGTGGATTCTTCCACCGTCGCG
>Ga0335075_10015916_pt1 | contig 11259 bp, 9 predicted proteins | sample Lox_Sample_24_FD_206723 | JGI IMG/M metagenome (GOLD analysis project Ga0335075, IMG submission 206723) | Soil microbial communities from Loxahatchee National Wildlife Refuge, Florida, United States - Lox_Sample_2.4 | ecosystem: Environmental > Terrestrial > Soil > Wetlands | place: USA: Florida... | reverse complement strand
TCAGGAGTTCACCATCGATGGCAAAAGCGGGTACCGGGTGATCGCGAATAACCTCACTCGCCCCGTCCGTCCGATGATCCGCGATGAGGTATACCGCATAGGGCGCGAGGCGGTGGTGAATGCATTTCTGCACGCCCGGGCGAACAGCATCGAGGTCGAAGTAGAATATGCGAGCAGGTACCTGAGGGTTCTCGTACGCGACGATGGCCGCGGAATCGACGCCCAGGTGTTGCATTCCGGCCGGGAAGGGCACTGGGGGTTGCCGGGCATGCGCGAGCGCTCGGAAAGCATTGGCGCCAGCCTTAAGCTGCGCAGCCGGGTCGGGGCAGGCACGGAAGTCGAATTGACCGTGCCCAGCGCGATTGCATTCGAAAGCAATGCTCACAATCCGATGCCGCGGTGGCTTTCGTGGCTCAACAGGGAACGCTTCGGAGCTCCAGCGAAGGACAAAGGTAAGCAAGTGAAGAAATGAGCACCTCTTCCCGGATTCGAATCTTCTGTGTTGACGATCACCCGCTCATGAGAGAAGGGATTGCGGCTGTCATCCGAAATGAACCCGATATGTTGCTGGTGGCCGAGGCTGCCAGTGGCGGCGAGGCTATTCAGAGCTTCCGCGTGCATCGCCCGGACGTCACGCTGATGGATCTCCGGCTTCCCGATATCAGCGGCATCGACGCAATGATCGCCATCCGCAGCGAATTCGACGACGCGCGCATAATCATGCTGACAACCTTTGAAGGCGATGCCGAAATTCACCGCGCGCTCGAGGCCGGGGCTCAAGGCTACATGCTGAAGAGCATGCCCCGAAAGCAACTGGTGGATATGATCCGCAGAGTCCACGCCGGAAGGAAGCACATTCCTCCCGAAGTCGCGGCCCATCTTGCCGAGCATCTCGGTGAGGAAACGTTAAGCAGGCGCGAGATCGAAGTGCTTGAGAAGATCGCCGGAGGCAATCGAAACAGCGACATCGCCGAGCTCCTGTTTATCTCCGAAGAGACAGTGAAAGGGCACATCAAGCACATCATGGAGAAACTCGGAGCATCCGATCGAACCGAGGCCGTCGCCATCGCCATCCGCCGCGGAATTATCCAGCTCTAGGCTCTCCGCACTCTGGAACTTGCAAGTGGTGAAGAAAAAGCACCCGTTCGGGGGGTCCAATTCGCAATCATCGCAGCTAGCCTTTTTGATAGTGTGTTCTCCCTGCCGAGGAGGCATAGACTGCAAAAGCTTTTTTCCACCTTCCCTGACGGCTGGCCTGGCGTCGGCCTTATTTTTTTGCGGCTCGCTGTAGCCTTCAGTGTAACTGCCCAGGGTTTCTTGGCTCTTGCAGCGCTGAGCGGAGCCACATTCGCCACTTGGGCCATGGGGCTTTCGGCGATCGTCGTCGGCCTGATACTTTTGATTGGCTTTCTGACGCCCATCGCCGGCACGGCGGCAACGCTCGGCTACATCGTCTCGGGCATTTCCATTCTGCTGTCGGCCGATCCGAACAAGCACAACAGCATGCTTACCGACCTCAATTTGACGGTCATGTCCCTCGCGTTGGTTTTGCTTGGCCCGGGAGCGTTTTCGCTGGATGCGCGCCTCTTCGGCCGCCGCGAAATCATCATTCCGGAGAGCCGGCGTCCGACCCTGGAATAACTCTGCTGCGGAAGGGACCAGGCGGGCCTTCGCGCGAATGGCCCGCTTCTTCCCGATAAGCTCTCTACATCAGCTCATCGACGAACGATTTGGCGACCTCGGCGGGTATGCGGTTGTCTTGCCCGACCAGCGGTCCAGAATTCAATACCGGTTCCGCGCTGTGCAGTGCGGGCACGTCATCGCGCTCGAAGAATCTTCCGATGGGAATCTCGTCGCCCCACATCAGCGATTTTTCCATCGCCGCCGACCAATCGGTGGGATCATACTCTGGATTGTCTTCGAGCTTCTTCACCCGCGGACGGAACCACTGGAAGGTGTTGTCGTGGTTGTAGGTGACACAGGGACTGAACACGTCGATGAACGAGAAGCCCTTGTGCTCGATCCCGCGCTTGATCAGCTCGGTGAGGTGTTTTTGCTCGGCGCTGAAACCGCGCGCGACAAAGGTCGCACCCGCGGCCAGGGCGAGCGAGATGGGATTCACCGGAGCCTCGATGTTGCCGAAGGGCATGCTCTTGGTCTTCATGCCCAGGCGGCTCGTGGGTGAAGTCTGGCCGGTGGTGAGCCCGTAGATCTGGTTGTCCATCACGATGTAGAGCAGGTCGACGTTGCGCCGCATCGTATGCACGAAGTGGTTGCCGCCGATGCCGAAGCCGTCGCCGTCACCTCCGGTGACCAGTACCGTCATGGCGTGGTTGGCCAGCTTCATCCCCGTCGCTACCGCCAGAGAACGCCCGTGCAGCGTATGCATGCCATAAGTGTCGATGAAGCCGGGAAAGTTCGAGGAGCAGCCGATGCCGCTGATCGTCGCCACCTCATGCTTCGGGATCTGCAATTCGACGAGCGCCTTCTGGACCGCCGCCAGCACCCCGAAATCGCCGCACCCCGGACACCAGTCGGGATCGACCTTTCCCTTGAAGTCCGCCATCGACATCGTTCTTGGAGCCGCTACCTCTGTCGCCATCTTTAGTTCTCCTTGAAGCGGGAAAGGGCTGGCGCTGGCGCCATCACCCTTGCTGCATAATTTCGTCGATCGTCTTCTCTAAACCATGACCTCGTGGGCCGGCACAGAGAGCCTGGTCTTGCCCGCGAGCTGCTCCCGTACCGCCTCCACAATGTGGTGCGGCATGAAAGGCTCGCCGTCGTATTTGCGAACGTGTCCATCCGCGACAAAGCTGGTTTCGCTGCGCAGGTAGCGCGCGAACTGTCCGCTGTAATTGTTCTCGACAATGATGGTGTGCCGGGAATTCTTCAGCGCGTCAACAATCGCGTCTCCGTGCAGCGGGACCAGCCAGCGAACGGCAAGATGATTCGCCGAGATCCCGGCATCGCGCAGCAGCTCGCAGGCTTCGTCAATCACTCCGTAAGTCGAGCCCCAGCCGATCAGCGTCACGTCTGCATCCGCCGGCCCCAGCAGCTGAGGTGGTGGAATCGAGGCGGCAAGGCCGTCCATCTTGCGCATGCGCTTTTCCATCATGGCGCGGCGCTTGCCGGCGTTCGTATACTCGTCGCTGATCAGCACGCCGTCTTCATCGTGCTCGTCGCTCGATACCGTGTGGGTGTGGCCCGGTACGCCGGGAGTGACGCGCGGAGAGACGCCGCTCTCCGTGATCTTGTACCGCTTGTAGGCCTCGTGTTCGCCAGATCCGTTCGACGTGATCAGCTCGCCGCGATCGATGACCGGGTGGAAATCCAGTTCCTTGGGATCGACGCTCAGCCTTCCTTCTGAAAGGAGCAGGTCGCAGAGCACGATTCCCGGGCACTGAAAGCGATCGGCGAGATTGAAGATCTCCGGAATCAGTTTGAAGCAATCGCCGATGTCGAGAGGCGCGGCGATGACTCTTGGATAGTCGCCAAAAGCTGCTCCCAGCATCTGCCACAGATCGCCCTGCTCCGTCTTGGTAGGAACACCGGTGGACGGACCGGCGCGCTGGCAATCGATAACCACAATCGGAATCTCCGCCTGTGCTGAGAGCCCCAGGCCCTCGCTCATGAGCGCGAAGCCGCCGCCGGAGGTGGCGCACATGGCTCGAACTCCCGCGTGCGCTGCGCCGATCGCCATGTTGATGACACCGATCTCGTCCTCCACCTGCCGGACAAGTATGCCTGCCTTGCGCGCGTGTTCCGCCATCCAGTGGAGCACGCCCGTAGAGGGGCTCATGGGGTACGCGGAATAGAATTTCACGCCTGCCGCCGCACCTCCCATTGCCATGGCCGCGTTGCCGCTGAGCACGGCATAGCGGGCCTCGGTCATCGGAACCGGAGAGGCGAAGGGCTTGAAATTCTGCGTGGCGTAGTCGTAGCCGGCCCGAGCCAGGCTCACGTTCTCCTCGATCACCGACTTGTCTTTCTTGCGGAACTGCTCGGTGAGCACGCTCTCCAGCGCCGCGAATCCGATGCCCATCATGCTGAGCGCCGCGCCGATGGCCAGCGTATTCTGCGCGACTTTATTGCGCGAGATGTCAGCGAGCTGCGACACCGGAACCGGGCAGAGCTGAACCCCGTCGGCGGCGGTTCCCGGTCGAATCAGGTCGGCGTTATAAAGGCACGCACCCCCGGCCGAGAGCAGGCTCAGGTGACGATCCATCGTGTCCTGATTGAGCGGGATCAACAGATCCATCCGGTCGCCGGTATTGGAGATTTTGTCCGGCCCGGTGCGGATGGTCAGGAAAGTGTGACCGCCGCGAATAATGGATTGGTAGGCGTTGTAGGCGTTCAGATGCAGCCCGCGACGGCTGAAGATTTTTGCGAAGATATCGCCGGGCGTGGCCACGCCTTGACCGGCGGCGCCTCCGATACCGATGGTGAAGGACTGCCTCATAGAAGTCCACCCCAACTGGCTCCGGAATTTCAAAACCGCGGCGCCAGAGAACTATCGAGCACAGGGATTCTACGGCGCGTCGGAAATGCGCGCAAGTATCGCTGTGAAGTTGATACTTGCCGGAAATCCCGATCGCGGCGGAAGTCATCGCACCGTTTCAAGCGGGCCGGCAAGGCGCTTTCATAAAGGCCGGCCGCATATCTTCACGCCGGCTCCAGGCGCTGCGTCAGCCGTTCCTTCACTGCCGGCCACTCTTCGGCCAGGATCGAAAATCTCACCGAGTCGCGAGGGGTGAAATCCGCGGCCATCCGGTGAGCGCGGAGAATCCCTTCGAACTTCCCGCCGATCCGCTCAATCGCCGCCCGCGAGCGGTGGTTGCGCACATCCGTGTGCAGGCACACGCGAAGCACCTGCCACCCTTCGAAGGCATGTCGCAGCATGAGCAGCTTGGCCTCGGTATTGGCTGCGGTCCGGATGGCCGCGCCGGTCAGCCAGGTATAGCCAATTTCACAGGCGTCCGGAAGTTGCCGCCCGTGCCTGGGATGATGAGGCGGCCACGACCATCGCTCCAGATTCCAGAACCGGGTGGACCCCAGGACCATGCGGTCGGACTTGCGGACGATCGCAAACGGCGCCGCGCTGCCCGCATCCCGCCAGGCCAGGGCAGTATTGATGTAGGCCGTGGCTGCAACCTTTCCCTGCGGCACAGGACTCCACTGGTAGAGCGCCGGATCAACGGCCGCGGCGGCGGCCAGGCCGTCGGCGTGACTGTGTTCGAGCGGCTCCAGGTCGATATATCTCCCGGACAACACAAGGCTTTCGGTTTCCATGACTGCCAGTATGCCGGGAGTCTCCAGGCCGCCGCAACGGAGGCGGAACATCCCGCGCAGCGACGGCGCATTTTCGGATGCCGCACCGATAATCGCAACCGGGCCATTTGCCGCGGGCTGCTAGTATCGAACCATCGAGGGAAAGCTCGGCGTGTTTGCTAAACTTGGTTAACCCCCAAAAATCTAGCAACTGGAGCTGGACTCTCACTCCCGTATGAGACGTGGATTCCTGCAACTGACCGGACTTTGATGGCAACCTCCCTCAAGAGCAGACTTCGATATGGAGTCCAATATCCGCTGCGCTATGCGATGGACCTTGGACGGGCCCGATTCGGAGCGAAGTCATCCGGGATCTGCCGGATCCTCATCGCCAGCGACAATCTGGCTGTGACCAGCGAGCAGCAGTTCGCTCCGTTGCTGGCCAACCGCCAGCGGGTCCGCGACGAACTGGGGGTGGTCTTCGATCAGAGGCTGATCGACGATGTCCTGAAGTCGGACACGCCCCAGGCCGCGAACTACAGCGCGGTCCTCGCCAAGCTCTCATTTCTGACCCCGGGCAGGGAAGTGCTGGAGAAGGTTGCGCATCTGCGGCGCCTGTTTCCACCGCCGGTCAAGCTGATCTACTTCGACGGAGACGACGACTCATGCGTGCAGTTCAGAGATCTTCTCTCAATCGTCGATCTATACGTGAAGAAGCATCTGTTCGCAGATCCAGCCTGGTATCAGAAACAGTTCGAGGGCAAGAACAACCTGACCGACTACGTGGCCCGCGAACATGGACGATCGTTTGCCGAGAACGCGATCCCGCATTCGGGCGTCGTGCCCGAAGCCCTGATGGACAAGATCTTCCTCGGCTACAACATCGGGCTGGATGACAAGATTACGGAGCTGTTCCGCAGCACGCGTCCCGCCGCGCCGGCTGAGAAGACGGTGGACGTGATGTGCCGCGCGGCCTGCGCGCCCGATAACTGGATCTATCCATTGCGCGGCTCGATCAATGAGGCGCTGGCGCCGCTATCCCGGCAGGGATACAGCGTCTTGATGCCCAATCAGCGCGTCAACCAGCAGGTTTATTACCAGGAGATGCGCAGCAGCCGCATCTGCGTGAGTCCCTTCGGTTACGGCGAGCTCTGCTGGCGCGACTTTGAGGCTGTGCTCATGGGCTCCCTGCTGGTCAAGCCCGACATGAGCCATATACGCACCGAGCCCGATATCTTTCTCCCTGGTGTGACCTACGTGCCGGTGCGGTGGGATTTCAGCGACCTTGCCGAGGTCTGCGCGCGCTACCTGGCCGACGATGAGAAACGGAATGAGATTACTACTCGCGCCTATCAGGTGCTGTCGGAGTATTACCTGAGCTTTTCTTTCCTCAAGCGCTTTCGCAAAATCCTTGAGCGGGCGGGTGTGGGACGATTCGCCGGCGAAACGGCCGTTACTTTCGCAGAGGCGGGGAGCTGAACGGAATGCTGTACGACTATCTGGTTGTAGGCTGTGGCTTCTTCGGCTCGGTGTTTGCGCAGCAGGCCCGCGAAAACGGCAAGACCGTCCTCATGGTGGAGCGGCGGCCTCATATCGGCGGCAATTGCTACACCTACGAATACGAAGACACAGGCATCTCGATCCACGCTTACGGCAGCCACATCTTCCACTGCGCGGACGACGAGACCTGGAAATACATCAATCGCTTCACGGCGTTCAATCGCCACCAGCATCGCGTGCTTACCACGCATCGCGGCAAAGTCTATTCGATGCCCATCAACCTGGGAACCATCAACTCCTTCTTCGGAACAAATCTTCGTCCCGAAGAAGTGGCAGGGTTTCTTGACGGGCAGCGCCCCGCCGGTGGACGAGCCGCGAACCTCGAAGAGCAGGCCATCAGCCTGATCGGGAAGCCGCTGTACGAGGCGTTCATCCGCGGTTATACGCGCAAGCAGTGGGGCTGTGATCCCCGAGAGCTGCCGCCCAACATTATCACTCGTCTGCCGGTGCGCAGCTCATATCACGACGCATACTTCAACGATCGCTATCAGGGCATCCCGCTCGAAGGTTACACCCCCATCTTCGAGCGCATGCTGGAAGGCATCCCGATCGAGCTTGGCGTCGATTTCTTTGCCGACCGCGAGGTATGGGAAAAGAAGGCTCAGAAGATCGTCTACACCGGCCCCATCGACCGCTATTTCGAATACTGCTACGGACGCCTCAACTGGCGCTCGGTCCGGTTCGAGATCGAGCGGCTCGCTTCTTCGGACTACCAGGGCGTGTCGGTGATGAACTACGCCGACGAGGACGTGCCCTACACGCGCATCCACGAGCCGAAACACCTGCACCTGGAGCGGTCGTGGAACCGGGATACGACGGTGATCGTGCGTGAGTTCTCGCACGTCGACCCGGAGCAGCCTTACTATCCGGTGAACTTTGCCGAAGACCGCGAAATGTACGAGAAGTACAGCGCGCTGCAGAGCGAGAGTCCGAATGTGATCTTCGGTGGCAGGCTGGCCCGGTACAAGTACTACGATATGCACCAGGTAATTGCGGGCGCCCTGGCAACGGCGCGCAAGGAACTCGGCGGCGGCGAATAAGACCGGCATCAAAGTTGCAGAGCGCCCCGATGCAGCCCTAAGGGACCCCGGAGAGAGTATCCTGCTTCTCTTCTCTAAGAGAGAGGTTTTCGACCGTCTCGAATTGCACCGCCTTTTGAACGGCGGGCGGCCGGTAGCGGTGATAGATGCGCGCCGCGCGCTGCCGGTACGGCCACTCTTCCAGTAAGAGCTCCCGCACCAGCTCCGGCGACTCCCACGGGACATCGTGGTAGGCGCTGTGGAGATAAGGGCTCTGCGGATCCCATAACAACGCCTGCGGAAAGAACGCGATGGTGTCGCTCTCGATCGGATCATCGATGTCGTTCTCCGTCGGGCCTGGGGCGCTGTCTTGCAGTCTGGCGCTGAAGATCCCGGCGAGGTCTCCTTGCCTTTGCAGGCAAAGGTGGCCAAGTTGCGTGCAGCGCGGGTTCAACTCGATCAGATAGGCTGCGCCGCGTTGCCCCTGGCTCGGCTCCAGGATGAAGTCGAGGCCATAGAAGCCTGTCAGCATCAGCCTTTGCGTCAAGCGGCGCGCGGCTTCCTCGATTTCTTCATGGCGGATGAGCCGAACCACGGTTGCCGCTCCGGTGGCTCCCTGTGAGTTCAACACCTCGACCGTGACCGACGCCAGCATCTCGCCGCGCCAGCAGGCAATCATGGTATTGGCAGGCCGCCCCGGGATGAACTGCTGCAGGATGATCCGCGGCTTCTCGTGCCGCTGCCACATCCACAGAGCCAGAGGGCTGTGGTTGATGAGGAGGCGTTTGAGTGCGACTTCAGCGGTGAAGGGCTTGCTGAGCCTAAGGTACGCAGCGGCCGCTTCAGCTTGAGAATGCGCGATCGCAATGCCCTCGCCGCCCATGCTTCCGTCAGTCTTCAGCACCACATCGGTTTCGCGCCCGTACGTCAGATCGGCCTCCGAGTTCACGGCCCGCATAGGCGGAATCCGGATGCCGAGTTCGCCGGCAAGGCAGAGCAGCTGATAGCGGCTGTCAATGATGGGATATCCGTCCGCTTGTCCGAGGGAACGCTCGATCAGGGGACGCAGGGCCGGCTCCTGCGCATGCAGGGCGTGCAGCTGCAGCACCACGCCGTCGTCGCAGGGCACAACGAAGTCAGGGCGCGCGGATTCAATCGCGGACTTGAGAGAGGCCAGGGAGTCCAGGCAGCGGTAGCGATACAAAGCCTGGATGCCACGGACCAGCCTCAGCGGGTGCCCCCGCGGGCATATCGCCGCGACGCTGACGCCATGACGGATAAACGCCATGGCCAGACGAACCGACAGCGGATACCACCTGCTGGCACCCAGTAGCACCGCCGGGTGGTTATCTTTCTTCATGGCACGCCCCAGGCGCCTACCCCCTAGTAGGCCCTCATGGCAAAGCGCATCAGCCCCCTTCAGGGGAAGGAACTGGCAATTACCGGTCCCGAGTATAGACGAAGAACGGAAAAAATCCACTGCCACTAAAGTTGTTTTCCCAAAAGCCGCCGCTGCTGATAACGTGCTCTTCGGGAGAACGCCATTGAGTAGTCCGATGACGGACGTTGTCATCCTCGGAGCAGGCCCATACGGCCTCTCCATCGCTGCTCACCTTAGAAAGAGCAACCTGCGGTGCCGCGTTTTCGGCACCCCGATGCAAAGCTGGCGGGAGCACATGCCGAAGGGCATGTTGCTCAAATCCGAAGGCTTTGCCAGCAGCCTCTACGATCCAGACGAAAGCTTTACCCTCCGCCAGTACTGCCGCGAAAACAATCTTCCCTATGCCGACGTGGGCCTTCCCGTGCCCATCGAGACATTCACCGCCTACGGCCTGGAATTTCAGAAGCGCATGGTGCCGCACCTTGAGCAGACCGATATAACCTCGGTCAGACGCATCCCCGGCGGTTTTTCACTGCAGACCGCGGGCGGCGAGACGCTCGAGGCGCGCCGCGTAGTCGTTGCCGTCGGCATCTCGTATTTCCCTTATCTGCCGCCCATGCTGGCCGCTTTGCCCAGCGAGTACGTGACGCACAGTTCTCATCGCAGCGATCTGAGCCAGTTCCGGGGACGCAGGGTAGCGGTCATCGGCGCTGGAGCCTCCGCCGTCGATATCGCCGCCCTGCTCAGCGACATCAGTGCCGATGTCCAGCTCGTGGCACGGCGCAGCGAGATCGCCTTCCACGGCCAATCCCGGGAGCCGCGTTCTCTGCTGCAGCAAATCAAGAGCCCCCGTTCCGGCCTCGGCGTGGGATGGAAGTCCAAACTCTGCTCCGATCTGCCCCTCGTCTTTCACAGGATGCCGAGGCGGCTGCGCTTCCGCGCCGCGCAGAGACACCTCGGCCCCGCGCCGGGATGGTTTACCTACGACAAAGTGGTCGGACGCATCCCCCTGCATATGAAATCCATGATCCGCGAAGTCACCGTCAAGGATGGCCAGGTAGAGATCAGGCTGACCAAACCGGATAACAGCGAAGCCACCCTGACCGTGGATCACGTGATCGCGGGAACAGGCTTCCGCGTCTCGATCTCAAAGCTTGACTTGCTCGACGAGGCACTGCGCAAGGAGATTCGCACCATCGAGGACACGCCGGTTCTCTCCCGCAACTTCGAATCGTCCGTCCCCGGGCTTTATTTCGTGGGTCTGGCTTCGGCAAATTCCTTTGGACCGCTTACCCGATTTGCCTGCGGGGCAGAGTTCACCGCCAAACACCTCTCCAAACATCTCGCCGCGATGTAACCGGGAGGCGGCCGCAGCTGAATCCGCGAGCATTGCACGCGCGATCCCTTTGCAAGTAAACTATTGAAGGCCGGGACCAGCTTTCGCGGCCCGCGAAGTGCCGGGTTTCAACAGCCTGCGGATCACAGCAAGCGAGTGATCGCAACCGCCCAACCTCTGAACTGACGCCCGTCAGTGACAGAAGGGTAGGGCATCCGGCAGGCGACAGAAGGAACGGAGAGGTGGCAGAGCCCGGTTGAATGCACCTGACTCGAAATCAGGCGTAGTCGAAAGGCTACCGGGGGTTCGAATCCCTCCCTCTCCGCCACTAAAATAGTGGATAAATCAATAAGATAGCGAAATATCGAGAAAATCGCGCAGGGCGCCTTCGGGTGGCCCTTTTAGTGTTGGTGGCACGAGTGGTGGCAGTCTGCCTCCCCTTTGACCTGATGGCAGTTTTCGGACTGCCACCGACTATTCAGCAGCTTAGCGGAGCTGGGCTCAGACCGGAACTGCTTGCTTCGACCATCATGCAGAGACGATCGTCAGGCAGCGAGCCACAGCCTGAGCGAAACAAGGCAAAAAACCTTCCTCAGAGGAAAAAAACAAAATCGTTTGCTGATGAACAGTGTCACCCATCCCGAGCACATAGCCATAAGCAGGCTGAGCAAGCACGACGGCGAATCCTCGTTTGC
>Ga0335075_10015915_pt1 | contig 11261 bp, 9 predicted proteins | sample Lox_Sample_24_FD_206723 | JGI IMG/M metagenome (GOLD analysis project Ga0335075, IMG submission 206723) | Soil microbial communities from Loxahatchee National Wildlife Refuge, Florida, United States - Lox_Sample_2.4 | ecosystem: Environmental > Terrestrial > Soil > Wetlands | place: USA: Florida... | reverse complement strand
GGCCCGAGCCGTGCGAACAGATGCGGCGTCGGTTGGCCGGCGAGGTCGTGCACCCGCTGCGCCCGGGTGTGGTCGAGAGCCGCGTCGAGTTGACCGAGGGCAGAACTGAGATCGCTCCTTCGCCCGGTTGCTCCGACCGAACTGGTAAGCGGCCACGGAAGTGCCAAGACCGATTGTCCAGCCGGGGCACCCGTACAGTCCGGAGAGCACCTCCGTGACGACCTGGGGGAGGCGGATGCGTCGCGCCTGCCGGCGCTTGTGACCATTCTGTGACCAAAAGGGCCGTCGGAGCCCCTTCCGACGACCAGTTACAAGCCCCTGAGCTGCGGAAACGTTGTAAAGGTCTGGCTCGGGGGGGAGGACTCGAACCCCCAATGACAGGGCCAGAACCTGTAGTGTTGCCGATTACACCACCCCCGAATGGGCAGACGCACATGTTAGCCGACGCGCGGCCTCCGTCCCGAACGCCTGGGCAAGGGAGCGGTCCGGCTCAGCCGGCGTTAGCTGCTCGGCTCGTCCTGGTCTTCGGACGCGGCACGCTCCAGGGCAGCCATGAGGCGGGAACGGGTTCGCCGCCGGCCCAACAACACCAGGGATTCGAACAATGGCGGCCCCACGCTCCGCCCCGTAACCGCCAGGCGTACCGGTGCCTGTGCCTTGCCAAGGGCGGTGACCCCAGCGGCCGCTCCGGCCTCGATGGTGGCCTCTTTGATCGCCGACGCGTCCCACTCACAGTCTTCGTAACGAGCCGCGGCACCTTCGAGTAAGGCGACGAACGCCGGCTGCTGGCGGCGAAGCTTGTCCCAGTCGCTTTGGTCGATCTCGACTTCCGGCAAATAGAGGAAATCGACGATCGAATAGACCTCGGAGAGGGTCCGGGCCCGTTCCTGGACGAGCGGGGCTATCGGCGCCCAACGTTCGTCCAGCCATTCGCTGGCGCGCGTTACGTACTCGTCCGGAGAAAGCCCGCGCAAATAAATGGCGTTGACTGATGCCAGTTTCTGCTGGTCGAAAAAGGCGGGTGACGATCTGACGTTTTCCAGGCGGAACTCGTCGACGAGCTCATCACGACTGAGGATCTCGCGGTCGTCTCTCGGCGACCAGCCGAGCAGGGCCAGGTAGTTGAACATCGCCTCGGGCAGGTAACCCTCGTCCCGGTAATCCTCCAGCGCCACTTTGTCCCGCCGCTTGGACAGTTTTTGCCGCGACTCGTTGACCAGCAGTGGCAGGTGGGCGAACAGGGGGACCTTCCCGAGCTCGAGCGCGTCCCACAGCAGGATGTACTTGGGCGTGTTCGGTACGTGGTCCTCGCCCCGGATGACATGGGTCATGTCCATATCGCCGTCGTCGACCACATTGGCCAGGATGAACAATGGCTGCCCGTTGGACTTGCGGATGCTGAAATCCTCTATGGAGGAGTTCTCGTAAACGACTTCACCCCGCACGATGTCGTGCCAAGAGGTGGTGCCGACGTCGGGCGTGCGGAAGCGCAGGAGACGCCCCGGCGCCGGCTCCAGGCCGCGGTCCCGGCAGTAGCCGTCGTACCCGGGCGGCCGGCCGGCAGCCACGTTGCGATCGGCCACCTGCCCCGGGTTGCAATCGCATGCGTAAACGAGGTCCTTGGCCAACAGGTGATCGATGGCGCCGTCGTAGAGGTCGCCCCGTTCGGATTGGAAGTACGGCCCCTCGTCCCAGTCGAGGCCGAGCCAGAGCATGGCCCGCTCGATACCTTCGGCGTGTTCGGCTCTGTTCCTCAGTTCGTCAGTGTCTTCGATGCGCAAAATGAAGGTGCCATTTTGCCGGCGGACGAAGAGCCAGTTGAACAAAGCCGTCCGGGCGCTGCCGACGTGGAAGTAACCCGTTGGCGAGGGGGCCATGCGGGCGCGCACGTTGCTCACGGAAGCAAGCTACCGGCTCGGCGGAACGTCTCTCTGGGTCAGCGGCCCGGGGAGGGCTCGTCGCGCTTAACTGGCGAGGAGGTCGCGGGCATCACTGCCCGCCAGCGCCCGGCGCAGCTTGGTCAGCGCATCGCGCTCGATGCGGCGGACTCGCTCAGCGGTCAGGTCGAGAAGCTCGCCCACCTCGCCCTGGGTCCGCGGCTCGCCCCGGTCCAGGCCATAGCGCAGCGACAGGACGCGCCGTTCGTCTTCGGACAGACGGCTCAGGAAGTCCTCGATCTGGCCGGCCAACAACGCTTGCGCCACCGTCTCGAAAGGCGACTGTGCCGAGTGGTTGACCACCAGGTCTCCGAGGCTCGTGTCCCCGTCCTCTCCCACGGCGGCGTCGAGGCTCACCGGGTCGCTGTCGTAGTGGAGCAGCTCGGCCAGGACGCTCTCTTCGATCTCGAGGGCCTCAGCCAGCTCGGCCAATGTGGGCGGCCGGCCATGCTTAGCCTCCAGCTCACCCTGGACCCGGCGGGCACGCCGGATCTCGTCCCCGACGTGGGCCGGGATACGGACTGTGTGGGCCGTGTTTTCGATGGCACGGCCAATCGACTGGCGTATCCACCAGGTGGCGTACGTCGAGAACTTGAAGCCCTTACGCCAGTCGAACTTCTCGACGGCGTGGATCAAGCCGAGGTTGCCCTCCTGGATCAGGTCGGACAGCGGCAGCCCGGACCACTGGTACTTGCGGGCGACGGAAACAACCAGCCGGAGGTTGGAGTTGATGAACTGCGTGGTGGCGTCTTCGCCGGCCAAGATGGTCTTGCGAAGCTCCTTCTTGCGCTTGGGCGTCAGGTCAACGCCGCCGTCGAGCTCCTCGCGGGCAGCTTGAGCGGACTGGATAACCTGGCCAAGGCGCATCTCGTCAGCCTTGGTGAGCAAGGGGAAGCTCCCGGCCTCGTCCAGGTAGAGGCCGAGCAAGTCGGGCCCAGCGCCAATAGCGCCACGAGCGGCAGTGCGACGGCTGAAATCGTTCATCGTGATAGTGGTAACGCCCCAGCTAGAAGGTTTGTTCCGTCTCGAACCGTTTTGTCGCGACAGCTACTCGCGACCTGGGCAAGTTCTACCCATTCGCCACTAGACCAACCCTGAGTTCGCCCTTTGCGCGCCGTGTTTAGGCCACCTCAGACGAAGGCAATCTTTCTGCTGGCTGTAAGCATAGTACATGCCGTGAAGAAAGTCGCCGGTCTAAAAACCGGTCTAGAGCTCCTCCCGGGGCGGGTGGGGCGGTCCGGTGGGTTGGGTGGGCGCGGGGGGCCCGGTGGGCACGGAAGGCTTCGCAGGAAGGGCCAACCCGCTCCGCATGGCCACTAGCAGCAGTCCGCAGGCCAAAGCCGCGGTCTCGGCCCGGAGGACATTTGGCCCCAGGCCGACGTGATGAGCGGGCGGCACCGTGGCCAGTTCTGCGCCCGTCCAGCCGCCCTCCGGGCCCACCAGCACCGTAGGGGTGCTCAGGCTGATCGGGCCGCCCCCCGGGACGGCGAGGGCGACGCCGCCGCCGTCGAGCTTTCTCTCGCCGGCGACCAGAGCCGAGAAGGCGAACGGGCCCTCGACCGTCGGCATCCATAGGCGCCGGCTCTGCATTGCCGCCTGCCGGGCAACCTCGCGGAGGCGTTCGAGGTGCCGTCCCTCGCTGCCCGGCGCCCAGCGAGAAACACACCGGTCGGTGACCATGACGACGACCCTGTCCGCGCCGGCCTCGGTCAGTTTCTGGACAACCCACTCCGGGCGCTCGCCCTTGGTGAGGGCGAAGCAGACGGTGATGGCCGGGAGGGGTGGCGGCTCCCATGTCGGCTCGTTCAGCGGTCCGAGCGGGCCGCCGAGCCACTCGCATAACCGCGACCCTCCGCGACCGTCCGAGACCGACACCACCTCGCCTTCCCGCAGGCGCAGTGCGCGTGAAAAATGGTGGACGTCTTGGTCGGGCAGGACCGGCCGGGCCAGGTCGTACACGAACGCGTGCGCCACTGGCCGGCGCATTTCCCCCTACTTGAATGCGCTGCGGATGCGGGAGAAGAGGCCCGCTTCGGGCGGGGCCACGTCCTCGCCCCGCTCGACGGCGAAGCGGCGCAGGAGCTCTTCCTGTGCCGGCGTGAGGTCGGTCGGCGTCTCGACCACGACCGTGACGATCAGGTCGCCCCGGCCCCTGCGCTGGAGATGAGGTACGCCCCGGGCCCGGAGCCGGATCTCGTGGCCCGTTGGGCACCCGGGTGGCACCGTGAGCTCTTCGGGGCCGTCGAGGGTTTCCACTTTGAGCTGGGCGCCCAGTGCGGCCTGGGCCATGCTCACACGAAGTGCTGTACGCAGGTCGAAGCCGTCACGATGGAGCGTTGCATGTGGTCTAACCCTCAAGTGGAGGTAAAGGTCTCCCGGCGGCCCCCCGCGAGCTCCGGCGGCCCCCCATCCCGTCAAGCGCAAGGTGGATCCGTCGTCCACTCCGGCCGGTACGTCGACCGTGTAGCTCTGCTCCTCCATCCGCCGGCCCTGGCCTCGGCAGTCGGAGCAGGGAGATGGGATCTCCTCGCCGGTGCCGCCGCAGCGGGGGCAGGGAGTAGACGTGACCATTTGCCCCAGCAGTGACTGCCGGACGCGGCGCAACTCGCCGAGCCCGTTGCATGTCGAGCAGGTGACGGAAATGGTCCCCGGCCGCGCTCCGGTCCCCGAGCACGTCTCGCACGTGGTGGCCGTACGGACCGGGACCTCGCGCTGCGTGCCGAGCACCGCCTCGGCGAACTCGATCTCGAGCCCGGCCTCGACGTTCTCGCCCCGTGGCGGGCCCGACCGGCCGCTGTTGCGGGGGCTGAACGGGCCTCCCCCGAAGAAGGCATCGAAAATGTCGCCGAGCCCGCCGCCGGCGAACCCTCCGAAGGGGTCGGCCGCCCGCTCGCCCTCCGCCCCGAACATGTCGTACTGGCGCCGGCGCTCCGGGTCTTTCAGAGTCTCGTAGGCGCGGTTCACGAGCTTGAAGCGTTCCTCGTTTGCCCCCGCCTCGGCAGGAGTGCCCGCGTGGCGGTCCGGATGGAGCTCTCGCGCCAGCTTCCGGTAGGCGCGCTTTATCTCGTCCTCGGTGGCGTTGCGCCCCACGCCGAGGAGGGCATAATAATCTTCCTCAGCCAAGGCTCGAGCTCCTCTGACTCTCTCTGGCCTGCTCATCTCTGGCCTGAGCAGCCCGGTTCCCGGGCCCGCCGCCGTCGCCGCTGTCTCGCAGCACTTTGCTCAATTTCCTCGACACCACGGCAACGGCTGCGAGGGTCTGGTCATAATGCATCCTCGTCGGCCCCAGTACACCCACGGTACCGGCCCGCTCACCGTCCACGTCGTACGGCGCCACTACCACCGAGCAGTCGGCCAGCGGCAGTAGCCGGTTTTCGGCCCCGATAGCCACCGTCAGGCCCCGGTCGAGGACATCTTTGAGCAAGGCCACCAGGACGTACTGCTCCTCCAGGATCCCGAGCACCGACCTGATGGTGCCCACGGCCTCGAAGGCAGTGGCCATGCGGGCGGCACCGCCCACGAAGACGTGGCCTGGCCCGCTCTCCGGCTCCGAGGTCCGCAGGGACCGCACCGCTGCCTCCGCCAGGGCGTCGACAGCCGCGTCGCCCGTCGGGCTGGGCAGTCCCCCGCTGTCGGCCGGCGCCCCCACGACGAAGGCAGCCGCGCTGGCCGAGGCCCGCTCGACCTGGGCATCCGACAGTTCCTGCGAAAGTTCGATGGGGCGCCTCTCGACGGCCGCATTGGCCAGCACGGCCACTGCCAACACCATGCGCGAGGACACCTTCACCAGCTGGAACGAACGCACCGGGCCCGGGTCGGAGGCGGCCGGCGCCACCACGACGGCGGCGTAATCGGTCAGCTTCGACAGGAGGCCGCTGGTTTCGGCCAGCATCCCTTCGAGCTCGCCGTGAGCCCGGGCGAAGAACAACCTCACCAGCTCCGCTTGCGCCGGGCTGAGAGCTGATCTGGCCGGGAGCGAATCGACGAAGAACCGGTAGCCCTTATCGGTCGGCACTCGCCCGGCGCTGGCATGGGGCTGGTACAGGTAGCCCTCCTGCTCCAGGACGACCATTTCGTTGCGCACGGTGGCGGGCGAGACGGCGAGGTCGCCCAGTTGCGCGACGTACGCTGAGCTGACAGGTTGAGCCGTCTGGATGTGGCACTCCACGACAGCGCGAAGAATGGCGGATTTGCGGTCGTCCAGCATCTCTGGCACTCAAGGTTACCCAGTGCCAGAGCCCGACTTGTACCGGTGAGCCCCTTTCAAACGGCCCCGGGGTACCCGAAGCTTTGCCCTGATGGCATTAGCCTTGGTAGGAAGGCAGCCGGACAATTGACACGGACATGTGACGTAGCCGGGCCTGGGCAGATAGTGCCGGCTGCGCTTCGAGCGGGCGGTTTGGCCCGCCGGCGAGAATTCTGACTAAAATGGTCAGCATTCGACAGCAACTGGAGGAAATAAGTGCCTGAGCAGCTCATAAGCCCCCACGGCGGGGCGTTAGTGGACCTCGTCGTAACGCCCGAACGGGCGGCGGAGCTGAAAGAGCAGTCCCGCAACTGGCCTTCCTGGGACCTGGCCCCTCGCCAGTTCTGCGACCTGGAGCTGCTCGGCAATGGCGGCTTCTCCCCGCTGCGAGGCTTTCTCGGGGAGGAGGACTACGAGGCCGTATGCGACCGGATGCGGCTGTCGGACGGCACGATATGGCCGGTACCGGTCGTCCTCGACGTCAGCGAGGAAAAGGCGGCCGAGCTCGGCCCCGGCGCCACCCTGGCCCTGCGGGACGCCGAGGGGGTAATGCTGGCCGCCCTGCACGTGTCCGAGCTCTATCGCCCGGACCTGGTCCACGAAGTAAAGCGCGTGTACGGGAGCACGGACAAAGCCCACCCCGGGGTGGCCTTCGTGCTGGACAGGGTCAACCCGGTCTACGTGGCCGGGAAGCTGGAGATGGTGACCCCGCCGGTGCACTACGACTACAAGTCGCTCCGCCTGTCGCCGGCCCAGTTGCGTGCGCGCTTTTACGAGCTCGGGTGGGAAAGGGTGGTGGCCTTCCAGACCCGCAACCCCATGCACCGGGCTCACGTCGAGCTCACCCTGCGGGCCGCTCGCCAGGTGGAAGCCAACCTGCTCGTGCACCCCTCGGTGGGCATGACCAAGCCGGGCGACGTCGACCATCACACCCGGGTTCGTTGCTACCAGGCCGTCCTCAAGGGTTACCCGCACGCCACGGCCACACTTTCCCTATTGCCGTTGGCGATGCGGATGGGTGGGCCGAGAGAGGCGGTTTGGCACGCCATCATCCGCAAGAACTATGGCGCCAGTCACTTCATCGTCGGGCGCGACCACGCCGGGCCCGGCAAAGACTCCGCCGGCCAACCCTTCTACGGCCCGTACGACGCCCAGGCCCTCCTCAATGAGCATGCCGGCGAGCTCGGGATCGGCGTGGTGCCCTTCCAGCAGATGGTCTACGTAGAGGACCGTGACGAGTACATGCCCGTCGACGAGGTGCCGTCCGGCGCCAGGGTCCTCGATATTTCCGGTACCGAGCTGCGCCGGCGCCTGGCGGAAGGGCGTGACATCCCGTCGTGGTTCACCTTCCCGGAGGTGGCCACCGAACTTCGCCGCAGTTACCCGCCCCGGTCCCACCAGGGGTTTACCGTCTTCTTTACGGGCCTGTCGGGGGCGGGGAAATCGACCATTGCCAGCATCTTGCTCACGAAACTGCTGGAGGAGGGCGGCCGCCCGGTGACCCTCCTCGACGGTGACATCGTGCGCAAGCACCTGTCGTCCGAGCTCGGTTTTTCCAAAGAGCACAGGGACATCAACATCCGCCGCATCGGGTGGGTGGCATCCGAGATCACCAAGAACGGCGGCATCGCCATATGCGCTCCGATTGCGCCCTATGAGGCCGTGCGCCAGGAAGTGCGGGAGATGGTGGAACCGGTCGGCGGTTTCATCCTCGTCCACGTGGCTACCCCGATCGAAGTCTGCGAGCAGCGCGACCGCAAGGGCCTCTACGCCAAGGCCAGGGCGGGCATCGTGAAGGAGTTCACCGGGGTTTCCGACCCGTACGAGGTGCCGGACCACTCCGAGGTGCGTATCGACACGACCAGCCTCACCGCCGAGGCGGCCGCGCAACACGTGATATTGCACCTCCAGACCGAGGGTTACCTGGGCCCGGCCTAGCTGGGCCCGGCGAAGCCACCCATGCCATCGGAAGGACAGCCCGCCGGCGGGCCTCGACCCTGCCGCGTTAGCGGGGCTTGGACGGGCGGGAGGCAAAGGTGAAGTTCGGCTTGGTAGGCACCGGTTATTGGGCGCGCCACGCTCACGCCGAGGCGCTGGCCAACGAGCAAACCATCGAGTTCGTCGGGGTGTGGGGCCGCGACCTGGGGCGTGCCACCGAGGTCGCCGCGCCCTACGGTGCCCAGCCCTACGACGACTACGACGCCTTCCTGGCCGGCATCGACGTGGTGGACTTTTCTCTGGACCCGGACGTCCAGGCCGAACTAGCAACCCGAGCCGCCGCGGCCGGGAAACACCTACTGCTGGAAAAACCGATGGCCACGTCGGTGGAGGCAGCCGCGCGGCTGGAGGCAGCGGCGGAGAAGTCAGGCGTTTGTTCGGTTGTTTTCTTCACCCGTCGCTACGAACCGGCCCACCGCAAATGGCTGGAAACCCTGCAGCAGCAGGGCGGTTGGCGGGGGGCATGGTCTTTGTGGATTGCCGATGGCCTGACCCCCGGGAGCCGTTTCGAGTCGTCGGCCTGGAGGCGGGAAAAAGGACCGCTATGGGATATCGGGCCCCACGCCCTCGCCACCTTGTGGCCGATCCTCGGCCCTGTCACTGCGGTTAGCGCCGTCCGCGGCGACCATGACCTGGTCCACCTGGTCTTAACCCACGAGGGCGGGGCCACCAGTACGGCCTCGCTGACTCTTACCGCGCCGCACGAAGCGGCGCACATCGAGGTCACGTTTTGGGGAGGCTCCGGACTTTCGACCATGCCTCCGAGCGAGGTGCCGTCGCGGGAGTCGCTCAGGGTGGCCATCCGGGAGCTGGTCGACTGTATAAAGCGGGGGGACCGTTCCCACCCCTGTGGTGTCGCATTTGGGCGTCAGGTCGTCGAGGTGCTCGCACTGGCCAACAGGCACATCTCGCCGCCGCCAACACCGCGCCCCCCGCCCCCTAGCCCCTCCCACCTCGCACCTGGCACCTCGGAGTGAACACTAAGCGTTAGGCGCTTATTTTCACGAGCGGCGAGGCGACTTGTGCGCGGTGGTGTAACGATAAGAGCACCTGGCGCGCAAAGGTGCGCCGGCGCTGCCCCTGGATCGAGCGCGCCGCGTCGGGCGCGATTTCACCTGAAGCCCATCGTCGCCCGCAGCAACTGCCGTTGAGAGATCACGAACAGGAAGGCGATCGGCGCGCTCACGATGATTACCGCCGCGGCCAGAAGGGTGTAAGCACTCTGGTTGGAACTGTAAAAGCTGTATACGCCGCGGGACACCGGGAACAGGTTCGGGCTCGACAGGAAGACCACCGGCCCGATGATGTCGTTCCAGACGCCCAACAGCGAATAGAGGAACGTTATAACGATGCCCGGCCAGGCCAGAGGAGTTATGAAACGCACGATGTAGCGCATGTAACCGGCGCCGTCGAGCCAAGCGGCCTCGTCCAGTTCGGTCGGGATGGAGTACACGAACGCCGTCAACAAGATGACGCCGAGGGGGAGGCCAGGTTCGACGTGAAGCAGTATGTAGCCGATGCGGTTGTTGTACAGGCCCAGGTCCCGTGACTCGATAAAAAGCGGGATGATGGGCAGCGGGAGGCAGAGCCCGATGACAAACGAAACGAATATGGGGGAGTGCCAGCGAACCAGGTGGCGAGCTACCGGGAACGCGATCAGCAAACTGAGGGCGGTTGATATGGCGGCCGCCGACAGCGAGTAGATGACCGTGTTCACGATCTCAGGGCCGAGGTCGCCTTGCTGCCAGGCCGAGCCGAAGTTGCCCACGCTCGGCGGTACGGGCGGGACCAGCGGGTGGGCCAGGAACTGCTGCGAAGACTCGAGCGAGATCATGACCACGTAGACCATGGGGACCAGGAACAACAACGCGATCAATATGCCCGTCGTCAGTCGCCGCATGCGCCGGGGGTTGCTCAGCTGCATATCTCGTACCCCTCCGTCATGCCAGGAGCCTCCGCTCACGCGACCGGAGCAGGGCGGCCAGCGGGATGGCCACGGCCACCGCCACGACGAACAGCGCAATCGTCACTGCGGCGCCAAGGCCGAGGTCGGCCGTCTGGCCAAAAGCCGTATTGAAGGCCAACATCCCGAGGGTGTTGGTCCCGAACTCTCCGTCGGTGAGGATGTAAATGATGTTGTAGGTGATCAGCGAGCCGATCACCGCGAACAGGACGTTGACCGTAACCGCCGGGGCCATCAGCGGCCACGTCACCCGGGTGAACCTCTGCCATGGAGTGACCCCGTCGAGCATGGCCGCCTCGTACACCGAGGCGGGTATCGTTTTCAAGGCCCCGATGTACACCGCCATCGTAAAACCCAGGTTTTGCCATACCTGGACCGTGATGACGAGAGGCATGGCCCAACTGTTCGACCCGAAGAACCCCGGATGGACGCCAAAGAGCCCGAAAAAGGAAGCGGCGGGGCTTGAAAAAGGATCGAAGAGCAACAGCCAAACGATCCCCACTACGGTCACCCCGAGGACGATCGGGAAAAAAACCAGGATCCGTAGTGCCGACCCGGTCTTTGTGTCGTTCACGAGCCGGTGCGCCAATGCCATGCCGATCACGTTTTGGACCACCGTGACACCCAGCACAAAAATAATGGTGTCGAGGATGCTGGCGGTAAACCCCGGGCCCTGCTGCGTGAACAGCTGCGTGTAATTCGACAATCCCGTGAAGGCCGTCGGGGTCCCGGACAGCCCGGAATAATTGGTGAACGATATAACCAGGTTGGCCACGGTCGGCACGATGCCGAACACGAGGAAAAAACCCACGCCGATGGCGATCCCCGCCCACATCCACAGTCGCGACGGGAGCGAAAGTAGCCGTGCGCCCGAAGATTTGCCACGCCGCCGTGCCCTCGCGGTTAGTGCCGCGCCCTCGGCCCCGGCGCCGTCAGCAGATAGCGTACCCGGTTCAACCGAGCGCCGCCCTCGCAGCGGCCGAGGGGCAGGAGGCGCCCCCTCCTGGACCTTGGAGGCGCCTCCGTTCCGGGCCAAGGTCCCCTACTTCTTCCAGCTGCTCTGGATCTCCTGAGCCGCTTTTTGCGGCGTGATCGACCCGGAGATCACGTTCTCTTG
>Ga0335075_10015914_pt1 | contig 11262 bp, 11 predicted proteins | sample Lox_Sample_24_FD_206723 | JGI IMG/M metagenome (GOLD analysis project Ga0335075, IMG submission 206723) | Soil microbial communities from Loxahatchee National Wildlife Refuge, Florida, United States - Lox_Sample_2.4 | ecosystem: Environmental > Terrestrial > Soil > Wetlands | place: USA... | reverse complement strand
TGGGTATACTGCCGGTATGTTGGAAATGGTGACCAGATTGGTTTTTTACGGATGACATTCGATGGAAATGTGCGAGCTATTCCGCTATTGATATCCATCTCAACATATCTCCCGTATCGGTGAGCGAGGAGAACAGAAGAATCCCAGGACCTCAATTCCTTCAACCAGATTTGGAAGACTGAACATTTTCTTTGCGTTGTGGGATAAGTCGGCTGTAGGGGAAAGCTTTTTGTTACATCCCTTGTACATGAACAGCATGCACTACGCCTCCATCCGATGGTCGCATGAAGTCCATTACATCATGGCAATATGATTTCTATAGCAGCAACGAACTTTTTTTTTTTTTTCAATCAATGAGATGGACGGCGCTAGTAATACGTGGTATGTGAAATTACAGTCCAATTGAACATTCAGATTCTATCAGCAAGGTGTTAGATGACCCTTTCTGCGGTTTACTACTAAATGTCCCTAAATTGTTAGCCTTCTAAGGCCGCCCTGCGCCTTTTTTATTCTGTGTGCCCTTCACTCCCGGGATCTTTACTCGCAACGGCTGTCTCCAATGCAGCTTTGCTTGCTGTAAACTCCTCATTTCGCTTCACCTTGAGGGGTTCTAGTTGCCTGTACTTCCTTGCCGCCTTCTTAGCCTTGTAAGCCTTTTTCTTCGCCCTGTCCGCCGCTCTCAGAGCTTTCCGACTTTGATCGCCGTTCTCAATTTCATCCAACTTATCCGCAAGTCGTCGACGCGCGATTTCACGATTCTGAGAGCGCGAACGCGTATGCTGACAATTTACGACTATGCCTGACGGGATGTGCTTTAGTTGGACGGCTGAGTTGGTCTTGTTGATCTTTTGTCCTCCAGGACCTGTGCCTTTTACGAAAGATTCTTCGATATCTGACTCGGGAATCTTCATGCGCGGTGGCAGTCGGGGTACTTTGGCAATCTGAGCTGATGAGGAGAAGACCCGAATGAGACTGTACATGGGTAGGGGCAATCCCACCCCCCTCGAGCGAAGGGCGATGGTTCGGAATGAATTCATCCCATCGGTGTTCGGTCTGTGTTAGAGCAGAATTCTCGCAATGACGTATGGAGGTGGATGGAAATTGTCATCGGGAACATCCAATGATATCCCTAAATACTCTGGCAAACATATTCGCCCAGTTGAGACATTAAAGCGGGCAGACGAGAGTAGGATGGAAACGTTGGAAGAGACTCTGCCATCGGAAAACGCGCGTAGCACGCGCCATGCGATGGATGTCAAGCAGGCGCCAAGACGTCGAACCCGTCCCATAATCCCTCCCCCTTTCCACACTTTCTGGAACCTCAATGCTCAGATTACTTTCAATTAACCATTCAATTCTTCCAAAGTCGCTGCGTATACCTTTTGTAATAGTAACTTGATCACCCTTCAAAGCACGAACACCCGGATATGTCCACACTCGAGAACGATGCGTGGCTTGAGCCCATCTACACATACTCGGTTTACTTCCTAACCGCGCTCACCATCGCCATGACGCTTGCAGTCTTCCTTCACCAACCCATAACAAATTGGCTTGAGCGCAAGAGATACCAGTACGAAGTTACTCTGCCATTGTACATGATGACGGCAGCTGAACGCTTCGTTCTTAGTGCGTCAAACACCCTCCCTACTAAACCCAAGTCACAGTAATTGAACTGCTGCGTGAACCTGGCGTTCTAGTGCTTTCTTCAAACGCTAGGCAGGAAACTTACTATTTGATTCGCAGATTCAATCCTGTTCTTGGTTTTCGCAATGATCTTCGTTGCCGCGGTGCTCTATTTGCCTGAGCAGGTGTCATTTGCATGGCAAAGGGTAGTGTATTATGTGTACGGGTTTAAAAAACAATAAAACCAAGCGCATTGTCACGCATCTCTCATACAACAAATTCAATGGGGTGTTATGGGCACGTCGTCTTTCAGAATCGAGAATAGCCTATTCGGCAACGACCAGAACAACTTCAGTGAACGCATGAAGTGTCCAGTACCACCTCCTTCCCTCCAGTGTTACACGTGGGCTTCCCAGCTGGTAACTCACCACAAACAACGGCGCGACCTAAACAGAGCTATATCAAGAAGTGGATTAGAAAATGAACAGGTTCCATCAATCGTACTGGTCGCAGTCTACCAACCACCAGCGGCCCATTTCGAGTAAGATAAACTTCGTGACGGAACAAGCGTAGGACATCAGTGAGCAGTAGCATTTACACCTAATGGAAGAAAGAAAGCTGCTATTCCAACATACTATAAGCTATAATACGAGAAGGATATCGAGAGAGCATGTACTCTAACTCCGAATTATTACATCATTCGCTGAATCGCATACTCGGAGACCAACCAATCCATACGCCGACGTCGCCTAACCCAGAACTTTTTGTGTACCGACCTTTCATTCATCGTCGTCAGCGTCTTGGTCCTCAGGCACCTCTTCCTCATATAATGTCTCCTCTCCGGGGTCTTCGTCGTCTTCTTCCTCGTCGTCGTGATGGATGCCATTGACCAGTGGTTGAGTTTGAGCGTCATCGACAGCCGGTGTTTGCTTTGGCAGTTTTTCGGCGGCTTCTCCCAAAGAGATGGGTACTCCAGTCTGCAACTCCTCGGCTTTTTCTACAACCCTCATCTTCTCCTTTTCCTGCTGCAGCATTTCTTGTCTTGCATCCGGCACCCTCTCTTCATTTATCTTCCATTTCTGGATCGCTTGAATAATATCCACGGCCAACTGGCCGTTCTTCCTCAGCGCTTTATCCCAGTGGGCAGGAATGCCGTCGCTCAAAGCTAGCATGCGCGCAACGGAGCTGACGAGGAGTTGGCGCATGGGAGACTCGATGTCCGTATTCGCGTAGATGTACTGTACACGCCGAAGGCCGGGATATGAATCGCTCACCCGATACCACTTCCGTACCGTGTCTAGCACGTCTCGTACCAAGACCGCAATGGCCCACTTCTCTCCCATCAGATACAAGTCAAACAGGTTCCCCAGATCCCTCTCTTCTTCTGGCATTGATACATGCCCTGAGTATAGCCAGCCCACAAACATGCGGAAGGGCTCGTCATCCTCTTCTGGCAAGCCGAAGGATTTGTTGCCCGTGTGTTGAGATTTGGAGATCTTGTGGTTGTCCCAGAAGATCTTGCTGAAGAATTTTGATTTTGCGCAAAGCAGCTTTTCGTGGAGGACCCAGTGCGTGTTCTCGTTGCCGACATATATATCGACCATTGATCGAGAGAGAAGTCTATCGGGGATACAGTCAGTCTTTTCGTATCTTCGTTTAAACTGAAGAGACGCCTTACTCGTGAAGCGGCTTCTGTTTTAATTCGCTCATCTTGCCCGGTGTTTGAGAAGACTCTGGAACAAGGAAATTAGCAAGGTGAGGAGATGAGGATCGAGATCCGCTTCGCGATGTGAAAGTTAGTCCTCAACGCTGCTGAATTTAAGCCAATCGATCGGAAGAATGGTTAATCAAAAAATGGTAGAAACAAGAGCACGAACATCAAAGATGACTTAGGATCAGCTTTGCAAATTACGAACATTGGCTGAGCTGTTGGACCTTTGTAGCCGGAGCATGAGGTTGGAGATGTCTCCACCATGACGTAGTAGGCTAAACCCCCAGCAAATCAGGGATCTTACTCTAACCATTCTTGCGGGCCGCAACGTGCAGGATCTTCCCAGGCCTTGGGTTCTTCGCGAGAGACACTTAACTCATTATACAAAATTCTAATCTACTGCTCGATCGGACCTGCTTTGAATGGAATCTTCTGTATCAATCGCAATGCATGCATAAACACAAAAAGATCTAAACATACAGAAATGGTAATATGATTGATGAAGAAAGCAACTTGGAGCTGAATCCACTTTCAACGCCTTTATCGACAGAAATACAACACGGAAACAATACTGCTATGTTGTTGTGGCTTAATTGTGCCTCTGCTTCTACATCTTCCGTATTCTCATGAATGAATTCAAGGTAGCCGAATAACATTGCAGCACAATCATTCGTTACCGCCGCTCAGTTTCGTCAACGTCAGAACTTCACGATAGTTAAAATTGGAAATGATTGATAACCCATTGCAAATATACCCATATGAGACAGCAATAATTTTCAAGGTCCAATACATTTAGCCGCTTAAGAACTCGGTAGCAAAGCATCAAAGGCCACGGTGCCCGTACGCCTATCCATGGCCAGCTCCTTCTTGTTATCCAGCCGAATTCCAAAAAGCACTAAAAGAACTGCCTATCGATGGTCCCAGCCACGCTCGCCGCCCTCGACGGCACCGCCGCCTTCCCCTTCTCCTTCGGCAGCGCACCAGACGCCTTCACGGTGGAGCGGGAACGCACGCTGGCGCCGGCCGCGCTGGGCGCGTACCCAGGGATGTGCAGGGCATCGGAGCCGGCCACGGACTTCAGGTTGGTTTCGGTGAGGCGCGCCTTCGGGGCCTGCGGCGGCGCGAAGGGCTTGGGCGCCGGCTTCGACGGCGGCCGGCTCGCGGCGCTGATCCGCACCTTGCCGTCGCTCTGCACGGTCTTCTTGGGTTCTGGCTTGCGCTGGGTTGCGGCTGCGCCGCCCGGCGCCGTGTACGAGGATCCTGTGGGCTTGTAGCTCGAGTGCGTGGGATCGAATGGCTTTGGCTTGGCTGGGCTTGCGCGTGATACCGCGGTCGAGGCTTTGCTCGTTACTGTGTCGGCGCTCTTACTCCGTATCATGCGTGGTGGTGCGGGAAGAGCCTTCATGGGTTTCGTGCTTGGGAGAGCCTTTTGCGGTTCCTTCCTTGCTGGCTCCTTCCTCTGCTCTTTCGCTTGTGTCACCGGCTTCTTGACTGCTGTTCTCTGAGTTGAGCCGCTGTAGCTTGGAGCATTAGCAGCCGTCGCATTGCGTGCGGCATCGCCGTACGAATTGATGGCGGATCCGACGCCGCTGATGGTTCGATTAACGCCTCCTGAGAGCCTTAGCTTCGTTCTTTTGAAATCGCTGCTGATGAACTCGGGAAGGAGAAATGGGAGTGCAAACCATCGCCTACTGAACGTCCTGCAGACTCGATCATGTTGCCAATACCGCCTACCGCGTCGCCAGCATATCCTCCTATAGTCGTCACGGCACCGGCGACCATGCCACCGACGCTGTTCTGAATTATATTCTGGACTATTTGCGCCATGTTTAATCAATCGATGACGGAGGGAGACAAAAGAGTACAAGTATTGAGGTTGAGAATTGGCGTGGGAAATTTGAGTATAGGTGGAGATGGTTTGACGTTTTCTGTGCCCAGTTCTCCTCTGATGCACTCGGTCATTGGAACTTCTCCAGTCTTCGATTCTTCGATGCGGAAGTGGAGCAGCGAAGTCGATCAACAATCAGTGACGTCAAAGAAGTGGGCACGCGTGGCGGTGCAAGGCTGAAAATGAGCCTTGTGGCTTTCCCGACCATCCACCGATACAACGATAAGTAACGCAGTTCAGACGGTAACGGTTCCGCTTAGGCTAACAGATTTCATGGAATTCACTCTCATCTACCATACACTGCAGTTATTGCCGTCCCTGTTCAAACGCTAGAACCTGAAAGCGAGAGGGTATCTCGCATCTTTACATACAAGTGTGCTTGGACATGCTTAAACGAAATATTCGTGATGTATATGTGCCGACATTCCACTATCAGTAGCTGTCACCCACGCGCTATGCCTTCGCCTGCTTCACTGCTCGCATCTTCTGAAGTATTGCTGGATCAACATTAACCTTTTTCGGCGCCTGCTTTGTCACAGGTGCCGCAGTCTTAGTTGCTGGAGCAGGAGTCGACTTGTTTGCAGCTCTCATCTTATCGTAGGTCGCTTTGTTCAGTTTATACGTCGGCACATCTTTCTTGTTCTTTTGTTGTTTCATAGTCTCGCTCTTTACCGCAGCAGCAATCGTAGACTTCTTCGCCGCAGTTTGCTTCTTCGCGAGGTCGGTCTGTGCCGACTTTGCTTGGACGGTTGGAATTCCGGTCGGCGGGATCTTAGGACCTTTACTAGGTGCTGTAGATACCGAAGACGCGCCATCGGTGACTGAAGTTGCTACAGTGCGCCTTTTGATCGGTTTCGAGGAGGACACGGTAGAGACCGACGGTAATGTCGCTACGGTTGCGACCGAAGACTGCCTAGATCCCATTGCTGGCCTTGGTTTCGTAGATGCCATTTGACTGCTTTTCGCGGACACCCCACTAAGAGCTTTCTTTACGGGGTTTGCAAACGGCTTGTCTCCAGCATTGGAAGCATGGAGCGCTCCACTGGACAGATCAATCTCACTCTCAGCCGTCGGCCTCACAGAAGCAATATACTGCTGGAGTAGATTCCGCTGCACTTGAGATGCCGTCTTTCCCGCCCCTTTGATAGAATTAAACGGCGGCATCTTCTGACCTTTGGTCGTCTTCTCTAGTTTCAGCGGAGCATCCTTGGAAGTCAAGTCTCGTACCAAAGATATCTTCTCATTCTTAGCCGCCGCTTCGCTTATCATTTTGAGCATGTCATTCGGACTGCCACCACCGTAAAACATGAACAGAACCATGAGCACGCTTGACAGCGGTGCGAAGATGGATAGAAACTCTTCGAGATTATTGCTCTTAATCTGAGTCTCAATGAATTTTGCTGGCATGGCACTCTTCGTTTTCTGCAACCTCTGCTTGACAATCCACGTAGGACTCTCCGGGAATGTATTGTAGCGTACGAAATGCTCAAGCAAATAATCTTTCTCGCGCCATCGATTTCGAAGCCAGACTTCAAATGCCTTGTCGTCGTCGATTGGTATTTCGGAGATCTTAAATCGTCGGAAGTGCATGTTAACGCTCTTAGGTGGACGCCCTTCAAACATCGAAGATCGAAGTGTGAAGATGTCTTGACCGAATTGTCCGGGAGGAATGCCTTCATATCCAACCGTGCAGTCATAGAGCCACTCGGTAGTATTTCTCAAGTTCTTCAGGCAGAATTGCAGCCCTTTGCTCCTCGGAAGCAATTGGTGCTTCATGTCTACCAGGCCAGTCTTTTTCGCCCACTGCCTACTCTTCTCCTTCGTACTTTTGGCCAAATTTGTACCTTCTGGAAATATTAACAGCCACATGGGCTTGTTTACGTCGCTGAGTCGGTCTAAATGCTCTTCGAAGCTCTTCTTATCCGCTTCCCAGTCCCGCTTGAGGAAGATGAAGTTGTAGAACTGACAACCCCAGCCGATGATAGGTATATTCTTGAGCGACTCTTTCAAAATAATATAGATGTATCCGTGCATGTTGTTGGTGTAGCTGACCCACCACAAGTACAACCAGTCTGTGTACAGTTGATGGTTTGCCATCATGACGAGGCGCGAAGGGAATTTGCACTCCAAACTACCGTCTGGTCGCTTGAATAGTTGCTTTGGTATGGATCTGTCTCCGCTGACTTTGACTACGGTCGGACTCCACCACTGTGTCATGGTCGTTATGAGTACGCCGAAGGATTGCTTCGTGAAGGCCATGTACGCATTGTAGAACTCGGGATCCAGCATTTTCAGAGGAGCGCCAAGGAACTGGGTTGCTGAGATAGCCATCATGCCGGAGAGCAAGGTCGATGCCGCGCTGAATGCTCGTTCAACCTGGCCAGTAGGTCCAACCTTTGCAGGTCCTGATGGGTGATTCGACGGTGAAACTGTCGACAAACCTGCACCAAGGTCTGCGAGAGGATTAGACGCTACAGGAGTAGACTTAGACGAGCCATTAGAGATTGGTTCGGCTGGGCTGGAATTGAAGGAGAACAGCTGGTCCAATCCAACGCCAAAAGCATCGTCTCTAGAGGTAGCTCGTGGGCCCATTCTGAATATTGAGAGGTCTCCTAGCTCCTCAGTGCATCATCGACTTTACAACTGAAAAGAGTTTGATTTGAACACTCTGTAGTGTGATGTTTTTGCAAAAAGTTTGAGAAAATTCCGCAGCGCCAGCTCGAATAGCTGATTGACAGTCCGTGAAGGTTCTGGCTGGCAAAGCCCTGCGTCATCACTAAAGCTCTCAAGGGAGGTTTAATGTACAGGGTGTGGCGTCTGGCCTCTGTAATTTGTTCGATTCGTTTTCGATCCTATCCCCTGCTTCCCCTCTGATTGTGTTCATCCTGTCACACTTCTGGGTTGGATGGTCGAGCTCATGCAGCCCCTGCCACGAATCGATCTGATGCACTGACGTCAGAGTATGGCCAGCCAGCTCCTCCTCCGCCATCCAGTTGCTCATTCCATATCTATCTATTGTTCTCCACGCGACCATTAATTATTTTCTAGTTTTGAAGCATGTCAACCAGTGCTGCATCGAGAAGGTCCAGCATCATTCCAAAGCAACCAACAACCCTCGCAAACGGGCTTCAAAAACCAGCGTTTCCTCGACAAACTTCCGTCGCTTCGACATCTTCACTTCCACGCACCCAACCCGCTACCTCAAAGATCACACAGAAGTCCAGTATGGCTCTTGCCAATGGAGCTGCGAATAGTGTTGCCCAACGCCCGAAGCCAGTCCGCAAGAAGGCTCTCTCTGCCACCCAGCAAGCGGCCAAAGCTACGCCTCCTGTGCCAGTTCACGCATCACCGTTCGAGATCATGGCCGCACGAATTGCCAACCGCGTCGCCGAGATGGCTGAGAATATTTCTTTCGTTGAGCGACAACCGTAAGCCTAAGTTCTGGTGGAAGTTTTTGAATTGTGAAACCTCATTGACCCTCTCGCACAGAAAGCCGGTTGCCGAACCAGAGCCACAGAACGGGAGGAAGCCGCCTCGAAAGCTCGAGATCCGTTTCCCACCGTCTAACGGCGACGTCCAGTTCTCTGCTCCTTTCCTCGACAACACGCTCGCCAAGATGCTGCACTTGCAGAATCGCATGCTGAAGACTGGCTCCGAAATTGCTGCCAGTGACGCGCCAGAGGAGGTCAAGCGAGAGCAATTCGAACAGAGTGCCGAACTGAGCAGGATTATTGCGTTGATTTGCGCAGAGAAAGCGAGGCAGGGAGCTTGATGAACCGAGTCGAGTCTTACGTCTGCTTTCAAGGCGATAACAATCACTCATATTTCGATTATGGTGTCGTGGATTCAAAATTCCTAGCAAACATGTTGGAAATTGTACCGGTACGCTCGGTGTTCGGGAGCTATTATTCAATGTAACATACAAATTCTGAAGCGTGGACAAGTGTTGTGATTCATAGCTTTCAACCTACGAATATCCAAACACTTGTGCATTACTCACAAAGCTCCACCGTACTCCAGCTACAGCAACAAAGATGCTAACAATCTCCACAATCAGCAATACGGCCGCACCAGTCATAAACCGTGGACTAAAGATGCGGTACAACATGAGATGTCGCCTCAGATATCCTGCCCACATGGCCGTCGCCAAGGTAATAGTGGCATAGAACAGGACATGTGTGGCAACGGCCCTAGCAACGCCTCCTAGTAGCCCAGGCTTCCTGGGTGGAGAGCGCCAGAGTGGAATGGCTGGCACCGCGACCGCTGCGAGTATCTGGGCGCCGAAGGAGTTGAGGGCAACGAGTAGCGGGGACCATGGGTAGCGAACCGAGCGGAGAGGAATGAACGCAGTCTCCCACTGTATGCTGGAAAGGGTGGCCTGGTGTCCGGTCTTGAAGAAGTGGAACGAGCCGAGTAGGGCTAGAATAACGGGACCGATGGCAGAGTCCTGCAGCTTCGTCGCGTGCAGCATCTCCAGCAGCGAAAGCGTCTGCCACAGCATCAGCGCCATGCTGCCGCTGCCCATAGGCTTTTGCACTAGGATGATGCCCACCGCCCAGATCGTTACCAGGAGGAAATACCGGCTGCCCTGCGCGTTCATGTAGCCAAGAACGCGCGTCACTGTGCTGCGGTCTTCGGAGATGAAGCCAAGTTGTTGGGACTGGGATGAAGAGATGTTGGCATTGCCATTGCTGCCTTTCTTTCCATCTTTTATCTCTTCGGCTGGTTGCTTCTTTTCTGTTTGAAGGCCGAGAAAGGGTCCTGACCAGGCATATGTTGAGTAGCCTGCGGCAAAAGCAACGGCCAACACAATTTGAGCGAGTACAACCTTAACTGTCTTGAGTGTATCTTTGTCGGACGACATAAACCAGTCATTGTCATCTGCAGCATCGAGTGTCCAGAATGAAGCACTCAGTGAAAGACCAAAACGGAGCCCGTAGCTGATCCAAGTCTCTGCAGAATTATGGAAGGAGTTGGTGTTGGTGTAAAATTGCTTGACGACCACCGGCAATATGAAAGAAACTAGGTACGGTATGGCGAGCTGCCATATTGCAGACGTCGATGAGGCAGAAGATGCGTAGTAGCTGGAAACGCAGTATGGCATCTGCTCCTCACGGCAAAGGCGAGAGAACGATGCGAGACGAGTAAATAATACAAAGAGAATCGAATGATATGCTCCAAGTGCCCTGTCCACCATGTTTTCCTGGCGAAAAGACATGATAAACATCATACATCCAATGGTACAGAGAAAAAACAGAAGGATCTGATCTTCCCAGATTGTGTAGGAGTTCGATGCAAATCCGATCGATAATGAAACTGTAAACAAAATGCTCATGATGGACCACGCCGATCTGGGTATCGGAAATGTGAGGCGTCGACGGACGATATACAAGGCTGATACGATACCGAAATCACCAGCAATTGCTGAGCAGTAAACAGTGCTATGGATTAGTGGAAGTGAAGGTACTGTGTATCCAAGGGTGGCACCTGCTAGGGCGCCAACAGTGGTGCCAATAACACCTCGAGTGAGAAGCAATGGGACTAACTCAGTGGTATCTCCTTTGATGCCTTGAGCGTAGACGATCAAGACAGCCAGAGCCAGTATCAGGACTTCAATTCCATGCAACATGCTAGGAATGTCAAATCGAGCCCATAGAGATCGGCAGACAGCAAGCGTGGCTTTCTGGTAAGCTGAATATTTTGTATACAGGTGTTCCCAAACCGAAGGAGGAGATTTTGAAGTTACATCTTTCCAAGCATCGGATGCGGACTCCCATGCTTTCGTAGGCTTGTCGGTCGCGGATACATCAAGTTTTCGAACAGCAGCGTAGTTCTCCATGTACCGATGGATTTGAGCAGCGGTGACTCGATTGACATGGGCAAGGTTTTTGTATTCCTTCCCTAGAATGCCTATAAAAGCTTCCTTGATCGGCGCACCAAGGTTGTTAAATGGAATAGGAAGGCCAAGGAGAAGCGAAAGAGTAGGTACGAGATCGATTTGCGATACGGATCGCTCCTTGGCATGTCCTGGAGGGCGATG
>Ga0335075_10015913_pt1 | contig 11262 bp, 7 predicted proteins | sample Lox_Sample_24_FD_206723 | JGI IMG/M metagenome (GOLD analysis project Ga0335075, IMG submission 206723) | Soil microbial communities from Loxahatchee National Wildlife Refuge, Florida, United States - Lox_Sample_2.4 | ecosystem: Environmental > Terrestrial > Soil > Wetlands | place: USA: Florida... | reverse complement strand
TCTACACTGTCCCCACATTTCTACTAGCGCATGCATGGCTGCGTGTGCCTACTAGCAGTCAACAACTGTTGTGCTTTGCAACTAGCTTGGGCGGTTCTTAGGAACAGACTCATCGATTGCTACTAATGTATGTAGAGATTGTAGTGGGACCTATAGGTCCTTTATATACACAAGACAGATCGGCGTTCCCGACGCCATTGATCATGGCAGCTGAGGCAATTTGCCACGTGGCGAATTGCCATTTATAAGAAGCTGAAAACTCAGCTGGCTTGACATCTCATTAATGAATCCAACAATACGAGAGGATGAATGAGAGGACAAATGAGAGAAATGGAACGTTATATCCAGGGTACCTCGATTTAGTTTTAGAGAGGGTGAGCATGGTCGGGTGGGGGCGGCCAATGAGGGTAGGAGAAAATGAACTCTAGGCAGGGCTGATTCAGGACTTGTCATCGGCGGCTTGAACTATATGCTGTACGTTCTAGCGCCTAACAGTGGTCAACCCAATACAAAACGGATTCAAAAAGTGCTTCGAAAGGGGAGGCAAGGGCACGTGAAATTATAGAACGCCAGTATCAGGAAGAAGTAGAGGATAACGACATTGAAGCAGGTCTAAGCATCAGAATTGGCAGCGACAGTTAGGACGAAATGAAGAGCATTGAAATAAGGGTCATTGAAGGCCATGCTGACGATAACACAATGCAAGACCCCGTATTTAGTCTCAGGAAAACTAGGTCAGGTCGAGTAGTTGGATACATAGGTAGCAAATAGTAGTTAGATCGGGGGATAGCTTTGATTATATGGGGAAGGGTAAGTTGGATATTATATTATCAGAAGGGTAAAGTAGGTATTATGAAGTTTATGGCGAGTAAGGTAGCCCATTTAGTTATTACGGGGGGTATGTTAGTTATTTGCCGTAAAAAGTATGAGCATAGGCGGAAATCACCTAGTTACTTGAGCCTTTCTCTGTAAGAGCTTGCCCCTACTATCGCTTGGGGAGATTAGTCCTTCCTCGAGCTTCTTGGCAGCGACGATGAAGCATAAGCTATTATCTAGAGTGGCTATTTTTTGGTGGGGGAAGAATAATTATGATTCAAGTTACGAAGATCGGTACGCCATGACATTTCGCTGGGTTTTGAGGTTCTATAATTGTCAGTAAGATGTCCTGAAATTAGAACCAAACGACCACAAATCAATATTAACCCCCTATTTTTCATTCAAGAATCTTGAGTAAGATATATTGGAGCCAAAGCGTGACGCCGCATCAATACTCAATCGCCGATTGTTGTTCAGGGTATCACAACATAATTCTGAGGAGGTCGATTGAGACATCAAGACCGAAACGAAAGAAGTTGCCTATAAGCCTTCGCCAATGTTGAGTTGAAAGTTGAACCCTCTTTTCGGCTCTTTAATCCTGATTCGGTCTCGCGGAGTATTGACTTTTATGATTGCCGATGGGGCGCAACGGGAATAAGAGGGTTGCTAGATATAATCTTGTTGATGCGGCATAAGATACGCTTGTTGCATATTCTGTAGCAATAGTATTGCTCAATCGATAAATGTATGTAAAATAATCATGTGTCACGCGATAGGTTCCCATGGATCTGAGCCTTCCTGACTAAGTCACGAAAGAGCTAATGACAACTCCGCTACCAAAGCCCCCACCGTATAAGTCATGAAAGAAATAACTATCATCCACTCGTCACGTCTTGATGTTAACCCATTTCCTATTCTTTGAAGACCCTATCTAATGGCAGCAACAGTGCATCTAAATCCCCATTCGATTCGCCACTGTCCCCATCGGATCACCCTAAAGCCTCTAGCTTATCGTTGAGCTGGTCTTCCACCATCTGGCAGTGGTCGAAGCACTGGATGTATTTCTTGTCTTAAGTGCTGAGAGCTTTAAATGAACAATGCTTGGTGAAGATGCGTTAGCTTGCGGTTCAAGTAGGTTGGGTAGGAGATAGATGCTAGAAACGGAGTGCTTGGTAAGGAGCGGGGAAACGTCCGCGACACATTCCTTAAGCTACTGGCATCTGATTTCGACCAGTTCGTCCCTATCCTTGGCAAGACTGTACTTCTTCGCTTTGGCTTCGAGATTGTATTAAGCCTGCTCATGTTTCTTGACGTTGTCATCTATCGCCAAGGTGACTGAGAGTAGTGCGAAGCAAAGGAGAGTGACAGAAGTGTCTATAGTGTAGATGGCCTTCGTTGGTTTGTATGAATTTAGACAATACCATCTTGATGTAGCAATGGATCCTAGAGAGTTGGCTTAGGCATAGATACTTGGCCCGAAATCTTCCTTGTGATTTTCCAACGTTCTCACTCAGTTGGCATCATGAGGGCGTCTTACAGCCTCGAGATACCTATCTCAACCAACGTACTGCAACTACTCTGTAGCGAATTGAACAGTTAAGCGTTCGTTCAGTTCTGCAGACACGGTAAACCGCCCCCAGTTATGTCACCTTACTTATTGGTCATCCAACGCCTTCCCTTCCATATCAAGATTCTGGTGGAGACTGTGGAGCTCCCTTGTTGTTCAAAACTAACATGCACCTCGATTGATACAACGCATCGGACATTGACACACTCCAGCCTTCTCGACAAGTAATAGAGCTGTTAGGCATCGAGACGGTCCTTCAGCTTCATATGCACATATATCACATCGAACTACAGCGGGTGCTGACAAATTGATATCTCTAAGCGAGATTGAGAGAAAGTCACTCGAGCTTCTGATTACCCCTCACTTTGTACTCAAGAAGACTTGCGTGGTCCGCCAACCTCATTTATACCTCTGCCATCCCACCTGTGTATTTGTAATTCATTCTCTCCGGTTTACTTGGGTCCTCTACCAAATACGATGGAACATCTGCCAACTCGAGAAGGCACCGAGCCGATCGTTGCTCCCTTCGTCTGCACCGAAGACTATGACAATCTCGACTTTTCTACCTACCCCAAGCGCAAAGATTGGACCAAGCATGATCTGGAAGGAGGCTCAAACTTTGGTGGGAGATCAGATCATGAAGTCGAGGCCTTTTTCCAAACTTGGTTATACTTTGGGTGGTTGATCAAAGTCTTCGGAGCCGTTGATGTCGAGTTGAAGGCCACTGACTTCATTCGAGACAGCAAGTTTATCACAACAGAAAAGCTACCCAAACTCATCCAGGAATGGAAGGAACGAGAGGAAAAAGAGAATAAGGCCTGTGAACGAACAAGCTCTCATAAAAAGAAGCGTTTGATTGAAAAAGCCCAAGAGCAACGGAAATCGAATGTAGAAAAAGTCATCAGCATAGTTCAGCACTATATGCAGCGTTACTGCGACATCAAAGATCGTGAACCTGCCGGAGTCAAGAGCCATTCTTGGCCAATATCTCCAGAGATTTCGCTGTCGATCATGGCTCTGGGTTGGGCACTCCACTCCGCCTCACGTGAGATATACAATGAACCTGGTGCGCCTGACCAAAGGAATGGGGATCGAGTCCTCTTCTAGTGAAGCGCTTAGAAATTGCTGGCTGGTGCAAAGCCAAGATCACACGCTTCCTTGATGACCAAAGCGTTGAAGGTCTTTATTACTTTGGATCGTTGACCTCTCCTCGACAAGATCAAGGACATGGAACCTGCACAGAGAGTGCATGCACTCCCGCAGGCATCAACCAAGCCAAGTACAAACAGAAACATGAACCCCATGACCATGACTATAAATGCGAGAGCTTTTCAATAGACCCCGAGCATATAGTCAAAAATGGAGGCATCCCACTTGTGAGTTGGAGTGGGTCTAGCATTAAGGTTGCCAAATATAAGCCAGGGACGAAATATGTGGCAATCTCACTTGTGTTACAGTTTGACTCCACTAAGAATCTAGGTCCTTGTAACTAATAATTTGTAGATGGTCAGATGGAAGAGGAAACCCTGACGCTAATTCACTTCCCAAGTGTCAAGTAACCCACCTTCAGCAATTGGTTGACCGGCTCTATGACAATAATCAAAAAGATCAAGAAAATAGGCGCATGTTCGGTCCAAAGATACTCGAGAATATAGATGACCACTCAGAGACAGCAGCGGGGTTTTGGATGGACACCTTGTGCGTTCCAGTGAAGAATGATGAGTTACGCAATCAGGCTATAAAGCAAATGAGAACCATATACCAAAAAGCGCACCGGGTCCTCGTTCTCGACTCTTGGGTCCAAGAACTCGACTGTAAAGCTAACATCGTAGAGAAGGCATCGCGACTCTATTTATGCAACTGGCAACATAGACTCTGGACACTTCAGGAAGGCGTTCTTGCACGAAATCTGCATTTCCAATTCAAAGACGGACGACAGACAATAGAACAGTTACATAAAGATAACGAAAGGTACCAGCAAACTTCCCCCGGTTTCTACAGTTCCATTGTTGGTTTTACTTTGAATTTTGTCCCAACTTTCGGTTTCACACTCGAGTATATTCCTGGTACAGAAGACCAGCGGGACCCTGGGATGGCTGGGCTCTTTCCCCTAATGCTCAATGGAGTCATGAGCCGAACAACTACTCGCGAGTCGGATGAAACCATCTGCTTCGCCACACTATTAGATTTTCCTTCGAATGCATTCGACAAACTGCAAGCGGCTAAGGGTGAAAAACGGATGGAGGTATTCTTGCACACCATTGGAAGTTTTGGACAAGCTATCATCTTTAATGACCTGCCTCGCCTCACGACGCCCGGGTTCAGATGGGAACCTAGTTCTTGGTTGGGTCAAGCGCGCTCAATCGTACGAGATGACTTGGACTATAACGATGATACTATGGTATTAGATGGCGGGGGCTTGGCGGTTGGATTCCCCGCAATCAAACTTGGGTCGATGGGAAGCCATCTCGGTAAAACAATTACGGTGATATCACGCAAGAAACACTCGTTAGGATGTCGCATCGAACTAAAGACCTATGAGGAACTACCTCACTGGAGAGCAGATTCCACATACGCGGCTATCTTGAACACAGAGATCGGCAAGCATCAAAAGTCATGTGAAGCCGTAATCGGGGTTCTGAACCCTAAGAATTTAGAGTCTGAGTCGGCTAGATTATGGGACACAGGGATATTGGAACACGTTGCAAGGGCGACTGTGGAGTGTGTGGATGAAAACACACTGATGAAGGCTAACGACAAGTGTGGAACTCATCTTCATATGCAGAAAAAGATGAGTTCGGAGGGTTACAATGAATTATGTACTGAAGGTTGTCCAGTCGTGGGTGACTGGTTAGAAACCGATGAGTGGCTTATTCTTTAAACTTGACATGAAGGAAAGGTAGGTTTGGGAAAATGAAATTTTCTCTATATGATTCAATACCTTATGATTCATAACCTTAAATGATTTAGTAAAGTTTGATGGGCCAGCTGCTAGTTGGCTGTAAGTGTGGGGCATATAAATTCGATAGAAGTATTCAACCGCAAGCTATGGAGGGGCAGAGCTTGCAGCTGAAGCCGTCGCAGTGAAGAGCAAGGAAGGGGTTGGGCGGTGTGCTAGGTAGTTGCTGCAGCTGCTAGGTAGCCCCTACCGCCTCAAAGGATTCTGCAGGAAAGCTCTTAACGAAGGTACGGATCCCTAAGTTTATCAGACCCTCTGCTTCCTTGTGCATTGTCTTTAAGTGTGTAGGGATCTCCTTGGCCATGACGATACACTAGCAACGCCGGCAAACAGCAATTTTTTAGTCCGGGTGGAAAGCTTGCAGGTGTATTTAATTTCGGTATAGGGGAGGAGAGGCAATAGCAGGGTAGCAAAATTGGTTAGGAATTAATTAAGGAGAAGAGGAGGAGTAGAGTAGGAGTAGGAGCAGGAGGATGGTAGTGTATAGCAAGCAAGCAAGCAGCAATAACGCGTCCTTGTCGTTTGTTCAGATTTCTTAATAAGGGAAAGCTGCTGATTAAGGAAGCAGTTGAGGTAGCCTAGATTGGAAAGGGTAAAGGTCAAACAAAGGGCGGATCGGCGAATCAGAGGCAAGAGAACTCGATTCAGGGTGGAGTCAAGGACAGAATAAGCATTAAGACATCCTCATCCACAAGGCTCTAAGTCTTATTGTTGTAAAAGTCTTTGATGGAAACGCAGAAAACTCACATTTTCAGATTGGAGGAGGTATACTCTGGCTCCATGGAGTCAATTTAACCTGGTGTGCGCAAGTTAACCCTCACCCTTACGAAATTTAAAGTTTGAACACTAATACTATATTTTTATATTTAGAGACAAATTTGTATATAAAATCCAGGTTATTGTATTGAAATTCTCTCTATTTCCAGCTTACGGGTACTAATTTGGTGTTTTAGGTGCTTCAGGTGTTACAGGTACTTCACTTTGTCTTTCTGTCCATTTTCGGACGCAAATAGTTGCTAAAACTCTGCTGAGAGATCGCTAATTTTCGGGGAGCTAAAAAAAAACTTAAGCTGTTGTTCACTAATTTCAGCGGTAGTCCACCACAAAATTACTTTATAAATAAGTTCGCCTAGCCCCAACCTCGCCCCCAACCCTGCCTCCAACAACTCCAGTTGCTCCGGCTTCGGATACTCCAGCTCTAGCTCAAGCTAACTGCAGTTACCAACAACCAACTATAAAAATGAGCAACAGTGGACCCAGGTTAGGAAAGGGCGTACAACAAGCCCACCAACCGGATCATTAGAGAGACGTAGGAATGGCCCTGGACGACCACTTAGGTCAACTAAGGCTGCAAAGAAGACAAAGCATATTCGGGATGTTTTTAAATGATTGTACGAGTAGGCCTTCCTTCCCTCTTCAAGTAGGCAGCGGTGCGGCTGCTTTCTTAGGTATCATAGGCTGCAAAGGAAATGAAGAACGGCAGCAAAGGTTTCTATCCTGCTATACTATGTATAGTAAGGTTTCCTTTTTATATTTAACTAAATAAAAGTGCTGCATGGCGTTTAGCTAAATCGAGACTATGGCAATAGTGCCGGCAGTTATCTGGAAGGGCTCAGACTGGCGAAGATTTACCAATCAGCCTTATTCATACCCACCGGGGCTAATGCGAAAGAAGGGTTTGCTTAAGTGAAACATTAGCATCAGGGCTAGCTTCCGACGCACCTCGATAGTTTCATGAAAAGCTTAGCAGGTAGTAGTTGTTGAAGTAACTGCTGTAGTATTCTATTAGCCACTGTGTTACCGGGTGTAGTCAGAGGACTGCTCGGTCTAGCTAGTCGGGGTTATTATTCAGGTCATTTACTCGGCGGCAATGAGTTAGGCCCACTACATGTATATATATGTGGGCAGCTACCCTTTATGTTGGATATCGATTAAGCAATGGAATCATTAAGCTGCGCACCTAAACATTACTATTTTAGGTGATTCTAATAGTAGTATAAGTAGAAGATGTTAGGCTTATATAAAAGAATATTTATGAACGTTCAATGATTCCTGTAAGAGGCTAAGATGAGTTGTACGACTATAATATCTATTATTCATAATCATATAACAAGATATCAAAGCCAAAATATTACTCCACCGTCAGAATCGCGTTCTGCAGTATGGAGGCCGTATCTTTGTGTGACAAGGCTAACCAGATTGTCAGTAGATGCTCAGCAAATCTTTAGAAAACATATCACCTCCAATCTATATTCCCAACACACATTTGCTTGCATCCTTCAAGAAAGGTGTTTAGTTGTTTTGCAAGATGAAGATCGCACGAAGCAGGCTGCTTCATATCGGCCTCCTGTGTTCCAGACTCAAAACGTTTGCTCAATCTAGCTTCCGCAACTCTAAATCGATCTACGGACTGCCTTATGAATTCAATAGAAGCATCAATACCAACTTGACCATCGCATTCGGGTCCAGAGCATAGTGCGACTAGATTCTCCACGAAGCCGCCTCCCTAAATAAAAAAGGATAATTAAAACTCTACCCCAAAAGCCGTCTGTTGCCTCATATCCCACTTACAATCTCTTTCTTCGCTGACACAATATCATTCATACTAGGCAAAATGAGCCGCCACCCATAACACCATAAGCACCAGGAAAATACAATTCCACTCACATCCAGTGAATAGCATTTGCCTCCATGCGGATAATTTTCATATCTGGATCTTGCATGATGCCATAAGGAATACATAATTGATTCGCAAATCTATAAAATATTCTTAGCAGACGTTTGAGGCTTTATAACATAGCAAATTCATACTCTATCAGCGCAACTACCATTCCAATACAACTTGACCCCTGTCGGTAGGTCCAATACTCCTCATTTGTAGGTATTCGCTTCGAAAGCCTGATATCATTCTCCACCTGATACATATTCATAGTAAGTCTCGCTTCTTCCAGGAAGATATTGCGTTGTTCTAGAGCCTGATATTAGCAGCGAGATCCTGTCTTTGTTTCTAACATTCTTCTCGCGATTAGGAGAGTCGTTGAGAAACCTACCAAGATTATACCGCCTGCAAAGAGCTTCTCCCGTCTCTTTGAAACTTTCCACACCAGGATAAAGTTCTTCAAGCGGCCTATTTGATGGCTTAACACCGAGAGAATGCTCAATATAAGTTATAGTATCACGCGTCAACGCCTTAAATGCCGCAGCACTTGCCTCATCCGGCCCAGAAAGCTGATCTAGCTGATCGTCAACCAGAAACATCCAACCAGTGAAGTAAGTCAAATCTCGTAATATATCAACGCTAGCATGTGGGAACCATGCCGAGACAAATAAAGGAAGGTCGGCAGCCTTGAGCTTCGCTGTCATAGATTCGCTAAAGCTGTATCTTCAAATGATGTACTTTTAGAAGGTTACTAGCTATTTGTCGAGCCTGTACCTACTTCTCTAGGATCTGGTCGACCAGCTTCTCTACAGTACTCATATGCGGATTGACTCTCGACTGCCAGCCTTCGAGAACAGTGTATAAATTCGGGATGCGGACTCTCTGACCCTTGAGCTTGTCTATAATTCTTTGGCTTTCGGGAAAAGACATTTTTTCAGCTAAATTTGGGCTAGCACGGTACAACTTTTACTTTGAAGGCAGAACGCAAAAGAAAGAAAGAAATGAATCATACCATAGGCAGTTATATTTGTGACCTTCCGCTACAAAGACCAGCTATTCCGAAAGTTGCATACCAGATAGAAAATTTTTATCAAAATAGCCAATTACGTTTCCAGATAATATTAAATTAGAGCCCTTAAAACCGCCGAGTTGGGATGGAAATCCACCGAGCTTAAACACCGAGGGGGTGAATTAGCCGGTGGGGGGGTACGTAATTAAGTTTACGGCAATTTACTAACTTGCCCCATTTTTGCCAAAATTACTAGGATTAAATGATCTAGATAAGAATAACAACGATTTACAAAGCAACAGCGAGAATCTTGTACTTACAGAAATTGAGACTCAAGTAGCTAAATCCAATGCTTTTCAGCGTGCCCGGATGATTAAGCAGAGCCAAAAAAAAAAAAAAAAAAAAACCAGCTTTGATATTGAGTTTACAGATGGGGCAATTGCTACACTACGGATCCCACCAAAGCTACGTTTAAAGATTAAGAATGAACATCTTGGAGTGCGGATTTTAGCTTATGATCATAGGCAATACAAGTCGATGTCCTAGTATGGTAGGATCTCTAGTCGATTTCCAGCTAACGGTCTTAACGAGGTATAAAGAGTCGATTAATGGAGACATCGGGTGGCTCTATACCAATAGAGCTTGAGTATCACGCTAGTAAAGAAGTAATTGTTTCATTCTCTACTGCTGTTGCTGGAGAGAACAACCGGGGTAGTATTACTAATGCTCAACGAGCTGGGAGAGCGACGGCAGGGTCAGGATCTAGATCAAAGCCGGCAATTGCAAGTGGTGGAGGGACTAGACAACAACCTATTAGACGACTACGGCAGCAACTAGATCCATTACCTGATCGACAACTAGAGCCTGTTAAAAAGACTCAAAAGCGCAAGGCAGTTGAAGACGTTGGGGAAGTAGATTTAGGACCAAGAAAGCTCCGGAGCAACTATCTATTTTGTACCGTACAATCGGTTCTAATAAGTGTTCGTCACGTGACTAAATTACCCTTCCAACTTTAAACTTATATAACCCAACAATCAAAGGATGGAATCTTTCCATTCCTGGACCAAATTGATGCTATTCTAATGCTTTGTCATTTCTTCCTTGTTTTTAATGTAGATATCTAGTTGTTTGTACATACTTGCGTTCAACTTTAGTAATGCTTCTGTTGAAATTATAAGCCTTATTTTAACTAATGTTGTTTCTATTATTCCAAATGCTTTTGATACAATACCTTCTATTATCAATTATACCCTTAATTTGCTTCTATAAATTCCCAGTTGGCGACAGATCTAGTAACTATGTTAGCTATTGTAGCCTCCTAAGTTTCTATTTGTAGAGATATGCTCTTACTGGTAATAACAGAAAAATAATATTTAGAGATAGCCAAAAAGAATTTCCTTCTTTTCTATCAACAATAGTTAAGAAATTTGGTCTAGATGTGACCATACAAGAGGACAATGCACCTTAGTGCACTAAAGAAGTTATACAAGCATATTTAACAAGCAGAAAGTTAGGAGGCTATCCTAGCTACTACAATTACTAGATTTACTCCTAAGACTTTATAAAGGCAAATTAAGAGTATAATTAATAAGAGAAAGCAGTATATCAAGAATATTAGAACGTTAGAAAGAACATGTAACGGCACGAACAAAATGCAAGAGAAATCCGCATTGTAGATTACATTATTTGAAGATACTAAGCTAAGGAGAGAAGAAAGGGAGGGGAGGGGGAAGAGTAGCTCTTTATATACACAAACTAGCTAACTGCCTGTAGCTGACTGCCCTTAGCTAACTACCCTTAGCTAACTTGCCTTAGCTGTTTCAGTACTAGTCTGAGACAGTAGTTGTTCTGTGTTACGAACTCAGTCAATAAGCGGCACAGGGACTCCAGCAGGTGGGCGAAGTCGGTGCTATTGGTAGCTCTAGTATACAAGAATCCAAAGCTAAAGAAAAAGAAGAAGAAGAAGAAGAGAGCAGTGGTTTATGGACGGGCTTATGTAGTCCCTTACGGGTCACGCGTCGCTTACGGACCGTCCGTTACCCACATGCTAGCTGCCCATAGCTAACCGCCTGTAATCCCGTCTGTAAGGGCAGTTTCAGGTTGTAGCTAAGGCAGTTACGGACTGCCACCTGACTTACAGTCCGTAACATTCCGTGCATGTGACGAACCGTCACAGAACATTAATGTTATAGACCGCTTCGCGGGCCATCCAAACCCTGGGATGGGCAGTTTGAATAGGCGGTTGGCACTTG
>Ga0335075_10015912_pt1 | contig 11262 bp, 6 predicted proteins | sample Lox_Sample_24_FD_206723 | JGI IMG/M metagenome (GOLD analysis project Ga0335075, IMG submission 206723) | Soil microbial communities from Loxahatchee National Wildlife Refuge, Florida, United States - Lox_Sample_2.4 | ecosystem: Environmental > Terrestrial > Soil > Wetlands | place: USA: Florida... | reverse complement strand
TATCCAATGCAACCGTATGACCTGCTCTGGGTTATACGCCACTTGTGTAATTTAATTAGCTACTGCAGTCTTAGAACAAGCCATGTGTTCTATATATAGTATATAATGCCGCATGCATTGCTTCATTCCAATATCACTGCACTGTTGGCCTCACATGCCTATCCATATTGTTTGTCTTCGATCTGTTGTTGATATCGACAGCCACCAATCCTTGGTCCCAAAAGACAATCCCTACTCGATCGGCTTCAGGTCATAACTGTCCAATATGGACCCCAACATATTCAACCAAAGCTCTAAAGCCAACGTTTGCTTTTAAGCCAATCAATACCTTGTCCAAGAAACGGGGCTGAGCGTTTACGACGCAACATTCCCTCTAGTTAGGGGTGTTAGATTTCAGAAATACTTATCTTATTTCAATGAAACATTGAAATCTAGTCATTGATCCGAAATCATTTCAGAATCACGGGCTTGCTAAGCCTAACAAAGTTGAGACCTTACTCAATTCAGTATGCCCCTCTCCCTACATACCTCCATTTCGTTATTTAAATAATCAGATGCGCTTGAAGGCCAACGCTTCGACTTGCAAAACTCTTCTTGATATGTCACGTGTGCCTAAGGGCCCGAAATTATCTAATAGCCTCGAATAGCCGGGCTCCCGGGCCTAAATAGGGCATGTCTTTACATACCGGCTAATACTGTAATGTGATCAGACTTACTGTACTACAAAGCTCCGCCCCAAAAGAAGCATAACGCGCTAGCAGGGGTATCACTGAAGCACGCTGGAAATTTATTTTAGTGATCAAAGCCCTAGAATTTAGCGACCACATACCCTGGAGAGCCTGAAGCTTGTCGCTGACTCGCTGTAGCAATTGTGGCATCGACTAGCGTGTTTGCGCTTCTTTTGGGGCGGAGCTTCGTAGGGGTTTGAGATATGCCGGGTAAGTTAGTCTTCCCGATTCGATATGACCGCATGGTTCTCGGAATCTCATTTGGCAGGCTGCCCACAACCCAGAAGAGGAGAATCTGACCCCAGCCTTAATTTAAACCGCAATCTGGGGGCTATGTGGCTCTGCACTAATACAGTACTATTAGTGGCAGGACTTTGCAGGATTGCGATAATATTTCTTTTTCGGTTCGTTCTTCGCCCATAAGATGCAGCAATTGATACCTAACACCACCCCATCTTCCAACTCTCTCCGATTCACTAAAGTTCAACATTATATAGTTATTCTACGTTCATTTTTTCCACAATGGCTGCAGCAACTACTACATCATTGTCAACTACGACAATCACCGACCAAGGATCTATTTCGTTGTTCAACCGTGGTCCAATCACATCAACCTTTACACCGCCAACATCATGCCTATCAACTTTAACCTCCACCTCCGGCGGAAACATGTATTTTGGTCATTGGGGCACCGGCTATTACGATCCCGCTTGTTTTCCAAGCAGTACCACTGATGCAGGAGAGTCTGCATGGGCCGTCTATTATTTTAAGTCTCCGATGGTGCTTTTGGAATTTATCAATTAACACTGAACAGATAGTCCCGCACAGTGCCCACTAGGTTGGTCACACGCTCTAACTATCACGAATACCTTTAGCGGCTATTCTCAAATAGCCCTGACTCTCGGCACTGCCACTACTGCAGTACTCTGCTGCCCATCGTAATTATTTTTCCTACCCATAAATCATCATCCTTCTCTAACATGCTGCAGAGGATATAGCTACGGCAGTTACGATCATCAGTGCCAGTCAGCTTTTGCCTCTACGACTTCTACGTTACTTTACATCTTGCCCACTTTGAATGGAGATAACCAGTATACCACCGCAGGCACCCTGAGCACACTGACAGTAGCTGTTCCTACAGGGGGATATACGATATTTGGAGATGGAATTCCGGTGTGGTGGCAGAGCTCCGATCTGAAGGCGTTCACAGCGTCGCCAACTTCTGCCACCACTACGCAGCCATCTATCACTACACAGCCATCTACCACTGCAACAACGTCGGGCACAACTTCACCAACGCCGCTCCCCGGACCTAGCCCAGGTGGGTTATCAACCGGGGCAAAGATTGGAATTGGATTAGGTATCCCTGTTGCAGTCATAGCGATTAGCCTCTTTGCCTTTTGCTTTTACTTCCGACGCAGGAGGCTTCAGATCGCACAAGCAGAGACACAGGAAACTGCCATGAGCGGTATGCACAAAAGGCCAGACCTCGGAGGAGAGTTGTCGAACGGCGGAGTTGTCTCAGAACTCTATTCGAACAACGAACTGTACGATCCTTACTATCCTCGGGCCCATCATGAACTACCGGAAGATTAGATAGGAAGAGTCAAGTGGTTCTATCGGGCAATTGGCCTATGACTATGAAGTATTTGGTGTGAAGATATAGAGGCTGGCAGAAGGCATATGTGACCGGAATATAAATACTTCCAACGAGGAGAGAAAGTCTATTTTTAAGGACAAGACCACCCTCCTTCTGCCCCGACATATCTATGAGATAGCTACTTAAAGTAGCCACTGGATGGAAGTATCAGGCATTGGCAATATGCAAGATTGTATTCAAAGGGGTCGAACACGTTGTAATAATCTTGTCTGGGTCGTCACAAACTGCTAGGATGGAAATGACTTGAATCAGCGAGGTCTTCAAGCCATCCTTCATATTTTATCACCGGGTTTGGGCCGATGTCGATGAGGGGGCAGGAAGCCGGACGACCTCTAAGAGACTTGAAACGCGACGAGTCGAAAGCCTTGGAGCGTTCATCCATGTAACTATAAGACCCGAGAAATATCTAAGACTTCGGAATTTTAAACCCTCAAATAATCTCATACAAATCTTCGGGCTGAAAGGCTGACCGGAATAGTCATAACATTTCTTCGCTTCACGATGAATAGAACTCCCATCCAAGCATCCAAGCACCCAAGCACGTCCGGTAAGCCACGTTGATCACATGATCCAAAAAAAAGTGTTACCCTACCATTCGTGATTTTCTGCCCATTATTAGCCAAGAAATCTGCGCCGTTGCTAAACGCCAAGCGCGAGAGGAAGCACTAGAACCGACTTCAGCGCAAGATTGTATTAGCGGAGGTGATTATCAATAAGATTAAGCGCTTAATAGCTGGGGGGAGGGAGGCAGTCGACGTCGTTGATTCCTTAGAGGAGCAGCGGTTGAGGTCTAAGGCCTTACTGAGCTAGGCCATTAACGCCCTTAAGGTAGCAGCTAAGGCAAGAGAGTAAGGGGGGATAGATGGATGGATGGATAGATGGATGGATGGATGGATTAGATGCTACTATTATACGCTATATAGACTATATACTGTAATATTGTAATATATGGCTAATATATTGATATTCTACCTACCTTTTAAAGCTTCCCTCCTACTGCTATGTAAGCCCCTATTTTCATGTCGCAGCGTAGCGCTGCAGATCACAAAAACCCTTACAACTTCTGCAATTTTAGCCCGTTTTAATTCATCTTAAAAACTCTATTCAATCTATCTACCCTCTATCTGCCTACAGAATATCTAAGGATTCAACGGTGTTGTTGAATTGTTACGTGGTTGCAACGTTGCAACCTACACTCACCTAGTGATGTTGGAAGCCGATTATCAGCTACGGCGCATAACCGAGTGATTACCCGCCCAAACGCCCCTCCAACATCCTTCTAATGTTGTAGTCGCATTTTGATGGGGCAGTGGCCTTTTGCGCCTCTCTACTCCCAAAAAGCCGCTCCCCCACCCAAACCTTTGCACCTCTACAACTTTTGCGCCCCTTAACTAAATCTCACGCACCCAGCTAGGCAGACAAGCTAACTGCAGGCGCAATTGAGCGCCCTAAAAACCTGAGTCGGTCGCCCAGGTGGTTGGGGCGCTGCATTGGCGGCCATAGTAGAAGAAATCAGGCAGCGACCCAATACCTATTGGTGGCGAAGCCTTAGGCCGCTAGACGACCGAGCCGGTCGTCTCCCGGAATATGTTGGAAGTTACAGCACACGCAATAGATAGTCATTACTATAGAGCGGTCAATCGATAGTTGTATTCTTAATTATCTAAGTTCTCTTCTCCTGTCGGAGTTCTCTTTCCAGGGGACTCGCCTAACCCTGTAGTTTACAGCCTGAGAATGGACCTAATTTCCCAGCCACGGAGTTATCTCCCGTCCCAACTAACCGTATATGGTGCCTTCAATCTAACAGAATACGGGGTAAATAGCAAAGGAAGAAGATAAAAGGGAAGACAACCTAGTGTAACATAAGATATAGCTATTCGCAAGGGATTCTCTATTGCTAGACTGTATTAACTGAGATCGTGACACTAAATGTAGATGTACAGCAATCATGAATGCATTGGGTTATCCTCGAAACAAGCTCGACTGTTCTTCTCTAAAGATCACATGCCTAAAAGCTAATATTAAAAAGTTTGCGAGTCAGTACAAAACTGTTCAAACAAGTCCAGATGCATCCAATACGTTTGCTCTATTGATTCTATTCGTTGTTACCTCCTCTTTAAATTCACGGGTGGCTGGTGCCTTGCGATGTGAAATTAGTTGGGTAATCCAAAGCCAAACCAGCATCATTTCCCTACGCAATTTTTCCTTGAACTGCGAAGAAACATACTTATGCCAAAACCAGTACGAAGAAATGGGAAAGACCAAAGCAGCTGCCGTCCCGCCAACAGCTCCTGCAAAGTTCTGCCATCGCTTCGGAGGCAAGTAACCTCCATTTTCTGTTGAAAGTTCTCTTGTGAGGCCAACACCAAAGATGGTGCCGGCTATCGAGAAGGGAATAATGATAAACGAAAAAGCCAATGCAATAAGTGTTAGCTGAGCAGATTGTTCGCCACTCCAGACTTGAATCAAACCAATGATTCCATCCTGAATTTTGTCCGCTCGCCTTGATAGTGCTTCTATCGACGCCTTCAGCTCAAAGAAGTCATAGTAAACTTTCTCCCAAGAGTCGTTATCAGCGAGCCCAGACACGAAGCCGTTACTCCGGCCTCTGTTCCATTGAGAGTTGGTCTCGAACAAGGCAAGCTTGATCAATTCAAGGAGATCTTTTGGGAGAGAACTGCCATACTTATGTAACAAACTGACAGGTCGCTCTTCTTGGGTCAGGCCACTAAGCACCTCAACACTAGCATCTATATCTCTGTAATGGCTTCCAATGGCCACCCGTCTGGACTTGACTTCTTCAACCGTGTTGCTGCCCATTTGTTCTGGCGGTCTCCATTCCAGAAGATCTAGATCGAAACTTCGTCGAACGATAAGTCGCGCCCAGTTCGCGGAGACCAGCTTGAACAAGGGAGAGCCAAAGAGGTGCACAAATGTCGCATCATCGGTTCGCCGGATGCCTTTGTGGTTTCTATTATTTCGTGCGTCCTCGAGCATTTTGGCTATCGTATTGACTGGTTTCCAAGGTCCATGTTGACCTAGATGCTCCCAGAGATGAACCCTGAGCTCCCGGTCATACGCAGAAGCATAGTCTGTCTTGTTTTTCTTGTTTCCATCGTTATTGAAGCCATCGGGGTACGGGGTCTTCTTGATCTGTTCATAGTTGTAATTGCTAAACTTGGCATCATTAGCGGCCGCCGCGGCCGCCGACATTCGTTCATATTCTTCATGGAAGGTTGTCGACAGCATATCCGGGACCGTGTCTGGAATGGCTCTAAACTTGACAAAGCGGCAGTTATTCTTCTTATGTCCATGTGTCCAAGTACCACCTTTTATCTTATAATGTTTCACATCGCTGCAAACAGGTAGCGTGGGGTAGAATATAATGATTGCTGATAGTTTTTAGACTAAAGTTCCAAAAGCATGGGTATAAGGGAATCATACCTGTACTTGGGTGTCCAGGAGGATTAGAGTAAACCGAAATACGATGTGTAAGTGTGAATTGAAAGAAATTCTTGACTTCTTGCTGAGTGAGGAGCTCAACACCAGAACTTAGACGTGAATACTTTATACTTTTGTCGAAGTCTTCCTTGAGGATAGGGTAGTAGTTCCAGCCGACATCGCCAAAGAGGATATGCTGTTTCATCATCGATTGAATAATTTGGTGGCCTTTTTGAACTTCAAGCCCACCCTCGCCAAACAACTCCTCAAAAGTTTGGGTAGTCTCGTAGAGTTCACTGAAATCGATCTGAACTGATGAAGGGAGCCGCGAAATGAGTCTACCGGATATGGCTTCGGTGCCAGGCAAGTGTCGGTTGAAGAAGTCTGCTGGTATGTTGAACTTGCCTCCGATAAGTTTTGCAATCCTTGGGCTCAGATGGCTTACTGTGATGAGACGCGAAACTGGAGGAGGCTCGTCACTTTCATCTTCCTCACCATATTGAAGTGTAGGAAATCTACCCGAGAAGAGATCCTTCTTCAGATCTTCGAAATTGAGAGCACTTTGGTCATCGGTTCCGTGTCTTTCTGAAACATTGTATTTCTGGACTTTGAGAAAATCGCCCCAGACCTTTTTGTCTTTGTAGATATTGTACACGCGGACGGTGTGTTCGGTGTCCCTTATATGTCCACTTTGACAGCTGCTTCCGGTGACATGTTGGCAATGCGCGGAGCACTTGCACTCTTTCGCATTGGAATGAGCGCAATTATCGGCACAATTGCACTCTTTGCACTGATCTCTAGACTTCAAATCATTCCTGCATCGACAGTTACTCAGGCCTTCAAGAAATCGCTTCAGATTGTTGAAAGTTTCCGGATATCGATAACATAATTCGTCCACATACCGTTGGTATTTCTCCATTGCGTGATTCGCCTTGTCGATTTGGTCCTCATCTGTTAGCGCTGAACCGCTGTCTATTGGTAGCTGGCCAACCACAGCACGGGACGTAACCGATTTTGTAGTGAAGATAACACCGCTGGATGTTCTGTGAAGATGCGACTCATTCACTTCTGGCATTTCCCCAGCTTCGTCTGGCTCGGCGTCGGTGTTCCAATGCAGATGGACATCCATAGTGCCTTTTGCACGTTGGCTTGACATGGTTGTCTAAAAGTATCGACTTGGTTTAGGATTATCGTTTTGAAAAAAAGGAGTTGCTCAGCACAGCGAAGGGTTTAGGATATCTTCAATACTTCTTCTACAATCATGTCATGATCTGACGAGAGGAACATGTTGATAGATGGTGAGGTGTGCGGGCGGTGGTCCTGACTTGGGTTGTGATGTGTAAAAATTGTCCAATGGCAACCCTGTGGCTTGACGCCTTGAGCTTATGGCGACCTCTAAAACGAGAAACTGGTCATGGGTGTCAGGCATTCACACTAGTGGTCTGACTAGTGGTCTGACTAGAGGCAACGAGACGGCGGTATGGAAAAGTCGCATTCGTAAGATATAGGAGGGAAATATTCGGCTCTGATATTCCTACACACCATTTTACTATTTAAAGCTCTTAGAAGTTAGTAGGCACAAAAGAGGTATTTAGACGTAGTTTCCAAAATTCTCTGTGCCTTAAAGAGATTAGACTCTAAATTATAATTAGAATCTTTATGTTGTAGAACTTTGTCTTTAGCTTTAGCATTCGCTGCTTGCAAACCAAGGCCTTGCTGCTCGTACTTAACAAAGCTAGACAGTTAGATACGTAGTTTCTAACAGCGTATAAGAGAAAAAGCTAGCTGCAAATAGCAGGGAATCCGATTTTGGAAGTTTAAGCTGTAATGGAGTATGACGTAATAGGAGGGGGTGTGGTGGCTCGGTTAATATAAAGTATGTACGCCAGCGTAGTACAAGTGAACTCAATAAATTAATAGCTTGTATAATAAGAATCTAAAGCTAGAGAAGGAAGAAAAAAAGAAGAGGGTGAGCGTTGCACTCAAAGTCTAATATATAGGTTGTTACAAATCAATATTAGTCTGTAAGCTACTTGCTAGGTTATAAGCCGTCTGTAAATAGGGTTGTACGTCCTATAACCTTATAACAGTCTGTAAGCAGCTATATTAGGGCTGTAATATTACCCTCCCCCTTCAAAAAAGCTTGCCCTTAAGCTTTTAAAGCGTTTCTGTTATAGTGTCTAATAGGTTTGTTATTGCTATACTAGCAATCAATTTATTCGTTTAAGTATTTTAAAGGCCCTAATTGTTCTATGTGACGGTTCGTCTTATATACGCAACAACTACTATATCAACTGCCCTTGAAACCGCCAACTGCCCTTGAAACTGCCAACTGCGTTGGCCATTATCTACAGCTGCGCTGTTGCAGAATACAGCTAGTGTATATAAATAGCTACCTTCTCCCCTTCTGCCCTTCTCTTCTCTCTTTAGCTTAGTATCTTCGATAAGTGCAATCTACAAAGCTCCCTTCATCCTTCATTAAATAGCATTCTGTATGTGCCGTCACATTATACTAAGCTCACCTTCACTCTGCTTAGGAAGGCCTTTATAATATCCCACCCTCTTTCTGCGCTATTCATTTGGTGTTTAGCGTCCTCAACTGCTCGGCCGTAGAGCTTCATAGAGAGTTAAGAAGATCCTTCATTTTCAACTGCGAGCGCAGTCTTATACAAGTAGTTAAGGATACAACCCTATCGAATCTATCAAACAATGCCACTAAAAGGAGCCTGAAACGCTCCGTCAACTTACACCTCTAGCGCAAGCCAAACGCAGGCTAATGCGCAAATAGACCCCTTACTTGAATCAGACAACAATGTCTTAGACGAAGCAGACGTTGCTCGAATGAGAGAGCAGATACGTATGCTAACCCAAGCTCGTTTGGACGATTAACAGACTCTAAGATAGGTCTTAGAGCAACTTATAACACTAGCTGCAGTACAAGCGGCCTAGTAGAACATCACCTACTCTGTCAAGTGGGACGACAGTTCATCTACTAGATCCTAGGAAAGGACTTAGAGATACTCAAAGAAACTGCCCGACTTAGTCCTTCTATCTGATAGAGCTAATTCCACCTTTAAGAGCTAGAAGCTTTAAATGCAAGGCAAATTTCAAGTAAACGCTAACTACTACAAAGACAAAAAGGCTAAAATGCTTTACTTTTTTAATCGTACTACTAGCAACGCCTAAAAGCATGTCTAGCCCTAATATAAGGACGAGTCTCTAGTGCGTTTCACTTGTATTTAAAAGATGTTTAAGCACTTAAAATCTATCTATATCAACCTAAATAAGTTGTACAATGCCAAATACAACTACAATCGCCTTACTATAAGGACTAGCTAGACATTTATAGAATTTTAAATATAGTTCTTACACCTTACAAGCAAAGCGCAAATTCCTGCTAAAAGCTTACAATTAAACTTGTTTAATAGGCTTACAGCCTAGCTCTAAGAGAAGCTTGCAGTCTAACTTTAAACCTTAAATATATTTGTAGAGCTATCAGCTAGCTGCTTGTCTTTAAACATAGAATTAAGGAGGATTATAGTATAAAAGGAACAGCAAAGACGCTTTTAAAACAAGCTATCAGCTTTAACTGTTTTAGCATTTATAAGAATAGGTTTGTTCCCCCTTAATTTAGTGTTACACACTTAAATTGCATTTAAAGCCCCTTGCAATCTAAAACCACACTAAAAGACACTTGCTCTTACCCTCCTTAAAGCTGCAGTCACATGCTACAACTACTACAAACTAAGGCATTTTGCTACGTCCTATCTTAAACCTTAAAAGACTAACTTGAAGGAGATAGAGGAAGACGAGGAAGCTGCTAAGGAGTTAGGAAAAGAAGAACCTTAAGAGAAAACTCTGTCTTAGAGTATAGCACTAATTTGCATATAATTAATTTAAGTTAGTTGATAAGTAAAAGGCACTTTACTATCTTATATATAATAAAATATGTCCAAGTACGTCGGTTTTGGCTGCCGAATCCGGGGGGTTTGGTCGCTGTTTTACGCTGCCTCGACCGGCTCGCTTACTGTACCTAGTTTGCAACGGAAGTTGGAAGGCCTGCTCGAGAACTATAACCGGTATAGCAAGTTACATGGAGGCAACCCAAGAACTTTGGCAATCCTTGGGGAATGGACCAAAAAAAATGATATTAGTCTCTGAATACGCGATAATCCGTACCAAAAAAGATGCAAGAGCTGCTGCTACAGTGGCCATTAGGTATGGGGATGAGTTTGCTTATAACGTGTAAGTTCATTTTATTGCTTATAAGTCGAATAAAGGTTAATTGGAATTGAAAAAAAGAGTCGTGTCCTTAATGGAGAGAACCTTACAAAATTGGCACTACAGCTGGTGGATAATGCCTTCTATGTTCACATTCTTAACATTACTTTTCGACTCCGCAATCGATCGAGCCTTCGTCCGAAAGGCCTTTGGACCCATCCTGCAGAAATGTTTCTCTAGAGGGAGTGTCAGAGACTTCCAAGTCGTAGGCAGCAGCAATGTATTTTGGCTTGTTAGCCAATGTCATGAGCTCGGCCTCATAGAGGAAATACAGATGATTGTACGCAAGCTTGAAGAGATATTGCGTGATGAAAGCGATGCGGAATTACAACTCCCGAAGAAGATACTTGTGGACTACGCCAACTACATTGTCGGCCCCAAACCCGACTCACTAGAGAACAATTGGGAGCGAGATCGACTACATGCGCTGCAATCTCTTAAAGTCCTTGGGGCCGCCGCTCAGGCCTTTCTTACCTCAAACCGGGACAGGAAAGAGGACATTGCAGCATAGGAGCGTGTATTAGCCAATGTTCCGCTTCAGATCGCTTCGGGGACAAGGACTTATACAGTTGGCGAGGCGTGAGCAAAATAGAGGCTGTCATTCTTTTAGTTATGCAACGACTGCGTTGATCTACAACTATTTTCTTTTGCGATGTTTAGAATAAATTGTCACAGATCATGGCTTTGGATGGTCTTAACAGCCCAGTACCATTAACACCTTCTCCTTGGATAGCGCCCGGGCGGATTGCTACACGAATGAGACTCCTACACTGCAAGCAGCATGAACAGCGCAATGCATATACAAAACACTACCCCAACGCCAATCAAGATGCTCACGCATGTCTGTTCGGCGGGACTGCGCTGCTGCCACTGCGCCCGGCGCAGCTCTCTTCAAGATGGCAGCCGGTGGTTTGGGCAACTACATGTCGCGCTGGGGGCGGGGCATGGGGCGATGCTGCCGTAGGGTGGTGGTGAGTCGGGATCGGCGAGGAGGGGGGCGCGGGGAGGTTTATTGCTGCTGTCGTAGTCGTGATGGGGATCTTGCTGCTGCTGCCGCACAATCCTAGTCAGCTTTTCGTTCCTTCTCTTCGCTTGGACGGGAATCATTGGGTTTGCGGGGCGGGGCTGGGTAGCTGTGTAGAAACATACAGT
>Ga0335075_10015911_pt1 | contig 11262 bp, 10 predicted proteins | sample Lox_Sample_24_FD_206723 | JGI IMG/M metagenome (GOLD analysis project Ga0335075, IMG submission 206723) | Soil microbial communities from Loxahatchee National Wildlife Refuge, Florida, United States - Lox_Sample_2.4 | ecosystem: Environmental > Terrestrial > Soil > Wetlands | place: USA... | reverse complement strand
GCCGACTGCGTCGGCGCCGCCGTCGACTACGCCAAGGTGCGCCGGCAGTTTGGCCGCACCATCGCCACGTTCCAGGCGGTCAAGCATCATTGCGCGAACATGTTGGTCGGGGCCGAGTCGGCGATCGCCGCGGTATGGGATGCTTCCCGCGCGGCAGCAGAGGACCTGTCAGAGGACGAAGCCCAGTTCCGGCTGGCGGCCGCTTCGGCGGCGGCCCTGGCGTTTCCGGCCTACGCGCGCAACGCGGAACTGAACATCCAGGTGCATGGTGGCATCGGATTTACCTGGGAGCACGACGCGCATCTGCACCTACGCCGAGCCCTGGTCACTGCGGCGCTGTTCGGCGTTGACGCACCGGCCCGCGACGTCTTCGAGCGCACCGCCGCCGGTGCCGCTCGGGAGAACAGCCTGGATTTGCCCCCCGAGGCCGAGGAGCTGCGCACCAGGATTCGCGCCGACGCCGCCGAGCTCGCCGCACTCGACAAGAAGGCGCAGCGCGACAAGCTGATCCAGACGGGCTACGTGATGCCGCACTGGCCGAAGCCGTGGGGCTTAGCCGCCGACCCGGTGGAACAGCTGGTGATCGAGGAAGAGTTCCGCGCCGCGGGCATCAAGCGCCCAGACTATGGAATCACCAGCTGGGTGATCCTGACCCTGATCCAACACGGAACGCCTTGGCAGATTGAACGATTCGTCGAGAAGGCGCTGCGCAAAGACGAGATTTGGTGCCAGCTGTTCTCCGAGCCCGATGCCGGCTCCGACGCGGCGTCCATCAAGACCCGTGCCACCCGGGTCGACGGCGGCTGGAAGATCAACGGGCAGAAGGTGTGGACCAGCGGGGCCCACTACTGCGCTCGCGGCCTGGCCACCGTGCGCACCGACCCCGAGGCGCCCAAGCACGCCGGCATCACCACGGTGATCGTCGACATGAAGGCCCCCGAGGTCGAGGTGCGGCCGCTACGACAGATCACCGGCGGCTCGGACTTCAACGAGGTGTTCTTCAACGACTTGTTCGTTCCCGACGAAGACGTGGTCGGTGAGCCCAACACCGGATGGACGGTCGCTCGTGCCACGTTGGGCAACGAGCGGGTCAGCATCGGCGGGAGCGGGTCTTTCTACGAAGGGTTGGCGGCGCAGTTGGTTCAACTGGCCCGAGAAAACCCGGATCGGTTGGAGGGCGCGCGAATTCGGGTAGGGTCCTACCTCGCCGAGGAGAACGCCCTGCGACTGCTGAATTTGCGCCGCGTCGCCCGCAGCGTCGAAGGAGCGGGCCCGGGTCCGGAAGGCAACATCACCAAGTTGAAGTTGGCCGAGCATATGGTCGAGGGCGCGGCGATCATGGCTGCACTGGTTGGGCCTGAGGCCGCGGTGCTCGACGGGCCCGGCGCGCTGTCGGGCCGGTTGGTCATGGGCGCCCGGGGCATGGCGATCGCCGGCGGTACCTCCGAGGTGACCCGCAATCAGATCGCCGAGCGGATCCTGGGCATGCCGCGCGACCCGCTGATCAACTAGCGTGTGGCGAGCAGACATAAAAGCCCCCGACACGCCGAGCGTGCGGGGGCTTTTATGTCTGCTCGCGCCGGTCAGGCGGGTGCGAATCGTGGTGCGCCGTCGGCGCCGGGCTCCGGCAGTGCCTCGACGCGCATACCGCACGCCACTGAATCGGGTTCGCAGTCAACGATATTCGCCGCTACCCGTAGGCCGCTCTGCTCGACGAGCTCGACGATGGCGATGACGTAGGGCGTCGGGATCTCCGGGTTGAAGGCGTGGTAGTTGACCGTGTAGGTGTAAACGGTGCCGTGACCCGACACCGGCCGCGCGACCAGCGGACCGCCGCAGTCGCGACATTCGCCGGATGCGGGATGCACCCAGTGTGCGCAATTGGCGCAGTGCTCGATGATTAACTGGGACGTCGACACGGCCAATACAGTACACTCAATTGGCTTGGATTGGTCTAACGGACGGCGCAGATGAGCTACTTCGAAAAAGACGCGATCATTTCCGGCATCGGTATCTCCCGAATCGGCCGCCGCACCGGCATTCCCGGGCTGGAGCTCACCATGGAAGCGGTTCGCGCCGCTATCGACGACGCCGGGCTGGCTGCCACCGACATCGACGGCATTGCCACCCTGGGTGACACCGCTGCCGCCGAGGTCCTGGCCCAGCTGCACATCGAGGCCGCGGACTGCGGGTCGGGGTTCGGCACCGGTGGTTTGCTGACCCCGGTGATGTCAGCATGTCGTGCGGTGTCCGAGGGTCACGCGCGGCATGTGGTCATCTACCGGACGATCCAGATGCTGGGCGGCACCGTCCCGGTGAAGCAGGAAGAGAATGCCCCCGCACCGCCGCTTGCGCGGATGTTCGAGACACCAGAGGGTGCTAAGCCGCCCGCGGTCGGTCCGATGGACGATGTGAACGATCTGGTTGCCGCCCATGCATATTCCGCGGCGAACTGGCTGGCGCTGAACTGCCGCCGGCACATGGAGATCTACGGAACGACCAAGGAGCAGCTCGGCTGGCTGGCGATCAACAGCAGGCGTAATGCGGCGTTGAATCCCCTTGCGGTGTACCGGGATCCGATGACCATGGCCGACTATTTGGCCGCCCGGCCGGTTTCCACCCCGTTCGGGCTACTGGACTGCGACGTCCCCATCGACGGATCCGTCGCGGTGGTGGTGTCGGCGGCCGACTACGCCGACGACTGTCCGCATCGGGCGGTGAAGGTGGAGGCGATCGGGGGCAGTGACGGCGCCGGCGGCTGGTTTCACCGTGCCGACTATCCCAGGATGGCGTCGGCCGACGCGGCGGCGCAGATGTGGTCGCGCACCGACCTCACCCCCGGCGATCTGAACCTCGCCGAACTCTACGACGGGTTTACTTTTCTCACCTTCGCCTGGCTGGAGGCCCTGGGCATCTGCGGTGACGGGGAAGCGGGCCCGTTCGTCGAGGGGGCCGAGCGGATCGCCCTGAACGGCAGCCTGCCGCTGAACACCTATGGCGGACAGCTCTCAGCGGGCCGCATGCACGGCTATTGGCTGCTGCACGAGACCTGCCTGCAATTGCGCGGCGAGGCGGGCGAGCGGCAGGTGCCCCGGCGGCCCGAGGTCGCGGTGGCCGCGGTGGGCGGTGGTCCGATCGCCGGATGCATGTTGCTGACATGCTGAGCAGCTATGTGCGAGTGCGCGATTGAGTCCTGAAGCTCGTCCGCATCTTGGGGCCGGTACTGACGCCGCGCACCGATCCGACAAGCGAGCTTCGCAGATTGCACGTCGCATCGAGGCCGACATCATTCGTCGCGGCTGGCCGATCGGTCAATCACTGGGTTCCGAGCAGGCGCTGCAACGACATTATCGGGTGAGCAGATCAGTGTTGCGGGAAGCCGTTCGGCTCGTGGAGCACCACCAAGTCGCGCGCATGCGCCGTGGGCCCAACGGCGGTCTGCTCGTCTGCGAGCCTGACGCCGCCCCGGCAACCCACGCCATCATCATCTATTTGGAGTACCGGGGCACCACGATCGGTGACCTGCTCGATGCGCGGCTGTTGCTGGAGCCGTTGGCGGCATCGCTTGCTGCGGAACGAATCGATGAAGCCGGCATCGACCGACTGCGCGCAGTGCTACGCGCCGACGATCCGAGCGACGAGTTCCACGAAGCACTGGCAGAGCAGTCTAAAAACCCTGTGCTGCAACTTTTTATCGATATCTTGATGAGACTAACGGTCCGCTATGCACAAGATTCGCGGCTGGACTCCGCCAGCGATGCGCTTGAGGCAATCGACCGCAGGCATCAGGAACACGCCGATATCGTCGCCGCGGTCACCGCAGGCGACTCGGCACGGGCCACGACGCTGAGCGAGCACCATGCGCAATCGGTGACGGCCTGGCTGCAAGACCACCGAGCTCCCGGTCGGGCGCGCAACCGCCGCGGATTGCACCGCGAGGCACCGCACGGCAAGCTCGCCGAGGTGTTGGCGACCGCCATCCGCGACGACATCGCCAGCAGTGGCCGTCATATCGGCGAGGTCTTCGGGACCGAAGTCGCGCTGTTGCAGCGCTATCGGGTCAGCCGGTCGGTGCTGCGGGAAGCGGTGCGGCTGCTGGAATACCACGCCGTAGCGAAGATGCGCCGCGGCCCGGGCGGCGGGCTGGTAGTGGCAGAACCCCAGGCACAGGCCAGCATTGACACCATCGCGCTGTATCTGCAATACCGCAAGCCCAGCGGGGAAGACCTACGGCTGGTGCGCGACGCCATCGAGATCGACAACGTCGCGAAGGTCGTTAAACGCCGCGACGCGCCGGAAGTACGGGCCTTCCTCGACACCCATCGGCTGATCATCGAGGAAGCCGGCAACGATCTGCGTAAAGCCGGTTTGGCGGAGTTCCTGTTTCATACCGGTTTGGCTCAGCTGGCCGGTAATGCCGTGCTGGACTTGTTCTTACGGATCATCGTCGAAGTGTTCCGTCGGCATTGGGCAACTACCCGACAGCCGAATCCGACTGACAGCGATGTCGCCGACGTGCAACGCGCTCACCTGCGCATCATCGAGGCGATCGCCGACGGCGACGACAGCCTGGCCCGTTACCGCACACGTCGCCACTTGGACGCGGCCGCGTCGTGGTGGCTCTGACCCGGCCTCACCGTCCCACTCGCCGGCCCCAGTCCCTGGCCGACATCATCCGGACCATAGCGCCGAGCAGCTTGCCCTTCTTCGAGCTGTAGGGATACCAGAGTGGCTCTTTCTTCATCGTGACCCGTTCGGCCACAATGCTTTTGGTCCGACAGTATTTGCGGATCCCGGCGGCTCCGCCGGAGCGCGAACCGACGCCCGAGTCGCCCCAGCCCTCCATCGGTACCGGGAACTGAAGGACATTGGTGATGACGTTGTTGATGTTCACCGTCCCGGTGTTCATCTTGCGTGCCAACGCCATCGCCTTGTTCTTGTCGCGTGTCCACACGCTGCCGGACAACCCCAACTCGGAGTCGTTCGCCTTCTCGATCGCCTCGGCGACGTTGTGGACCTTCATCACCGGCAAGGTCGGGCCGAACGTCTCCTCCCGCATGCACTTCATGTCGTCGTCGACGTCGACCAGCACTGTCGGCTGGTAGAACAACCCGGGCGGATCGCCCGACTTGCCGCCGACCAGCACCCGCGCGCCCTTGCTGACGGCGTCGTCGACGTGACCGGACACAACGGCGAGTTGCTGTGCGGTGGTCATCGACCCGACCTCGCAGGAGTAATCGTGCCCGGCGTCCATGCCTTGGCGTAGCTGGGACGTCTTGGCCACCAGCTTGCTGACGAACTCGTCGTACACCGGTGCCTCGACGTAAACCCGTTCCACCGAGATGCAGACTTGACCGGTATAGGCGAACGCGCCCCACACGGCGCCGTCGACGGCCCGATCGACGTCGGCGTCGGCGCAAACGATCATCGCGTCTTTGCCGCCGAGTTCCAGACTGCACGGGATCAATCGCTGGGCGGCCGCGACGGCGATGCGGCGCCCAGTGTTGACCGAGCCGGTGAACATCACGTAGTCCACGACATCGACCAACGCCGCCCCGGTCGGGCCGAACCCGAACACCGCATCGAGCACGTCGGGGGCGCCGATCTGCTTCCAGCCGTCGACCGCGATCTTCCACACCAGCGGGGTGATCTCAGAGGGCTTGGACAGCACGGCGCAACCGGCCATCAACGCCGCGGGAATGTCGAGCAGTGGAATTGAGAGCGGGCCGTTCCACGGTGTGATCACGCCAACAAGCGGATAGGGCTCGTAGGCGATGGTCAGCTTCTTCGCCGCGTTGGCCGCGCCGTACGGGCGAACCGTCTCGTCGGCGAGGAATTCAGCGGCCTTGTCGATCCAGTAGTTGATGACCTGCACGCCGGCGATCTCGATGTTGGTGTCACCCCAGGACTTGCCGGTTTCGAGTTGCAGCACGGTCAAGAGTTCATCGGTGTGGTCGAGCAGCCAGTCACGCCACTTGCCGAGCCATCGGGCGCGGCCGTCGATACCCATTCGCTGCCACGCCGGCTGGGCTGCCCGCAGCCGGGCTGCCACCGCCTCGACCTCAGCCGACGTCGCCACCGGGACGCTGCCGACGACTTGACCGGTGGCCGGGCAGGTGACCACCACTTCGTGGGGGACATCTGCTTTTGCCGGACTCGCCGGATTTGCCGTGTCTGTACTCATCGCGATCACCTCGGCCGAATGAGAGTGAGCATGGCGGTTGCCAGCTGGCACGAACGCTACGTTTGTTCCGTCAAGTTGGACGACGATTGCGCAAAATCTAGATCAAAGGATCGCTTCGGCGGTCACGCGGCTGGCACCCGCTGAGCCATCGGGCGGCAACTCCATGTCTCAGGACGCGATCGGCACGGCTACCTCGTTGCGCCTTCGGAACGGCAGTGTCCAAGGCGGATCGTAGAACCAGGCCACCGGCTCACCAACGGTCTGAATTCCCTTGCTCAGCAGCAGTTCAGAAAGCTGTGCCGATCGTGCCGTGATTGCTCCTTGACCGGCGATACCGCTAAATCGCAGCACCGCCATCGTCTCGGCGGGCACGTCGACCAGACGAACACGGTCGTCGTCGGGCTCGGGGAGCGTCGCCATCGTCCACTTCGACGGCATGAAAAACCTGATGACCCAACCATGCCCGTGGTCTGCGGCACGCGACACAGGCGCCGTCATCGCGATCTTTTGTCCTTTCGCCGGTGTTTGGGTGACTGGTGCGGTCATCGCAATCCTGCTGGAACTGTGGTTGCCGCCGAAGATATACCCGGCCAGGCGGCGGAAGCCCTCTTGGAGCGCCCGCCTTTCGTCCCCCTCAACCGTCGTCTCAGCCGCGATGCGGGGATGGTAGCGACGGATCTCGACCTCCTCGGTCAACCGTTCGCTGCTGTATGAGGGTTCCTCAGCACCCACCCGGATCCCAACAACTGCCAACACGGATTCGACGATCTGCCCGGCAATCGTCGTCAGCGGACTATCCATCGTGTGCCAGGTCGCTGCTTCCAGAGCCCATCAACTCCAGACCGGCCATCGCTTCCTCGGCGCCGGCCTTATCGGTCTTCTCCACCACGAAGCCCATGTGGATGATCACCCAGTCGCCCGGCGCGAACGTCTCCTCCGGCAGCATGCCGACGTTGACCTTGCGGTGTTCACCGACGACGTCCACCAGGGCGACTTGGTCGTTGTAGCCGTCCAGCATCCGGACGACTTGGCCGGGAATTCCCAGACACATCAGTCAAACCTCTCCTACTCGAGCTTCGTCCTCGGCGCGCAACAACGCCACCGCAGACTCGACCGCCCGCACCGCTTCCGGGACCGCTGCTTCGACGGGCTCGCTCAAACCCATTCCGTCGCTGACGTCGGCGACCTCGCACCCGATCACGATGGTCCGCGGGGGAATCCCGCCCAGCGCGCGAAGGCTCGCGAACACCGTCACGGGATCCATGCCGTGTGCGTCCAGACCCGCGGGGGCATCAGGGGATTCATGGTCGGCCTCAAACACGTGCACCGTCCCGGGCGAGCCACGGTTCGGGATCGCGTCGACGAGCACCAACGCATCCCAGTTCTCGAGCAGGTCGTAGGCCAAATGCATACCGCCGATGCCGTAATCGGTGGCGCGCACCCTGGCTAAGTCTTCTGCGCCGTCGACCCAGCCACAGACGTGACGCAATACCTCGGAACCGAAGCCGTCGTCGCCGAGGAAGATGTTGCCGATGCCGGCTACCAGGATGCGGGACACCATACCGCCGCGGTCAAATCCCCTACATGTGCCGCATCTTCAAGTAACGCCGGGCATCTGGGAGGTTTACCAGGCCGACCACTACTCCCGAGAACACGATCAGTCCAAGGATGCCGATGAACACCCACCCTACGATCTCCATGTCGAATTCCTTTCCGTGGTGGTGGTTTCGAGCGGTTCGACTTCGTCGGGTGCGAAGTACAGGTAGCGACCGTACCACTCGTGCAGGTCAGCGGCCGGATCGTCGTCGACGACCACTCCGACATGCTGGTTACCGTCGACGTCTTCATGCACCGAGGTGACTCGGGCGGTCTTGCCGGAGAAGAACAGGTCTTGCGCGTCGGCGCGGCGACCCGGATGCAACCGCACTCGGCTGCCTCGCGACACCCGCACGCCATTCACCAGTACCGCATCGATATCCGGTCGAACCGCGTTGTCGGCCAGCGGGTCCCACCACTGCACGCCGTCGGGGACCTCCGGGATCAAACCCGGCTCGCCGTTCGTCTCGCCCAGGTGGGGATCGCGCAGGACACCATGCAGGCGCTGCATCGCCTCGGGCGACATCGCATCGCAGCGGTCGATGATCTGCGCGGCCAACGGGTCGGTGGCACGGGCCTGTGCCTTCTCGTCGTCGGTCATCGTCATCACCCGCAGCGTCAAGATCTCGTCGATTTCGGTGGAGTCGTACAGCGCACCCTCACTCTGCTCGGCGATCTCGGGGTGATCATAGAGAATGATCGGCGACACCAGGAGCAGGCCGGTGTCATCGGGCGGGCCGGCCAGCACCGGGAAACAGCGGTGCTGGTGGCAGCCCGCGGCCGCGGCCGCGGCGCGATCAGGTGGATCCAGTAGCGAAATGAACTCACCGCCGACGACTTCTGCAATGACGTGGGTGCCGATCAGGGATGTGGCGATCGCCCAGTCTCTGTCGCCCTCCGCGGTGCTCGGCGCGGTGTTGCGAACGGTGACGGTGACGCGGTTCAGGGCGCTGACAGACCCGATCGGTTCGACGTCGACGGTAAACTCACCGCGGATGCTCTTCCTGGTCCGCACCAGCCTGCCGCCGTCGACTACTTCCACGTCGCTGCCCGACGGCGCCGTCACCGGCAGCGTCCACGTCGCCGCCGAGTCAGTGAAGTCCAGAGGGCCGAAAGGCAATTCGACTTCGACGGCCTCGTCCCAACTCAGCCAAGATCCGGACGGCGTGGTCAGTTCGTCGACCGGCTGGTAATGGCCGCTGCCGATTTCGCGCTCGGCGGCGCGGTGCTGCAATTGCAGGAACCGCACTACCAGCTTGATACCATTTGTGCCGTCGACGAGGAACTGCGCTGACAGGCTGTCGTCCTCGCCGATGCCCGCGTCGGCCGCACCGGGCGGACCTAAAACCCCGAATTGCCAGCGGGTTTGGTTCTTCCGTGAGGATGCGCGGTACGGGTACAGCAGGTAGCCCTCGTAGAGCACGGCGTCGGCGATGGTCCGGGCCCGATCCCAGTTTGCGCTCACCGGACCTCCTCGCGCGCCTGGGCCAGCAATTCGGTGACCGCGTCGTCAAGGCCCAAGAGCCCGCGAGCCGATTTGTAGGCGTTGAGCGCCGTCACCGTCTCGTGGCCGAGGCGTACCCATCCGCTGCTGGGGTAATGCTGCTGGATCAGGCTTCGCCACACCGACACCGGCATGTCGTATCGGTCCTCGCAGTCCCACGGTATTTGTTGCACCGAGAACCCGTGCCGGCCTGCCATGAAGACCGTTCCGCTGAACAGGAACTGCAGCGGTAGCACGCCCTCACGCAGCGCATGGAGATACTTGGCGGCCGTCACCTCGAAGTCATAGGTGCACTCCAGGCCGAGCGGGACCTCGCATGCGCCGGTGAATCCCGGGACCATCGCCGCGCAGTGCTGCCACAGGAAGGTGTGCTGGGTGGTTGCCCACCGTTCGCGCGGTCCGAACAAGTCGGTCAGTCCGGCGGCTTCGTCATCGGAATAACCGCGCCGCAACGGGTCGATTCGAACCTGACATCGCAGCGCAATCGCGTGCACCGGCTCGTCGCCTGGTACCGCGACGGCGATGCGTGCGGTGAGCATCGGCGTGACGGCATACGGCTCGGGAGCGACGTCGACGACGGTGAACGAGGTGCCGGTGCCCGGGGTGGTCACGGCCGTTGCTCCACACTGCGTTCGGCGACCGCGCTGAAGAAGTCGTCGACGAACTCGCGAGCCTCCTGACCGCCGTCGAAGCCGCGCCACCGCGTTCGCAGTCCGCCGACGAACTCATAGCAGGCGTCGATCGGGACCAGGTAGCACTCAGGCGTTGCGTCGCCCTCCGCATCGCCGGGCACCCGGACCAGCAGTGCCTCGACATCGTCAGCGAGCAGACCGACCCGGGGTTCGGCGGCGCTGATCGCGCTCCACGCGTCGAGGCCGAGCTCGGATTCGGTTGCGCCGGCCGGCCCGGGGTAGAACCCGACCGTGCGATCCAGCGCCGAATTGCGGAAGAAAAACGCCAAGCCGACCGGGATCTGCAGCGCTTCCCAGGTGCGGCGATCAAGCGCGAAATCGGGAAACGACAGGTATCGGTCCGGGACCGCGCGGTAGCGCAGCTGCGCCTGGCCGTCGGTAAACAGCAGATAGCAGCCCCGACAGACGCACATCAATTGCCGCCCAGCCACATTCACCACGTGCTGGTGCGCGTCGGCGATCGCCTCCGAGCACATCTCGCAACGCTGTCCGGCTGGCTCCTGAACGCGCCGGCTTCCGGTGATGCGGGCCAAGACGTCGTAGGGGCTGGTCATGCCGGCGCGCCCATTGGCTCGGCCGGCACCGCGATGGACAGCACACCTTCGCGCCGCAGCAGTGGCATCGGATCGAGATGGCGTTTGGCGCCATTGGCTAGCTTGTCCGCGCCGTCCAGGCCCGCCCCGGCGTGCACGACATCGAAATGCGCGTGGCAGCGCGGACATCGCAACACCGGATCGCCGCCCGCGGCTCGTCGGTGCAGCGCCGCACCGGCCAGGGACCCATCGCAGGCCGGGCAGTGATCGCGGTAGGCGTACCACTGGTCGCCGACCCGGCAGGCCAGCACCACAACGCCGGCTACCGAGAAGCCGCCCACTTCACCGGGAGCCAGGTCGGCCAGGTCGGGCACCTGATGCCAGGCCGAGCCAACGCCGTTGGACGGCCCCCTCGAATGGACCTGGGCGAGCAGCGATTCGGCCGGTATCACCGTCGCGCTCTGGGCGGCCCCGGCTTCTTGTTCTTTCGGGGCCACCACTTCAATCGCCGAAACCTCCGGCGCAGCAGCCCGAATCGCGTCCTCGACCGCCAACTCCAGCGTCACCGCAGACGACGGGCAGCTCTTACAGCTACCGGCGAACTGAAGCTGCACGGTGTCACCGACGATGTCGAGCAGATGCACATCGCCGCCGTGTGAGCCCAGGTAGGGCCGCACCCGGTCGAGTGCGTCGGAGACCCTTCGACGTACATCGTGCGGGTGCAGGCCGTGGACGAGCAGCAAGCTGGCCACC
>Ga0335075_10015910_pt1 | contig 11262 bp, 10 predicted proteins | sample Lox_Sample_24_FD_206723 | JGI IMG/M metagenome (GOLD analysis project Ga0335075, IMG submission 206723) | Soil microbial communities from Loxahatchee National Wildlife Refuge, Florida, United States - Lox_Sample_2.4 | ecosystem: Environmental > Terrestrial > Soil > Wetlands | place: USA... | reverse complement strand
TCCGCGACACGCGCGATCCCGCCCGGCCGGTGTCCGGGGAGCGGATCGCCGCGGCCGTGGCGGCCTTCGGCGCCAAGGCGACGACCGCTACCGGTACCGCGACCGCGGACGGCCTGCCGTCCAGCGCGTCCCCCGGCGTCCTGCCGTCTGGGGGGCTGCTTACCACCGAACCTGGCGGGCAGCTTGAGCTCAGCTCGCTGCCCGCCGACTCTGTCGCCGACTGCGTCCGCGCCACCGCCGCTGACCTCGCGGCACTCCGCGCGGCGGCCGCCGACGCGGGCCTTGAGCTCGCGGGGGTCGGACTCGACCCGTTGCGCCCGCCGCGCCGCGTCCTCCAGCTGCCGCGGTACGCGGCCATGGAAGCCTTCTTCGACCGGGACGGCCCGTGGGGCCGCCAGATGATGTGCGGCACCGCCTCGGTTCAGGTGTGTCTCGACGCCGGCGACGACAGCGACGGCCAGGCCGGCTACCGCTGGCGGTGGCGGCTGCTGCACGCCATCGGGCCGGTACTCGTCGCCGCGTTCGCGAACTCGCCGCTGCGGGACGGCCGGCCGTCCGGCTGGAAGTCCTCCCGGCAGCAGGTCTGGGCGCGGATGGACCCCGGCCGCACCCGGCCGCCGACGCTGAACGGGACCGCCGACCTGCCGGCCGCGTGGGCCGAGTACGCGCTGGACGCGCGCGTGATGGTCGTCCGTTCGCCAGGGTCAGAAGACTGGTCCGCGCCGCCCGGGCTGCGGCTGCGCGACTGGGTGCGCGGCGTCGACGGGCTGCGCGCGCCGACGACCGAGGACCTGACGTATCACCTGTCCACGCTGTTCCCGCCGGTGCGGCCGCGCGGGCACTTCGAGCTGCGGATGATCGACGCCCAGCCGGGCGACGGCTGGGTGGTGCCGGTCGGGGTGGCGAGCTCGCTGCTGTCGGACCCGCGGGCCGGCGATGTGGCGATGGCGGTCGCCCAGCGGCTCTGGGACGGCGAGGACCGCGGCGATCGCGGCGATCGCGGCGATCGCGGTGGCTTCAACGGTGCCGGGAACGGCGGCGGGGACCGCGAGGACCTGTGGCTGCGCGCCGCCCGCCTCGGGCCGGCGGACCAGCGGATCGCGCGGGCCAGCCGGGCGTGCTTCGCCGCGGCGCGTGACGCGCTGGTCAGGCAGGACACCCCGGAGGCCATCCTCGCGGCGGTAGACGACTTCATCGAACGGTACGTGAGCAAGGACCGATGTCCGGCCGACGACCTACTGGAGGAACTGCCATGAGCGAGCTTGCGAGCGAATCAATGAGCACTGTGCGTCCGCGAATGCGGCCGACGAGCGCCAGCGAGGAGGTCGCATGAGCGACATCGATGCGCTACGGGAGCGGATCGCCGGGGAGCTGTCCGCGGCGCGCGACCGCACCACCTACCTCACGACAGTGGTCGACGACGCGGACCTGATCAGACAGCACTCCCCGCTGATGTCGCCGCTGGTCTGGGACCTGGCGCACGTGGCCAACCAGGAGGAGCTGTGGCTGCTGCGCGAGGTCGGCGGCCGGACGCCGCTGCACCCCGAGATCGACCCGCTCTACGACGCGTTCGAGCACCCGCGGGCGCAGCGCCCGACGCTGCCGCTGCTCGCGCCGGGCGAGGCGCGCGGCTACGGCCACGAGGTGCGGGGCCGCGTCATGGACCTGCTGGAAAAGTCGCGGTTCAGCGGGACCCGGCTGACCGACGGCGGGTTCGCCTTCGGCATGATCGCGCAGCACGAGCAGCAGCACGACGAGACCATGCTCGCGACCCATCAGCTGCGGACCGGCCCGGCGGTGCTCACCGCTCCCCCGCCGCCGTCCGCGCCCGCCGACGTGGTCACGCTGCCGCGCGAGGTCTTCGTGCCGGGCGGCCCGTTCACGATGGGCACCTCGTCCGAGCCGTGGGCGCTGGACAACGAGCGGCCCGCGCACGTCGTCGACCTCCCGCCGTTCTACCTGGACACCACGCCGGTGACGAACGCCGCCTACGCGGAGTTCATCGCCGCCGGGGGCTACGACGACCCGCGCTGGTGGACCGCGGACGGCTGGGCGCACCGGCAGCGCGCGGGGCTGGAAGCACCGCTGTTCTGGCGCTGGGAGGGCGAATGGGTGCGGGTTAGCTTCGGTGTCGCGTTGCCCATCATCCCGAACGAGCCCGTGTTGCACGTCTGCTGGTACGAAGCCGACGCGTACGCGCGGTGGGCCGGGCGGCGGCTGCCGACCGAGGCGGAATGGGAGAAGGCCGCGCGGCACGACCCGGCGACCGGGCGGTCGCGCCGGTACCCGTGGGGCGATCTCGATCCCACGCCGGAGGTGGCCAACCTCGGACAGCGGCACCTGCGGCCCGCGCTGGCCGGGTCGTACCCGGAAGGGGCCGCGCCGTCCGGCGCCCGGCAGCTCATCGGCGACGTGTGGGAGTGGACGAGCTCGGACTTCCTGCCGTACCCGGGGTTCGTGGCGTGGCCGTACAAGGAGTACTCGGAGGTGTTCTTCGGCCCGGAGTACAAGGTGCTGCGGGGCGGCGCGTTCGGCGTGTCTCCGGTCGCGTGCCGCGGGACGTTCAGGAACTGGGACTACCCGGTCAGGCGGCAGATCTTCGCCGGGTTCAGGACGGCGCGCTCCGGGTCGCTGGAGGCCGGCTGATGTGCCGGCATCTCGCCTACGTCGGGCCGGCGGTGCCGCTGCGGTCGGTGCTGATCGACCCGCCGTACGGGCTGTACCGGCAGGCGTGGGCGCCGCGGATGCAGCGGCACGGGACAGTGAACGCGGACGGGTTCGGGGTGGGCTGGTACGCGGCAGGCGACCCGGTGCCCGCCCGGTACCGCCGGGCGGTGCCGATGTGGGGCGACCCGTCGCTGCCGGACGTGGCCCGGGTGACGCGGTCGCCGGCGGTGCTCGCCGCGGTGCGCGACGCGACCACGGGCACCGCGCTGGGCGAGGCGGCGGCGGCGCCGTTCGCTTTCGGCCCGTGGCTGTTCAGCCACAACGGGATGCTGGCCGACTGGCCAGCGTCCGCGGCGGCGCTGGCGCGGGCGGAGGCCCAGGCCGAGGCGCTGCTGTCGATGGAGGCGCTGACCGACTCGGCGTTCCTGTGGCTGCTGGTGCTCACGCGGTTGCGGGCGGGGGCGCCCGCGGATGTCGCGCTCGCCGCGACGATCGACGCCGTCGAGGCGGCCGGCGGCGCCGGCCGGTTCAACTTCCTGCTCACCGACGGCAACTCGATCGCCGCCACGGCCGCCGGGGACACGCTGTGGTACCGGCACGCGGGCGGCGCCGTGACCGTCGCGTCGGAGCCGGGAGACGACGACCCCGGCTGGACCGAGGTGCCAGACCGCCAGGTGCTCACCGCCGAGCCGTCACACGTGACGGTGCGGCCGCTCAGCTCACTGACCGAAGGGATAGCTCTCCGTTGACCACCGTCGAACACTGCCTTCCGCCGGACTACCGCTCCACGTCCTTGCGCGCCGACGCGCTCGCCGGGCTCACCGCGACGCCGAAGTCGCTGCCGCCGAAATGGTTCTACGACGCCGAGGGCAGTGCGCTGTTCGAGAAGATCACCGAACTCCCCGAGTACTACCCGACGCGCGCCGAGCGCTCGATCCTGCGGGACGTGTCCCCGGAGATCGCCGCGCTGACTCGCGCGAATGTCCTCGTGGAGCTCGGCTCGGGGTCGTCGGAGAAGACGCGCCTGCTGCTGAACGCCCTGCGCGACGCCGGAACGCTCCGTTCCTACGTGCCGGTCGACGTCAGCGAATCCGCCCTCGTGCTCGCCGGGGACGCGCTGGCGACGGAGTACCCGGGGCTCGCGGTCGACGCGGTGGTGTCTGACTTCGAGGAATCGCTCGGCCTTCCGTCCCCCAACGGCGACGGCGCGGGGACACGGCTCGTCGCGTTCCTCGGTTCGACGATCGGGAACATGGTGCCCGCGGAGCGGGCCGCGTTCCTGTCGCGGATCCGGTCCCAGCTGCACCCCGGTGACACGTTCCTGCTGGGCACCGACCTGGTAAAAGACCCGGCGGTGCTCGTCGCGGCGTACGACGACTCGGCGGGGGTGACGGCCGCGTTCAACAAGAACGTGCTCGCGGTGCTCAACGCCGAACTCGGCGCGGACTTCGACCTGGACCGCTTCGATCACGTCGCGGCCTGGGACGCGGACCGCGAGTGGATCGAGATGCGGCTCCGTTCGACGACGGCGCAAACCGTGCGGGTGCGGGACCTTGACCTCACCGTCGAGTTCGCCGCCGGCGAGGAGATGCGGACCGAGGTGTCCGCGAAGTTCCGCCGCTCCGGCGTCGAGGCGGAGCTGGCCTCGGCCGGGTTCGCGATGCGCTCCTGGTGGACCGACGCCGGAGGCCAGTTCGGACTCTCGCTATCGACCCCGGCCTGACGGCGGTCGCCGGCTGACCGCCGCGGCATTTTTATCATCGCTAGCATTAATAGCGATGCTATGTTAGCGTTGCTCTTGAATCTAGCGGAGCTAGGAAATCAGGAGACAGAGATGACCGCTGACCATCGCGAGCTGGCCGAAACGTTCCTGGCCATGCTCAACAGCCACGACCCGGACGCCGTCGACCGCTTCGTCGCCGTGGGCTACGTCAACCACAACGCGTTCGTCGGCGACGGCCGGGAAGCCAACCGCGCCTTCTGGGCGGCCTACTTCACCGCCTTCCCGGACCTGACCGCCACCATGGACGACCTGGTCATCGCCGGTGACCGAGTCGTCGGCCGGTTCACTTACCGCGGCACCCACCGCGGCCCGCTGTACGGCATGCCGCCGACCGGCCGGCCGGCCGAGATGCGCTCCATCGACATCTGGCGCGTCGCCGGCGGTGAGTTCGCCGAGCACTGGGACGAGGTCAACTACCTGGAGTTCTTCCAGCAACTCGGGGTGATCCCGCCGCTCGCCCTCGCCGGGTAAAGGGCGGGTCCGTTGTTTGCGGCATTTATCGGGAAAATCCGGATACCGTTAAATCGCGGCCTTTCCCCGGCCTGGAGGCATGCGGGTGCTATTTACTCGACGGTCGATTGGCAGGCAGCTGCCCGTTACCGGGTATTCACATCATTTTGGCAGGTAGCAGGAGGGTTTCACCCTTTTCGGATGATGCGGACGACCCGGGTCGCGCAATTAAATAGAGCTCTCAGCAGGAAATCGGCCATGGCTATGTTCAAAGGAGCCTCCTGCATTATGAGCACTCCAGCAGCGGCCGCATCCAGCGCCAATGTCTTCCAGCAGCTTGACGACACCAAGGTCAGCAAGCGCCAGATCAAGATCATGTTCGTCTCGGGCATGGGCTTCTTCACCGATGCCTACGACCTGTTCGTCATCGGCATCGTCGTAACGCTGATCGAGACCGAGTGGCACCTGTCGACCAACCAGGTGTCGTGGCTGAACTCTGCCACCTTGCTGGCCTCGGCCGTCGGCGCGATCGTGTTCGGCCGGATCGCCGACATGCTCGGCCGCAAACGAATCTACGGCTACGAGGTGCTGATCCTCGCGATCGGCGCGATCGCGTCGGCGTTCTCGCCGAACTACATATTCTTGCTCGTCTGCCGGGTCATCCTCGGCATCGGCATCGGCGGCGACTACCCGGTCTCCGCGACGATCATGAGCGAGTACTCAGGGAAGAACGACCGCGGCAAGATGGTAGGGCTGGTGTTCGCCATGCAGGGCGCCGGCCTGGTCGTCGGGCCGCTGATCGCGTCGATCCTGCTGGCCTCGGGCCTGTCGGACAACATCACCTGGCGACTGCTGCTCGCCTTCGGCGCGATCCCCGGCCTGGCCGTGTTCTACCTGCGCCGCCAGATCCACGAGACGCCGCGGTTCGCCATGGCCGGCGGTGCCAGCGACGAAGCCGAGGCTGCCATCGCCGACGCCACCGGGAAGGGGACGGGCGCGCCCCCCTCGGGCGAATCGACCGCACGGCACCAGCAGAGCGCGCTAGATGGCTACCTGAAGCTCTTCCACAGCAGGCGGCTAATGATCTGGCTGCTGGGTACCGCGGGGGGCTGGGCGCTGCTGGACTTCTGCTACTACGGCAACAGCATCTCCCAGCCGGAGGTCCTCAAGCTGATCCACCCGCACGCCAGCACACTGGAAAACATCCTGCTGCAACTCGCGATCGTCGCGGTGTTCGCGGTGCCCGGGTACATCGTCGCCGTGGCGCTGCTGGACAAGACCGGGCGGCGGAGCATCCAGTTGCTGGGCTTTTTCATGATGGCGCTGATGTTCCTGCTCATCGGGCTCATCCCGTCGGTCGTCAAGAACCTGTGGCCGTTCCTGATCCTGTACGGCATCAGCTACTTCTTCACCGAGTTCGGGCCGAATATGACGACGTTCATCTACCCGGCCGAGCTGTTCCCCACCGACGTGCGAACTACCGGTCACGGCATTTCCGCCGGGGCGGGCAAGCTGGGCGCGTTCGCCGGCGCGTTCTTGTTCCCGGACTTCCTGGCCGTCACCAACGGCCTTAACCGCGCGATGATCATCGCCGGGGTCGTGGCGGCCGTCGGCCTGGTGCTGACCTTCCTCACGCTGCCCGAGACCAGGGGCAAGACCCTTGAGCAGCTGGAGGATGAGGCGTACGCCGAGGCGCCGGTGAAGGCACGCGCCGGCCTGGAGCCCGCCTGACCGCCGTCTGTCCGCTGATATCCCCGAGGAGGTGAAGCGGCGTCAGCGCCCGCCCGCCGGCGGTCGCCGCGCCGTGAAGGTGATGACATACAAAGTCGTCGTCGGCGTCGACGGGTACCCGAACAGTGAGGCCGCGCTGCGCTGGGCGCTCGCGGACGCTGAGAAGTACCAGGGCGAGGTGACCGCCGTATTCGCGTGGCAGGTCCCCTTCAGCTCCTTCCCCGGGCTCTACGACCGGGAGGCGCTGGAGAAGGCCGCCAAGGAGTTCCTGATCGAGAAGGTCAGCGCGGTCGCGCCGCGGCCGGCGGTTCCGCTGCTGACGGTGGTGGCCGAGGGCGACCCGGCCGAGTCGCTGCTCGCCGCCGCCCAGGACGCCGACGTTCTCGTGCTCGGTACCCGCGGCCGGTCACCGCTGGCCGGGTTGCTGCTCGGCTCTGTCAGCCAGATCTGCGCAGCCGCCGCCCCCTGCCCGGTGGTCCTGATCAAGCACCGGGAGTCCACGGGACGCTGACGCCTCTTAGACCACGGTGCCGGGCTGGCGCGGTCCGGTGGATGGGGTTTGGCATGATCGGACCATGACCGTGGTGAAGATCAATGCGATTACCGTGCCTGAGGATAGCGGGGACGAGCTGGCGCGGCGGTTCGCCGCCCGGGCCGGGGCTGTGGACGACCAGGAGGGGTTCGAGGGGTTCGAGCTGCTCAAGCCAACCGATGACCGGGCCGTGTGGCTCGTGGTGACCCGGTGGCGTGATGAGGAGTCGTTCCAGGCGTGGGTGAACTCCCCCGCGTTCCAGCATGGGCACCGGTCGGCCGCCGAGCGGGCTGGCGGGGAGGCGCCGCAGCGGCCTGTGGGTGTGCACAGCGAGGTGTGGTCGTATGAGATCGCTGGCGGCTCACCTGGTGGCGCCGGCCAGGCATGACCGAGCTGTGGGCGGACCGGGATTTCCTGTGCGGCGTGCAGTACCGGACTGATCGCAACCTGGCGGCCCGCCAGTCGATCTACGCCTACCAGCACCCGCCGATCGATCTTCCCGCGCGCGTGCTCGACCTCGCCGCGGCGACCGCCGGGGAGACGGTCGCCGACGTCGGCTGCGGGAACGGCGCGTACCTGGCAGAACTGGCCCGGCGCGGGTTTACCGGGCGGGTGGCCGGCGTGGACCTGTCGGCCGGGATGCTGGCCGCGGCGCGCAGCCGGGCGCCGTCGGCGGCCCTGCTCACCGCCGACGCGAGCGCGCTCCCGCTGGCCGACGGCGCAACGGACCTGACGCTGGCGATGCACATGCTGTACCACGTGCCCGACCCGCTGGTCGCGGTCCGCGAGCTACGGCGGGTCACCCGGCCCGGCGGGCGGGTCGTGGTCGGCCTGAACGGAGCCGACCACCTGCGCGAACTGCGGGCGATCTTCGCGGCGGCGGGTGGCGCGGCTGTCGTCCAACCGGGTGAACGCCTGCGGCTGGACGACGGCGAGGCGATGCTGCGCGGCGTCTTTTCCTCGGTGACCCGGTACGACTTCGCCGCCGAACTGCGCTTTCGCGATCCTGAGCCGGTCGCGGACTACGTGCGGAGCATGTCACAGGCGCTCGCGCACGCCGACCCCGAACGACTTGTCGCGGACGTCGTATCTTCGGCTTTCCCGGCCGGAACCGGCGCGGAGCTGCGCGTCACGACGCACTCGGGATGCCTGGTCTGCGCGTGAGGCGGGCGTTCGCGCAGCACAACGGGGTGCAGCGGGTTTTGTTTGTTCGCCACAGCAAATTAATCGCGGCGTTACCCCTGTTGACAGGGTAATGATCGTTTTCTAGCGTGAACGCTACCGGAGTAAACAGGCCTGCCTAACTCTGCTAACTCTGACGACCCGAAATCCACAAGAGGTGTCAGGAATGGCAGATATTGTGATCGGCGTCGCTTCGTCGCATACGCCTCAGCTGAGTTCTGGGGTCGATATGTGGCTGGACCACGCCGAGCGTGACCGGCGAAACCCGCAGCTGCTCGGCAAGGACGCCGCGTACCACACGTACGACGAGCTGCTCGCCACGGCCGACCCGGCGATCGAGGAACAGCTCGCGCCCGCGATCTGGGAGCGGAAGTACCAGCGCGGGCAGGAAGCGGTCGAGGCGCTGAGCGTCTTTCTCGCCAAGGCGAACCCGGATATCGCGATCGTGATCGGCGACGACCAGCGCGAAATGTTCGCCGACGACGGTATCCCCGCGTTCGCCTGCTTCACGGGATCCGAGCTGGTGGACATGCCGCCGGGCGAGGAAGCGCTGCAGCGCGTGCCCAAGGGCATCCGCGCCGCGTACTGGGCCGTGCACGCCGACCACCCGGCCACGCACCCGGTCGCCCAGGAGCTGAGCACGCACGTCGCGGAGCAACTCGCCTGGGACGACTTCGACCTGACCGTGGTCAGGCGGCAGCCCGCCGGGCGCAGCCTGGGGCACGCGTTCACGTTTCCCAGGTACCGGCTCGGGCTGCCCCACAGCACGCCGATCATGCCGGTCTTCGTGAACACGTACTACCCGCCGAACGTGCCGTCCGCGACGCGGTGCTACCAGCTGGGCAGGGCGCTCCGGCGCGCCGTGGAATCCTGGCCCCGCGACGCGCGGGTCGCGGTCATCGCCTCGGGCGGGCTCAGCCATTTCGTCGTCGACGAGGCCCTCGATCACCGGGTCCTCGACGGGCTCACCTCGCGCGACGCCTCGGTCCTCGGCTCCCTGTCCCGCGACCAGCTGCGCTCGGGGAACTCGGAAATCCTCAACTGGATCGTCGCCGCCGGGGCGCTGGAAGACCTCGCGCCCACGGTCCTCGATTACGTCCCCGGTTACCGGACCCCGGCGGGGACGGGCGCCGGAATGGCCTTCGCCCGATGGGAGTGACCTACTGGTCCGAGCCGGTCTCCGTCGCCGACTAGAAAGGATCCTCGTGTACAACAACGTCCGCGTGCTCGACGTCCACGGCCACGTGTCGGTACCGTTCTCCGCCAATTCCTTCCTCGTGCTCATGATGGGGGCCAACACGCCGATGGCCTCGCCGATCGGCCAGGACAAGGCAGGCCCGGCCGGGGTGACCCAGGAGGACTTCCGTGCCGCCGCCCTCGGCCACGCGAAATACATGGACGACCGGAACATCGACGTGCAGATCATCGGGCCCCGCCCGTTCCTGATGCTGGGCTGGATGGAGCCGCACCTCCTGCCGGCCTGGACCCGGTACGTCAACGACATGATCCACCAGCAGTGCCAGATGTTCCCCGACCGGTTCCTTGGCGCGGCGATGCTGCCGCAGCACTCCGACGCGCCCGACCTGTCGAACTGCCTGGACGAGCTCAACCGGTGCGTGACCGAACTCGGTTTCGCCGCCGCCTACCTGTCGCCCGACCCGGGCGGCCGCCGGACCACGCCGGGGATGCACGAGGCCTACTGGGACCCGGTGTACGCGCGCGCCCAGGAACTGGGGATCCCGCTGATCGTGCACGGCACGAACTCGCTGGACCCGCGGTACCGGGTGGTGCCGCACAACTACCAGCTCGGCTTCTACACCGAGCAGTACCTCGCCGGGCAGTTCCTGTCGCACGGCGACGTGTTCTCCCGGTTCCCCGAGCTGAAGGTGATCATCTGCCACTGCGGCGGCGGACTGGACAGGTTCATCCCCACCGACCACCACATCGCGCAGAAGGACCTGTCGGAGAACCTGTTCTACGACACGTGCGCCTACGACCTGAACTTCCTCGAGGCGGCGATCAAGCAGCGCGGCGTGCCGCGGCTGGTGTTCGGCACCGAGGCGCCGGGGTCGGGCCGCGCGGTGCGCCCGGAAACCGGCCGGACCAGCGACGACCTGGTCCCGGTGATTGGGTCTTTCGACTTCATCACCGAGGATGAAAAGATCAAGATCTTCAACGAGAACCCGGCCCGCGTGGTGCCCGCGCTGGCCAAGATCCGCTGACAGTGAGGGGCGCGTGTGAACGATCGTGACGAGGCGACCCGGGCGGAGACCGTCGGCAGCTTGCTCCGGGACGACGCCGTGGTCCGCGCCGCCCGCCGCGGCGGGCCCGCCGACACAGCGGTGCTCGACGACGCGGCGCGCGACGCGATCAAGCTGCAAGAAGACGTCGGCCTCGACGTCATCACCGACGGCGAGGTGCGCCGCGTGGCGTGGTCGCAGACCACGCGGTTCCTCGACGCGTTCGCGGCCACGACCGGCCGCGGCGCGCTGAACTGGCGCGGCGCCACCGAGGGGCGGTCAGGCGTGCCGGCCGGCGATCAGGAACGGCCGGCCGGGTACCCGGCGGTGGTCCGCCGGGTCGCCACCGCCGAGCGGATCGGCGACATGGCCGACGAGTACGCGTTCCTCGCCCGCTACGCGCGGGCCAGGACGAAGTACACGATGCCCGCGCCGAGCTACCACCGGCGGTACTGGTCACCGGCGCACTCGACGGACGCCTACGATTCGGCCGAGGAGTACCTGACCGAGATCCGCGACTTCCTGCGGACGGTCGCGGACCGGCTGGTGTCTCTCGGCTGCGACTACATCCAGCTCGACGCGCCGAACTACGGCTCGCTCTGCGACCCCGACACCCGCGCCGCGATGCGGGCCGACGGCCGGGACCCGGACGCCGAGCTGGCGTTCGACGCCGAACT
>Ga0335075_10015909_pt1 | contig 11263 bp, 7 predicted proteins | sample Lox_Sample_24_FD_206723 | JGI IMG/M metagenome (GOLD analysis project Ga0335075, IMG submission 206723) | Soil microbial communities from Loxahatchee National Wildlife Refuge, Florida, United States - Lox_Sample_2.4 | ecosystem: Environmental > Terrestrial > Soil > Wetlands | place: USA: Florida... | reverse complement strand
CACGTACAGTGCCCTGTAAACGGCGGCAATGGGAGAGAATGAGGAGTCATACTCCAGAATTGAGCGCCCAACAGCCCAGACCACGTCTGTTTGTAGTCTGAACACATGGTATCAGTTGGGTGATAACGCGGTACACACAGCTTCCGTCAGATTGAATGGCCATGCCGGCGGATGCGAGAAAATGGCAGCAGTGAGTGACAACGCTAGTTTACACAGCGTCAGACACAGACCATGTTGAAGGGCGAAGAGAAAACGAGAGCTTGCGAGAGCCCGTCTGGCGGACCCATTAGGCCTCACCAGCATTCTCCCGTGCATACGTTCCATTATGCCACTTGTTTAACTCAGCCCCGCCTCCGGAAATCAGATCAAGGTCAATAGCGAACTGTAGGTGAGATAAACGGTCGTCATTATTACTATCTGTACAGTATGTGACATGACCACAAACTATAGGAAACTCGTAACGCATAAGTGAGTGTTTCTGGTCAATGTCCCTATCTGAAAACAGGATAGAGAAGGGCAGCGTTTTAATTCCTTCCGGTGTCGGATATTCCTCTAAAGACCATGAAGATGCCACCCGTTGCTGTTGTTCATTCTGAGAAGCTCAGACGTGTGCCTGAGCTGTGCATTATGGAAAGCTGTGTAGGAAATGGGGGTATCTAAAGAAAGAATGGTGCATTGCGATATTGAGTGTCTGACCATGTCAGGCGTGAGCCCGGTCTGTGGCGACTGGTACACTTTGTCTGAAGACAAATCGCAGAAGAAGTATTTAAAAAAGCAGGCAAAAATATCCCAAATCGTTCGAGCACTGGCCAGCAAGCCTCGTAGCAGAGATAGCGAACCATCAGATCCCATTCCACATAAACAACGCTTGCTAAACTGGCAAAAGAGATGCGTGGTAGAGAGAGTGCAAAGTGGAGGTGTCGTAGGTGAGAAGTGGAGGCCAGCCTCATTGCCAGAGTTCATGTCTAGCTCTCGTCCTCCTCCTCATCGTCACCTTCTTCACTGTCTTCGGCACTCTCGCTGGCAATCTTACTCTTCTTCACCGGGGTGTTGTCCTCGAGAGAACTGGCCTTTCGCTTCTGACCTGAGGTAGTATTTTCATTCGATTTGGTAGCTGGTGTTTGGTGGTTCTCGTCGCCTGTCAAGCCTTCTCCCTTCTCCATCGCCGCAACTTCGTCGGCGGTGAGGAAACGACCACCAGGTCCTCGAGGTCTTCTCATGGCGTGGTTATGTCGTGACTCATGTAGATAAGGCTTTCGACCCTTTGAGGTAAGCCTAAGTTGTTCTTCCAGCTTTTGTCGAGCAACGCGTCGCTTGAGAATTCGATGAAACTGTTTCGCGTTGACGTACAGGGGAGACTCTTCAGCACCGCCCGACACAAGCTCTTCAGCTGGCGCGCTTTGCGGAACAGGAGGTTGTGGTGGCGCCATCTGGGAAGGTGGGACAACTTGCCGCTGGACATTGTGGTTCATGACTGGCTGTGATACTTGTCCATGAGGACTAGTAATATGCTGGCTCATTCTCCTTTGCTGCGTCATGGACGGTCCTGGCGGCATCGGGACAGACGATGGCAGAGACGGCATTTGTCCGGAGACCTGGCTGGGCGACCGTGGACCTCGCTCATTCTTTACTTGGACTCCAGGCATTCGTGGCGACTCCCCTGGCTGGCCAGCCATTCTGCTTGCTATGGATTCGTGTTGCATCGGATAAGGATTGAACTGCCCTGATGCTGCAGCCGTTGCCATCGCAGCAGCTGCCTGTTGATGCGAAATGCCATACCCCGGCGGCATGCCAGCTCCGGGTACAGCGTATTGGGGATATCCCATTGAGGGGTGTTGCCCTGACTGTTGTTGGTATTGGTTCTGAGACTGCGAAGGAAGGATAGGAGAGGCATGGTTCGGGTGTTGTTGTTGTTGCATGTGAGGCTGCGGGCCTGTCGGGGAGGTCATCGATCCAACTGTTGGGCCCGCATTCTGGGATGATGTTTGATAAGCACCTTGTAGATGAGGCGCTGCGTGGTGCTGGCTGTGAGGTTGTTGATATTGTGCTTGATATTCCATCATTGATGCAGGGTCGTCGATGGCCGTGAGGACCGCCGACGAGAGACTATAAGACGATGGACGCTGCCGAAGCTTTCACGTGAAGGGCTGACTGGGCAGAGCAGAAAGAAAGCTTGGGGTAGTGTCGGTTCCGTGCCGGCGCCGTCACCACCAATCTTTGTCTGAGTGTGGACCTGAGTGATTCAAAGTGACAGCCTCTTAGAGTACGTTGATGAGATTGCGACAAGCGCGCCTCTGGGGTTGTTTGTATTCTGGGTGGTTGGACTAGGGCGGTTCGAGGACTTGATTCGATGAACTAGTTTTAGAAGGTTGCAGCCTTGGAAGTCGCGTCAGCACCTAGTGCGTCATGCTACGGTCACTGGACCTGGGGGTGGACCAATACTCACTTGGGAATCGCAACGAGTATTGCACGTCCTTCTTTATGGTGACGGTATGGAGATCGTTCTCTTTTCGAAACGTATTCAATGATCTTGAATGTGCGGAGCGACGGGGTTTTAGCGATCGATTACGCACATCCAGTTAGGTGGCCTGCCTAGGTTGGGCTCGAATGCAGCACTGGAGGGTCCTGGTAGCTGCGCCTATTTGATGCGTTGTCACTGGCGAGATGTGTAAGAGCAATTGTGGCGCGGGTGCTCAAGAGGCGAGGAAGGCAGGTAAGTCTGACGCGGATCGGGCCTCGCTAGTTGGGTAGCAATCTGCCACAGGTGATCCCTCCCTTCCTACGGGCCGTATTCAAAGGTGAGGCTGGAGCGTGAGGCTCAGTGGTTGTCTCCCGCTTCGATTCGCAGGTTGTGGTCGCTAAGGCGGGCACTTTTCAGAATTTGCGAGCCAGTCGATGATCAGGGCGAATCTAGAGAAGCAAAAACATTCAACATATTAGCACTGAAGGCCTGCTGCAAGAATATTGACAACAATTGGAGGGGCAAGGTGTTGTGGGTAATGTAAGGGTGGGCGATTGGGGTCGATGCGCTGGCAGTGCGGAAGCCATATGCACGACTAACACACCTTGGTGGATCCTCAGCTGTTGGGGCTTCCAGTGCTATTCTTGTCCTCGGAATCTGTGCCAGACAGATTTCGCAAGACTATTGCCGATTACAGGTGCAGGCAGATTTTGGTGTTGTTTTTTGCTTCAATTCCGGTGCAGATGGTTCAACAACGGATGGCGCTTCCACCAAATTTCCAGCGCTTCTGTTGTCGCAATGTTGCGCAGCTTTGCGCGATGGGACTCGATCGACTGTTGCAAAGCAATTGTTCTTTCCAGTCTAATCTACTTGTTGTTGATGCGACGTCAGACGTGGGCTCTGAAATCGCGTCTGAGAGCCGCGGAAGGTTGTTGCGCTGGCTAATGAGATCACACACAGCTTGTGCGGCGCGAAGAGAATCCTTGGAGATGAGCTCTTCAGCGTAGCCAATGGCGAGTAAATCCAAAAGGCCGGGAAAAGCGATAAGCCTCTGGTTTGTCGACGGTCACCTGATTGAACTTGTCGTACTGTGTTGAAGGTGATTCGTAGAGTTAAGTTCTTGGTGTCAGCGAATCTGGGTGGAAGCCTTGTGATGCGACCGAGGATGATTTGACCGTGGGAATTTTGAAGTGTGGGCCAAGTTGAGATGCGTGCAAATCACACATCAGACGGTGCAAGTTTTTGGGAAGCTGGATGAAGGCGATGATTGGGCGAAAAGTGGAGGATGGAGGACTATTGGTGGACGAGGAAGTGCGTGCGACCCTTGAAGAATGAAAGTTGACGTGTGGTTGGGCAGACGAGATTTTTAACCGGGCGGGAAGGAGAGACGATTTATCGGAAGCCGATGCAAATCACGTCACGTCACGGGCCAGCCGGCAAAGCCACTTATCCTCACACTGCGACGCTTGCTCCACTACTTCCGCCCCCCCCCAGCACTCAAGACCAAGCTATGCCACTGAGCTCGCTGATTCGACGGCCTTGTTCGATCCCAAACAGTAGCCAAATTCTATGAGGAACACTGAAACAAAATGCAGACTGCAACGAGAAGGATCAAACATCAGACAACTCTTCCACAGGACCGGACCAACGTCATGTGACACTACGAGCAAATTAGGCAAGTCCGAGCGAGGAGCGGTGAGGGCGATGGGGGAGGGGGCCTTGTTGGCTCGCTTGGGTGTTTTTCCTGTGTCTCGCCACGCTGTCCCTTTGTCAGCCTCGAGCAGACCACGGCACAGAGACACCCTCAATTCGGGCCAAGTTGATCACTGCCAACGCAGTTGCTGCATCAAAGACAATGGTAACGTTGGGCATGAGCTGCTGAAGTGGCATTGCAAGGCTTGTGACACTCTCATCCTGGTTGGTTTTCCGTCTCGAAATCCACACTTCTGACTGGCTGACGGCCCCCTGTTTCTTCTCCAAGCGTTGACCCGACGCGCTGGGGCTGCCAATGACAGCAGCCAAAACCTGCAATTTCCATGGCATTTTCCGAACATGATTTTCTCATTCGCTGGGCGCTTGACCTTTTTCGCAGATAGCATCATGGAGCCTCTCTTTGACCACTGCAATATCTGCAGTCTTTGTTCTGAGTGCTTTGGCGACATCAGAACGTTGCATCGCCGTTCAATATTCAGAGTTGTGCTCCTTGACTCCATTTTCACGTTGAACTAATGGTTGTGAGCGTTACATCTCTCTTGTAATGTCTCTAACTTAAGGAGGGAACCATCCGACCCTCTCCGTGATGTATATCGACTTGTTACTACTGCTGAAGAACTGTGGTCGCGCATAGTGCCATTCTCCTTAGTGCAGAGCCCACCGTTTGTACTTATTCAAACTCAGTGTTAGGCAATCTTCCTCATGAGCAGAGGGTAGAGAACAATCGAGTTTGGGAACCTCGCCCCAAGTTGATGTCCACAATGATTGTGCCATCAAAAGTCGATACTCTTCATCTAACTTAGTTCATAAATGCGCCCCGGCCCCTGCCACTCAACCTACTTCACTGGCTTACCTCTAGTCTCGCAATGGTCAGGATGGCTACCAGGGAGACGAGAAGACAATCCTGTTTTGAAAAGGCTCTTCAGCACCAACCCTTCCAGACGCGAGTCGCCGATCCACGCCACTTTACCACATACTTTCTCAGGGCCCTGAACTTACTCAATACAGCAGACTCCTGTTGCTAGATGATTTGGCAGCTCGTACAGTGAGACAGAATTTCTGTCCCCCTTTGAGACGTCCCGGATCACGCCCTCCGTAGGACCCACACTACCCTTTTCCTGTCACACTGGACATGCTGAAGGCGGAGGACCAACAAGTCAGAGGGTAGCCAATCGGACCTCTTCGCAAAACCCATCACATCCTACAAGCTTGAAGAAACTGCGCACGGGAATGCCGATCACGATAGTATGAAGGTGTTCCCCACTGACTTATTGATCACTGATCTTTGCCGGGTCTAGTCGATTCTCTTCCATTTTCAGGAGACCAGAAGGTTTCTTCAACTCTCATGCAGATCCAAAACCAGCTGTCACCGCTAGAGCCTCGCAGGGATGCCAGACACCTCCCATCCAACTCACTGCTATGACAAACTCCAAAGTAGATTCACTTGTTTGCAGCTTTCCTCCTATGCAATAGTGCATCTAAGGACTTATCATTGCGTCTGTTGAGTGAGGTCAACAAACTAATCCTTCCCCTTCCCTTACGCTGCCTGATACACCTAGCTAAACCTTCGCTGCGTAGTTATCGCATCTCCTTCTCTTCCACCACCCTCTCTACTCCTATCGTCTAATTTCTCGAATACGCCTGCAACACTCTCTAAAAACAGCACAAACAAACGCAAAGCCTCCTTATTGATTCCTCGGCCAGACGCGTGTCCCTCGGCGGGCCCAGGTGAAAGTCTAGCTCCACTTGAAAACATGCTCGACTGGGGCATCGCCTGGCCAGACACCGAGCAGGTCAAATATACTCGGGGGGAGATTCATCCAGGCTCGTGGCCAGGCAGACAATTTTTTCTCCCTCACCATACCAAAGCCTCTCAAGTTGATTTTGCCGGTGTCCGAAGTTGTCCGACCTTGCCATATTGACCCTTGCCCTCGATCATGAATGCGTCCCATGGCGCCTTGCAGCCCATCCAAGATATCGTCAGCTCTTGGTAAAGGCCTAGCGAACAAAATATATTCTCTTTGGCAGATTCGCCGTGGAATCAAACATCCTACAACGGATTGTGTATATCTCTATCAGCGATTATTCCCCCCCGGTTGACTCGACTTGTTCCTAGGATACCAGCTATTGACCTCTTCAAACAAGAAGAGAAGCAGAAGACTCTTCAAAGTCTCGATCTTTCCCAGTTCTGGCCGAAGGACTTCTCGCACCCCACGAGTCCTCCGATCCACACTTCCTCGTTTACCTTTTGGCTCTACGTGCTGGTTCTTGCCTTGATTTGGATTGCTGCACCGCTCTCCCTTTTCATGTCAATTATTCTACTACTCAAAGATATTAAAACTCGCACCCGCGACCAATCTTCTGCTTCGCAATATCGTCACCTTCCCAGACCAATTCTATCCTATACTGTTCCGTAGCATACTTCATCCTCAGATGCAAGTTCTCTCAGCCAACGCCCGTCAAGCACTCTTCTTCAGAAGTCGCCTTTTGGAGAACGTATTTGTAACAGATAACGGCGCGATTCACCAGCACCGTTACCGCCAAAGGGTTTGTCTGCTATGCTTTGAAGTACGCTCGTAATGCACGCCGTTGTCGATCAATGCCCATGTCTTATGCTCGTCGCTCATCCTTGTATCATGCCAGCCAAAGTGCATATCTACCTCACTTTAGGTTGTACCAGTTCCATCAACCTCGCCTAGTCGGCAAGCACCTGCCTCAACATTGACAGGAAAGATGGCTGCAACTTCAGTACTTCCGTCACGACCGGCTTCTGTGGCTCGCCTGCCGTCCGCCTCAGTCGATCTTGAGCCCTCGTCCTCCGTCTGCGCTCCGCTGCGATAGGGTCAAGTTCATCTTCGGCTTCTTCATCTTCGCTTGAGGAGTCGTCCTCATAATTTTGTAGATCTTGCAGGTCCATCTAATATCGCAATTCGTCAGCACGTCATGAAAGTTGAGAAAAAGAACAATGAATGGGAAACAGGGCTAGGCATAGATGGAACACCGCATTCCAGTGGGAACGTATTTTGCATGTTCAAAAGTAAGAGCACTCTTTTATCAGTAGGCTTGGAAGGCAGCGGAAGTGCAACAACAGGAGCTTTGACTTACCTCGTTTAGCCCGAAGTCACTACTCTTAAACGCCATACTGCCTGGAATCGGATTCGCTACGCCTTGGCCGGTGCCCTCGGCCGCCATCTTCTGCCTGGTCTTATCCTGATGCCACTTCTTCCTAGCCTCCTGCCATCTGATCAATTCATTTATCTCCGTTATGCACTTTTCCTTGTCCACTTGCCCCAAATCGATTGCGCCCTGGACAAGCGCATTCATATCTAGCTTCCCACCACTCGGACCCTTGCGGAGGAAATTCAATATATCCTCCAACCAGGCCATCAACGCGCCGAAGAGCCCATTGTCGTGGATATGTACTTCGTGCACAAATTTGTAAAAGTTGTGCTCGTGCCTAGCACACAGGTCGATGAAGCTCTGTACAATCTGATTCGGATCAGCTGAGACATCCTGGCACCGTGCTTTCTCAATCACAGCAATCCCGTCATCGGCGAAGACAGCAAAGTCCGTGATGCTGCTGTATACATTGGCGGATTTGTACACTCGGACAAGAGGTTCGTAGAAGATACTGAAGAGGTCACGGAATAGCTGGAGAGTGGTGGGCTCTTCAATCATGGAAGCCATCATGACTTTATCGCGCTGGCGTGTGAGGAGTTTGAGGAGTTGTTTCAGGTAGGCGAAGAGCTGTGCGCCCTGTTTGAGTTCGTCGTCAACACTGTCGACGGCATTGTTCCATGCAACATATGCGTTGAACACTCTTTCGATTTGCGGGGGAGTGAGTTCAGGAGTGAAGTGATCGGATCGGAGAATGGTGACTACTAGGTCGACATCTTCCTCCGAAGCTTCATCGCGGAGAATGTTCTTCATATCTTCTTCAGCTTCCACAAATGCTTTCATTTTGCTGACAAGAACCGGGTCGCCAATTTTCAAGACCAATGCATCAATGGATCTTTGATAAGCCCTGACACCGTCACTTAGAGTCATCGAGAATATTCGCTGCAGGAGGGATCGGGCTCCGAAGGGTTGCGCCAAAAAGAGATCTAGGACGCCGGCCATCACGGCTGCTGGGTTCGCGATTCGGATGACGTTCTTCAAGAGCGCATAAGGTAGCAATGAGTGTATTCTTTTCGCTTGCGCAAATATCTCGGGCGAGTTGTCTTCTGCGAGAAATAAATGGTAGACTGTGGCAGCAACTTCAATTCGAAGCCACTCCGCAAATTTCTTGTACTCCATATCAAGGTCTTCAATCTTGTCTTTGATTTTGATCTCTTGGAATAGCTTTGTCAGACCATTTCTCTCCACAATCTCTCTCCGAAACTTCTCCATGTAAACGTCGAGCTCGGCAGCTCGTTGTCTGGCAATCTCATAAAATCGCCTCTGTTCTTCGATCCGCATTTCGTCCATTTCTTTTCGCCTTTCAATGTCCAGAAGCTCTTCCTCATTAAGCTTCACAGGTCGTAGGCTGAGGAAATCAGTCATAGCCCTCGATTCGGCAATCTGGGCATTCTGGAGAAACGTGCGCAGGAAGGCTCTTAGAGACACCCTTTGGTCTTCTCGATGCAAACGCACCGTCTCGCGGGATGGGCTCGACTCGGTAGAAGTTCGTTGTCGAGGCGAAGACGTTCGTTGTCGAGGCGAAGAAGCTCCTTGTCGAGGTGAAGAACCTGGAGTCAGGGATGCCCGGGAGCCCATTCGCCTATGTGCCATGGTCACCAGATTGCGTGTCGAGCTGTTGTCATCAGCGTAATTCGTTGACTGTGTCGAGGCGGAGGAGATCGAGTCATTGTCATCTTCGGCCACACCGGCACTTAGAAAGTTTGCTGTCGTGGATGTCTTGTTCTTCCGTGGTAATGGTGGCAGCACCTTGCCGGGTAATTCTATCCTTAGCTTCTTGTGTAGTTTTTGAAATTCCCCATATCGTCTACCAATATAATATTCTGGTCGTCCTGCTCTGCGTACCCGAATAAGAAATTCAGCATGTTGATGGTATCGAACGGTTCTTTTAACAGAAGTTGTCCGTACACCGGCAACGTTAACGTCCCAGCCATTTATGAAATTTCCCTCTGGCATATTGACCATCAAGCCCTGCTCCTGTGCACCTCGGTCGACAACCTCCAGCTCAGAGAATCGTATTCTTTCTTCATAACCAGATGCTGTAGGTATACCCGAGACCATCATCAACTCGACCAGCTTTTCTGCTTTCTGTGCCAGCTTTCTCCGCTTCGTCTCTTCCAACCGATCTTCTGAAGACGAAATATGCTTGTTGGCGAATGACTCGAGGAAAACTTGAAGCTTGTCCTGCCAAAACTCCTTCTCCTTCGCCTTGTCAAGGAAGGGAAAGTTTCGGACATGGTTGACAAAGATATAGCGTAGGATAGGAAGTTCAGAGTCGACAGGGGACACCTCCCCAAAGTCTGACTTGAACGGGGCGCCAAAGCGTCGAAGAGCCGTGGGGCTGTTCAATTCTTGGATCTCAGCATGAACTTCGCGTGATATAAGCTCTCTCTTGAGGTAGTGCTCTTGCTTCCCCGTTAATATTTGCCCCGATGGAGGTAAGAATTGTTTCGACTGGGTCGAAGCTGCGTGTTCAAGCTTGGCCGTCGGAACTGGCCCGATGGGATCTCCGTTCGCTGGTGCTGATATTGGCGCCGGGAGATTCTGTTTTGACGGTTCTGTATCCATTGTGAGATTGTCTGGCACGCTTGGAAAGTGGTGGGGAGTCCCGAAGAAAAGGTTGCGCAGGAGTAGCTCTTAAGATACTCTGCTTGGCGACGCGTACTTTAATCTCGTTTCAGTTCCGATTCCACGGGCGTCATACCTTGGCAGATGCAGGGCTGAGCAAAACGATTAGCCACGCCGGCGACGTTCAACTAGGGACGTCTGATCACCGCGCCTCCTCATTAGCTGCGATTTTCTTAAGCCGCCCCGCACTTGGCATGCCACATGTGCCAAAAATCCTCCGACCGCCGTTGCTGAGAAGACAGCGCAGAACGTGGCTAGTCGGCTATCAGGTCTACCGGAGCATCTGAATACGAACGAAGAGGACGAGCATACTGGGAAAACACTTGAGCGTCTTAAGAAGCGTTCCAGAACTTCCATCTATTATCTAAGAACAGAGCTTCTCGTCATGTGAGGGTTACTGGTGAAAAGCGGTGAGAGCCTCTGCAAATGATGAGAGAGCCCGCAGCAGTCGACATGGAGACTTATCCAAGTTCATCAGTCCCTTACAGCGCAAAGCTGTTATGTTACAAAGGTTACCTGAATATCCAACACATCATGTTGCCGTCACGTACTGTTTTGCACCATGTGAGCACGAGTTGTATCATGTGTGCAGGAGTTATGTCATGTGTGCAGGAGTTGAGTCATGTGTGCACGTAGTTGTATCATGTGTGCATAAGTTGTATCATGGCTGTGGCAGTATCGACACGTCCCATGAACTGAATTCTGCTGGCAACTGGGAGGGGTATATCATTATGCTGATGCTACATATGCGGCCGATTGAAATGGCTTGGACGGCAGCAGGACAGCCCCCCGTCTGGCGCTTGTTTTGAACCAAGGCCTTCAAGACCAATTTCGCCTTTCGTTGCTGTTGATAGCCACTGTTGCATCCCTAGAAAGACAAACTTCTTGGGGACTCTAAGGGTTCTTCATACTGATATCTGCTGAACCTTTGAAAGGCTGATAAACGCATGCACTGACTTGTTAGTGGATTGAGTAATAGTCTGCTTGAAATATCGTGTAGCTTTGAAACGGATGTCTCAAGTCACCGAAATTATTCGCATATATGGACCGCGATGCTGTCTAGCCTTCTCGGCTGGAACAACCGTGAGTGGAAATTGTAAGAATGTGATATCATTTAACATACGGATACATATGGACAAGTTTGCAGTTGAGGGCTTATCCGGAATAGCAGATTCTTGTGCCCACTGTCTGTGAGAGATGCATGTCTGTGAAAGATGCACGCCTATAAGAGATGTATGCCTCTTGAGAGGTATACGCCTACGAGGAGCGAGGCCATTTGGGGGC
>Ga0335075_10015908_pt1 | contig 11263 bp, 11 predicted proteins | sample Lox_Sample_24_FD_206723 | JGI IMG/M metagenome (GOLD analysis project Ga0335075, IMG submission 206723) | Soil microbial communities from Loxahatchee National Wildlife Refuge, Florida, United States - Lox_Sample_2.4 | ecosystem: Environmental > Terrestrial > Soil > Wetlands | place: USA... | reverse complement strand
GACCTCGTCATCGGCGGCGGCGGCATAGAACGCGTCGTCGAGCGCGTAGGTCATCGCCGAGTTCTGTGCGTTCCCGTACTCCGGGCGGTTCATGGTGATGCGGGTGATCGCCCCGCGGCGCTGCGTACGCACGACGTCGGGCACCGGTTAAGTCCCTCCGCTCGGGCCGGCCGAAGGACTCGCGCAGGGAAGACTCGCGCAGCCGGCCGGACACGCCAGACAGGTTCAGCTCGAAGGTGAAGCCCTGCTCGTAGCGGTAGCTGCGGCGGACGTCCTGCGGGTCGATGCCGTTGAACGCCTCCTTGGCCATGCGGATCACCGCCGGGTCCTTGGCGGCGACCTCGGCGGCCAGCGCGAGCGCCGCCGCGCGCAGCCGGTCCCGCGGCACGACGGAGTGCACGGACCCGAACGCGTGCAGTTCGGCGGCCGTCGCGGTCGCGGAGGTGTACATCATGGCCCGCGCCCGGTGCTGTGGCACCAGCCGGGACAGGTGGGTCGCGGCGCCGAGCGCGCCGCGGTCGACCTCGGGCAGCCCGAATGTGGCGTCCTCGCTGGCCACGATGATGTCCGCGCTTCCCGCCAGGCCGATGCCGCCGCCGAGGCAGAACCCGTGCACCGCCGCGATCACCGGCACGGCGCACTCGTACACGGCCGCGAAGGCCGCGAAGCAGCCGCGGTTCGCCCCGATCAGCGCCTCGAACCCGCCTGCGTTGATCTCCTTGATGTCAACCCCGGCGTTGAAACCGCGTCCCTCGGCCCGCAGCACGGCCACGCGCGCGTTGCCGTCGCGGCCCGCCGCCGTGACCGCGTCCGCCAGTTCGTACCAGCCGGCGACGGGCAGCGCGTTCACCGGCGGGTGGTCCATCACCACCTCGGCGATGCCCGCCTCGTCAATGTGGGTGCTGATCACTGGCTGCTCCCTAGGGGTGCTGGCTGCTGACCGACACGACCTCCCCGGTCATGTAGGAGGAATAGTCGCTGGCGAGGAACACGATGACGTCGGCGACCTCCCACGGCTCCGCGGCCCGGCCGAACGCCTCACGCGCCGCCAACTCGGCGAGCAGTTCCTCGCTTGAGGCCTTCGCCAGGTGGGGGTGCATCGCGATGCTCGGCGCCACCGCGTTCACCCGGACGCCGCGCGGTGCCGCCTCGATCGCGGCGCACCGGGTGAGCGCCATGACGCCCGCCTTCGCCGCGGCGTAGTGCGCCTGGCCGGCCTGGGCGCGCCAGCCCACCACCGAGGCGTTGTTGACGACCGCGCCGCCGCCGCGGGCGAGCATGTGCCGCAGCGCGGCCCTGGTGCACCGGAACGTGCCGTTGAGCGTCACGTCAAGCACGCGGTGCCACTGCTCGTCGGTCATCTCGGCCAGCGGGGTGTCGCCGCCGAGTCCGGCGTTGTTCACCGCGACGTCGATCCGGCCGTACTCGGCGGCCACGGTGTCGAACAGCCGCCGCACGTCGGCTTCGACGGTCACGTCGCAGGCGATCGCGAGCGGCTTGTCGCCCGCGACGCCGGCCAGCTCGTCGGCCGCCTGGCCGAGCCGCCGCTCGTGCCGGTCGCTGATCGCGACCCGCGCGCCTTCCTCGGCGCAGCGCCGCGCGGTGGCGAACCCGATCCCGGTGCCCGCGGCCGCGGTGACCACGACGGTCTTCCCGGCCAGCAGGCCGTGGCTCGTGTGCGGCCCCGGCGCCATCAAGAACCCCCCGCCCGGGCCAGCCGGGTGAGGATCGCGTCGGCCTGGGCCATGATCCGCTCGATGAGCTCGGCGCAGGTTGGCAGGTCGTCGATGACGCCGGCGACCTGCCCGCTCGCGAGCGTGCCCAGGTCGGTGCGCCCGTCGACCATGCTCGCGCGGAGCATCATGGGGGTGTTCGCGGCCATGACGACCGCGGGCCATGGCAGGCCGTGGTTCCGTTTCATGGCGACTCCCTCGCGGACCAGGTCCGGCCATGACGTGCCGGACATCTTCCTGAACGCGGCCGCGTGCCGCAGCGACCCGGCCAGCAGGGACAGCGCGCCGCCGCGCGCGAGCCGGTCCGCCAGCTCGGTGCGGAGCACCCGCTGCGGCACCCCGTCGAGCACGGTGGTGACCACGGTGTCGGTCACGCCGCGGCGAAGGTACTCGCGCTTCACGTGCGCGGGCACGGGGCTCTCCCTGGTGAGCAGGAACCGGGTGCCCATCGCGATGCCAGCGGCGCCGTAGGCGAGCGCGGCGACGAGTCCGCGGCCGTCGCAGAAGCCGCCGGCGCCGAAGACCGGGATGCTGACCGCCCCGGTGACCTGGGGGAGCAGGATCGAGGTGGGGACGCCCCCGGTGTGCCCGCCGCCCTCGCTGCCCTGCGCGACGACCGCCCCGGCGCCGAGCGCCGCGACCTTCTCGGCGTGCCGCCTGGCGCCGACCGACGGCATGACGACCAGGCCGGCCTCGGTGAGCTGGCGGATGACCGCCTCGTTGGGTGCGAGTCCGAACGAGGCGACACGGACGCCGTGCTTGATAAGCAGCCGCGCGCGCCCGGGCAGGTCGGGCGCGTCGCCCCGGAGGTTCACACCGAACGGCGCCGCGGTCAGCTCCCTGGTGCGGGCGATCGCCGCCTCGGTCTCGCCCATCGTGAGGGTGGCGCCCGCCAGCACGCCAAGCCCGCCCGCGTTGCCCGTGGCGGCGACCAGTTCTGGCGTCGACACCCAGCCCATGCCGGTCTGCACGATCGGGTACCTGACGCCGAGCAGGTCGCAGGCGGCGGTGCGCAGTGCCGGATGGAAAGGGGCCGGATGGCTCATGGCACTTCCCCGCGCCTGGTCTCGTCCGGGTCGATGACCTCGCGGATGAGGCGCAGCTCCTCCGCCGTCGGCGTCCTCGTCTGCGCCACGTCACCGTCGATCGCCAGGTCGAAGCCGGTGCCGGCGATGACGTCGGCCACGCTGACGCCGGGGTGCACGGAAACGAGGCGCATGCGGTGGCCGGGGGAGCGGAAGTCGAGCACCGCCAGGTTGGTGACGACCCGCCGCACGTCGTGGAACCGGGTGGCGGCGGGCCCGGCCGCGGCGGCGCTGTCGTAGCCGACCCCCGAGATGACATCGACCCTCGGCACGAAGGTGCGCGGCTGGTGGCGGGGTATCCAGTAGCTGGTCGGGTGGTTGACGGTGTTGCCGGGAGCGCCGCGCATGCCGATCAGCTGACGGGCCGGCCGGGCGAAGTCGCCGATGGCGGAGATGTTCACGTTGCCGAACCGGTCGATCTGGCCCGGGCCCATCATCACGTGCCGCTTGCCCGCCGCGAGGAGGTCGAACATCGCCCGGTAGGGAACCCAGCCCTCGGCCGGGCCGTCCGGTGGCGCGCCCACGGCCCAGCAGCCGGCCACGAACGTGGCCTCCCCGTCGGACAGCAGCAGGTCCGGCGCGAACGTGGCCCGGGCGAGGCGCGCGCCGATGGTGGGGATGACGCCGAAGGGGCTCGCCATGATCTCGCCGTCGCCGCGCCACGCCTCGGCGCACGCGACCGCGCACACCTCGGCCCGCGTCGCGCCGCTCATGAAGGAGCCGCCCGCGCGGCAGCCGCGCGGGCGGCGACCGCGCGCTGGTAGTCGGCTTCGCCGCCGTTCAGGTACGCGGCCGCGAACGAGGCCCACTGCTCCGGGTCGGCCGCGGCCGCCGCGTACACCCGCTGGAACCCCTCATCGCGCTCGTAGTCGGGCGCGCAGGAGGTGAAGTGCGCGCCGTTCGGCGCCTCCACCACGCCCGAGATCATCCACCGGTGGACGCGCAGCGACGCGATCCCGCCCTCGGCCAGCAGGGAAGCGGTGGGCACGATCCGCTCGCAGGACGCGAACGCGTGCTCGGCGGCGGTGGCGAAGAGGTCGTCGAAGTACAGGTCGGGCCCGAGGAACTGCGCGTTGCCCGCCGCGTCGGCGCGGTTGAGGTGGATGAGCGCGGCGTCGAGCGGCAGCGCGGGGACCGCGAGCAGTTCCTCGCCGTCGGCGTAGGGCGAGGTCACCGTGCGCAGCTCGGGACTGAGCCGCATGACGTCAGAGCCGAGCCCGGCCCTGGTCGGCAGGAACGGCAGCCGCAGCGACGCCGCGTAAAGCGCCCACTGGAGCATGCCCTCGTCGTATTCGGTGACGTCGACCGCCCCGGCCTGGCGAGCGGCGCGGAAGTGCGGCTCGAGCGGTATGGAGTCAAGCGACACGAACCCGTAGACCAGGCGCTTGACCTTGCCCGCGGCGCAGAGCAGGCCGACGTCCGGTCCGCCGTAGGAGACGATCGTGAGGTCGCGCAGGCCGGACCGCAGGATCGCCCGGACCAGCGACATCGGCTTGCGCCGCGATCCCCAGCCGCCGATGCCGATGGTCATGCCCGGGCGCAGCCTGGCGACCACCTCGTCCTCGGTCATCCGCTTGTCCGCCACCTCCCAAGCTTCACCTAGCAAGCGCTTGGTTGACAAGCCTCCCGCTTTGCCCGGCGCTGGTGTAGGCTCCCGCTAAATAGAACATGTTCTACTTTAATGGGGCTGTCATGGTCGCGTCCATCAAGCCGTACGCCGATGAGCTCGCCCTGGGCGACGGCCGCATGCTGATCGGCGGACAGTGGGTGGCGGCGGCCGACGGCGCGTCGTGGAGTCACATCCATCCGGCCACGGGGGAGCGGGTCGCGTCGTTTCCCGTCGCGGCCGCGGCCGACGTCGATAGCGCCGTGCGCGCCGCGCGCCTGGCGTTCGACGAGGGCCCGTGGCCGCGCGCCCGGGCCGGCGAGCGCGGCCGGGTGCTGCGCACGATCGCGGACCTCGTGCGGGCACACGGCGAGGAACTGCTGAGCCTCCAGGCGCTCGACAACAGCGTCCCGCTGAGCTTCGGCGAGATCTACGCGACGTCGGCCGGGTTCGTGGCCGACGTGTTCGAGCACCACGCCGGGTGGGCCGACAAGCTGGCCGGCGAGACGCTGCCGCCCTTCCAGGGCGGCGACCACATGGTATTCACGCTGCGCGAGCCCGTCGGCGTGGTTGGCGCGGTGATCCCGTGGAACGCGCCGCTGCCGCTGTTCGCCCAGAAGGTGGCGCCGGCCCTCGCGGCGGGCTGTGCGATCGTGGTCAAGCCGTCGGAGTACGCCACGTTCGCGGTGCTGCGGCTGGCCCGGCTGATCGCCGAGGAGTCGGGGCTGCCCGAGGGCGTGCTCAACGTCGTCACCGGCCCCGGCGAACCCACCGGAGACGCGCTGATCAGCCACCCCCTGGTGGACAAGCTGTCGTTTACCGGCAGCCGCGCGGTCGGCCAGCGGGTCATGACGGCCGCGGCCGCCGGGTGCAAGCGGGTGAGCCTGGAACTCGGCGGCAAGAGCCCCGCCGTCGTCTTCGCCGACGCGGACGTCGCCGCGGCCGCCGCGGTCACCATGGGCACGGTCACCCTCGGCCTGTCCGGCCAGGTCTGCGCGGCGCAGACCAGGGCGCTGGTGCACCGGGAAGCGCTCGATGAGTTCCTTGTGGCCGCCGAGGCGATCGCCGGCCTGGTTAGCTACGGCAACCCCTTCGACCTCAACGTCACGTCAGCGCCGCTGATCAACGCCAGGCAGCTTAACCGGGTGCTCGGCCTCATCGCCCGCGGCCAGGAAGAGGGCGCCCGGCTGGTCTGCGGCGGCACCAGGGAGGCGGGCGACCTCGCGGCGGGCAACTTCGTCGCGCCGACGCTGTTCGCCGACGTGTCCAACGAGATGAGCATCGCCCGGGAGGAGATCTTCGGGCCGGTCCTGTCCGTCATCCCCTTCGGCGACGAGGACGAGGCCGTGCGGCTCGCCAACGACACCGCCTACGGTCTTGCCGCCACCGTGTGGACCTCCGACGTGCGCCGGGCGATGCGGATGACCAGGGCCATCCGGGCCGGCACGGTCGGCGTCAACGGCTACCAGCTCGAGCCGAACTCGCCCTTCGGCGGCTTCCGGCAGTCGGGCACGGGCCGCGAGGGCGGCCGCGCCGCGATCGAGTCCTACACCGAGCTGAAGACCGTCCTGCTCCCGCTCACCGACGAAATGATGTGACCCGTCCCTCCCGGTCCTGGAGAGCGGTAGTAATGCACGTCACGGCCGGGTCAGTCGCTTCCAACGGACCCGTCGGTCAGTTCCCTGGCGATGTCGAGGTGCCCGGCGTGCCGGGCGGTCCCCTGGACCAGGTGGCACAGCACCCAACCGAGTGCGGGGGGAGGACCGCCTTCAAAGCGGAATGACCGTCGGCCCGGCGAGCTTGGCGAGCGGCCGGCCAGAGCCTGCCGCGTGTGCGCGCGCTCGCCGCGGTAGAAGCCGATGATGCGCTCGGTGGTGTCCAGCTCGTCGATGCGCCACTCGGCGGCCGGATTGCCTGGCCAGGAAAAGTCGACCTCCTCGCCGAGGAAGATGTGGCGGATCCAGTAGCGCTCGGTGCACGCCAGGTGCTTGACCATGCCCAGCGGGGTCCAGCCGGACGGGACCGCGCTGGCCCGCAGCTGGCCCTGGGTGAGGCCGCTGACCTTGCGGAGGATGACGTCCTCAAAGAAGTCCAGGTAGCCCGCAAGCAGCTCAACCGGGTCAGTGATGAGGCTCGACGGCTCTCCGGGGGCAGGCATGGCCTGAGCTTAGACGGCCGTTACCTGGTGGGCGAGCCTCGAAGCCGACCGGCTGTCCACCAGTTCCGTCGGCGGTCAGCCGTGCCGTTCTTCCTCCTCCTGGTGGATGCGGTCGAGGCACACCGCGATGGCGATCATGAGCGCGTCGTTCTGGCCGGGCGCGACCTCGACCCCGTAGGTGTCACGGATCCGGAACCACTTCCGCGATACCCGTGCCACCGCGTGGTGCCGGTCGCGGATCTCGAAGTCCTTGTCGATCAAGTTGCCGATCGCCTCGAGCCTGCCGCCGTCGTGCAGGTCGATGTGCGCCCGGTGGTGCAGCGGCGAGAAGATGCCCCGGTGCACGGTGGCCACCACCGCGCCGTCGTGCTCGATATCGATGGCGTCGGTGAAGGTCAGCAGCCGGTGCTTGATCGAGGCGAGCCGGCGGCCCGAGGCATCCTCGAGCACGAGCGTGTGATGCAGTGACAGGAACTTGGCGTTGACGTAGAAGACATCGCGGCCGTGTTCGTCGGTCACCCAGAAGTCATCCTTGATGTCGAAAAGCCGTTCCCGGACCAAGTATCGCATAGTGGCAAATTACCCGCGTCACGCCGGGTATTCCGCCAAAGCTAGTCGAAGCCGATCGTCTCGCTCGCCAGGGCCATCGTCTCCGTGCAGGCGAAGCCGGGCGCGTCGGGCGAAGCGGAAGCGAACTCGCCGGCCAGCGCCTCGTGCACGGCGGGCAGCGTCCACATGCCGTCGGGGGTGCCCGCGCGGAAGACCGCGCGGATGCTCGGCGGGTTCAGCACCGCGGCGACGCCGCCGTGCACCACGAACACCTCGCCGTTGATCCGTTCCGCGGCGGGGCCGGCCAGGTAGGTCACCAGCGGGGTCACGTGCTCCGGGTCGAGCGGGTCGGGTCCCTCGGGCGGCCGCGGCGGCATCAGCCCGGCGGTCATGGCCGTCCGGGCGCGCGGGCAGACCGCGTTGGCGCGGACGCCGTACCGGCCGCAGCCGCGCGCCGTCGCGACGGTGAGCGCGGCGATGCCGGCCTTGGCCGCGGCGTAGTTGGCCTGGCCGGGCCCGCCGAGCAGGAACGCCTCCGACGAGGTGTTCACGATCCGCGCGTAGACCGGCCCGCCAGCCCGCTTGCTCGCCTCCCGCCAGTGCGCGGTCGCGTGGCGGGTGGTCACGAAGTGGCCCCGCAGGTGCACCCGGATGACCAGGTCCCATTCCTGCTCCGACATCGTGAAGACCATCCGGTCGCGCAGCACCCCGGCGTTGTTGACCAGGATGTCCAGCCGCCCGTAGGCGCCGAGCGCCGCCCGCACCAGGCCCTCGCCGGTCGCCCAGTCGCCGATGTCGCCCGCGGCGGCCAGCGCCTGGCCGCCCGCCGCGGCGACGCGCGCGGCCGTCTCCGCGAGGGCGTCGCCCGTCAGGTCGTTGAGCACGAGCAGCGCGCCGGCCCTGGCCAGCGCGACCGACTCCGCCCGGCCGAGCCCGTTGCCCGCCCCGGTCACGATGGCCACCTTGCCGGCCAGCGCCAGTCGCTCGAAAGCCGGTCCCGCGGCTGCCGGTGCCTCGCCCATCTCAGTACCCCGGTCCGGAAAGCACGCCGCCGTCGGCGACGAACTCGCTGCCGGTCGAGTAGGACGACTCGTCGGAGGCCAGGTACGCCACCAGGCGGGAGATCTCGGCCGGGTCGGCGAACCGGCCGAGCGGCAGGCTGTCGAGGAAGTGCTCGCCGTCCCGGCCGGGGCCCGCCTGGTCGAGGACCATCCGGGTGAGCACGCCACCGGGGTGGACGGAGTTGACCCGGATGCCGAACTGGCCGAGTTCCCGCGCGGCGGACTTCGTCATGCCGCGGATCGCGAACTTGCTCGCGCTGTACGCGGAGAGGCCGGCCGCCCCGGTGAACCCCTCGATCGAGGAGACGTTGACGATCGAGCCGCCGCCCGCCTTGGTCATCGGGCCGATCACCGCCTTCATGCCGAGCCAGCAGCCCACCGCGTTCACCTCGAGCACCCGCCGGAAGTCGGCGAGCGGCATGTCGGCGATCGGCGCGAACGTCAGGATGCCGGCGTTGTTCACCAGGACGTCAAGACCGCCGAACGCCTCCGTCGCCAGCGTGACCGCGGCGGCCCAGTCCGCCTCGCTGGTGACGTCGTGGTGGAGGTAACGGCAGGACTCGTCGCCGAGCTTGGCGGCCACGTACGCGCCCTTGTCGTCGAGCACGTCGCCGAAGACCACGCGCGCGCCCTCGGCGACGAGGTGCCGCACGTGCGACTTGCCCATGCCCCGGGCGCCCCCGGTGACCAGCGCGACCTTGCCGTCGAGGCGGCCCATGTTCCCTCCGGTGCCCGTCATCGAATCTGCTAGAACACGTAACAATGACGACTCGTCGCCTGCCAACGCCGATGAGAGGAGCGTTGACGAGCGGAGAGAGCCGAACTCGTTCATGATAATAGAACGTGTTCTTGTCTAGAAGAAGGCGCTGGCGTAGAGTCCCGAGCACCGGCGGCCTAGCTCCTGCGAGGACCTGATGGAACACAGCGCGGATTACGTCGTGGCGGGCGCGGGCAGCGCCGGGTGCGCGCTGGCGCGGCGGCTCGCCGAGTCGGGCGCCAGCGTCATCCTGCTCGAGGCCGGCGGGGCGGACCGCTCTCGGCTGGTGCGCAAGCCGGGGATGATCGCCATCTTCCACAACGTGCCTGCCCTGAAGAAGCGGCTGGACTGGGGCTGCTACACGGTTCCGCAGGCGGCCGCGCGCGGCCGCCGGATACCGCAGCCGCGCGGCCGCGTGCTCGGCGGCTCCGGCTCTATCAACGGGATGGTGTTCGTCCGCGGCAACCAGCGGAACTACGACGACTGGGCCGAGGCCGGGTGCAAGGGCTGGTCCTTCCGCGACGTGCTGCCAAGCTTCCGGCGGATGGAGGACTGGGAAGAGGGCGCGAGCGAGCTGCGCGGCGGCGCCGGACCCATCAAGGTGACCAGGCAGAAGGACCTCACCGAGGCGTCGGAGAAGTTCATCGAGGCGATGGCGGACGCGGCCGGCGTCGCGCGGATCCGCGACTACAACGGCGCGTCGCAGGAAGGCGTCGCGGTCATGCAGCAGAACGCCGCCGGCGGGCTGCGCTACAGCTCATCGGTCGGCTACCTGGACGACCGCGACCTGCCCGGCCTGACGGTCCTGACCCGCAGGCACGTCGCGCGGGTCGTCATCGAGGGCGGCCGCGCGGTCGGCGTCGAGGTCGTCGACGGCCGCGGGCGGGAAACGATCAGGGCCGGCCGGGAGGTGATCGTCTGCGCGGGCGTGTTCGGCTCGCCGCAGCTGCTCATGCTGTCCGGGGTCGGCCCGGCCGCGCACCTGCGCGAGCACGGCATCGACGTCGTCGCCGACCTGCCGGTGGGCGACAACCTGCACGACCACATGTTCGTGCCGCTGACCTACGTCATGAAGAGCGCCCGCAACCGCGGCACGACGCCGTACTTCGTCGGCGGGATACTCGGCGAGGCGGTGCGCGGCGACACCTGGATGGGCCGCAGCGTCTTCGAGGTGGTCGGTTTCGTGCGCAGCACCCTGGCGGGGCCGGTGCCCGACATCCAGATCCACGCGCTGCCCTGGTCGTACCCGTTCCCGAACCAGGACGCGCCCGTCAGGCACAAGGTCGACAAGCGCTCCGCGCTGACCGTTTTCTCCACCCTGATCTACCCGAAGAGCCGGGGCACGCTCCGCCTCGCCCGCGCCGATCCCGCCGCCGAGCCGCTCATCGACCCCGGCTACCTGACCGAGCCCGACGACGCGGCGGTGCTGCTCGACGGGATGGAGCTCATCCGCGAGGCGATGCACGGCCGGCTCATCGCCGGCGACGTCGAGCTTGAGCTGTCGCCGGGACCGGACTACCCGGACCGCGCCGCGCTGGCCGGTGAGCTGCCGAACCGGGCGACCTCGGTGTATCACGCGGTCGGGACCTGCCGGATGGGCATGGACGAGCGGGCGGTCGTGGACCCGGCGCTGCGGGTGCTCGGCGTCGACGGGCTCCGGGTGGCGGACGCCTCGGTCATGCCGGCCATCACCGGCGGGAACACGAACGCCCCGGCGATGATGATCGGCGAGCACTGCGCGAGCCTCATGCTCGGCGGCCGAGGAATCTAGGGGGAGTGCGCCGTGCGCGCCGCTTAGCCGGGAACGATGCGCTTTTCCCGACCGACGGATGCCGTCATCGAGAAGCTCGCCACGAACCGGTCCGCCTGGTACCAGGCGCCGCCCAGGTCCCCGCCCTTGACCGCAGCCACGTACCTGCCGTCGAAGTCGACGGTGCGGCTTCCGTCGGCGATGTAGTTCCGCTCTGTCCAGGTGAGCCGGGTGATGTCGCCCGCTCCATCCTCGGCCGTGCCGGTGACGCGGGTGATCGTTCCCTCGTCCGGGTAGACCATGGACCCGTTGAAGTTCCTGCCCGACCGGGAGTCGATGTGCAACTCGATCGGGAAGCGGTTGTCGTAGGTGCCGCGCCACGACGGGGGGATCGCTGCCCGGGCGCTTACCCGCGGGTCTTCCCCAGGTGGCGCGCTTCGAGCCAGGGCGCTGCGCCGAATGCCGTGGATCGCGCCCTCGGCCAGCATCAGGAACGCGTAGCCGCGGGTGTCCCCGGCCTGGTCCTTTTGCCACTCGGGCATTTCGAGAAGCTCGTACAGCTGA
>Ga0335075_10015906_pt1 | contig 11265 bp, 10 predicted proteins | sample Lox_Sample_24_FD_206723 | JGI IMG/M metagenome (GOLD analysis project Ga0335075, IMG submission 206723) | Soil microbial communities from Loxahatchee National Wildlife Refuge, Florida, United States - Lox_Sample_2.4 | ecosystem: Environmental > Terrestrial > Soil > Wetlands | place: USA... | reverse complement strand
GGTTGTCGCGCAGCATGCCCTCGAGGTCCTCGTCGGCGAACGTCTCGTAGGTGGTGTGCGCCCGCTCCGCGATCGTGGCCGGGTCGAAGTCCGGGTCGCCGCCGAGCTGGCTGATCCGCTCGGCCGCACGCATCGCGTGACCACGCTCCGACTCCGCGTGCTCAGTGAACTCGCCCGCGACCTGCGCCCGGTTGATCCCCGTGGCGGAGATGGCGTGCCGGGTGTAGCGCATCCAGCAGACAACCTCGGTCGCGAGCACCTCGTTGAGGACGGCGATGACGTCCTTCGGGTCCTTGCCGTACGAGCCGGTGACCGGCCCTTCCTCCATCTTCTGCCGGGCCCGCTGCCGGATCGCGGTGATGTCGGTAGTGAAACTGCCAGCTGCCATACCGGCCTCCCGAAGGTCGAATCGGTTAACGGAGACCTGCCGCTACCCGGGCGTGCCTGGTTCACACCTGCAGGCCAGGCGCAGCTCCGCGGGCGTCCACTGGATCGCGCGAATCAGGCTGGGGTCAGGGCCCGTAGCGGGGCAGCGAGCTCGCGGGCGAAGAAGTCGATGAAGCCGTCCGGGTCAGGGCCGGCGTTCATGGTGACCAAGTGATCGAAGCCGGCGTCAACGAACTGCTGCGCGACCTGCAGGTGCCGCTTGACGTCGGGCCCGCACGCGAACTGCCCCCTGACCTGCTCCGGGCCGATGCTGGCGGTCGCCGCCTCGAAGTTGACCGGGTTGGGCAGCTCGGCCATGACCTTCCAGCCGGTCAGCGCGAAGGCGCTCTTCTCCAAGACCGCCGTGACCGCGTCGTCCTCGTCCGGGGCCCACGCCAGAGGCAGCTCGGTATAGGCAGGGCCGCGGCCACCCAGCCGGTGCCAGGTGCTGACCAGCTCCGCGTCGGGTTCGGTGGCGAACAGGCCGTCGCCAAGATCGGCGGCGATCCTGGCTGATTCCGGCCCGCTGGCCGCCACCGCAATCACCGGCGGCTCGTCGGGCAGATCGAAAACGCGGGCGTCCTCGAGCTGCAGGTACGTGCCCTGATACGAACGGTAGCCGCCTTTCCACAGCAGCCGGATGATCTCCAGCGCCTCACGGAACCGCTGGTGGCGGACACGCCGGGCGGGGAAGCCGGTGCCGGTCACGTGCTCGTTGAGCCGTTCGCCGGCACCGGTCCCGAGGGTGAAACGCCCGTCAGAGATCAGCGCGAGGGTCGCCGCCGCCTGGGCGATGATGGCCGGGTGGTAGCGGACCGAGGGGCAGGTGACCCCGGTGACCAGTCCGATCCGGTCGGTCTTTACCGCGATCGCCGACAGCACGCCCCAGGTGAACGGGCTGTGACCCTGGGCCTCCAGCCACGGGTGATAGTGGTCGCTCATCTCAACAAAGTCGAAGCCCGCCTGCTCGGCGAGCACCGCCTGGCGGATGAGTTCCTGCGGGCCGAAAGCCTCAGCGGTGAGCTTGTATCCGATCTTCATGTCAGACTCCTTTCGGCGGTGGTCATCGCCGGTTCGGCAGGCTGTCCAGCGGCTTGGCGGTGGAGGCCGGCCGCCAGCACCACACCAGCGCTATCGCTGCTAGCAGGGCGGCACGGACGCGATGACGAGGCCTCCCCTGATTTCCGGGCGGGTCAGTGATTACGGAGCGCCGAGATCAGCTGCTGCTTGCTCATCGATGAGCGGCCCTTGACGCCGATTTCCCGGGCGCGCTCCACTAGCTGCTTCTTCGTCCAGTCCTCGTAGCTGGGGCTCTTGCCGCCGCGGGCGCCAACTTTCTTGCGCGAGCTTGCGGCGGCCGCGTTGGCGATCCGGGCCGACTTCTCCTCGCTGTTGCCCTCACGGCGCAGCGCGCGGTAGGTCTCCTCGTCCTTGATCTGTGGCGTGGGCATGACAGATTCCTCCTGTGGCTGACCGACCTGGCTGCCTTGAGCTGCGGCTACCCTGTGTCGATCCGCCAAACGCCGGTGTGCTGGGCAGTTGGGCTGACCGATCTACGGGCTGGCCACCTACGCCGCCGTCCGCGCTGGAGCGATCAGTGACCAGCCGCTCAGACGCGTGGACGCGCGTCACTGATTCGCGTGCTCCGGCGGGACGCCCGCTCAGGCTCTCGGGCAATCGGGCGAGCAGATCGCCGGACGAGGCATCTAGAGGGACTCGATCGCGCAAGATGGGACCCGCCGCGCCGCTTTCCTGGGCGCTGCGGGGTTCACGGGGCAGCGCTGGGTGGGGTTCGGGATCGGGCAGGAAGATAGCGGATCGGTAAGTACCGCGGGCGGGTCCTTTCGATCCACTAACTTCGCGGCACGCTCCCGCAGGTCCAGGTCTGTCCGAATACACAGTGCCGTAATGCCCGGAGGTCTTACGTCGCTTCAACCGTGAGGCGGCCGCGTTGGGGTACTGGCACGTACCGGTAGCGGAAGCTCAGCGCAGGCGGCTGCCTGTTAGCCGACGAGCCGGCAGGGTAGCGGGCAGACGAAACGTCGGCTCACGATCGAGGATAAAGCGATGGCTACGAGCAAGCAGACGCAGGCGGCCAAGCGCAATGTAAAGAAAGCCCAGAAGGCCGCGGCCGGACAGAAGACGATCGCTCATCTGCCAAAGGACCAGAAGACCGCGCTGGGAAAGCAGGGCGCGGCCGTGGCCCGGCGCAAGCGGGCCGGCGGTGCGTCTCCCAAGACGCGGGCGGAGTTGTACGAGATCGCCCGTAAGCGTGACCTGCCTGGCCGGTCGAAGATGGGCCGTGATGAACTCGCGAGGAAGCTTGGCGAAAGCTAGCACCCCTGGGACCTGATCCCTGGCGAAGGTAGCGTCGTCCCGGGGGCCGTCCAGGTCTGCGGCAAGCGTGTTGCTGTCCAGGGCGGTCCGGGCCGCTTCGCGGCCGGTGGCCGCTGTGCTGGTCCTTGCGCTGGCCGGGACGTGGGTCATTGTCAGCATCGTGACGGGGTTCCCGGCGACGCTCACCCTGGCGATGGTCTTCGTCATCCAGCACACCCAGGCCCGCCATCAGCGGGCAACTCAGCGCAAGCTGGACGAGATCTTATTCACCATGCCCGGCACAGACAACACCCTGGTCACATTGGAGCACGCGTCGGATGACGAACTGCATGCCATCGGTCATCAGCATCGATCCGCCCGCCAGGCCGTGCTGGCCGAGTCGGCTGGCCAATCGAGGGGAACGATGCCCAGGGCACAGATCAAGGACGAGAAAACCTACCGGGCGCTGTGACGGGAGGGCAACAGCGAGGAGAAGGAGGCGAGGATCGCTATGAGCGAATCATGACCGGCACAGCAATAACTACAGGGCCGTCTCGGCACGACATGCTCGGCGTTTACCTCAACGACCACCTCGCGGGTGCGACGGCAGGCAGCGAGCTGGCGAGCCGGATGGCCGGATCGCACCGGGGCGCGGAGGAAAGCGGACCCCTCAGCCGGCTCGCGGCCGAGATCGCGCAGGACCGCTCGGACCTGCTGACCATCATGGCTTCGCTCGGCATCTACGTACGCGCCTACAAAGTCGGCGCCGCCTGGATCGGTGAGAAGCTCGGCCGGCTGAAGTTCAACGGCCGCATCCTCGGCCGGTCACCGCTGAGTGACCTGGAGGAACTGGAGATGCTGCGGCTGGGTGTCGAGGGCAAGGCGGCCGGGTGGCGCACTTTGCGGACCCTGGCCGATACCGACAGGCGGCTCGACGCTGGCCACCTGGACGAGCTCATTTCCAGGGCCAGTAGTCAGTCTGTCCAGCTTGAAGAGCTCCGGGTCCGGGCCGTGAGCCGTGTCATCAGCAATCCTTCCGCACCCGGCCCGCTAGCCCCGGAGCACGCCGCCGACCCCAAAGAGCTGCCGGGCGGCGGGGAAGGCCGCGCGGCAGAATGATCATCGCGGTTACGGAAGCGCCTGGCGCCAGCCGCCGCTGCGGCGCGTTCCCGCCATGGGCGACGTACGTGCTGACCGCGGCAGCGGCTGGGGCCGCTGCCGCGGCGGGAGCCCGGCCGGTGGATCCCGGCAGCGCGTGGTACCGGGGACTGGACAAGCCATCATGGCAGCCGCCGCCGCGGGCGTTCGGGCTGATCTGGACGCCCCTGTATGCCAGCATCGCCTGGGCGAGCGGCCGCGTGCTGCAGCGTGCCCCCGGTCCCCAGCGCAATGCGTTCGCGGGCTCCCTGGCCGTGAACCTGACCGTTAATGCGACGTGGAACTGGCTGTTCTTCGGCATGCGCAGCCCGCGCGCGGGGCTGGCCGGAACCGTCCTGCTGGATCTCAGCAACGCCGAACTGATCCGGCGCGCGGCGCGGACCGATCCGTGGGCTGCCGCGGCGCTGGTCCCTTACGGGCTATGGTGCGCATTCGCCACCGTCCTGAACGCTGATATCGCCCGCCGCAACAGCCCCGGTTAGGGCCTGGGACGACAGTCAGGGCTGGAGGACGACCTTGATGCAGCCGTCGGTCTTGTTCCTGAACATGTCGTATCCGTGCGGAGCCTGCTCCAGGGGCAGGCGGTGGGTGGCGAAGCTGGTGACGCCGAGCGGGTCGCGGCCGTCGGTGACCATCGGCATGAGGTCATCGATCCAGCGCTTGACGTGGGCCTGGCCCATGCGCAGCTGGACTCCGCGGTCGAACATCTCCATCATCGGCATAGGGTCGATCTCGCCGCCGTAGACGCCGCTGACCGAGACGGTGCCGCCGCGGCGCACCGCCTTGACCGCCCCGTGCAGTGCGTCGAGCCGGTCCACCGCCGCCGTGTCGGTGATCTTCCGCGCGGCGCGATCGGGCAACAGGCCGGCGGCCCGTTGCGCGACTTCGGCAACCTTGGTGAGCGCGGTCTCGTCGTGGCCGTGGGCTTCCATGCCGACCGCGTCGACGATCGAATCGGGCCCGCGGCCCCCGGTCATCTCGATCAGGGTGCTGGCGGTGTCCCCGGCCTGATCCAGGTCCACGGTCTCCACGCCGAACCGGGCCGCGGCGGCCCGGCGTTCAGGCACCGGATCCACGCCGATCACTCGCTCGACGCCGAGGTGCTTGGCGATCCGGGCCGAGAACTGCCCGATGGGCCCGAGGCCGAGGACCGCCAGCGTGCCGTCCTCGGGCGGAGCGGCGTAACGATAAGCCTGATAAGCGGTGGGCAGCACGTCGGACAGGAACAGGTACTGCTCGTCCGGGCCGTCCGCCGGGACCTTGACCGGGCCGAACTGCGCCTGTGGGACCCGCAGGAACTGCGCCTGCCCGCCCGGCACCGACCCGTACAGCGACGTGTAGCCGAACAGCGCCGCCCCTTTACCCTGTCCGCGAACCTGCGTGGTCTCGCACTGCGCGTACAGTCCCCGGCCGCACATCCAGCAGTGCCCGCATGAGATGTTGAACGGGATGACCACCCGGTCGCCGGGCGTCAGGTGCGTGATGTCCTGGCCCACCTCGGTCACCACGCCCATGGCCTCGTGGCCCAGGATGTCGCCCGGCGACAGGTAGGGCCCGAGTACGCCGTACAGGTGAAGGTCAGAACCGCAGATCGCAGTCGAGGTTACCTTGATGATCGCGTCGTTCGGCTCCTGGATACGCGGATCGGGCACCTCGGTGACCCGCACGTCAAGGTTGCCCTGCCAGGTGAGTGCCTTCATGCGTCGCTCCCGTCCATGTCTGCCGGTAGTCCGCGCTCCCTGCCCGCCCTGGGCGAAAACCCACCTCGGTCCCGCGACGAATTTCTGTTTCCCGGCCGGACGACCGGGAAGGGTGCCCGCCCATGAGGACACCGGACGACATCCGCGGTGAGGTGGCGCTGATCACCGGCGCATCTCGCGGCCTCGGCCTGCTGCTGGCCCGTGAGCTTGCCCGCCACTCCTGCCCGCTCATCATCTGCGCCCGTAACCAAGGCGAACTGGACCGGGCCGCCGGGCAGTTGCGCGCGGCGGGCGCTGAGGTCACCGCCATAGCCTGCGACGTGACCGACGAAGGGTCGGCGCAGCTGCTGGTCGACGCGGCGCTTCAGCGTTACGGCCGACTCGACATCGTCATCAGCAACGCCGGGATCATCCAGGTCGGCCCGGTGCAAGCCTCAGATGTGGCGCACTACGAAACCGCGCTGAACACCATGGCGCTCGCACCCGTCCGCCTAGCGCTCACGGCGCTGCCCGTGATGCGGAGCCAGGGTCACGGGCGGATCGTCACGATCGCCTCGATCGGCGGCAAGCTGAGCGTCCCGCACCTGCTCCCCTACAGCACGGCCAAGTTCGCCGTCGTCGGGTTCTCCGAAGGACTCCGCGCCGAGCTCGGCTCCGGACCGGTGACGGTCACTACCGTAGTGCCCGGGCTGATGCGCACCGGCTCCCATGAGCAGGCCCGCTTTACCGGGCAGGCGGGGAAGGAATTCACCTGGTTCGCGCTCGGTGCCAGCCTCCCGCTGCTCTCTATGGACGCAGAGCGGGCCGCCCGTCAGATCATCGGCGCCATCCGCCGCCGGCGCGCGGAGATCATCTTGACCCCGGCCGGCCAGCTCGTCTCCCGCCTGGCCGGCATCGCACCCGGGCTGGCCGGCCAGGTTCTCCACCTGACGCAACAGCTGGCGCTTCCGGCTCCAAACGGCGACGGTGACGACCAGGGCACCCCGGGACATGAACTGAACCCAGCCCTGCCCCGGCGCGCCTTCGATCGCCTGACCATCCTGGGCCGGGCGGCCGCGAGCCGCTTCAACGAGCGTTACGCGCGGTTACCGCTTCGCCGACCGTTGTTCGCGGGTTCGACGTCTTGTCCCCACCGGTCCCAGTCCTGCCAGCCCGGGGGTCGCGCGCTCAGTCGCCGGGCGCCAGCGCGTGGCTGAGCAGCCGCGACACGTGCATTTGGGAGATGCCCAGCCGATCGGCCTCATCGTCCTCGCCAAGCAGGCCGGCGAGCTCCCCAGCGTCATCACGGTCGCTGAGGGGGCACTAAGGGAGTAGGCGGTGAATACCAGTCAGACGGCCTCATCACGTGCTCCGGTGTGCCGAAGAGGTCGTCCATCACGCTGGGCTCTGGCAGCCGACTGCCTGAGCGCTCGCGAGCAGACTGACGGTCGCAAGAACCCAGACCCCGGGCGCACCCGCGAACTCCGGCGGCGATACCTGGCGGTGATACTCGACGGCCTGCGCGGTGGCGCCCGCGATCCCCTGCCCGGCGCCGCGCCGACCTGGACGGAGGTCGCCAGCCGCTGGGCGCCCCGAACCTAACCCGCTGCCCGCGTACAGAGCGATCGGTTGAGGTAGCGGGGGAACCACGGGCCCGTTCTGGATGATGTTCTTGACTTTCCTGAACGGAAGCGGCCGACTGCGGTCTACCTGACGGCTCCAGCTAACAGCGCGGCGATGGCCTTGTGTACCGACGCGATGGCGCTGGCGCCTTCGCCGGTGGCTGCGGCGACCCGTTTCATCGAGCCGGAGTGGACGTCGCCGACCGCGAACACGCCGGGAATGCTGGTCTCGAACGGGAGGGGGCGCCGTCCCAGCGTGTCCCAGGCCGGTCCGAGGTCATCGCCGGCCAGCTGGACGTCGGTCCGGATGAAACCGTCGTCCCCGGTCGCGATCCCGGTCAGCCAGCTCGTGGCGGGTTCGGCGCCGATGAAGCAGAACAAGCCCGCGCACGGCTGGGCCTGCGCGGTGTCCGCCGCCCGGTCGGTGATGGTGACTTCCTCGAGGAAGTCACCGCCATCCAGCCGGGTGACCTCGCTCCGGCACCGTACCGTCACCCGCGGGTGGACCAGCAGCCGGTCGACGAGATAGGCCGACATCTCAGTCGCGATGTCCGGACCGCGGACGACCAGTGAGACGTCACTGCCCCGGCCGGCCAGGTACAGCGCCGCCTGACCCGCGGAGTTCGCGCCGCCGACCACCGTGACCGGGTTGCCTGTGCATCCCCTGGCTTCTAGTTCGGTGGCCGCGTAATAGATACCGGCGCCCTCGAAGTCAGGCCAGCGTTCCAGCGGCAGCACCCGGTAGCGGGCGCCGGTCGCGATGACGACGGCTTTGGTGTCAATGATCTCCCCGCCCTGCAAATGCAGGCGGAGCAGGCCGCCGTTCCGGTCGGTGTCGAGCCTGACCGCCTCGCACGGGCTGGCGAGCTGGGCTCCGAACTTCAGCGCCTGGAGCACGGCCAGGCCGGTCAGGTCGGTGCCGGAAAGGCCGAACGGGAAGCCGAAGTAGTTCTCGATCCGGGAGCTCGCCGCGGCCTGGCCGCCGGTGCCGACGGCGTCCAGCAGCACGGTGTCCAGGCCCTCGGACGCCCCGTAAACCGCGGCCGCCAGGCCGGCCGGGCCCGCGCCGACGATGGTGACGTCAACCGGCTTGACCGACGAACGACGGTAGCTGAGGCCGAGCTTCTCAGCCAGTACGCCCGGCGTGGCCTGTTTCAGCGTGGCGCCGGGTATGACGACGGCGGGAAGATCCTCCTCGGTCAGGCCGGAGGACTCCATCATCGCCCGGCCCGCGGGAGTGCCGGCGTCGAACCACAGGTGGATCAGGCGCTGGCGGGCGGCGTAAGTCCGCAGCGCCAGCGCCGCCGCCGACCTGTCGGTGCCGACGATCTCCACCGCCAGGGCGGCGGTGCTGCGCTGCAGCAGCTCCCGGCGGGCAATCAGCGCCTTGAAGACGACGTCGGACAGCTCGACGTCGCTGGCCATGAGCTGCCGCAGCCGCTCCGGTGACACCCGGTAGACCGTGCCGCCCTCCCGCACCCGGCACAGCAGGTAGACATTCTGCCCGGTCAGCAGGTTCAGCTCGCCGACAAAGCCACCCGCATCCACCGCCGCTACCGTCGCGGCGGGCGCGCCGGCCGTTTCCGTCCGGATAACCTCCACCGAACCCCGGTCGACCACGATCAGATCGACGTCTTCGTCACCCGGCCGGAACAGTACATCGCCCCGATGAGTCTCCTGCGGCGTGCCGTAGGTCAGCAGCCGCGCGAACAGCTCATCGCCCAGCCGCGGCGATGCAACACTGGTCGGCACCAGTGGTTTGCTCGGCTGCTCGCGTGCGCGGCGGGCGCGCAGCCGATCCAGATCGTGCGGTGTGGCCCAGTCCACCGGCCTGGCCAGGCCGGGCTGACTGAACGCAGGGGCACGCGCGGCCCACGGGGCGGCGCCGGTACGCGACAGGTCATTCACCGACGCCACGCTTTCAGCTCTCCGGCCATCTGGTCAACGCCTCGCGGCCGACGGCCCCTAGCGCCGCTGACACAAGTCGGACGGATTAAATACTGCCAGCCAGGGCAGCTTGACCGAACGACCGTGCTGGCTGCTTAATTGGGGATTTTCATGACCGATGATCAAGCCTCCTTGAGTACTTCTAGGCTGCTGGCGTTCCGGGCCGAGAACGTGCGCTCGTTCCGGGACGGCTTGGAACTGCCGATGCTCGCGATGGGCCTTGCCGATGAGGGCGTACCGCGCTCGGTGACGTGGCACGAGGGTGGCCGTCCCGTCCAGGTGCTCCCCGTCGCTGGCATCTTTGGGGCGAACGCCTCGGGGAAGAGCAACGTGCTCCGCGCCATGAGCGACATGCGCCGGCACGTGCTGTACTCGTTTAGCCACGGTGACCCGGAGCGCGGGATGCCTCGGAGCGCGTTCCGCCTCGATCCTGGCAAGGAGAAGGGTCCGTCGCGTTTTGAGGTAGACCTGATCCTTCATGGAATCTGGCACCAGTACGGCTTCGTCATCGATGACGCCCAGGTTCTTGAGGAGTGGGCATACCGCTATCCACGCGGCAAGGCTGCGCTTGTGTTCCGCCGCGAAGGGTCCGATGTCACGCTCGGGCAGCGCAACCGCGCCAAGGGGCGCGCGGTCCTCGAAATCCTCCGGCCGAATTCCTTGCTGCTTTCTGCGGCGGCGGCCGCGAACCATCCAGACCTGGCACCCCTTTGGCGATGGTTCGCAGAGAATCTGCTGCTGGCTGAGGCCTCAAGCCGTGGACGCCGCTGGGCCTATACCGCCGGCATGCTTCTGCACGAGCAACACCACGATCAGGTTCTCCGCCTGCTGCAGGCCGCGAATCTCGGAATCACCGACGCGCGAGTCCGCGAAGCCGACGCTGAGCTTCTCGAGCGCCTCAAGCGTGCCACGAGGATGACCCAGGGACGAGAGGACGAGCTTGAAGACAAGGACTCTGAGGCCAGCAACCTTGAGCCGGGAGTTGTCCTGAGCCATCGCGGACCGGCCGGAACCGTCGAGTTCGGCGCTGACGAGGAATCGCATGGCACGATGGTGTGGTTCGGGCTCGCCGGCCCGGTGATCCACGCGCTCGCCAGCGGCAGCGTCCTGTTGGTCGATGAGATCGAGGCCGGCCTGCACCCGGCTCTTGTCAGGCAGCTAGTGCGCCTGTTCCAGGACTCGGAAACCAACCCCAGCGGAGCGCAGCTCATCTTCAACTCACACGAGGCATCGCTGCTCGGCGATTCCAGCGAGGAGCGCGTTCTCGGCCGCGACCAGATCTGGTTCACCGAGAAAAGCGACGATGGCGCAAGCAGGCTGTACGCGCTTGCTGACCTGAGCCCGCGCATCGATGAGGCGATCGGCCGCAGGTACCTGGCGGGCAGGTACGGCGCCACCCCGATCCTCGCGGATCAGGATTTTGCGGAAGTCGCGATTAGCGCCGCTGGCGACCCCGCGTTAGCCCAGGAGCGACGGCGTCGCCCTGTGATGTCTCAGGACATCGAGGACACCCCGAGCCCTCATTAGGGTTCGGGGGTTTTGCGTAGGCGGGGTGCCCCCAGGGGAGACCCCAGGGACTTCTACCGGTTCGGCACGCTCGTCCGGCGCGTGATCGTGGCTACACCGCTTGTCCGGGTGACCCTCGCGAGTTCATGGTCCAGCCGACCGCGAAACCTACCCTCAGGAGACTCGCATGTCTGCCACGGTCGAAAGGAGTCAACATCATGCCCGCATCACACTCTGACGACGCCCCGATCGTGACCAGCGCCGGCGGGCGCGTCCGCGGCCTGACCGTGCCCGGCGGTTACGTCTTCCGCGGGCTGCCCTACGCCGCTCCCCCCACCGGCAACCTGCGGTGGCGTCCTCCGCGCCCGCCGGCCGACTGGGAGGGCGTCCGCGACGCCACCCGCTTTGCGCCGAGCGCCCCGCAGCCGCCCAACCCCGCCCTGACGGGTCCCACGAGCGAGGACTGCCTGCACCTCAACGTGTACACGCCCACGCTGGGCGGCAACGGCGACGGCGGTCTGCCGGTGCTCGTGTGGATCCACGGCGGCCGCTTCACGCTCGGCGCCGGCCGGGATTACGACGGCACCAAACTGGCGGCGAACGGCATCGTG
>Ga0335075_10015905_pt1 | contig 11266 bp, 8 predicted proteins | sample Lox_Sample_24_FD_206723 | JGI IMG/M metagenome (GOLD analysis project Ga0335075, IMG submission 206723) | Soil microbial communities from Loxahatchee National Wildlife Refuge, Florida, United States - Lox_Sample_2.4 | ecosystem: Environmental > Terrestrial > Soil > Wetlands | place: USA: Florida... | reverse complement strand
CGGGCTGAGGCCGGGGTTGGCGATGCGGTCCAGCACCCGGGCGCAGGCCCGCTCGCCGAGCGTGCGCATCGGCTGGTGCACGGTGGTGATGGGCGGGTCGAACAGGCTGCTGGGATAGATGTCGTCAAAGCCGACCACCGCCACGTCCTCGGGCACCCGCACCCCGGCCGCGGCAAAGGCCCGCAGCACGCCGATGGCCATCTGGTCGTTGGCGCACACCACCGCGTCCGGCATCGCGTCCCGCTGGCGGGCCAGCAGCTCGCGGCCGACCTGCTCGCCGCTGCGGACGCTGAAGATGCCCTGGATCGAGCCGACGAGCTCGCACTGCGGGTGGCCGGCCAGCACGTATTCCAGGGCGAGCCGCCGCTCGATCGCGTCCGGTGAGTTCGGCGGGCCGTCCACGTGGAACAGCCGCCGCCGGCCGTGGCCGTCGATCAGGTGAGTGATGATCGCGGCCGAGGCGGAGTAGTTGTCCGCCGCCACCACGTCCGCGGCCCGCTGGCCGGGCGTCCCCGCGATCACGACCACCGGTACCCGGTCGGCCAGCCGCTCGATGTAGCTGGAGGCGACGAAACCCTCGCCGATCAAGATCCCGTCGACCTTGCCCGACATCGAGTCCAGCCGCCGGAAGTCGGGTTCGCCCACCCCGTCGGCCTGCATGAACGTAATGAGCAGCAGCAGGTTGTTGTCCCGGATCCGCGCCTCGACGCCGCGCAGGACCTCGTCGTAGTACAGCAGGCCGATGTTCTCGATGTCGTGCTGCTCGATCTCGCGTTCCATGCAGACCATGCCGATGACGTCCTTGCGCCGCCGGGACAGGCTCTGCGCGGCGCCGTCCGGGACGTAGCCGAGCTCCTCGATGGCCTGCTGGACGCGGATCCTGGTCGCCTCGCGCACCCGGTCCTGGCCGTGCACGACGCGGGACACCGTCGCCGTGGACACGCCCGCCAGGCGGGCGACGTCGTAGAGGGTTACCACGTCTTCCCGTTCAGCGGCATTGGCGTCTGTCCTTCATATATCGGACTGTCCGGCACCCGGGTAACGGTCCGTCTGCATGACACATAACGGAAATGTAACCGTTTACACCGGAAATCTAAGCGCTTACACTAACCCTCAGCACAGGGCCGGTCAAGGTTTGTATTCGGAAAAGGAGAGGCTGATGACAGACGCTGTAGGCGCCGCAAGTTTCCCCGACGGCTTCGTCTGGGGAGCAGCGACGGCCGCCTACCAGATCGAGGGAGCGGCCGCCGAAGACGGCCGGGGACCCTCGGTGTGGGATACCTTCAGCCACACTCCCGGCAAGGTGCGCGGCGGGGACACCGGCGACGTCGCCTGCGACTCCTACCACCGGTACCGCGAGGACATCGGGCTGCTGACCTCGCTCGGCCTGTCCTCCTACCGGTTCTCGCTGTCCTGGGCCCGGATCCAGCCGGGTGGCCGCGGCGCGGCCAACCAGCGCGGCCTGGACTACTACCGGGCCCTGCTGGACGAGCTCGCCGCCCGTGGCATCGAGGCCACGGCCACCCTGTACCACTGGGACCTGCCGCAGGAGCTCCAGGACGAGGGCGGCTGGGCGGTGCGCGACACCGCGGAGCGGTTCGCCGCGTACACCGCGCTGGCCGCCGAGGCGCTGGGCGACCGGGTCGCCCGCTGGATCACCCTGAACGAACCGCAGGTGGTGGCCAACAACGGGTACCGCACCGGCGAGCACGCGCCGGGCCTGCGCGACCGGCAGGCCGCCGCCGCGGCGACCCATCACCTGCTGCTCGGCCACGGCCTGGCCACCCGCGTCCTGCGCGACCTGGGCGCCACCGACGTCGGCATCACGCTGGACGTGCATCCGGTCCGGGTGCTGGGCGAGCCCACGCCCGCGCTGGAGCAGGCGCGGCTGATCACCGACGCGGGCGCCACCGGCCTGTTCCTCGAGCCGGTGGTCAGCGGGCGCTACCCGGTGCACGCCGCCGAGGACCTGCTGCCCCCGCCCGCCCTGGTCGCCGACGGCGATCTGAAGATCATCAGCGCCCCGGTCGACTTCCTCGGGGTGAACTACTATTCGCCCATCTTCCTGCGCGCCGGGGACCCGTCTGACCTGCGGCGGAACGAGAACTACGCCCGCTGCCAGGTACCCGGGGTGGTGGAATACGAGCCGGAGGAACTGGAGCGGACCTCGATGGGCTGGCTGGTGGACCCCAGTGGCCTGCACCAGATCCTGACCGAGGTGTCGCAGCGCGCCCCCGGCCTGCCGCTGTTCGTGACCGAGAACGGGTGCGCGGCCGAGGATTACGTGAACCCGGACGGCGAGGTGGACGACGCCGAGCGGGTCAATTACCTGCACTCCCACCTGGAGGCGGCCGCCCGCGCCATCAAGGACGGGGCCAACCTGGCCGGCTATTTCGTCTGGTCGCTGCTGGACAACTTCGAGTGGGCCTGGGGCTATCAGAAGCGGTTCGGGATCGTGTTCGTTGACTTCGGCACCCAGCGCCGGATACCGAAGGCGAGCGCCCGCTTCTACTCAGACGTGGTCCGCGCCAACCCGCTGCCGCTGCTGCCGGGTAGCTAGGCGGCGCGGGCGCGGACCACCCAGGTTCTCCCTGGGCCCCAGGTGACCCCCGCGTAAAGCCGGGTGATCACAGCGAGTTACAGTAGTGCTACCCATTTACCGCCGGGACTCGCGGCGACGCGCCGGCCTGACCAGCGCGACACGCCGTTACTCGACGTGATGGTCTGACTACGCTAAGCTACTTCGTGGCGCGCCCCCCAAGGCGCGGGACGGTCCTACCGGGCTGGTCCATCGGGTGGGCTTCGGCCCTACACAATTACGGGAGATACCGAAATGCTAGGTACTTTTCTCATTGAGGTTTCCGGCCAGGTCAGCAACGTCCTGAGCGAGCTCGGCAACCTGCTGAACGGCACCCTGTAGTAACTTTTCCAGCTTAACCGGGTCAGGCACTAAAGGGTGCCTGACCCGGTTTCGCTTTCGGCGGCAAACCGTTCGCCACCGCGGCCCGCGGCTGGCTAGCGTCGGGGTCATGACCCCGCGCAGCGCCCGGCTCAGCTACCGCGAGATGGTCCCGGAGGACCTCGACGACATGGCCCGCCTGCTGGGCGACCCGGCCGTCATGACGTACTACCCACGGCCCAAAACCCGGGACGAGGCGGCTGGGTGGATCGACTGGAACCGGCGGCTCTACCGCGAGCACGGTCACGGGCTGTGGCTGCTGACCACTCCTAGCGGCGAGTTCGTCGGCGACTGCGGGCTCACCCCGCAGCTCGTGGACGGCGTGACCGAGCTCGAGGTCGGCTACCACGTGCTGCCGGCCTGGCAGAACCGCGGGCTGGCCACCGAGGCCGCGGCGGCTTCGGCCGGCTTTGCCCGGACGGTGCTCGGCGCGACCCGGCTGGTCGCGCTCATCCACCCGGACAACGCGGCCTCCCAGCGGGTGGCCACCAAGATCGGCCTGGTCCCGGAGCGCCGCACGCTCGTCCGCGGCCGGGAGATCGTCGTCTACGCCGCTTCGCTGGAGGCGCCGGGGTAAATAATGGCGGTCATGCGCCAGCAGACAGCGATCGACGGATTCCGGCTCGATTTCGACCGCAGCGGCGGCGGGCCCGCGGTCCTGCTGCTGCACGGCTGGCCGGGCGACCGGACCGACTACCGCGACGTGGCCCCGCTGGTCGCGGCGCACGCTGACGTGGTGGTGCCGGATCTGCGCGGCTTCGGCGCGTCCGACAAGCATCAGGCCGACCCGGCCGCCCAGTACAACGCGGCCGCCCAGGCCCGCAGCCTCATCGGGCTCATCGGCGAGCTGGGGCTGGACCGGCCGGTCATCGCCGGGTACGACGTCGGCAGCCGGGTCGCCCAGGCCATCGCCCGGGACCGGCCCGACCTGGTCCGGGCGCTGGTCATCGCGCCGCCGCTGCCGGGGATCGGGGACCGGGTCCTGGACCCGCGGGCCCAGCGCGAGTTCTGGTACCAGTCGTTCCACCAGCTCGCGCTGTCCACCGAGCTGGTCGACGGCCGCCCGGACGCGGTGCGGGCCTACCTGCGGCACTTCTGGTCGCACTGGTCCGGGCCCGGCTACGATCCCGCCGACGCGGACCTGGACCACCTTGTCGCGGCCTACGGGCCACCCGGCGCGTTCGCGGCCTCGATCGCCTGGTACCGGGCGGGCGCGGGAGCGGTGGCCACCTCGCTGGCCGAGAAGGCCCCGGCGCCGCAGGACCGGATCGCGGTCCCGGCCAGCGTGCTCTGGCCGGAATTCGATCCGCTGTTCCCGCGCGAATGGTCTGACCGGATCGGCGACTTCTTCTCCGCGGCCCAGCTCACCGGGCTGGACGGCGTGGGTCACTTCTCACCCCGGGAGGCGCCGCGTCAGTTCGCCGACGCGGTCATCGCGGCCGCCGGAAGTTAGTCCCCGGCGGCCGGCGGCTCCCCGCCCTTGGCCTGTGCCCAGGAGCGGACGATCACCGTGTCGGAGATGAACCGGACGCCGCAGCCCGGGGCCCAGCGGGCGGCCGCTTCGGCCAGGCACTCGTCGACCAGCCGGGCTACCGCGTCCGCGTTCTCGCGGGTGGTGTGCACGAGCAGCTCGTCGTGCAGGCAGAGCACGATCCGTGCGCCCAGGGCCGCGCCGCGCGCCCGGAAGGTGACCGCCCACATCTTGAACAGCTCTGCCGCCGCCCCCTGGATCATCGCGTTGCGGGCGTACCGGCCATAGGCCGCCGCCCGGCTGGCGCTCCGCGGCTCCGGCGCGGCCAGCTGGATCAGCCGCCCGCCGTAGGTCCGCAGGTCACGCCCGGCCCGCCCGGCCCGGTCCGCGGACTCCAGGTAGGCCATGGCCACCGGGTAGGCCGCGTTGAGCCGCCGCAGCGCCTGGGCGCCGTGCCCGGTGGTCTGCCCGTACATGGCCCCCAGCACGGCCACCTTGGCGGTCGGCCGGTCCACGCCGAGCTGCGCCGCCACCGGGGCGTACAGGTCCTGCGCCCGGGTCGCGCCGGTCAGGGCCTGGTCGCCGGACACCGCGGCCAGCACCCGCGGCTCGATCTGCCCCAGGTCGGCCCGGACGAACACATGACCCGGCTCGGCGACCACGGCCGGGCGCAGCGCCGCCGGCATGTTGTGCAGCCCGGCGGACGCGGTCATCCGCCCCGCCGCGCCGTCCGAGCCGGTCCAGGCGCCGCGGAGCCGGCCGTCGGCACCGAGGTTCTGGTCCAGCCAGCTGTAGCCGTAGGTGGTCGCGATGCGCTCGGCCTTGCGCCAGTCCAGCAGCGCGCCGACCAGCGGGTGTGCCTCGCGCAGCTCGCGCAGCCGCCACGCCCGGGTGTCGGGCACCTCGACGCCGGCCCGGGCCAGCAGGGTGCGGACCTGGGCCGGGCTGCGCAGATCGGCGGTGACGCCGGCCGGGGCATGCCGGAGCACCCCGGCGTCCCGCGCGGTCCGCAGCGCCGCCGCCTCGGACTCGCTGCGCGGCCGCGGGCCGATGAAGCCGGCCAGGATCTGCCCGGCCACGGCCCGGTCCACTGGCAGCCCGTCCGCGGACAGGTCGGCGCACAGCAGCTCGGCGGCCGACTCGCAGTGCGCGGTGGCCAGAGCCGCGGGCCGGCCGGGCAGGGCGGCCAGCGCCGCTTTCTGCTGGCCGGCCAGTTCCAGGGCCAGCGCCGCCCACCGCGCCATCCGGCCGGGGCTGTCGGCCCAGCCCCCGCGGACCCATTCCTGCCGCAGGTGCCCATCCGGGGCTACCGGGTCGCCGCCGCCGTCCGCGCCGGGCCCATCGGGAGCGGACAGGTCGAGGCCGAACAGGTCGAGCGGCCCGTCGGCCGGGAGGGAGTCGGCGGCCAGCCCGCGCGCGCAAGCCCAGGCCCGGCCGGGATCAGCCCGCCAGCCGCCGAACAGCAGCCGGTGCGCGGCCGTGATGTCCCAGCAGGTGGCCAGCCGCACCCCGGCGGCGACCAGCTGCGCCGCGGGCTGGCCCGACCACAGCACCCACCGGGGCCGCAGCTGCGCGTCCGCCTCGGCGATCTCGGCCGCGGCGTCACCGGCCAGCGGGCCGGCCACGGCCCACGAGGTGCCCCCGGCGGCCAGCGCGTACCCGGCCGCGGGCACCAGGACCAGGGCCACCAGGTCACCGCGGCTCACGCCCGCCCGGCGCAGCGCCGTCACCAGGTCCGCATCTGCCACGGACCTAACCTAGTAACGCATGCCCATGGCCGCCTGCACCTGGGCCAGCGTGGCCGACGCGATCTCGCTGGCCCGCTGGTTGCCGTCCCGCAGCACCTGGCGCGCGTAGCCCAGGTCCCGCGCCAGCTCGGCGCGGCGGGCCCGGATGGGAGCGAGCCGCTCGTTGACCGCGCTGGTCACGACGGCCTTGAGCGCGGCGGCACCGCCCGCGCCAATCTCGTCGGCGACCGCGTGGGGGTCACGGTCCAGGCACAGCGCGGCCAGCAGGACCAGGCTGGAGACGGCAGGCCGGCGCACCGGGTCGTAGCTGATGTGCCGGTCCGAGTCGGTCACCGCGCCGCGGATGAGCCGGGCGGTCTCGTCCGCGGTGGCGGCCAGCGCGATCGCGTTGCCCCGGCTCTTGCTCATCTTGGTGCCGTCGGTCCCGAGCAGCAGGGGAGCGGCCGACAGCAGCGCGTCGGGCAGCGGGAACACCGGGCCGTACCGCTCGTTGAACCGGCGCGCGATCACCCGGGTGATCTCCAGGTGCGGCAGCTGGTCCTGGCCCACCGGCACCAGGTTCGCCTTGCAGAACAAGATGTCCGCGGCCTGATGCACCGGGTAGGTGAGCATCAGCCCGCTGACCGCGGCCTGCCGGGAATGCGCAATCTCGTCCTTGACCGTGGGATTGCGGTTCAGCTCCGGGACCGAGACCAGGGAAAGGAACGGCAGCAGCAGCTGGTTCAGGGCGGGCACGGCACTGTGGGTGAAGATCACCGTGCGCGCCGGATCGAGCCCGATGGCCAGGTAGTCCAGCACCATGCCCGTGACGTACTCGCCCAGGTGCTCGGCCGTGTCCCGGTCGGTCAGCACCTGGTAGTCCGCGATCAGCACCAGGACCTCGGCGCCGAGGTCCTGCAGCCGGACCCGGTTCGCCAGCGTGGCGAAGTAGTGTCCCAGGTGCAGGGCGCCGGTGGGCCGGTCCCCGGTCAGGATCCGGAACGCCGTCGCGTCCTCGCCGATCAGCCGTTCCAGCTCGGCCGAGCGTTCCAGCGCCAGCGGTGTGCTCATGAGTCTCATCCTCCCGTCAGGTCCGGATGAGAGCACGAAAAAAGGCCGTCCATCCGGACGGCCTTTTGCTCACGCAGGGTACAGCCGCCCTAGGGGGCCGGCTGCCAGCTGGCGGAGCGTTGCATAGCCTCATGCTAACACCGCGACAGGTCATTTATCCCGAACGGGCGGGGTCATGCCCAGCCGCGCCGGTGCGTGCCCCCGCCGTCCCGGGGGCGGCCAGGTAGGCACCGGCGGCGCACACCTCCAGGCCGGCCGCCAGCAGCAGGCAGGTGACCACCGAGTGCCCCGCCAGCGGGCCGGCCAGCGCCGCCCCGGCCGACATCCCGGCGATCTTCAGGCTGGCCGCGGTGGTGAAGATCTGACCGCGCATATACTCCGGCGCCTCCCGGTGCCGCACCGCGAACAGCGCGGTCAGCTGGGGGCCTTCGCCGGCCCCGCCCAGAGCCACCGCGGCCAGCGTGAGCCAGCCTGGCGCGATCGCGGCCGCGGCCATGCTGGCCCCGATCACCAGCGTGCTGGCGAGCACCATGGTGTCGGGCGGGCCCCGCCGCGGCCGCCGCGCCAGGATCGCGTTGACGGCCAGCGACGTCGCCGCGATCGCGCTGATCAGCAGCGCCCCGCGGGAGGAGGCGCCGAGCCGCTGAGCCCCGAGCACCGGGCAGCAGACCAGGAGCATGCCGATGCCGGCGTAGGACACCACGGAGGTGACGGTGGCCCGCAGCAGCGGGCAGCGCCGGACGATGGCGGCGAACCCGGCCGCGATCTGCCGGTGCGGGGCCAGCGGCGGGCCGGCCTGCCGCGGGGTCCCGGAGCGGGCTGGATAGCGGCCCAGCGACCAGGCCACCGGCACGGCCAGCGCGGTCAGCCCGGCCGCGGTCAGGACGGCCGCGGCTGGGGTGGCCCCGGCCGCGACCAGTGCGGCCAGCGATGGGCCCGCCAGGCTGGCCGCGCTGTAGCTCATCGCGTCCAGCGCCGAGCCGCGCGCCAGCGCGGGCCCGGTCACCAGCCGGGGGAGCTGGGCGGTCCACCCGCCCGCCACCGCCGGGCTGAACAGCCCGGCCACCAGCGCGATGACCAGCACGGTGGGCATCGGCAGCCGCCCCACCGTGGCCTGCACCGCGGCGATGCCCAGTGCATAGGCCGCGAGGGTGCCGGCCAGCACCCGCTCCGGCCGGGGGCTGCGGTCCAGCAGCGCGCCGAACGCGGGGCCACCCGCCGCCCCGGCGATGGTCACCCCGGCCAGCAGCGCCGAGCCGGTGGCGGGCCGGCCGGTCACGGCGAAGCCGAGCAATAGCAGGGCGGGCCCGGACATCTCGTCACCGGCCCGGGCGGATGCGGCCCCGGCCAGGTACCGCCAGACGCCGCGTGGCACCGGCGCCAGCGCCGGCACTGGCGTCGGCACTGGCGTCGGTCCCACGGACTGTCTGTAACGGTTTTTCATATTTATACGTTACGCTGAGGCGCGTGGCCGGTCATCAGGACCCGTTCAGCGGGAGCGTGCACGACGCGGCGCAGCGCGCCGCGGACATCATCGACGTGCTGGTGCCCCGGCCCGGCAGCCGGGACGATGTGGCGCGGCAAGCCGAGCCGGATCCGCCGGGCGAGCGGGCGCGGCTGATCGCCGTGTTGCGGGCGTACGGCGAGACGGGGCCGCTGGATCCGTCCGCGGCCGACCTGGCGGGCATGCGCCGGGCCGCCGTGGAGCTGCGTGAGGTGTTCGCGGCCCCGGGCATCGCCGCCGCGGCCGGCCGGATCAACCTGCTGCTGGCCGGGCGGGCGCACCCACCCCGGCTCACCACCCACGGCGGGACGCACGGCTGGCACCTGCACATCGACGGCAGCGATGACGCCCCCTGGGCCGAGTGGTTCCTCACCTCATCCGCGCTGGCCCTGGGGGTCCTGCTGGCCGAGCGCCAGGCGCCGCCGGCCGGGCTGTGCCAGGCGCGCGGCTGCGGCAAGCCCTTCGTGAACACCGGCCGGGGCGAGCCGCGCCGGTACTGCTGCGCCGCGTGCGGCACCCGCGAACGGGTGGCGGCCCACCGGGGGAGGACGGGCGGCGATGGCGCCGTGAAAGGCTAGAGATATGGAATACATACATCTGGGCCGTTCCGGTCTGAGCGTGAGCCGGCTATGCCTCGGCACGATGAACTTCGGGCCGCTGACCCCGCCGGCCGAAGCGCACGCGATCATGGACCACGCGCACGAGATCGGGATCAACTTCTTCGACACGGCCAACCGGTACGGCGGCCGGATGAGCCCGCCCGGGCAGCTGGCCGAGGGCGACGAGGCCCACTCGGGCTGGACCGAGGAGATCATCGGCGAGTGGTTCGCCGCCGGCGGTGGCCGCCGCGAGCGCACCGTGCTCGCCACCAAGCTCTACGGCGCCATGGGCGAGTGGCCCAACGAGGGCAAGCTGTCCGCGCTGAACATCCGGCGCGCGTGTGACGCGTCCCTGCGCCGGCTGGGCACCGACTACATCGACCTGTACCAGATGCACCACGTTGACCGCGATACCCCGTGGGATGAGATCTGGCAGGCGATGGAGGTCCTGGTCGCCCAGGGCAAGATCCTCTACGTGGGCTCGTCCAACTTCGCCGGCTGGCACATCGCCCAGGCCAACGACACCGCTGCCTCCCGCGGCTTCTTCGGCCTGGTCAGCGAGCAGTCGCTGTACAACCTCTTCAGCCGGACGATCGAGCTGGAGGTGCTGCCCGCGGCGATCGAGTACGGCGTCGGGGTCATCCCGTGGTCCCCGCTGGAGGGCGGCCTGCTCGGCGGCGTGCTGAAGAAGGAGCGGGAGGGCCGCCGCCGCGTGGCCGGACGGGCCAAGCAGGCGGTGGAAGCCCACCACGACCAGATCGCGGCCTATGAGGATCTGTGCGACGAGCTCGGCGAGGAGCCGGCCAACGTGGCGCTGGCCTGGCTGCTCCATCAGGAGGGCGTCACCGGGCCCATCATCGGCCCACGGACCATGGCGCACCTCGACGACGCCCAGCGCGCCGTGACGCTGCAGCTGGACGACGACGTCCTGAAGCGGCTTGACGACCTGTTCCCCGGCTACCGGCCCGCGCCCGAGCACTACGCGTGGTGACCGGCTGGTGAGGCAGTCCTGAACCTGCTGCGGGACAGGTCGGGCGAACAGCGGGTCACCAACATCGAGCTGTTCTTCGACCTGGTGTACGTGTTCGCCGTCACGCAGCTGTCGCACTACCTGCTCCGGGACGCCAATCTGCGGGGCGCGCTGCAGGCCGGGCTGCTGCTGGCCATGGTCTGGCTGGTCTGGGCCTACACCACGTGGGTCACCAACTGGCTGGACCCCGACCAGATGGCGGTCCGGCTGCTGCTCGTGGTGCTGATGCTGATCAGCCTGGCCATGTCCACCTCGCTGCCGCGCGCGTTCGAGGACCTGGGCCTGTGGGTGGGGGTGGCCTACGCGGCCCAGCAGCTCGGCCGGACCGCGTTCATGGTGATCGCGCTGCGCGGCCACCCGCTGCAGCGGAACTTCCTGCGCATCGGGGCCTGGTGCACGGCCAGCAGCGCCCTGGCCGTGGCGGGCGGCCTGGCCCACGGCAACGCCCGGGACCTGCTGTGGCTGGGCTCGGTCTGCGTCGACCTGCTCGGCGGGGTGACCGGTTTCGCCACCCCCGGGCTGGGCCGGTCCCGCACGGCGGACTGGACCATCGCGGGCGGTCACTTCGCCGAGCGCTGCGAGGCGTTCATCCTCATCGCCCTGGGTGAGTCGATCGTCATCATCGGCGCCACCCTGTCCGGGGAGAAGGTGACCTCCGCCACCGTCACCGCGTTCGTCGTGACCTTCGGCGGCTCGGTCGCCCTGTGGTGGCTGTACTTCGACCGCAGCGCCGGGGCCGCGGCGGAGAAGATCGCGCGGTCCCCGGACCCCGGCCGGCTTGGGCGCTCGGCTTACCACCTGATCCACCCGGTCATGGTGGCCGGCATCATCGTGGCCGCGGCCGCCGATGACACGGTGCTCTCCGACCCGGATACGGTGGCCGGCCACCCGGCCGCATGGATGAT
>Ga0335075_10015904_pt1 | contig 11266 bp, 9 predicted proteins | sample Lox_Sample_24_FD_206723 | JGI IMG/M metagenome (GOLD analysis project Ga0335075, IMG submission 206723) | Soil microbial communities from Loxahatchee National Wildlife Refuge, Florida, United States - Lox_Sample_2.4 | ecosystem: Environmental > Terrestrial > Soil > Wetlands | place: USA: Florida... | reverse complement strand
GGCCCCGCTGCGCGCTTTTCGTAACTCCCAGTGACGGTAAACAGGAACTAGCCCCGTCTTCGCGCTGTCGGATGAGGAGTCCGAGAAGCTCCTGCACTGCGGCGGCGATCTGCGACTGGGCCTGGCGGTTGGCCATGAGCAGGTGAAGATCGGCATTCCCTCGCAGGAGAAGTCGGTGCTGCCGCGTCACACGGCCGTGGTGGGCACGACGGGCGGCGGGAAATCGACGACCATCGCCGGGCCTGGTGCGCGAGGCCCAGAAAGCCGGCATGGCCGTGATCTTGCTCGACGTGGAGGGCGAGTACACGCACTTGCACGAGCCGACCGACGACAAGAGGATGCTCGACAACCTGAAGGAGCGTCAGCTCGAAAAGGGCGGCATTCCCGCAGAGCGCATGACGCTCTATCACCTGGTCGGCCGCGATACGGCGAATCCACAGCATCCGCATCGCCGCGAGTTCTCGCTGCAATTCGCTCGCCTGTCGCCGTATGCCGTGATGGAAATTCTCGATCTGAGCGATGCCCAGCAACAACGCTTCCTTGTTGCCTATGACCTCGCCTCCGAGCTGCTGCGTCGCCTCAACGTGTTCCCGCAAAAGGGCAACGCCGCGCAGGAGCGTCTCGCTCTGGAGCTGGACGAATTCGAGCGCGGCTATCCGCGCCTTACTCCGGCGCTGTTGCTCGATGTGATGCAAGCGTGCCACGATCACGCCGAGAAGCCGCCGAAGGAGGGCTGTGGCCGCAAAAATGGGAAGGAAGATAGTTGCGATGAGGAGCCCTTGCGCACGTTCCGCCCGCGCTGCAAATATCTGCAAACGAAACAGGGTCAGGACGAGCTACGCAAGCTAATCCACACCAACACCATCCCCAGCCATCCGCTGTCGTGGCGCGCCCTCATCGGCCGTCTGAGCCGCTTGCAGCGCATGAAAGTCTTCTTCACCGAAGAAAAAGACGGCATCCGCCCGCTGAGCTACAATGATCTGTTGCAGCCTGGCGCCGTATCGGTGCTGGATCTGTCGGACACGGGCATGTCCGAGCTAAACAACCTCGTCATCGCCGACCTTCTCCGGGGCGTGCAAGACGCGCAGGACGACGCCTACACTGCCTACGAGCAGGCCAAGGCGAAAAATCCCCAAACCGCGCCGCCGACGCGCGTCCTGGTGGTGATCGAGGAGGCTCACGAGTTTTTGACCGCCGAACGCATCGAGCGTATGCCCATCCTGTTCCAGCAGGTGTCCCGCATTGCCAAGCGCGGCCGCAAGCGCTGGCTTGGCCTCGTGTTCGTTACGCAGCTGCCGCAGCACTTACCGCGACAGATTTTCGGCCTGGTCAACAGTTACATCCTGCACAAGGTCACCGATCCGCAAGTTGTGGCGACGCTTCGCAAGACGGTGAGCGGCATCGACGAGGGTTTATGGGGCCGGCTTCCCGGCCTGGCGCCGGGGCAAGCGATCGTCTCGTTCCCCCACATGACGCGGCCGCTCCTGGCCTCGATCGACCCTGCTGGTGCCAAACTGCGTTTGATTGATTGACTCCCTTATTCAGCCGCCCACAGCCCGGCAATCCGCTATTGCCGAGCCGCGAGCGGCCCTCCCAACTGAGGTGACTCATGACCGCTTCCGAAACGGCCCTGATCCCGCTGCGCGCGCTCAACCAGGTAACCTACTGCCCGCGCCTGTACTACCTCCAGTACGTCGATTGTGTAATGCCCGTCAATGAACACGTCGAGTCCGGCCTGCACGATCATCGCCGGGTCGATGCCTCGGAGCTGGCCAACAGGACGCGCAAGGAGGGCGATGCGGACCGCAGTCGCGGCGTCCATTTATCCTCGGAAACGCTTGGAATCACTGGCATCCTCGACGTGATCGAGGAGAAGCGCGGTGAGTCCTACCCGGTGGAGACCAAGCACGGCGCCGCCCCGCGCGACGACGATGGCCGGCCCACCACCTGGGACAACGATGCCGTGCAGCTATGCGGTCAGGCGCTGTTGATGGAAGAGGCGTTCGGCGCATTGGTGGAGCGTGGCTTTCAGTTCTACGCCGGCACGCGCGAGCGTGTCGAGGTCCGCTTCACTGACGAGCTGCGGGCGAAGACGCGGGCGGCCATCGACGAATGTCGCCGGCTGTCGGCCCTGGACGCGCCGCCCGATCCGCTGCCGTCGGAGCTACGCCACCGCTGTTTTGGCTGCTCGCTGGCTCCGGTCTGTCTGCCGGAGGAGACGCTTTACCAGATCGGCTTGCCGCGAACGACGGAGGAGACGGCCTCGCCGCCGCCTGGCCTGACGCGCGTCCTGCCGCAGTCCGACGATGGGGCTGTGCTGTACGTGCAGGAGCCGGGCAGTCACGTCGGCAAACGCAGCGAGCATCTGGTGGTGCGTAAGGACGGCCAGGAGGTCACGCGCGTGCCGATGCACGCCATCCGCCAGCTGGTCGTGTTCGGCAACGTCCAGGTTTCGACGCAGGCGCTGGAGACGCTGGTGGCCAACGAGATCCCGATCGCGTACCTGACGGGCTATGGCCGCTTCATCGGCACATTCGCGCCGGCGGAGCGCAAGAACGTCGGCCTGCGCGAGGCGCAGTTCCGCCGTTTCGCCGACCCCGCCGAGTGCCTGTCTCTATCGAAGGCGGTGGTACGCGGCAAGCTCATCAACCAGCGTGCCTTGCTGATGCGAAGCCTGCGTAGCGACGGGGACCGCGGCAGCGACGAGCCGGCCGCACGCGACCTGGCCGAGCTGATTCGGCGTCTGGACGGCGCCCCGACCCTGGAGACGGTCCTGGGTCTGGAGGGCCAGGGAGCGGCGTTGTACTTCGGTGAGTTTGGCCGTTTCTTGCGTGCCCAGCCGCCCGGCCGCGGCTTCGACTTCACCGGCCGCAACCGTCGCCCGCCGCGCGATCCGGTCAACTCGCTCTTATCATTCGCTTACGCTTTGCTTACCAAGGATTGTTTCGCGGCGGTCAGTACGGTGGGCTTCGATCCGTACAAGGGCTTCTTTCACTCCAACCGTCACGGCAAGCCGTCGCTGGCGTTGGACCTGATGGAGGAGTTCCGTCCGGTGATCGCCGACTCGGTGGTGCTGACGCTGCTCAACAACGAGATGCTGTCGCCGGCCGATTTCCTGGTGTGGCGTGAGGCATGTCAGCTGACCGAGACGGGCCGGCGCACGTTCTTCCAGGTCTACGAGCAGCGGAAGGCGACGGTGATAACGCATCCGGTATACGGCTACAAGATGAGCTATTCGCGGATGTTGGAGGTCCAGGCTCGGATGCTGGCCGCGTATGTGCGCGGCTCGGTGCCGGCGTACACCGGCTTCACGGTGCGATGATGGACAGCTACCTCGTCGCCTACGACATCAGCGATCCGAAGCGTCTGCGCAGGGTTGCCCAGACGTGCGAGGACTTCGGATACCGCAAACAATTGTCGGTTTTTTTATGTCGCCTTTCTCCTACGGAGTTTGCACGCTTGAAGTCCCGGTTGTACGATGTCATTCATTTGGAGCAGGATCAGGTGCTGTTCATCCCGCTGTGCCCCAAGTGCGTAAACGGGATTGAATCGCTCGGCCGGCCCACGGAGGCGGCGGATGCGAAGGATGTGGTTCTGGTGGTGTGAAAGGTAACTCAGGTGAGTGTGAATAACTTCGACAGTATGTTCAAGCGATTAACGGGAAACCAACCGTTCCCCTGGCAGCGGGACTTGTACCAGACGTGGTTCTCGCAGGGGAAGCTCCCGGACGCTTGCACCCTCCCTACTGGACTTGGGAAAACGTCCGTGGTTGCAATCTGGTTAATCGCGCTGGCGAACGCCCCGGATCGAGTACCACGGCGATTGGTATACGTCGTAAACCGCCGGACGGTTGTAGATCAGACGACGGCTGAGGCCGAGAAAATGCGGCGAAATGCAACCACTGCGGGTGTCCCGATCCCTGCGATTAGTACCCTCCGAGGGCAGTTTGCGGACAATCGTGAGTGGAGCGCCGATCCGTCGAGGCCGGCCATCATCTGCGGCACCGTGGACATGATCGGCAGCCGGCTCTTGTTCTCCGGGTACGGAATCGGGTTCAAGAGCCGTCCGCTGCATGCCGGGTTCTTGGGGCAAGACGCCCTGCTCGTCCACGATGAGGCACATCTGGAGCCGGCATTTCAAAAACTCATCATCGACATTCAACAAGAGCAGCACGAACGCGAGCGAACGGAGAAGCTACCCTGGCCCAAACTGAGGGTGCTGGAGCTGACGGCCACATCGCGGGGCAGCGGAAGCGTGTTTGCCTTGTCCGACAAGGACCGAGCCGAACCTAAAGTCCGCGAACGGATCGAGGCGAAGAAAGCGATCCACTTGCACGAGAACAAGGACGAGAAAAAGCTGGCCGAGGAGATCGCCGCACTTGCCCTACAGCACAAGGACTCCGGCCGGGCCGTGCTGGTGTTCGTCCGCAAAGTCGATGACGTGGAGAAGATTGTCGCAAAACTGAGGAAGGAAAAGCAGAAGGTCCAGCAGCTCACAGGAACACTTCGGGGGCTTGAGCGCGACCGACTGGCTGATCCAAGGAAAAAAGATGCCTGCCCGATCTTCGCACGGTTTCTACCTCCTCCTAAACCAGACGCAGACGAAGAAGAACAGTGGAAGATCGAGCCGCAACCGGGCACCGTCTACCTGGTCTGTACGAGTGCTGGCGAGGTTGGCGTGAATCTCTCGGCAGACCACTTGGCCTGTGACTTATCGAGTTTTGAGAGCATGGCCCAAAGATTTGGCCGCGTGAATCGCTTTGGTATCTGCGAAGACACTCGTATCGATGTCGTGTATCCGAAGAAGTTCGAGGATAACAAGATCGATGATCGGCGAAAAAAGACACTCAAGTTGTTGGAGCTACTGAACGGAGGCGGCAGCCCAGCTGCCCTCGATACGCTCGATCCGAGAGCCCGTATCGCTGCGTTTGCACCGCCGCCTACTATCCTGCCCACGTCCGATATTCTCTTCGACGCCTGGGCGTTGACCACCCTTCGCGGAAAGCTGCCCGGTCGGCCGATGGTCGAGCCGTATCTGCATGGCATCAGCGAGTGGGAGCTGCCGGAAACGCACGTCGCTTGGCGGGAGGAAGTCGGCGTTATCACCAAAGACTTGTTAGACGAGTACAAACCTGAAGAATTGCTCGAAGACTATCCACTCAAACCGCATGAGTTGCTAAGGGACAATTCGGCCCGCGTGTTTAAGCGTCTGGAGAAACTCAAGGCCGCAGATGAGCCGGTATGGATCGTCTCCGAGGACGGCATGGTGGACGTAGCAACGATCGGCAAGTTGATTGAAACGGGAAGAGAGGGGATTGAACACAAGACGATCCTGCTGCCCCCGGTCGCTGGAGGACTTGAGGGTGGAATGCTCACCGATAACACCGATCCCGCAAACGATGTAGCAGACGAACTGTTCAATGAGAAGGGGATTCGCCGGCGGGCGCGGGTATGGGTCAACGACAAAGAATATGAGGCCAAGAGCGAGAACATGCGGTTGGTTCGCCGGATCGACCTGCCCGCCGACAGTGAGAATGAAGACGATGAAGCGCGTTCCTGGCACTGGTTCGAGTTGCCGATGGATGGGGACACGGACGGGTCGAAGTCGAGCAAACAGCCGGTCTTGTGGGCTGTCCACACCTGCGACGTGATCTACAATACGCTCGCTTACGTGGCGAGACTGCCGCTATCTCGGGACTTGAAGAGCGCAATTCTCCTCTCCGCTAAGTGGCACGATCTCGGAAAGCGACGGAAGCTGTTCCAGAGAATCCTCGGCAATTTCAAGTATCCGGAAACGGTGCTTGCCAAGTCGGGAAAGAAGAGCGGTCGTATTCCCGAATTGTATCGCCACGAGTTCGGCTCGCTTGTCGATGTGCTGGACGAAAGCCAACCGTTCTACGCCGAACTCCGCAAGATGTCCGCCGACATGCAGGAGGTGGTGTTGCACCTGATCGCCGTTCATCATGGCTACGGTCGCCCGCACTTTCCGTCCGACCGGGCATTCGATCCGGAGCCGAAGGGGCAGAAGGTGGACGAAATTGCCGCAGATGTGACTCAGCGATTCGCACGGTTACAGCGCCGCTACGGCCGCTGGGGACTGGCGTATCTGGAATCGTTGCTCCGGGCCGCTGACTATGCTGCGAGCGCGAAGCCGTCCCGATTCGTGGAGGATGAGGCATGAGCATCCGAGTCAGCGTTGATCCGACCAACCCGGGGCAATTCTTCGCGTGCTGCGGCTTGCTCGAACTCGCCGACCGACTGTGGCCGGGGGCAGAGGGATGGTTCAGTAACGGCGAGTTCCGAGTTGCGTGTGACGGAGCGTTGAACACTCTATTGTCCATTCTGGTCATGGACCCACCTGAAGAGGTTTTACGACTGGACAATGGCTTGGAGGTGAAAGCTCTGCTGGCGCCGTTGCGATTCTCATTCGACGGGGGTGCGACGACGAGCATCGTACTCGATGCATGGATGACAATTCGCATAGAGAAAGGTCATCCGGCCGTGGTTGCGAACCCGCCGTGGAATTTCTGGTCTGGGCAACAGACACCGTTCCGTATCTGGATTCCTGTGCGGGCAGCTTTGACCTGCCTGTTGACAACACTCGATTCCCAACGCGCGCATCGGTTGTTTGAGCAGCGCGAGTTTCTCACCGGACGGTTCGGGTTTGACCCTGGCCCGGCGTGGAACGCGCTCGATGTTGGCTTCTCGCCAAACGAACAGGGCATCAGCGTGGAGTCGTCGCCCGCGGTTGAGTTGCTCGCAGCCATCGGAGTGCAGCGGTTCAGCCCACGGATGGGCGACAATCGGAATTGGTTCGATTACTGCACCTGGAGTACGCCCTTAACCCCATCCGTCGCTGCTGCAGCGGCCGGTGGAGCAATCTTCAGCGCCTCCGTCACCCGTTATCGTGGCCGGGTAGTTAGCCGCGGCCAATACGCCGCGCTCGGTTATTCCACCATTCTTTCCGGAGGCTCCGATGAATGACGACGTGACCAGATACGACGCCTGGCTGGCCGACAACGGCCCTGCCGCCCTAGTCATCCGCGAACACCTGATGCCCGTGGAGGGTAAAGACGGTGTGTTGTTCCCAGCGACTTACGCCGCCGCTGAGGATAAATCCAAGTTCTCTGGTGGTTACAACATTGATGTGTTCTCCGACGGAACAAACGTCTGCTTGGTGGACAGCGTTGGTTCGCAGGCAAACCGGATTGAGCCGATCTTCGCTGAACCAGAGTATGCCGGACTAATTCCGCAGGTAGTGGTACGTGCCGGCAACGAATCGATCAATCTCCTTAAAGCCGGACATCGGGCTGGAGACGCCCTTGTCCGCTGCTCCGGGCTTCAGACAGAACTCCATGAAGCGTTCAGAGCAGTGCTGAAGGGGAATGCGGAGCCTCTGGCACAGATCACCCCGACTTCGCTGGTGTTCGGCGTCTGGGACTCTCGTGACACCCAGGCGAAGCTACCCCGGCTTGTCGCCTCCACCATCCGCGCGTTCAACGTAAAAAAGCTGATGCGGTCGGCCCAATTTGTCCCAGCGACAGAGTATGTGAAGAACGGGATTCTGACTAATCCGGAGACAGTCACAGAGGCCAAGGAGAGGACGAAACTGGAGAAGGCATACGCGGAGCGAGGATTCATTCACGTTCCGGCCACGGGGTCTCATGGCGGAGTGATCGCAGAAGGCGGCGTGCGCCGCGACGCCACGCTCAGCCTAGCCGCGCTCCGATTACTCAGTGTGCGAGAGGCAAACGGCACCATGACTTCCGACCGGACTCAGAGCCTCCGTAGGTACATTCTCGGCCTGTCGCTTGTCGCCCTCACTGCTCGCCAATCGGCGTATCTTCGGCAAGGATGCAACCTTGTCCCGGACAATGAAAAGCCACGCGAATTCACCCTTGTTCACGCCGACGGGCGGCGGGAGCGTATCGACTTTCCGCACCGCGATGCGCTGATATTCGCGCAGGCTGCCGCGAAAGCATTCAAGGTCGGTGAAAACCGAACCGTCGATTTCGATACGAAGCTGGCCGAGCAGGATGTGAAGGGCGAGGCTGCGGAAGCCGAGAAGCCCGCAAAGGGAAGAGGTAACAGGAGGTCGTCATGACCGCGCACCTGTGCATCAGTGTCCGTTTCATCGACCCGTCCGATCGCCCTTCGTTCCACGGACGGTCGGACGGAGGAACTCCCGAATGGCCACCTTCGCCGCTCCGGTTCTTCCAAGCCCTCGTCGCCGCATCAGCAGCGCGGTTCGGGAATCCCGATCAGTTCCGAGATTATGCGGCGCCCGCCTTTGAATGGCTTGCTGAGCTTCATCCGCCGATTGTCGTCGCGCCGGAGGGTATAACCGGCACCCCATTCCGAACTGCTGTGCCGAACAACGACATGGACGTGGTGGCCTGGGATTGGGCCAGGGGGCTTGAGCCGCATAAGCAGCCCGCCGCACTGAAAGCCTTGAAGACCGTATGGCCCACCTACATGGTTGGGGGAGGCGAGTTTCCCGCTGTCCACTACTTGTGGGAGGTCGAGGACATGGATCAAGCCGGGCTCGAACGGCACAAGGCGGCTCTGTTCGCGGCGGCAGGCGATCTCTTCGCTCTTGGATGGGGAACCGACATGGCCGTAGGCCAAGGTAGGTTGCTCACTTCTGCCGAGGTAAGCGAGTTGAAAGGTCAGCGCTGGGAACCTGTGGGTAACGAAGCGGTCACGCGGCTACGCGTTCCCACTCCGGGCACGTTTGACGCGCTTGTCACGCGGTACGGAGCTTTTCTCAGCAGGATCGGCGAGAAAGGGTTCGTTCCCGTGCCTCCGCTGGCCGCGTTCGCCGTCGTCGGTTATCGCGGGGCCAATGATCCGCCGACCCGCCGCTATGCCGCCTTTCGGCTGCGGCATCCTGTTGAGGATCGTTCGACCCTCTTTGCCACGACTCGGGCCAATAGCGTCGCCGCCATGATCCGAAATTCGACGGCTAGAGTAGCCGAGGATCAGAAGCGGCCCAGCGAGTGGATCGATCGCTACGTTCACGGCCACCGCGAAGGAGCAGATTCTGCCCTCCCCCGTTTTTCCTATCTTCCGCTTCCCTCGATTGAGCGACGCGGAGATAGCAACTTGGTAGTTGGCGCCATTCGCCGCGTCATGGTGGCGGAAGTCATCGACTCGGGCCAAAGTCAGCTTCCCTGGGTCCGGCAGATGCTGCCTGGCCAATTCCTGACGGATGAAAAGACGGGCGACCGCAAAGCATTGCTCACCCCTTTGACTGGTGGAGACTGGGTTCTGCGGCAATATATCGATTCATCCGCCACCTGGGCCACGGTAACACCGGTCGTTCTTCCGGGCTCAGACGCTCGGGCGCGAAAGCGTTCCGGGGGGCGCCGCGGGAGTTCCGGTTCGCCCGCAGGTAAATTCGCCAAGGCCGAGAAACTGTTCTTCAAAGCGCTCGGCCATGCCGGCTATTCACCCGATGCGCTCGCTGAGTTTGAATTGCGCAATGCGTCCTTCTGGCCCGGTGGCGAGTGGGCGTTGAGCTTCCAACGTCCGGATTACCTGACGAAAGGCCATTGGAGCGTCTACCATGTGCGCCTTCGCTGGAAGCAGTCCATCAAGGGGCCAATAGCAATCGGCGCCGGACGGCACTGCGGCCTTGGGATCTTCGCCGCGATGAGCGATTGAGGCAGCAAGAATGTTCATAAAGCGCAGACGCCAGAGCCGGTCACGGACCACCATTGGGAAGCGAGTGAACTATACTCGACCGCAAGAGTCCAGCAGTCTGCCCGCCAAGACGCGGCCCACGGATCGACCCGAGCCGACCATCGCTCGCTTCCTGCTCGATGGCCCGGTGTTACCGCTCGTGACGGAGACGCTGCCTGTCGCCGAGGCGTTTCGGCAGGCGTTGATGGAGCAATTCCAACGCTGCCGTCATCGCCGCGAGTATGGCCACGCGCGCCAACCGTATCAGGAGCGGTTCTGGTCCCATGTGCTCTCCGGAAAAGACGCCGACGGGCAGAGCCTTCGGGAACACCGCCACGCCTACTATCTGCCGACCGCCAAGGGAAGCGACCCACGGTGGATCACGCACGTCACCGCCGCTGCCGCCGACGGATTTGGCACCGACGAGGTAGCCGCGCTCAACGCTCTTCGTAGACTGCAAGTAGCGGACGAGCAGCCAGATCTGCGCGTGCAACTGGTCAGCCTGGGCGGCTGGCAAGACTTTCGCGCCCCGCTGCTGGACGAATCGTGTGTGTGGCTCTCGGCCACGCCGTTCGTGGTGTCACGCTATCCGAAGTTACGCGGCCGCAAGCGTGATCGTCCGGAGGATTACGTCTCGCCACGAGAATTTGTCCGGCATGTGCTCCAGCAGGAGTTGGAACGCCACACGGACCTGCCGCCGATTGCCTTGATCGAGGAAGAAGAGTTCCTTGTCGTGCCAGGGCTTCGAGCGAGGCATTTCCAGCGGTTCCGGAAGAAACAGGGCGATGATGGTGGCCGCCGTCCTGCTGGTGTGTTCCGGATCACGTTCACGGCTCCGGTGCGTGGCCCTCTTTCTTTGGGCCATTCGTGCCACTTTGGTCTCGGTCTTTTCTTGCCTTCGTCCTCCGCCTCCATGCGAGCGGCGAGGTGCTGAAAACTACCACCCAGGGGCATTTGTCCGCTTGCTCTTTGACAACTTAGAGTTATCGCTGATGAGTTCGTCGGCTCCGCTCGCGTGGTGGAAGTCTAAGGAGCAGAAGGAGTAATGATTGTGGAACGTGCATTTCTGCTCGTCATACTCGGGAACTATCCCGAACCTCTCGAAAGGAAGGAGGTAACTCTCAGCAACGTATTGGTTTCCAGACGCGAGGCATAACCACGGTTCTCGGACCGTGGACCCATTGAAGCCTTTCTGGAAGTGCTGGCGCGCGCCCAGGCCGCCGGTCATAACCACGGTTCTCGGACCGTGGACCCATTGAAGCGTCTTTCGTTTCCGCGCGGCCATAATGCCGCCATCCTCCATAACCACGGTTCTCGGACCGTGGACCCATTGAAGCAGAATCCCGCCCTTGATTTGGTCGAACACACCAAGAACCATAACCACGGTTCTCGGACCGTGGACCCATTGAAGCTGCGGCCACGGTCGGGCTGGACGTGGCCGCCGGCAGCTCATAACCACGGTTCTCGGCACGGTCTACGCAGATTCATCGGACAGGAGATGGAGGAGATGGAGTCGGAACTCATCGTTCCATGCGGCGCGGAGCAACTTGCCGCTGACACTGCCCTTACTCTGGTCCTGGCTG
>Ga0335075_10015903_pt1 | contig 11266 bp, 12 predicted proteins | sample Lox_Sample_24_FD_206723 | JGI IMG/M metagenome (GOLD analysis project Ga0335075, IMG submission 206723) | Soil microbial communities from Loxahatchee National Wildlife Refuge, Florida, United States - Lox_Sample_2.4 | ecosystem: Environmental > Terrestrial > Soil > Wetlands | place: USA... | reverse complement strand
CCTGGATGGCGCTTAGCCCGGTCATTCTCGCCGTCGCCGTGGGGAGCTCAACGGTCCTGGTCCGGCGGGTCAGGCTCTCGCCGCGGGTCGCGGCGTTCGAGGCCTGCCTCGGCCTGCTCGGCTGCGTGACGATGGCCGCCTTCGTCGGCTGCTACGGCGTCTGGATCACAGCGAAGGTGCGGCTGGAGCCGGGCCTGCCGCTCGGCCTCACCGTCGGCGCCACCCAGGCGACGATCATCGCGCTGCTGATACTGGCGCTGGCGGTGGCGGCGCAAGCGGCCCGGATGGCGGCCCGCGCAGTGCGACGGGCGCGGGCGTGATGGCGACCGCGTCCCGTCGGCGCTTCCTCGGTTGCGGTCTCGCCGGGGTGGTGGCCGCGGCGACCGTCGGCCTCGGCGGCGCCGAGCTGATCAGCCAGGGCGACCTGCCGGGCAAGGGCGAGCTCGACGCGATCGACGGTGCGTGCTCGGCGGCCGCGCCGGACCTCGCGCCCTACGCACCGCCCGGCCCGCAGGTGTCCGGCACGTTCTATTCGGCGGCCAGGAACCGCGCCGTCGGCTACACGATCGGCTACCCGCCCCGGCACCGGCCGGGCTCGAGGCTGCCGCTGGTGATCATGCTCCACGGCTACGGCGACAGCCACGTCAACGCGCTCTCCGGCCTGTCGCCCGCCCGGGCGCTCGCGCTCCGGGTCGGCGGCGCGCCGCTGCCGCCGATGGCCCTGGTGACGGTCGACGGCGGCACCGGGTACTGGAATCCGCACCCGGGCGACAACCCGCAGGCGATGCTGACCGACGAGCTGATCCCGCTGTGCCAGCGGCGCGGCCTTGGCGGCTCGCATCGCGTCGGCGTCATGGGCATCTCGATGGGCGGGTACGGCGCCCTGCTGCTGGCCGAGAAGCGTCCCGACCTGATCAGCGCGGTCGCCGCGATCAGCCCGGCCGTCTGGACCAGCTACGCCCAGGCGCGGGCGGCCAACGCCGGCGCGTACGCGTCGGCGGCCGACTTCGCGGCCGACGACGCGGTGACCCACGCCGCCGCGCTCGCCCGCGTCCCGGTCCGGATCGCGGCGGGCTTCGGCGACCCGTTCTACCCCGGCGTCAAGGCCCTCGCCCGCGCGCTGCCCAAGCGCACCGGCGGCGAGCCGCCGGTCGTCAGCTTCTCCAACGGCTGCCACGACAGCTCGTTCTTCACCTCGCAGGAGCCGGCGTCGCTGGCGTTCCTGGCCCGGCGCCTGGCGCCCCGGTGAGCTCCCGCGCTGCCGCCCCCGCGCGGGTACTGCGGCTGCCGGGGTAACCGGACGGGGAGGGCGGAGCACGCGACCGTTCGAGATGACGGGGTTGAATTTAGTCGGCGTCGCCGAGCAGCGCCTCGGCCTTCTCCTCGGCCTCGAGCTCCCGCTCGGCCGCCGCCTCGGGCGACGTCGCGCCGTGGCCGACCGCCGAGGCGGCCGCCGCGGCCTGGGTCCGCTCGGCCTCGCCGAGCAGCTTGTGGCCGGTCGACAGGATCACGATGCCGAGCAGGATCGCCCCCGCCCCGATGTAGAACGGCACGTGGATGTTGAAGGACAGGACGAGCCGCCCGGCCGCGTAGGGGGCGAGGCCGCCGCCGATGAACCGGACGAAACTGTAGGCGGCGGACGCGACCGGCCGTTCGACCGGGGAGACGGTCATGACGGCCTGCGTGGTGACGGTGTTGTTCACGCCGCAGACGATGCCGGAGACAATCACGAGGATGATCAGGGCGGGCTTGTTCAGCGTCCAGATGGCGATGCCGAGGCTGATCAGGGCGAAGATGAACAGGTTGGCGTACATGGTCCTGGCGATGCCGAGCCGTCGCTGCAGCCAGGGCGCGCCGAACACCGCGAACGCCGCGACCATGATCCCCCAGCCGCAGAAGACCAGGCCGAGCTTGATCGGCGACAGCCCCATCGGGAACGGCGCGTAGCCCAAAATCGTGAAGAAGCCCCAGTTGTAGCAGAGCGCGGTCAGCGCCATCGTGAGCAGGCCGCGGTGGCGCAGCGCCTTGAACGGCGCCGACAGGCTGGTCCTGGTGGCGGGCTTCGGGGTCTTGTCGACCAGCACCACGGTGGCGCACAGCGAGATCGCCATCAGCACCGCCACGCCGTAGAACGGCCCGCGCCACGAAATCTCGCCGAGCGTGCCGCCGACCAGCGGGCCGACCGCGATGCCGAGGCCGAGCGCGGTCTCGTAGAGCACGATCGCGCCCGCGAACCCGCCGCTGGCGGAGGCGACGATGACTGCGAGGGAGGTCGCGATGAACAGCGCGTTGCCGACGCCCCAGCCGGCCCGGAACTCGATGATCTCGCGGATGGACCCCGACGAGCCCGCCAGCGCGGAGAACGCGACGATCAGCACCAGCCCGGCGATCATCGTCCACTTGGCGCCGATCCTGCTCGACACCCAGTTGGTGATCAGCATCGCCACCGCGGTGACGACCAGGTAGGACGTGAACAGCAGCGTGGTCTCGCTCGGCGACGCGTGCAGCTGGTTCGAGATCGCGGGCAGGATGGGATCGACCAGGCCGATGCCCATGAACGACACGACGCAGGCGAAGGCGACCGCGAACACGGCCTTCGGCTGCTTGAACGGGCTCGCGGCCGGGCCGTGGGGGGCGTCACTCATTGAGTTGTTTCTCCTCAGTGCGATGTGCTGCGGGTCGGATCGTCGTCGCGCGGGACGCTGGCGAGCGCGTCAAGCGCGGGCCGGGCCGCGTCGAGGGCGGCCAGGTGGTCGGGGCTGAGCTGGGCGAGGATGACTGCCAGCCGGGTGGCCCTGGACTCCCGGCGGCGGGCGAGCGCCGCCCGGCCCTCGTCGGTGATCGTGACCAGCACGACCCGCCCGTCGCCGGGGTCGGACTCCCTGCGCACCAGGCCCGCGTCCTCGAGCCTGCTGATCAGCTGCGTCATCGCCGGCTGGGTGACCCCCTCGCGGGCGGCGAGCGCGGTCAGCCGCTGCGGTCCGAACCGCTCGATCGATACCAGCGTGGCGGCGGCGGTCAGCGACAGCCCGCCCGGCACGGTGAGGGACCGGTACAGCCCCATCACCCGCTCCAGGTCCACCGTGAGCACGGCCGCGAGCTCATCGGCGGTCACGGTTTCAACCGCACTGCCCGAATTTTCCATAAGACATTTATATCACATGCTAATGGAAAAGATGAAGATCCGATCTGCCGTCGCGTCTCCGCCTCCGTCTCCCGTAGCGGAGTATCCTTAGCAGAGGTAACGTTATTGAGTAGCCGAGGAAACCAGACGGGATCGGAGCGAGGCAGCCGTGACAGCCATCCAGGGGGACCCCGCGAGCGTCACCTCGGGCGATGGCGGGGTCGGCCCGGACGCCGGCCTCGCCGGCCCGGACGCCGGCGCCGACGGCGCGGTCGCCGACAGCGGTCCGCCCGGCCCCGCCACCGCGTGGCACCAGATGACGTCGTCCTTCCACCACCGCAACTACCTGCTGTTCTTCTACGGCCAGCTCGTCTCGGTGATCGGCACCTGGATGCAGACGGTCGCCCAGTCGTTCCTCGTCCTCGACCTCACGCACAGCGGGACGCAGCTGGGGCTCACCACCGCGGCCCGCTTCCTCCCGATCCTGATCTTCGGCCAGGCCGGCGGGCTGTTCGCCGACCGCAGGGACAAGCGCCGGATACTGCTCGTCACGCAGACCTCGGCCGGCCTCCTCGCGGGCGTGTTCGCCGTGCTCACCGGCACGCACGAGATCCGGCTGTGGAGCGTCTACGTGCTCGCGATCGCGCTCGGCTTCGTCAACGTCTTCGACAACCCCGCCCGGCAGGCGTTCATCTCCGAGATGGTCCCGCCCGAAGACCTCGGCAACGCGGTGACGCTCAACTCGGTCGCCGTGAACATGGCGCGGGTCTTCGGCGCCGCCATCGGCGGGGTGCTGGCGGCGATCGGCCTTACCCTGTGCTTCGCCCTCAACGGGGTCTCGTTCGGTGCCGTCCTGCTGTCGCTGGTCTTGATGAGCACCGCGGCGCTGTACCCGGCGCGGCCGGCGGCGAAGGAGCCCGGGCAGATCAGGGCGGGCCTGCGCTACGTCAAGTCGACCCCCGCGCTACTCGTCCCGCTCATCATGATCGCCGTCGTCGGCACCCTCGCCTGGGAGTTCCAGGTGTCGTTGCCGCTGATGGCGAGCCACGTGTTCGGCGGCGGGGCCGGCGCCTACGGGGTCATGGCCTCGGTCATGGGGGTCGGCGCGGTGGCGGGCGGCCTGGTCTCCGCCGCCCGGGTCAAGCCGAGCGGCCGGGCGCTCTGCCTGGCCTCGATCGGCTGGGGGATCGCGATTCTGGTGGCCGCGGTCGCGCCGTCGATGCCGCTCGAGCTGGCGGCGCTGCTGTTCGTGGGGTACGGCTCGATCACGTTCAACTCGATGGCCAAGACGGTGCTGCAGCTCGCGGCCACGCCGCAGATGCGCGGCCGCGTCATGGCCCTGTGGGGCCTGGCCTGGCTCGGCTCGACCCCGATCGGCGGGCCGATCGTCGGCTGGGTCGGCCAGGAGGCGGGCGCTCGCTGGTCGCTCGTGGTCGGCGGCGTGCCCACCCTGCTCTGCGGTCTGCTCGCGCTGCCGGTCCTGGTCAAGATCGACCGTCGCCGCGGCGACCGGTCGCGGCCGGCCGCGGGCATGCCGCGCTTCCTGTCTCCATTTTTCCCGAACGGTCGCGGGGCTTCGCCTGATCAGCCCATTACCGACCGCTGCGACGAGACCAGCGACGCGAATACCACCACCGAGCTGAGGTAATGCCCGGTGGCGTAGTCGAACGTCCCGCCGCAGGTGACCACCCGGAGCGACGCGTAATTCGTCGGGCCGTAGATCATTTCCGTCGGGAAATCGTTCTTCGTGTATTCGCGCACGCCGGTGACGCGGAACACCGCCGTCATTCCGTCGGCGAGCGTCACGTCAATATGATCGCCCGGGCGGAGCGCGCCGAGCCGGAAAAAGACAGCCGGGCCCACCTGGCTGTCCACGTGGCCCTCGATGACGGCGGTGCCGATCTCGCCCGGCGTCACCGAGTTCTTGTACCAGGCCGCGTCGTCGGCGCTGGTGGTGATGTCGGGCACCTGAATGCTGCCATCCGGGTTGAGCCCGAGGCGCAGCAGTGGCGATCGCACGCCGATCGCCGGGATGGCGACCGATACCGGGGCTGAGCGCCTTAGCGACGGCGTCCGAGCGGCCGGGCCAACCGTCCCCGCCGCCGCCCCGGTCGGCGACGGCGCGTGCTGCTGGGCCAGCACCGCGACGCCGATGGCGGCCACGCCGCCGAGCAGCAGCGCGGTCCCGGCGAATCCGGCCAGCCTGATCCTGGCCTGGCCGGGCCGGGCCGGGCCGGGGGCGAACTGGCTGTCCGGCCACGACATGACCACGCGCAGCCCGCCAATACGCGGCCAGCGGCTCAACCCCGTCCCTTTCCGGTTGCCTTCCGCACGAGGTACTACTCGCGTAGCCTAATGTCCAAATGGAAAACACGCCATTGCCCGCCCGCCAGTCCGATCGCGGGCGCCGTTATATGTGGCTGTCTATGCGAACGTCTCGCCCTTCGGCGCCTGGAATTACGCCGGCCGGGCGGAACGGCGGCGAGTCGTGTGCCCGTTCGCTCTTTCCCTGGCGGTTCGGATGGCACATGCTCAGATGGGTAGAGGCACGCCATTGTCCGCCGGTCATCCGAGGAGGGTTCATGAAGGTGCGCCCGACAGTGCCCGTCGCGAGTTGTCCTGCTCCGATCCGTCCAGGGCAGACCGAGCCGTCCTTGACCCCGGCCGCTGCGACCCCGACGGCATTTCTCCGGGCGGGTCGGGCGGGCTGGGCGGGCCGGGCATGGGCGGCGGCGGGGGTCGCGCTGCTGGCGGTCACGATCGCCGCCTGCAGCAGCGGCGGATCGTCCTCCTCGACCGCGCCCTCCGTCTCCACGCCGAGTCCGCGCGTCACGACCAGCAGCACCGCCTCCGGTGGGACGTCGCGAACGCCCTCGCCCTCGTCGGGCAGCACCGGCACCAGGTCGGCGACCGCCAAGTCGACTGCCACGTCAAGCGCCAGGGCGACCTCGACCGGCAAGGCGACGGCGACCGCCAGGCCGACCGCGAGCGCCACGACGACCGCGAGCGGCACGACGACCCGCCGGGCGACGGCGGCCGCGTCCGCGACGCCGAAGGCCACGCCGAGGGTGACTCACCATCCGACGGCGACGCCCACCCGGTACTACCCGGTCGGCGCGCCGCAGACCGGCGGCGGCGGCACCGCCGGGCTGCAGGACATCACCGTGTTCGCCTTCGGCGGCGCGGCGATCCTGGCCGGCTTCGGCAGCCTCGCCTACCGCAGGCGCCTGACCCGCAAGCGCCGCGCCGAGGCGAATGCCCGCCCCAGCGCCCCCACCCGCACCACCGTCCGCTAGGGCGGACGCATTCGCGGAGCGATTGGTGGACACGCTTCGGCGTGAGTGCCTGGATTACGTGCTGATCCTCGGCGGGCAGCATCTCCGCAACGTCCTGACCGCGCCCTGTGCTCCGGCTAAAGACCCCGGGGCGGTGGAGCAGGCAAAGCTGATGTCAGCTGGTAACTTTTGCATATCCGCGACGTGAGAACCGGTAATCTTGAACGATAGGGCGCATGTGGAGCCTAAGAGTGCGGAACGATGACAGAACAGCCGAGGCATGAACGGCGGGAGTACGGCGTGACCGGACCAGACGTCGGGATTCTCATTACCATCAGGTCACTGCTGCCCAACCTCGCGCCTGTCGAGCAGCGGGTGGCGCAGGTAGTGCTCGATGACCCAGGCGGGGTCGCGTCGCGGAGCATTTCCGAACTGGCGCATTCGTGCGGCACGAGCGCCACCAGCGTCGTCCGGTTCTGCCGCGCGATCGGCCTCAAGGGCTATCCCGAGCTGCGCCTCGCGCTGGCCGGCGCGGTCGCGCACGACGACGCGGCTGCTGTCGTGGCGGCGGCAAGCGACATTGAGCCAGGCGACGACCCGGTGACGATCACGAAGAAGATCGCCTACGCGGACGCGGCGGCGGTCACCGACACCGCGAGCCGCCTCGACACCGCTGTGCTGACCAACATCGTCGACGCCCTCGTCACGGCCAGCCGGATCGACATCTACGGCGTGGGCGCGAGCGGTTTCGTAGCCGTCGACTTGCAGAGCAAGCTCCAGCGCATCAACCGCCCGGCCTTCGCCTGGCCAGACCCGCACATGGCTGCCACCTCAGCTGCCCTCCGCGGCGAGGGCGACGTCGCGATCGGCTTGTCCCACACGGGTACCACGGTGGACACGATCGACGCGCTCGCCGAGGCGCGGTCGCACGGCGCCACGACTGTCGCGATCACGAACTTCCCCTGGTCCCCCATCACCGAGGTCGCCGACCATGTGCTGCTGACGGCGGCACGGGAGACCGTCTTCCGCTCCGGCGCTATGACAAGCCGGATCGCGCAGCTCACCGTGGTCGACTGCCTGTTCGTCACGCTTGCGCAGCGCGACTTCGCGGGCACCAAGGAGGCCTTGGAGCGGACGTTCTCCGCAGCCCAAGCCAAGCGCATACGGCGGCCCAGGAACTCCCGCTAGCGAACGGTTCCGGGGCCGCCGTCAGTAAGACCGACGCCCGGGAGGTCAGCCCTTCACGCCGCCGACAACGCTCGCCCGGTTGATCTGGCGCTGAGACGCGGCGAACAGGATCACCACCGGCAGGCTTGCTATCACGATGCCGGCCGCGAGCAAAGTCCACTGCGACTCGTTCGAGCCGAAGAAGTTGTAGATGCCCCGCGTCACCGGGAACAGGCTCGGGTCGGCGAGCAGCACCACCGGACCGATGATGTCGTTCCACACGCCGAGCATCCCGTACAGGAACGCGATCAGCAGCGCTGGCCTGATAAGCGGCACTATCACCCGCCTGAGGTAGGTGAGGTACCCCGCCCCTTCCATGTACGCCGCCTCGTCGAGTTCATGCGGCACGGACACGATCGCCGCCGTGAGCAGCACGACCGCGAGCGGCAGCCCCGGCTCGACGTGCAAGATGATGTAGCCGATCCGGTTGTTGTACAGGTCCAGTATCCGCGACTCGGCGAACAGCGGGATCACCGAGAACGGCAAGAACAGCCCTATGAAGCAGAACGTGTACAACAGCGAGTGACCGCGCAGCAGCCGCCTGGCGATCGGGAAGGCGATCGCCAGCCCGAGCAGAGTGGACAGCGCGGACGCCACGACCGAGTACAGGATCGTGTTCAGCAGCTCCACCCCAAGGTCGGCGCTGCTCCAGGAGCCGCTGAAGTTACTCACATCGGGCGAGCCCGGCGTCAGCGGCGAGGTCAGGAAATGCGACGGTGACTCGAACGCCATCATCACCACGTACAGCACCGGCACCAGGAACAGCAGCACTATCAGGATGCCGATAGCGGTCCCGGACACCAGGCGGGGTCGGCGGACGGTCATTGAGTCACCCCGATTCGTTCGGTGAAATTGATTTTGATCATCCGAATAGCCTGCGTTCCCGGTAGCGGAGCAGCAGCATCAGCGGAATCGCGACCACCAGGGTCACGACGAAGAGGAACACGAGCACCGCCGCCCCGTAGCCCAGGTTCGCCTGGAAGCTGCCGAAGGCGGCGTTGAACGCGAGCATGCCCAGCGTCTGGGTGCCGTACTGGCCGTCGGTGAGCACGTAGATCAGGTTGTAGGTGGTGAACGAGCCGACGACGGCGAGCAGCACGTTCACCGTGACCGACGGGGCCAGCAGCGGGAAGGTGATGCGGCGCAGCCGCTGCCACCCGTTGATGCCGTCCATCTTCGCCGCCTCGTAGATCGACGGGTTGATGGCGCGCAGGCCGCCGATGAACACCAGGGTGGAGAAGCCGGCGTTCTGCCAGATCTGGACGAAGATGACCAGCGGCATCGCCCAGTTGTCACCGCCGAAGAACGCCGAGTGCACACCGAACGCCCCCAGCAGCGACGCGGCCGGGCCCTGGTCCGGGTTGAAGAACAGGATCCAGATCAGGCCGACGATGGTGACGCCCAGCGCGATCGGCATGAAGACCAGCACGCGCCCGACCGCCGCGGCCCGTCCCTCGCCGCGCAGCTTGTGCGCGAACACCAGCCCGACGATGTTCTGCCCGATCGTGGTCGCGACCACGAAGACCAGCGTGGCCACGATCGCCTGGTCGAACCCGGGCGCCTGGGTGGTGTACATCGCGGAGTAGTTGGAGAACCCCACGTTGTTCACCGAGGCGCCGGGCAGCGCGGTGTAGTTGGTGAACGACATGACGACGTTCGCGATCATCGGCACGATGCCGAAGAGCACGTAGACCGCGAGGGCGACGAGCAGGCAGGCCCACATCGTCACCCGGGAGCCGCGGCTGAGCAGCCGGGCCGGCCTCGGCCGCCGGGTCTTCGCGGCGGCGCCCGCGCCGGCCGGGGCCACGGCCGATGGCCGCGACCCCAGTCGGACCGTCGTCACGACGTCTTCCAGTCCTTCTCGTACGTCTGCGCCGCCTGCTCAGCCGACATCTTGCCCTGGATGACCGACAGCTGCAGGTCAGGCCAGTTTGCCTGCTGGTCGTAGTAGCCGTTGTCGGGCGACAGGACCGGGTAGAGCAAGTTCTGGGTGACGGCCTTGCCGAAGTAGGACCCCATCGCCTGGGACGTGAAGCCGGTGTAGGACCCGCCCGCCTGGCTGGGGGAGATCCCGGTGGCCTTGACGTACTGCGCGTAGATCTTCGGCGTGGAGAAGAAGGACAGCCACGCGTTGGCCGCGGTCTTGTTCTGCGAGGCCTTCAGCTCGTAGAACGCGAGGTCGTTCTGCCCGTAGGACTGGTTGTCTGCCGCGGTGTTGCTGAACGGCAGCGGGAAGTAGCCGACCTGGATCTTCGGGTTCGCCTGCTGGACCGACGGCAGGTCCCAAGACCCGTCGAGCAGCATCGCCGCGTCGCCCTTGGCGAAGTTACCCGGCATGGACTCCCAGGGGACACCGGTGTAGCTCGGCTCGAGGTACTGCGCGACCGTCTTCTCCTCGTTCATGCCCTGGACGAACGCCGGGTCGGTCCACTTGGCCGAGCCCTTCATCAGGTCCTCGGACAGGTTGCCGCCGGGAGCGGTCGGGTACCACAGGTCGGTCATCGCCTCGTAGTACATGAACTGCAGGTACACCGCGCCGACGTTGCCCAGGGCGGTGTAGAGCGGCTGCACGCCCTTGGCCTTTAGCGTCTGGCACAGCGTGAGGAACTGGCTGTAGGTGGTCGGCGGGGTGAGGTGGTACTTCTCGAAGATCGCCTTGTTGTAGAAGACGCCTTCCTGGTACATCCCGGTCGAGACGCCGTAGGTCTGGCCCTGGTAGCTCTCCGCCGCCAGCGCGGAGGAGGTGTAGTTCTTCAGGAAAGACTGCCCGTTGAGCGACTGGAACGCCCCGGCGGCGGCCCAGTACTGAATGGGTGCCTCGTTGGCGCGCGTCGGGTTCAGCGGGTACGGCTGGAAGGGCGAGTTACTCGTCACGATGTCGGCGCTGCCGGAGTTGACCGACTGCTGCAGGAGGGTTTCGTACGGGCCGTTGACGTTGGCGGCGGTCTGCAGGGTTACCTTGACGCCCGGGTACTTCGCCTCGAACTCCTTGTCAATGGCGGTGAGCACGTTGACAGACGGCGGGTTGACCCACGTGATGATCTTGAGGGAACCGGAGATCTTTCCGTTGGACGATCCGCTTGCGACCGAGCCGCCACCGCTTGAGCACGCTGCCACAGCGGCTGCTAGGCCCACGGCAAGCGTGGCGCTGGCGGCAGTTCTCAGCGTGCGACGCCTAAGCTTCTTAACGGGCATTGCTGCTTCTTCTCCTTCGAGGGGGTTGTGGGTCGTCTGCGACGGGATATAAGGCTGAGGGGTCAGGACGCCGCGGCCGGTCCTCTGTTTGCGCGGGTGTTTGCGCTTGCCCACACCTCGGGTGACTTCCCGGCCGCCGTCAGTAGTTCTGCGGCCCCGACCCAGGCGGCATGGATGAGCGTCGCGCCGACGATGGTTGAGGTGGGCGCCATCGGCTCGGCGACGCCCTCGACCTCGAGCAAGGCGTCGCCAGGGCGGCCGCAGTTGTCCAGCACGTAGTCGGCGACGTCGAGTAGCCGGGGCAGGCCCGGTGTCGTAGGCACCGCTGTGGAGTGCGGGACGGACGTGAGTGCGATCACGGTCACCCCGTTGCGCTTCGCCTCTTGCGCGAACTGGACGACGAGAGCATTGCGGCCGGAGTTGGAGACCACCCAGCACACATCGC
>Ga0335075_10015902_pt1 | contig 11266 bp, 11 predicted proteins | sample Lox_Sample_24_FD_206723 | JGI IMG/M metagenome (GOLD analysis project Ga0335075, IMG submission 206723) | Soil microbial communities from Loxahatchee National Wildlife Refuge, Florida, United States - Lox_Sample_2.4 | ecosystem: Environmental > Terrestrial > Soil > Wetlands | place: USA... | reverse complement strand
CTGCCAACTTTTGACGCTTATCGCGCCGTGTTTCAAGCGACCTAATGAGCCAGCAATAGGCAAGCACCCGCTCGATAATCGATTTCTACGTGCTACGGGCGTGAAGTAAACAACTTTGGAAAGAGTTGGGCGCACTGGGCCTTTTCGACTCGACCCGCAGACGCTGGCGTTGATCGCGTCATCGTTCGTTTCGCAGAATCAACACTTGGATATCCACGGGCGGAGGGCTTGACGACGCGACCGAGTGACGATGAAATTTTCCACGCGGCTGCTCGGTGGCCTTTGGGCCGCATCAACCGCGGTCAATGCTGCAATCACCCTGGACCTCAACTCAACAGGTGCTTTTGCTTCATTTTCGCCTTCAGAACTCTCGACTGACAGTTCACGCTCTAGACTCAATCAAGCAAGCGGCGTCGACAATTGCGTGGGGCATGGTCAAGTACTACAGTGGCAACGAAAGCGGCCAAATCCCCGGCGTCTTGCCAGGACCGTACTTTTGGTGGGAAGCGGGAGCGTTTTTCGGCACGTTGATCGACTACTGGTACTACACCGGCGATGACACGTACAATAATCTCACGACGCAAGCCCTTTTGTGGCAGGTTGGCCCCAACCAGGACTTCATGCCGCCGAATCAGACAAAAGACGAGGGAAATGACGACCAAGGCTTCTGGGGCATGGCTGCCATGTCTGCCGCAGAACTCAGATTTCCCAATCCTCCACCGAATCAGCCGCAGTGGCTGGCGCTCGCGCAAGCCGTGTTTAATGACCAAGCCTCGCGTTGGGACACTTCGACGTGCGGCGGCGGGTTGAGATGGCAGATTTTCACCTTCAACAACGGCTACAACTACAAAAACAGCATCTCCAACGGAGCCTTTTTCAACCTTGGTGCTCGCTTGGGAGCGTACACGGGCAACCAAACCTATCTTGACTGGGCCGAGAAGGTTTTTGATTGGGTTGGGTCCGTCGGTTTGATGGATAGCACCTATCACTTCTATGACGGTACCGATGACACCCTCAACTGCACGCAGATAGACCATATTCAATGGACGTACAATGCCGGCATTTACCTCCTGGGTGCTTCCACCATGTGGAATGTGGTGAGTGAAAAATTTTAACCCCCTTGCCTCAATGTGGAACCGCTAACGGTTCTCCTCCCAGACTACAGGTGCCCAGCAGCAAAAATGGTACAACGTCATTCAAGGCATCATGAACGCCTCTTCCGTCTTCTTCTCCACCAACCCAAACAACGTCATGATGGAAGTTGCCTGCGAATCGACCGGAAAGTGTGACACCGACCAGCAGTCCTTCAAAGGCTACCTTGCCCGTTGGATGGCCGCCTCGATCAAGGTTGCCCCTTTTGTGGAATCTTGGGTCATGCCACGGCTGCAAGCCTCCGCTCAAGCTGCCGTCATGACGTGCACCGCCGGCATCGACGGCAATCAGTGCGGCCTGGAATGGACCAAACAAGCCAACGACGGCAACATGGGTGTTGGTGAACAGCTCGCCGCGCTCGAAGTTGTCCAAGGCAACCTCATCATGGAATCGTATTCTCCGGTCACCAACAGCACTGGCGGCACTAGCAAAGGCAACCCGGCCGCCGGTGGCAACTCCGGCTCGACTCCCATCATGTTCACTGAAATCACCACCTCTCAAAAGGCCGGCGCAGGCATTCTGACGACCATTGTGCTCATTAGCATGTTCGGTGGCGCATGGTGGATGGCATCGACAAGTCAGTAGTCGGAAGGGGTTGGTCGGCTAGATGCCGTTCCCTTCATTCTCCTACGACTCTCGCATGACGAACATTCTCTGGGTTTTTATTTCTCATTGACGGCGTTTTGCGCATACGGGTGCTTTTGAATCAGAATCATACATGTCACCGCTGGTATCGGGCATCCTTACTAGCTGGCCACATCCACAGCGGGAGCGGGCCTGTAAACGTAATGGAAATCGAAATGGTATTTGACGTTTACGTGAACCATCCCTATATCGCAATACCAGCTTTCCACAAGTCGGTGTATCGTTCAAATGCGACTGGGAACTAATATTGTCACGCCCGAGCGACATTCCCTGTCGCCTCGCGGCCCTATGATGTTCCAAGATTGGATTTCGAGCGCGTTAAATTGACTTGCCCTTTGTGCGTTTGCTGTGATGGTCAGGTCTCATGGCGCGCTTACATCGACCTGGAAGTGATTTCTTCACCCACTCTAGAATAAATCCGGATGACTTGTGAGAGATACCGTACAATACCGCGGAAGAGTAAGTGGAAAATCTATAAAGATTCGTTAGAATTTATTTTAACTAGCGGAAAGAATTTTGCTAATCCTGATGGACTCAGAATTCCTAGCCACTTGTCAATTGACGAGTCTAGCTTTGGTACAATTCACAAAACCTTGAGTCCATTACCGTGAAGATTAATGGCTATCTCGCCAAAGTATGCTGATGAAACCTGGAGCCGCTTATTCCCCTTGGACGTACTGAATTAAAAGATCACCAATCGTGCCTCCACATTAATTGCTAAGAGCAAGACTCATGATCGATCGGTAGTAATTATTCTGCAATTTCTATACGATTCCTAATGGTCCAATTTGTCTAGAGTATCAACGCCGTCGCTCAAATGCAAAATGCATCGAATCCTTATGAAATCTCTTTGCTCAGCCAGCTAATCCTCCTCCCGTCCCATACCCGCTTCTGGTTTCTCCCAAGTTCGAACTCAATTTCCTAAAGCCTACCCCCATCCCAATCGGTACACTACTTCGTCTCCTCAGCGGCCTCGGTCTCGTTCCCGAAGTTCTTCTGCTTGTGCTCCTCGAGAACTCGACACCGCCCTGGTAAGAACCCACGGGCATTTCTCCAACAAGGGCTTCCTCATCCTCATAGCCGCTCTCGGTACTCACAGCCTGCGATGCGAATGAGCCGCTGGTCCACTCACGACTCAGCAAAGGCGCCATCACGTCGTCAGCCTCCTCAACGTCGGACTCGTCCGACACGACACCCTTTACACGCTCGACGGCACCAGCACGGCCGTCCCGCTCTTCTTCCGCAACTCCATCCACGCCACTCTCCACCTCCTCATCCGTACCCTCCAGCTCCCCATCATCCCCAAACCCCTTCCCCTCCTCCAAAAAGAAGCTTGCCACACCCCCCAACAAGCCCACAAACGCCAGCATCCAAAACGGCGCCACCACAAACCCCTCCCTGACCCCCCACGTAAACATCCCCCCTGCCAACGACGGCCCCGCCGCCCGTCCCACCGCACTCACACTCGTCGCGATCCCGTTCACCGTTGCCAGCACCTCGACCCCACTCGCCGAATTCGTCAACAAAATCGTCGTGCAAGGAAACGCGAACGTGCCGCAAAGGCCCTTGACCAACCAAAGCCCCACTAACACCGCCTCTGCCCAGGGGAGAAGCACCGAGAAGGGCATCAGCAGGTACACAACCGGCATGACGCACATCACGAGCCTGAGAGAGCGCAGGACGCCCCAGCGGCGGGCCACAGGCGGGAAAATCGCGAACTGGTAGAATATGCAGACGACACCGTAGAGGGTGAAGAGGAGACCTATTCGGGCGGAGTGGAAGCCGAAGCCGCGATTGAACCGGAGGGGGGATTCGGATTCCGGGGGCAACACCGACGGGCCGGAGCGCGGGTGATGTAGAAAGACGGGGAGCAGTTGGTCGAGGGCTATGCTGTGGGTTGCCAGAAGGGTGTAGACGAGGAGATTGAGGAGGGTTTGGCGGGTCAGGACGGAGCGCCAGGTTGGGCGTTTTGGGGGACCGTGTTTGGTGTCGGGGACGATGGCCTGGTTTGAGCTTGGCTTTGGGTTTTCGAAGTTGGAGGGGTTGCGGGAGGGAAGGAGGGGTGAGGTTTCTTCGCCTCGGAGCCTGCGGAGGGAGTCTTTAAGGGACTTGAGGCGGCGTTCGAAGGAGAGCTCGAGCTTGATGCCTAGGAGGCGGCCGCAGTCCCGATGGTGCTTTTTCGAGGCTAGCGTCTCGTCCAGGAAGAGGATTCCTGTAATGATGCCGACGAAGAAGAAGCAGGATCCCACAATGTTCGGCAGCGCGTACGGGAACTTCCACAACAGTGGCCCATCGGAAGCGCTGTCGGGATCCCTCTTGTACGGATTCGACAGCACCCCGCCAAACGCCGGCCCGAGAACGCTTCCCAGATTCCACACGAGAGGCATGACGCTGAACGCTCGCGGTTGCAGCTCTCTCCAGGGACACATCTCCGCTACCATCGTGCGGATGATGCCGACGTTGCCGTTCATACCGCCCTGCAGCGCCCTCGCAACCACGGCCATGGGTAGGCTCGTCGAGAACCCCCACAGCAAGCTCGCCAGCATCGTGCACGTCAATCCCAGCAGCACGACGGGTTTACGGCCCCAGCGGTCGGAGAGTCGGCCCCATGGAATGGCCGTGACGCATTGGCTGAGGGAGAATATGGCGGAAGTGATACCGGCCCAGAAGGCGATGTTGTCTTGCTGGACGTGGAAGGACTCGATCATCTCTGGGAGGTAAGGGAAGATGGAGGTGAGGGTGATGGGCTCGGCGAAGCGGCTGATTGCTGGAATGCAAGTCTCAGTACGGGTACGAGCCAATTATCCATCGTGGTTCTTGTGCGTACCCAAAACGGCAAGCTGCCGGGTCGGAAGACGGTGACCGTCCTTCTCTTCGCCATTTTGGTCTCTTCGGCTGAAGATTGAGGACGCAAAGTTGGCTATTCCTTTTCCAGCTCCGACAGCAAGCAGCCGAAGCGACACCATCTCGTCTTTGTAGATTGTGACATGAAGATGCTGTGAGTACGGCAAGCGATGCGAGTTGACGTCGAGGAGTCACAGCGAGGCTGATGTCGGTAAGCAGGGTCTTCGTATTTATGTACCCCACTATCGTGGCGTTTTGCATGCGGCGCCCGGAAATAAGAATGCTTGTTCAGTTATCACAAGATTGATGTAATTCCTATTTTGAAGATTCGATATGGTACATGAGTGAAAGTGGAAGCATTGTTGTACAAGTTCATTTGCGTAAATGTGCCCCAAACATGCGGACAGCCCGGTCCGAGAACATGGCAACCCTTGTTAGGGATATGACTGCCACCGAAGCAAATAATCCTACCTCTATACATGCTAAGATTCCAAATTGCCGAGACATGCCTTGTGAACGCCGTCAATTGGTCATAATCATCCTAAGACGCCATACTCGCCTCAAAGGCATGCCAGAGCCAACATCCGCTAATAAAAGTTTATAAAAATCAAACCGGACGAACCGGCGAAGTTGAACCTCGTATTCAAGACCAGCCCGGATACACCTGTCCATGCGGCTGATTATAATTCCACAGTCCATCAGCCATAAACAGGCCAGAAATAGCTCCATCCACACCCACACTCGCCATGCCGAGGTCTCCAAGTCCATAATCGAACCCATCGAGACCCGTCATGGCCTCCGGCGGATATTGGCCATACGAAGGATCCATCGGTAGGCTATGAGCGACTGATTGCATCTCGCCCGGCTGTGGATACCATGCCTGCGGCGGCTGGCTCTGGCCTTGATGTTGCTGCTGGCCCTGTGGGCCGGCCTGCTGGTTGCCGCTCATGGCCGCCTCGCTCAAGAGATGCAAGCCCTGAGCCGGTCTTGAAGGCGTTACTGGGGCGCTGCCGTGCATCGCAGCAGCGCCGCTGGACTTGCTCCGACCGCTCGCAACCTCGGTTTCGCCGCGCTGGAGCTCCGAGAAGCGAACATGGAGACGCTCCATGACGTGGAGAAACTTGGAATGAGGTGATTTCGAGTCGCGCTCCATGAAGGATTTGAACAGCTGGTGAAGCTTCTCGATATATGTCTCCACGCCCAACTCATCCGTTTTGATGATGTTGCTCATCTCGCCGGGCGACTTGGCTGCAATGTAGAGCTTGATGAGGACGACGACAGCATAGATGCAGCGGACAGCTGGTTCAAAGATTAGCGGCGCGACGAAAAATAAAGTTGGAGAAGCCTACAGAAGATGACGGGAAGAATGTAGATGGAATCGCGGTCATACGCCAAGAAGGCATCGAGGATGCCACGACAGGCAGTCATGCAAGCCGTGAGCGCATCGACGTGATGAGGACCGAGGACCGGCTGGCTCGGAGCGGTTTTGAATGACTCCTCCGTAAAAGGAGCCTTAAAGTCTTCCACGTTGTTCTGCGAATGGAGCGCAATCTCATGCAGGTACAAGCTTGTGACGTGTTCTGACAGCTTGATGGCATGGTCGCTGAAATGCTTCTCCATGATCTCGGCCAAATCTTTCTCAAAGTGTTTGATGCCATATGAGACTTTGCCGTCAGATATCGACAGGCTGACCGCCGGGTCATCTAGCGCAAATTGGACCGCGATGTCTTCGGCAATGTATGCCAGTCGCACGAGCTGACAGAGAATTTTGTCGGATGGAAGGGCATCCTCGGCGCTCTCGAGATACTCAAGGCACTCACGCATGTAGTCAGTGTAGCGGAAGAGGATCGGCCGCCGGAGAATCATCGAGATGCTCGTGCAGAGGAAATAAGATGTCAACCAAGCCCTCCTGATCTCTGCAGACTCGGGATTCGGTACGCCGGGCCGACGCCATGAACGATCGAAGAGCTTTCGCTTAGAAGGCGGCATACGTTTGCCAATGCCAATGTCGATCGCCATGAATGCGGACGCATGCACCATCTGGTAGAACATGTGTTGCTCAAAGTTTGACGGCGGGCGATACCACAGAGTTGCAACTTGCAAAGACTGAATGATTTCAAGGCTCTTCTCTCCCTTCTTCCACATGCTATCCGCTAGAACGTCTCGTAGTTCTTCTTCCAGCTTCTCTTGTACTCCGATGGGAACCGATGCTCCGAAGCAGGTACTACTCAGGATCGCCAGGAATAGAATCGGTTTGGTCTTGCGAATCATCTTGGCTTTGGTCCCAGGCGGAAAGGAGACGGCCGGAAATCGAGGCACGAACTGGTTCATGTAGCGATCGAAGAGTCGTTCTGCCGTTGCCGAGTCCACGATCCGCGAAATACGTTGGTCAATGTCTGAATGATCAAACACCATTGGCTTTGTCTCGTTGTAGATTCCAGTAATGGCATTGGCATTCGAGGGCTGCGAATCGACGGACGGGGCTGCAGACGATACATTTTGTTGTTCGTCGGCGGAATCCGCACCGCGACTGAGGGCCGGATCGAGGCGACGACGCTTCCCCGGGCTGTGGAGCTCTTCACTCGATCCGAGCAATCTCTGATCCGCATGATACTGGGGAGTGGTCGTCTGGTAAGGCGAGGCCGAATCGGCCGCGCGCCTCAATCCGTCATCCACGTGCACACCGCTCTGCTCAGCGAGTCGCTGGGTCAGAGCGTCGACCTTTCGCTCGAGCTCTGCGACACGGCTGTCTGCCTTCTTCTGTCGCCTGCGAGTGGCGGGGGTGACGATGCAGGCTCTTTTGGCCTTTGCGCATCGTTTGCATGGCTCACCGGGGAGGTGGTTATCGCCAAAGTCGCATTTGACCTTCAGGCCGCGGCAAGAGTCGCAGGCGCGGCCGCGCTTCGCGTCTGGCGTCTTTGCGAGTCCACTAGCGAAGTCAGTCAGCCCGTGGCTGCAAAAACGGCGTCCAGTTGGGCGGTCCCCCGCACCGAGCGCGAGGGCTTGGTGGCAACTAACCTTCCGTCGTCCGGACTTGGGTGGACGTCGCTGTCGTGCAACGGCGATTCCGCTTCCTCGAGGGCCGGGTCGAGAGGTTCGTGGGTATGCGGCGGAGGAGCTTGGGGGCCGTGGGGTTGGTGCGGTATGTAATAGGGCTGTCGCGGCGGATTGGCGTTGAGGTCGGCGTGGCCATGGGGAATGTTGGTCGCGTGCGGTTGCTGGGACACTCTCCGTAGAGCATCGACAGACGGAGGGTACTGCTGAGGTGCTGGAGGAGCGTACTGAAGCCTGGGGTCTATTGGGCCTGTAGCAGCCATTTGCGACATGTCCGTGAGTCGGTGGTCGGGCGCCCCAAAGAGCGACGGGCCGGGACAACAAGTCAGCAGAGTGGGTCGCTGGCCACAAGTCGTCCAGTGCTCGTGAGACGGAACGAGAGGTTGGCGTGATTTTGCTTGCTCCACCCGTGAGCGCGAGCGCGAACCTGCCCGTGGAATCCAGCGAAAAAGAAAAAATTGAAGGCGACGATGGGATGCGGAGTCTGGAAGTTGGTTGAATAGTTGCGGCTTTAGGTAAATCGGCTGCGGAGAGGCCGACGACATCACGTGAGTTGAATGGATATTGGCGATCCCGTCTTGCAACCACCCATCAGATTTGCGCACCCGAAGCATCATCGATCGTCAGTCACCACACGGCCTCACCGACAGAGAGTCTATGTATTATCCAGACCGAGCTTCAGCCATGATCATTTGGCCTCCATGCAAGAGTGTTCTCTGAACGCTTGACACGACATCGGACGGCTGGACCTGTTTGTGCTGGGTGAGACGATCATTCAATTGGCGATATGCTCCCTTATCAAGCCATTTGAGTGCTACAATGATCGATCCAGTTGATCAAGCAACTGGGCACGTGCATAGCTTTGACATTTGTTGAAGGCCGTTCAACTTCGCCAATTGTGTGAAAGCGACAAGGAGGGAAGCTTAATGCCGGAAAGGACAGTAAGCTCAAAGCCGCCCAATTAATGTACAAAATGGATGCAATGTCAAGTTTCTCCAACCTCCCGTGCCTTGACCCGTCAAGGAAACGAGTTGAACTCGAGAAAATTATTTCAAAGAAAGAGCGTTGAGATCGAGATTTGCTCATTCTACCTCGAGTAATTCATACTTCCCTCCGCTCTTTTCCAAGGCATCTTCGCAGCGTTCCATGCATGCAAGGACCTTTTCCTCTTCTAGCCTTCTCCCGACCACTTGCACGCCGACCGGCAGGCCCTCCATCTTGATCGCGTCGTAGTGCATGTACGCCCCTTTCGCAACTCCGTTCAATTTTTTAAAGTCAAAGCTTGGAGGAAGTTGATCAAGGACTCGGTTGACTTTTGTGACCGGAATAATGCCCGCAGTGTAGTCCAGCTGCGTCCCGTTAGCGACAATGCTGGGTACAAGAAAAGTCCCTTCTTACCAAATTGAACAGGAACGTATAACCACAGCTGCTCACAGCATCTTTCATGCCACCATGCGGCACTGCAGGCGTCGCATTCGGTGGCGTAATCATAAAGTCCATTCCTTTCCCACCATCAAGTTCCCTCCACCAGTCGTGCCATTGCGCCTTGTAAGCCTCTCGCTTCGCAACCAATTTCCAGTTCTCAAACGCAGTCTTTGGGTGCCAGTCTTTCAGCAGGCCGGCCCAGACGGGATCACGGCGTACATACTTTACCCACAGATAGTAAAGATACTTGATCGGACGTGGAAGATCCATGTAGAAGCTCATCTGACCAGCACCCGGATCCGTGTGTTCACCGGTCCGGAAGAAGGAGCGAAACATGGCGCACCCGTCGGCATTCAGGAGCTGTGAAGCCAGGACGAGGGCTTCGTACGGCGACGGTGGCTCAACGTCAAACACCTCGTGGCCTTGATCTTTCAGCGCCTTGGCGACTAGGTCGAGCGCACGCGAGCAAGCGGGTGAAGGGTCGACAACGCGATCAGTCCTCATAACGCCAACCCGCAACACCTTCTCCCTAAACTCATCCTCGATATTGTCTCTCCATTCCAGCGGATGAACCGAATGATCATACCTCCAAGGCCCACACTTGATAAATGCGCGCGAAAAATACGTCAAATCATCCAGTGTCCTTGCCATCGGACTAAACACGCTCGGCACGCCCTCCTGACCAGGCATGCTCGTGCTCATGCCCATCTTCGGCCACCTCCCGGTACTGCACCTCAACGAATAGCAGCCAGAAAAATGCGCTGGCGCCCTCACCGACCCCGCTACATCCGACCCAACCCCAATCCTACTCCCGCCCAACGCCAGCAACGCCGCCTCCCCGCCGGTGCTCCCACCTGGCGAATACTTGTCATTGTGAGGATTGACACATCTCCCCCACACATCATTCGTCGACTCAAAACTCAACAACGTAACCGGCACATTCGTCTTCACAAACGGCACCGCCCCGGCCTCCTTCAACAGCCTAACATGCGGCCCATCGACCAAACAAGGCCTCCCCGTATTCCGCGAATATCCCACACTGACGTCGAACCAGCGCACAGCCACCGTATCCTTCATCGACACCGGCACCCCTGCCAACGGGCCCTGGAGATTGATTTCGTCCGTCCCGAGCCAGGTCTCAGCTTCCGGAACCATGATTTCGGTCAGGCAGTTTGTGCGGGCGTGCGCTTTTACAGCGGCGTTGCCGTAGGCGCGGAGGACGTCGACGGGAGACAGGGTCTTGCTTTGTACATCGTGTACGAGGTCGGCGATAGGCCGGCTTAGGATGGAGCGTTGGGAGGAGTCGAGCGGGGAGAGGTAGTGTTTTGGTAGGCCGGCGATTTTGGAGGCGCGCTCGTTTTGCTTGCGTGTACTGGCGGCGTGTTAGATGGGAGAGAAGGTTGGAGGTGAAGAAACTTGCCAGGCTCGCCAGTGGTCGAGGATGTCGAATGGGTATAACATGGTTGTGGCTGACGTGTGGTGGAGTGAGAAGGGGCGGGGAAAGGTGGACAGTTAGGAATTGGGTCTTGAGATTATAAAAGAGGACTTGGAGAGCCAGTTCCGCTCCTTCGGGCATGCAGTCCGCATGCCACTTACATACTGCGGGGCTGCTACGATTGCGGCTTGCATCGGCTGTTTTAGACGCATGGAACAAACATGTGGGGATCGGGCCGATTTGTCGCCTTAGGCGTGTAAATCTGAATCTGCGAATCATGAAGGAACGGGCCGCCCAGCTGAAGAGAAGCGTCAACACAGCCTCCACAAATCGACACCTCGTGTGATTCGCACTGTCTCGGGTATGTTGTGTATGAGTTTTTTGCTTACTGAGTTCTAGTATCTACTCTTGTTCTTAGCTTGTCCATTCGATCACATATTGGATGCTGTACCGGGAAGAATGTCTGGCGTAAGGTTTTCCCTAGTAGGTAAGAAGTGGTTGAAATTCATCCTAACGTGAAGTAATTCGGCCGGAATACTCTGAAATAGGTTGTGATGGTCGTCGGCGTCCATCGCGAGCGTCTGAATACTCGCAAACCAGTTGTTGGCATTTTCACATAGGAACTCCATTGCGGCTTTGGCTACGACAGGCTCTGAGGGTGTTATCGTGGTCATGACGCCTGTCTCGTGATCCATGGAAATAACAACCCTC
>Ga0335075_10015901_pt1 | contig 11267 bp, 6 predicted proteins | sample Lox_Sample_24_FD_206723 | JGI IMG/M metagenome (GOLD analysis project Ga0335075, IMG submission 206723) | Soil microbial communities from Loxahatchee National Wildlife Refuge, Florida, United States - Lox_Sample_2.4 | ecosystem: Environmental > Terrestrial > Soil > Wetlands | place: USA: Florida... | reverse complement strand
GCTCACCTGGCTCAGCATCTTCGCGCCGCTCGTCTTCGTCATGGTGATGAGCTTCGGCGTGAACAAGCTGTCGCGCACGGCGGCACAAACGCTGTACTGGCTGTTCTGCGCCGCGATGGGTGCCAGCCTCACCAACATTTTCTTCGTTTATACGGCCGCCTCGATCGTCGAGGTGTTCTTCATCACGGCGGGGACCTTCGCCGCCGTCAGCCTCTACGGCTACACGACGCGCACCGACCTCACGCGGATGGGCAGCTTCCTGTTCATGGGGCTGATCGGCATCATCATCGCCGCCGTGGTGAATATGTTCATGCACAGCTCAGGATTGCAATTCGCGATCAGCATCATCGGCGTGATCGTCTTCACCGGCCTGACCGCCTACGACACGCAGCGCATCAAGGCTGACTACGTGCAGTTCGCCTACGCCTCCGGTCCCGAGCTGGCGGCCAAGCGCAGCGTCTATGACGCGCTCAGCCTCTATCTCAACTTCATCAACCTGTTCATGCTGCTGCTGCAGCTTCTCGGCAATCGCAGCCGGTAAGGAGCCTGACGGGATTCACGGAAACGGCCCGGGCAACACGTCCGGGCCGTTTTTGTTGCAGGCGATGTGGCGGCGATCAGGCGGCCTTCATGAATGTCGTGAGCTTCTCTGCCGCGGTCGCCTTGTCGGTATTGTCCAAAGCCGCCAGCTCGGCAGCCAGCCGGTCCATCGCCGCCTCGTAAATCTGGCGTTCGGAAAAGCTCTGGTCCGGCTGCCCGGCGTTGCGATGCAGGTCGCGCACCACCTCGGCGATCGCCAACGGGTCGCCCGAGTTGATTTTCGCCTCGTATTCCTGGGCCCTGCGCGACCACATCGTGCGCTTGATCCGGGCCCTGCCCCTGAGTGTCGTCAGCGCGGCGTCGAAAAGCTGACGGCTGGCGAGCTTGCGCAGACCCGCGCTGCGCGCCTTCTCGACCGGCACGCGCAACGTCATCCGGTTTTCCTCGAACGTGATGTGAATGAGTTCGAGGCGGTATCCGGCAATGCTCTCGGTGACGATCCGTTCGATCTTGCCCACGCCGTGCGTGGGGTAAACGACATGATCGCCCTCGACAAAAGTTTCGGGCGGGGCGGGCGGCCGCGGCGGCGGGCCGACCATCGGCCGCCCCGGCTGCATTCCGCCGGCCGGCCCCGGGCGCACCACACGCGGGGGAAATCCACGCGGAGCAGAAGCCGCAGGCACCGCGCGCAAATCGAGCGGCGCGGGGTCGGCAACATGCGCCCGGGCGATGATCTCGGCGACGGTCACCGAAATCTCCGCCTCCACCTCCACCACCGGCTCGGATGACGGCGCGGAGGAAGCGGGAGCAGGCCTCGCGGCCGGCACGACAGGTTCTTCCTCCACCACGAGCGGCTCCACTGGCGGCGCGGCGACAGCTTCGGCGGGCGTGCCTTCGGCGGAAGTCATGGCTGCGAGCGTATCGGCAACGGGCGTGCCGGCAACGAGAACGCTGGCCACCGGGGCCGCCGCCTGGGCGGCGTCCTCCGCTCTCACCTTGCGGGGCGGCGGTGCCTTCGGCGCCGTTTTCACCGCTGCCGAATGCTTCGCTTTGAGCGAGACAGGCTGAGACTTTCCCGCGGCCTTCGTTTTCGCCGGCATTCGCGCCGGAACCTTGGCGGCTGATTTCCTGGCGCTCTTCACGCTGCCGCTCCTGGCCGGCCGATGGGCCGCCTTCGCAGCCGCAGACGAACGATGCGCCGTCGATGACCGGGACGTACCTTTACTCGTACTCGGCAATCCTCACTCCTTTCGATCAGCACGCCCGACCTACCAGTCCCTCTGCGACGATTTGACGCCGCCGGAACTCCCGCACGCCGGGACCGACCTTTGGATAGCAAGCAGCGCGTCCCGCGCTCTGACAGCGCAAATGACATGCCGCTAACCAAGTAAATATAGCACAAATAACGAGCTTTGCCACCGCCCGGGCGCGTGCAGAGCCGGAGAAAACCGACCCGGATGCGACTCGCTTCCTAGTTGCAACAATTGAATCCGCAGGTTGTATCGCCTGCCCGGCGAAGGCAGCCGCCGGATGAGCTACGCCTTGCCCGGCTCCGCGGAGAAGAACTGCGCCTTGTCCGGCTTGTCCTTCCACTCGTCGGCGTCTGCCGGGGGCTCCCCTTTACGGGTGATGTTGGGCCACATGGCGGCGTAGGTGCGGTTGTGCTCCACCCATGCGCCGGCGCGGTCGTCACTGTCCGGCACGATGGCCTCGACCGGGCATTCCGGTTCGCAAACGCCGCAGTCGATGCATTCGTCCGGATGAATCACCAGCATGTTTTCGCCAACATAGAAACAATCGACCGGGCAGACCTCGACGCAATCCATGTATTTGCAGCGAATGCAACTCTCCATGACGACATAGGTCATCGTCAGTTCTCCATCGACTGGGCCGGCCGCAACAATTCAGCTTTGGCTGCCGGGCGCGCGCCGTATGCCGCCTTCGTTGTTGGCGTGCAAGAGAGCGGGCCTCTCCGGCAACTCGTCGTAGAGCAGGCATGCTGCCTCAGCGGGCCCGCGCCTGACCGCGAGCGCCTTCACTGCAAGCACCCGCACGGCCGGACCGAGCGGCAGCGTCAGCACGTCCCCGGGCCTAAGGCGCGCGTGCGGCTTTTCCGTCGCCTGCCGGTTGATGCGGACGCGCCCCTCGCGCACCAGGTCTGCAGCCCGCGCCCTGCTCTTCACCAGGCGGGCGCACCATAGCCAGGCATCCAGGCGCTGCTCCTCGGGCAGAAGCCGCTTCATCCGAGATCGAGGACCGCGAGCGAAGCAAACGGACCGGTGGCGAGCGGCGGCGTTGCGCTCTGCCCCGGGCGGCGGCGGAGCGGCACGAGGAGCGGCGGCTCGGGCGGGGCGGCATCGCCGGACTGCGGGAGGAGGCGGAAGCCCAGCGCCCTCAGCACGACCGGCAGCGATGCCGCCTTGATGCCCAGCCGCCCCGCCAAGCCGGCCGGCAGCGTGAGCGGAGCCCGGCGCGCGCCGGCCCGAAGCTCGGCCGCCACGCGTTCCGCGACATCGAGGCGAATGCCGACCGGTCCGGCCGGCAGCCAGCCCATGGCGGCGGCAAAGGAAGCCGGTTCGGGGCCGGCGGCCGGGGCCGGGCCTTCGAGTTGCCAGGCGACGCGGCCGGCGGCGGGAAGCGCCGAGGCCTCTTTCAGCCCGTTGGCGAGAGCCCACAGCAAGGCGCGCATGCGGAGGGGGTTCGGCTTCAAAAGGGCGGGCATGAAGACCCCGAACTGCCCGGTGCGGATGCCGAGCTTTCCCAACCGGGCGCGAATGGCGTGGCTCAGGCGGGCGCCGAACGGCTCGGGCGCGACACCGAGCCCTTCGCAAATGACATGCACCGGTCCGCGCAATTCCTGATCGTCGGCCACCGCCGCGACAGCGGCAAAGAGGGGCGCGAGTTCCGCCCTGACGCGGGCATCGAGAAAGTTCTGCAATCGCGCGCGCACGCGTTCGCGCGCCGGGCCATCGAGGAATTCGCTGGCCAGAACCTGGACGAGCGGCCTGAGCGCGGTCGTGCCGCGCGCCGCCCGGGCCACCGGCACCCCTTCCCAAAGCAGGTTCGGTCCGGCCAGCGTGAAGGCCGTGTCTTCGGCAGCCTCGAGGGCGGCGATGCGCCGCGGCATCTCGGCATAGAGCGCGCGGCGCGCGGCGCGCAACACGAGGCGGCGATCGGCGCCGGCCGATTGGGGATCCGGGCGGAAGAGGAAGCCGCCGACGGCACCGACCATCTGCCCTTCCACCACCACCTCCCCGCTTCGCGTCACGGCAGCCAGCAGCTTCTCGCCCTTGCCGTGCTCGAGCCGGCGCAGCAGGAATGCGGAACGCCGATCGACGAAGCGGGTCATCAGCCGCTCGTGCAGCGCTTCGGACAGGAGATCCTCGGTTTCGCGCGCCCGCCCCTGCCAGTGCGGCGCATCCCTGATCCAGTCGGGGCGCGCGGAGATGAAGGCCCAGATGCGAATCCCGGCCAATCGCTGCATCAGCGTATCGATATCGCCCTCAGGCCGGGCCAGCCGCGCGATCTCGGAGGCGATCCAGTCGGTGGGAATCCGCCCCTCGCGCACGAGGTGGCCGAACACGCGCGCCACCAGGCGCTGATGCGTATCGCCCTCGAGCTTGCGGAAGTCGGGGATCTGGCAGGTTTCCCAAAGCAGGCGCACCCGCCCGCGCGAATCCGCCAGCGCGACGACCTCGGTATCGCGGGAAAGACCGGCGAGCGTGGTGAGATCGGAGGCATCGGCGCCGCGAGAGAGCTCCGGGCGCGGCGGCGGGGCGGCCAGGCTTGCGAGCAAAGCGCCGATCGAGCCGAAATCGAGATTTGCATTGCGCCAGCGCAACTGTGCGAGCGGCGGGAAGCGGTGCGCCTCGAGGGCGGCAACCGTCTCGTCGGCAAGCGCCGGGGCGGCCGCCGTGGTGCCGAAGCTGCCATCGCGCATGCCGCGCCCGGCGCGGCCGGCGATCTGCGCAAGCTCGGCCGGTGCGAGCGGGCGGAGGCGATGGCCGTCGAATTTTCCGAGGCTGGCAAACGCCACATGATCGACATCCATGTTGAGGCCCATGCCGATAGCATTGGTTGCCACCAGGAAATCCACCTCCTTCTCCTGGTAGAGCGCGACCTGCGCGTTGCGCGTGCGCGGACTGAGCCGCCCCATGACCACCGCCGCGCCGCCGCGGCGGCGGCGGATCAGTTCGGCGATCGCGTAGACATCGCCGGCGCTGAACGCGACGATCGCGCTGCGCGGCGGCAGGCGGGACAGTTTCGAGGGCCCGGCGTGGGTGAGGGCGGAGAGGCGCGGCCGGGTCTCGATCTCGGCCTCCGGCACCAGGCGCGCCAGGAGCGGGCGGATGGTTTCCGCGCCCAGGAACAGCGTCTCTTCGTGGCCGCGCGCCGCGAGCATCCGTTCGGTGAAGACGTGGCCGCGATCGGGATCGGCGGCGACCTGCACTTCGTCAACCGCAACGAAAGCGACCTCGCGGTTGAACGGCATCGCCTCGACCGTGCAGGAGAACCAGCGGGCGCCGGGCGGCATGATCTTCTCTTCGCCGGTGACCAGCGCCACCTGGCCCGGCCCTTTGGCGGCGACCATCCGGTCGTAGTTCTCGCGGGCGAGGAGACGAAGCGGAAAGCCGATGATGCCGGATTGGTGTCCCAGCAACCGCTCCACGGCGAGCCGCGTCTTGCCGGTATTGGTCGGCCCGAGCACCGCCCTCACCCGGGAGGAACCGCTCTGCATGCGGTGATGTTCGGGGCGCCGGCGGCGGATTGCAAGTCCGCCCGTTCCGATGTCCGCAGAGGCGCGGCTAATCAAGCCTCAGGCTGGCTCTGATCCCGAGTTCCGCCAGCACCTCTCTGAGTTCCTCCGCCGTGGCGTCGACCGACTCGGCCGGCAGCGTCACTTCGAGGGAGAGGGCGATCCGGAGCGCGGAGCCCGCACGGAGGCGCGGCAGGACGCGCGTGCCGAGGCGGTTCCACTGCTCGGATGGCACGGCCGCATCGAGTGAGAGTTTGCGCGGCGACGCCCCGACCGCCGCGGTTCCGACCGGCGCGGCCACGGGTGGGGCCGGGGCGGGCGCGGGCGCGGGCGCGGAGGGTGCGGGCGCAGACGGCTCGGCCACCGCCGCCGCCCCGTTCCGCCGTTCCTTGAGCGCCAGCGCGGCAGCCTTGCGCAACAGAAACGTTTCCGCATCGAATTGCACATCCTCGGGCGCCAGCAGTTCCTGGAAGCGGACGCTTTCATAGCCATCTCCGGCCGCTTTCCACGCCACGCCAAAATCGCCGCGCATCACGAACTCGGCGATTTTCGGCCTGAGAATGGCATCCGGATCGACAAGCCGGGTGAGCGATCCGTCGAGAAAGCTTTGCCTGAGGCTCGCCAGCGGCCAGGCGCCGCCTGCCATCAGCGCCGGCGGCCAGTGCCGTTCGATATAGCCGGCCCCGACGCCCTCGTTCAGCAGCGCCTCGGATTTGAGCGCCGCCACGACCCGCGCGGACAGCGTGCCGCCGCCCGAGGCATGACCGGCGCCGAGATCGATCACCTTCAGCCCGGCCGGCTCCCCTTTCTCGGCCAGCAGCACGAAGCGGTAATCCGACCAGACGGCATCTTTCGCCGCTTCTTCCGCCTCCTTCACCTTGCCTTTCAGTTCGATGCGCTCGTTGCGATCGATCTCGCTCCCGAGCATTCCGGCATCGGCCTCGCGCTCGACCTTCTTCCAGGCAAGTTCCAGTTCGATGCGATCGCGCAGGTCGCGTCCCGGCTTCTTCAGGCACCAGACGATCGCGGCCGGATAGCGACGGGGTGCTGAGCCGCGGTTCTTCGTCCAATCGGCAATCTGCGCGCGGAGCGCCTCGGCACCCGACCAATCCAGCGCCGGCTCCCCCACCACCAGCGTCAAACGCGGCGTATCGCCAAGCTCCGCTGCCTCGCCGCGGAACAGTTCCACCGGCAGCACGGCGGCGCGCCGGAACTCCGCCTCCACACGCCGCAACATCGCCGGCCTGACCTCGTTTTCCTCGTCGAGCGAGGCGCGGCGATCGCTCACCACCTTGCGCATGGTGGGCCGATAGCCCACGCGATAGCCATCCGTTCCCACCCTGCGGAGAAAGTAGGAACGGTTCTCGAGCGCGGCGGCGGCGCTGTCGATCGTGGTGGTGTCGAGGCCCGGTTCGCCGAGCGCGAAGCGAAGCTCCGGCAGATGCGCGGCCTCGTCGGACTGGCCACCGGAAGACTCGAACAGGATCGCCGTCCCGACCCGGCGATGGATGTCGCTGAGCGGTCCCTGCTTTTCGGCCTTGCCCTGCTTTTCGGCCTTGTCTCTATCGAGCGCTTTTGCGTGTGCGCGCTCGCCCGCAATGTCCGTTTCGATCGCCGCCATCAGGCGCGGCTCGCCAAGCTGGCCGAGCACCACGCTGCGGAAGCCGGGCTCCGCGAGCGGTGCCGAGCCGAGAGTGATCAGCGGCTCGTTGCGCGCGCTTCGGAACGAGTCCTGCGCGGCGAGCGAGATCCATTGCGCCAGCATGGCAAGCGTGCCGCGCGTCTGCTGGTACTGCGGCAAAGCCTGCCATTTGCGCTGGAACACGGAAAGCGTGGCCGGATGGAACGGATAGCAGGCGGCGAAGCGCCGCTCGAGATTGTCCTTTCCCCGTGCTTCGGTGGCCGCGGAATCGATCTCGGTCCATTCGGGCGGCAGTTGCGCGCGGCGCGCGAAACACCATTCGGCAAAGTTGCGCGCGATGTTTTTCCGCATCCGCTCGGCTCCGAGATCCTCGAACAACCGCCTTCGCACCACCTCGGCAATCTCGGCCTCGTCGTTGGCGATCAGGTCCTTCGCCACGCGGCGCACGACCTTCGCGATCCGGTCCTGCCATTCCTGGTCATGCTCGGTCATCTCGACCTGGCTGCGCGGCAGGCTGATCACGGCGGCACCGTGGGTCGTGCCGGTCATGGCGACGGTGAGATTCTGGATGAAGGCGTGGAATGAATCGGCGGCGGCACGATGGCGGTTGATGAAGTTCAGCACCTCGTCGAACAGCAGCAGCACCGGCGCGCCGGCGGCGCGGAACACGGCGCCGAGCGCCTCGGTTCCGGGCGGCGATTTTTTCGCGGCCGGCCCGAGCGCGGCAACGCCTGCCTCACCCGCCAGTTGCCGCGCCAGATCGATCCATGGCGTCTCGCTTCCTTCGTGCGGATCCCAGGCATTGCCGACGAATACGGCCACCCTCGCGGGCGGCACGCGCGCCAGGCTCGCATCGCGCAGCAGATCCGCGACACCCTCCAGATCCGCGACCTCCTCGCCACCTTTCGCCAGGTGGTAAAGTGCTGCGAGCGTATGCGTCTTGCCGCCGCCGAACTGGGTGATCAGCGTCAGCACCGGCGCCGTGTTCGCGGTGCGGCCGGCAAGCCGGCCAAGCACCATGCCCGCATGCTCGCGTAGCGCGCGGGTGAAAGAGGTGCGGGCAAAGAATTGTTCCGGGTTGCGGTAATCTTCCGGCGCCGTGCCTGCCACCACCTGCTCGAGTGCGATCGCGAACTCGTCAGGGTTGAACGAGCGTCCTTCGCGCACTTCCTTGCGCGCGGTCGTCACCTTGTACCAGGGCTCCATGACCGGGCTCATCTCGGCACAGCCAGCAGCATCGCGTCGAGCAACCGCTTTTCCTCCGACGCCGCAGGATAGAGTGCCGAAAGCGCATTGGCGAGGCGGAGAAAATCCGACCCGCGCTCCTGCTCGGCCCGGATCAGGGTCCGGAGTGCATCGGTCCGCCCCGAGGCTTGCAGCAGCATCGCCGCATGCACGCGGTCCAGCGTCGTCGCCTGCCGGTCGGGCGAAAGCGTGGGTTCGGTGGCGGCAACTCGCAGCGCGCGGCCTTTGATCGGCACTGTGCGCGGGAGCCGCACTTCCATCTCCGGGAACAGCATCGCTTGAGCCGAACTCGCCGCCATCGCCGCCTCCCGCTCCAATCGCATCGCCACACCCTCCGCGCCCTCAATGCCGAAAAGCTGCTGCGCGCGTTCCGCCACGGGGAGCAGGCGGACGGTACCCTTCGCCGTTTCGATGATCCGGCCTTCCCATTGCTGGAGCCCGATGCCGAGCGGTTGGGCGAAGCGGCGCACCACGTCGAAGATCAGCACCGGTCCTCTGCTCCGGCCGCGCGACGCTGCTTCTTCGTCCTCCTCCGATTCTTCGTCCTCGGCCTCCTCCGCCTTCGTTGCATCGCCCTCCGTGCTCTGCAAAGTCCAGAGGAACAGTGCCGTCAGTCGGGCATCCTCTTCGAGAACGCCCAGAGCGCCGTTCCGTGCTGCCGCCTCGGCCGTGCCGAGCACCTGTTCGAGTGCGCTCCGCCCGACGACCTCCCAGACCTTTGCGAGATACTCGGGAAGCTTTACTTCCTCGCCCGCAGCGGTCTCCACCCTCGTATAACGGCTGAAGATTTCAAGCGCCGGACCGATGCAGGCGAAAACGAGATCCGCACCCCGCACACCTTCGGCTTGCAAACGCTCCATCCATTCGCCAACGCGCCGGGGCAGGTCACGCAGCACGTCCGCCCAATCGCCAATACCTGCATCATCGGGCCGCGGCCGGCAGATGAGGTGCACGCTGGTTGCAAGCGCGGCAGAATCGCGGGCACGCAGGCGTCCGGGGCGTTCCGTTGCGATGGGCCACGATCCGGTGATGATCCAGCCGCCGCGGATCATCCCGGAGAGCAGCGCCTCCCATCCTTCCGTGGTCTTGTGGGCGAAGACCACCGCGCCGATGCCGTCCTCGCGCGTCACGCGCCTTCCTTCGGCGAAGGCTCTCGCCATCTTTTCCTCGAACCAGGCGCGATCCTTCGGGCGATTGCCGTCGCGCTTGGTCTCGTCCTGAACGATTTCCCGTTGTTTTGGCGAGAGCGCATTGGTGCGGTCGAACGGATCCCGCAGCCCCTGGCTACCGGGAAGCGCTCGTTTGAGCCAGACAATGAAAAAATCGGACAGATCGGCGTAGGGAACGGCGTCGTAATAGGGAGGATCGGTGAACCAGACCGTGGCGGTGTCGTCTGGCAACGGATGCTGCGCAGCGTCGGCCGCTTCGATTTGGCCAGGAGAGGCCTTCCATCCCTGCTCCGCAACTTCGGCCACCCAGTCCACCGCAGCCGAAAAATTGGATGCGAGATCTCCTGTCGGATCGATCTCCGCGAAGTCCCACATCATGGGCAGTGCCTGGCGGCCGAAGGTGCCGGCCACGGCCTCGACCGAGGTGCGCCACCGAACCAGAGACGAGGATTGCTCGGTGCATCGGCCGAACGCCATTGCCATGCCTCGGCGATCCGCGCCACCGTCCCCATGCTGCTTACCGGCCACGAGGCGAGCGAGAGAGGCCAGCGCGAGCTTCTGCCGCGCAGTGAACAAATCGCCCCATTGCAGCATGCCGTAGCGCTGCACCCGGAAGCCGAGCGTGCCAATCGGCGGCAGTTTCTCATCCGGCACCGGGGAAGGCCCTTGCCGGCCGCCTCGCTCCCACACCTCCCGCAGCGCCTCGAGACGCATCCCAGCCTCGCGCACGGCCGCGTAATCCGGCGCCGCCGGCAGCCGGTAATGCCGGCCCGTCTCGCCTGGCCGCAACGTCACCACGGCCAGCAGCCGCGCACCCCCAATGCGCCTTCCCTCCGCGTCGAAGACCACATCCGCCCCGCCGCGCTGAGCGGCAAGCTGCGCGCGCACCCGATCGGGCGAGAGCACGACATCGCAGCAAAGGCAGCGCGCCTTTGCCCGGGCAACCGTCCCGCCAGGCACCTCGGCCTCGGTCGCCGGAGAAAAGATCTCGAATTCCACCCGCCTCCCTTCTTCTTCCGGGAGAGAGGTTGGGGGTGAGGGACATGAGGGTGCGCGGACTATCTTGCAGCGAAGCGCCCGCAGGCGGTTCTTCTTGCGGCACAGCCAGAAGGAACGCACAAGCGGAATCTCCGCCCCGCAATCGGGGGCTTCGCAGCGCACCGTGCGCGCCCAGAGATAGGCGATCGGGGCCGCCCCATCCGCGTCCTGCGGGTAAAGTGCTGCAAGCTCCCGCTCGGCTTCGCGCTTGATCTCCGCGCCGGCCCTGCGCAGTTCCGCGGCCAGCGCCGGCCCATGGCGCGGAATATCTTCCAGCATCACCTTGAGGATCAGGCAGGCAACGGGGTTGAGATCGCTCGCAAAAGCCTCGCAGCCGACGCGCAACGCCTCCAGAGGGATCGAGCCGCCGCCCGCGAACGGATCGACGACCAGCGGCGGCTCCCCGCCTTGCGCCGCCTTCACCAGCGCGCGGCTGATGGCAAGATAGGTCGGCTTCGCCGCGTGATTCCAATCGGCAACGTCGCCGATGAATTTGAGGAGCGCCCGCCTGAGATCCGGATCGCTTGAGCCGGGATTGCATCCGGCTTCCGGCAGATGCGCACGTGCTGCGCTCTTGAATGTCTCTGGGCAGAGCGGATCGCAAGGGTCTGGCCAGAGCAGAGCCAACAGGACGGCGCGGCACGAAGCGAGCGGCCGGCGCGCCCACCAGAGATGCAGCGTGCTCGGATGCCCGTGCCGGATCGATTTTTCCCGCGCCGCATGCCGGGAGACGATGGCGATCGGAAAATCCGCCTCGGCAAGCCGGCGGCACGCCTGCGGAATCATTGCCCGCTGCCTGCGGCCACGCGGTACTCGTTCAGCGTGAGCAGAAACGTTCCTGCGGGGCCGCTGATTCCCTTCACCTCGATCAGCCGCC
>Ga0335075_10015898_pt1 | contig 11268 bp, 12 predicted proteins | sample Lox_Sample_24_FD_206723 | JGI IMG/M metagenome (GOLD analysis project Ga0335075, IMG submission 206723) | Soil microbial communities from Loxahatchee National Wildlife Refuge, Florida, United States - Lox_Sample_2.4 | ecosystem: Environmental > Terrestrial > Soil > Wetlands | place: USA... | reverse complement strand
ATCTCAGCGCCGCCCGGCGCATTCAAGGCGCGCTGCTCCCGCACCTTCCCGGAGAAGAATTCGGTCTCGACATAGCCGCGCGCGTCGTTTCCTCCCGCGAGCTGAGCGGCGATCTCTACGACTTTCTGCGCTACGGTCCGCAGGATTTGGGCATCGCGCTCGGCGACGTGAGCGGGAAGGGAAGCGCGGCGGCGCTTTACGGGGCCGTTGCGGTTGGCACGTTGCGCAGCCTCGGCTCGCTCAAGCCGCGCCCGGCCAGCATGCTGCGAGCCGTGAATGGATTCCTTGGCGAAAGGCTGATCGAGGGTCGTTTCATGACGCTCTGCTTCGCGGCATGGAACCGCCGCCGTCGCCGCCTTCGTGTTGCGAACGCCGGTCAAGAGCAGCCGCTTCTATGGCATAGCGGGAAGTGCGAGAAGATTCCGCTGGCGGGATTTCCTCTGGGGATTTTCGAAGAGGCCACCTACGACGAGCGGAGCTACATCCTCGATCCCGGCGATGTCCTCGTCCTCTATTCGGACGGAATCGCCGACACTCAAAATTCCGCGGGCGAATTCTTCGGCCACAAACGCGTCGCAGCCATCATCACCGACCGCGCCACCGAAACCGCCGACGCGATCGCCGATCACATCCTGGAGCAAGTCGACGCGTTCTCCGGCGGCCAGCATCCTACCGACGACCGCACGCTCCTGGTTCTGAAAGTCCGCTAGATTTCTTGCGACACTTCGTCGCGGCGCGAATCGACCGCCGAATTTTCTGCTGTAAAGTGGGCAACGACGTTGCCGCCGTCGGGGGCTTAAAGACCCCTAAAAAGCCAGAAATGGCTGCTTTTTGACACGTTAGCGGAAAAGGTCCGCAGGAATCCGCTACCTTTCGCCCCAACGCAGCTTGTTGCGCAGAATCTGGAAATAGCTTTTATTCGGCGGCCGCTCCAGGCTGATTTGGCCGTCCAGGGTCACAAATAACGGCTTCTCCGCCGCGGTGAAATCGAGATCGATCTGCGACGTGGCGGGGATGACCAGAGGCCTGTTCGTCAACATGTGAGGGCAAATCGGCGTGATGATAAACGCGTCGAGCGAAGGGTCGACGATCGGCCCGCCCGCCGCCAGCGAATAAGCCGTCGAGCCGGTCGGCGTGGCCACGATCAATCCATCCGCGCGGTAGCGCCCCACGTGATGCCCGTCCACGTGCACGTCGAAATCGAGCATCCGCGCCCGCTCGCCTTTATTCGCAACCGCGTCGTTGAGCGCGCACTGCACCTCGGAGGGTTCGCCTTTGCGCTGAATCTCCGCGTCCAGCATCATCCGGTTGCTGGTGCGGTGCTTTTCTTCGAGCACTTGCTCGAGCGCCGGATACAGTTCCTCCAGCGTGACGCTGGTCAGAAATCCCAGGCCGCCCAGATTCACGCCCAGAATCGGCACATCGTGGCCCCCCAGCGCCCGCGCCGCCGAAAGCAGCGTCCCGTCTCCGCCAAAAACGATCAGCAGGTCAACTTTCGCGCCGAGCGCGCCTCGGGCCAATACCTGTTCGCCCAGGTCGATGCAGCATCCGTGGGTCTCCTCGTCGATGAAGACGTTGATTTTCCGCTGGCGCAGCCACCCAATGAGAGGCGGCACAAGCGACGATACCAGGTCGCGTACAGGTTTGCAGATGATGCCGGCGGAGCGGATCATTCGTGTCGTCGTCATCTTATTCTAATCGCGCCGGCGCGCGTGCAGAAAATACTCCTGATTGCCCTCGGCGCCGGTCACCCGGCTGGGTTGCACGCCGGCAATTTCCAGCCCGGACTCGACGGCCGCAGCCGTCACGCGTTCGACCGCTTTTTCGCGGAGGCGCGCATCGCGCACGATTCCGCCCTTGCCCACATCCCGCTTTTCGAGCTCGAATTGCGGCTTGATCAGGATCAGGAGATGGCCTCCCGCAGGTGCGATCGGAACGACGGCAGGCAAAACTTTTGTCACCGAAATGAACGACACGTCCATCACGATCAGCGCCGGCGATTCGGGGATATCCTCGCGTCGCAAATAGCGCGCATTGCGCTCCACCGTCACCACGCGCGAATCCCGGCGCAGCTTCCAGTCGAGCTGGCTGACGTTCACGTCGACCGCATAGACCTTGCGCGCGCCCCGCTGCAGCAGGCAGTCGGTGAAGCCGCCCGTCGAGCTGCCCACATCGAGGCAGATTCGATCGCGCGGATCGACGCTGAAATCCTCAAGCGCACCTTCGAGCTTTAGGCCACCCCGGCTCGCGTAGGGCAGCGTCTCTCCGACAATCTCGATCCGCGCATCCCTGGTCACCGGGCTCCCCGCCTTCTCCATCTTCACGCCGTTCACGCGCACTTGCCCCGCGAGCAGAATCGCCTGAGCCCGCTCGCGCGAGGCCGCCAGCCCGCGCTCCACCAGCAACAGATCCAGCCGAGACTTGCCTGCTTTTGCCATTGGCTAGGTACAACCGCGCCTCCGGCGCCTGGTATGCGCCGGCAACGGACTCTGAAGCTCCGACTTGCGCAAGGCGGCGCGCTCGCGAAGTGTGCGGCGTCATGCGCTAAGAGCGCCGCGCAACCAAAAATTCCGCGAGCTGCCGCAGGCGCACGGCTCGCGCACCAAAGGCATCGAGCTCGGCCAACGCCGTCGCTTCCAGTTCCGCCGCAATCGCTCTCGATTTCTCGATTCCGTACAGCGCGGGATACGTGGCCTTCTTCTGCGCCTGATCTTTCCCCGCCGTTTTACCGAGCGCCGCGGACGATTCCTCCACATCGAGTAAATCATCGACCACCTGAAAGGCCCATCCGATGTTGTCGCCGAAGCGCCGCAGCCGCTCGACATCCGCGTTCGCCGCGCCGCCCGCAATCGCACCCGCCACGATCGACGCTCGAATCAGCGCCGCCGTCTTCGACCGATGAATGTACTCGAGCGCGTCCGTGCTGATCTGCTTTCCTTCGGCTTCAACGTCGGCCACCTGCCCGCCCACCATTCCGTTCACCGTACCGGCCGCGCCGGCAATCTCGGCGATCACCTGCACCCGCCGGGCGGCCTCGAGCGGGGATTTCGAAAGAGTCTCGAACGCAAGCGTCAAGAGCGCATCGCCGGCAAGAATCGCGATAGCCTCCCCGAAAACCTTGTGATTGGTCGGTTTGCCGCGCCGCAAATCGTCATTATCAAGCGAGGGAAGGTCGTCGTGAATCAGCGAATACGTGTGGATGAATTCGAGCGCGCACCCCGTCTGAATCGCGGCCTGGACATCCTCCGAATACATCCTCGCCGCCTCAAGGCACAGCACAGGACGAATCCGCTTCCCGCCTGCAAACACGCTATAGCGCATCGCGCGGTGAATCGATGGCGGCTGACTATCTTCTGCGGGGAGAATCCGGTCGAGCGCAGCTTCAATGGCGGCGTGATCCGATCCGAAAAAATCGGGAAGTTTCATGCGTCTGCGGTGGGGGGGCGATATGGAATTTGCGGCGGGGAATCAACCGTCCCTACGGGACTCATCGTGCGTCGCGTGGATTCCCGGCACTCCGCTGCGCTGCGTGCCGGGCTAATTACAATCGCGCCTCCGGCGCTTGGCGGGCGCGCCGCAAGTGTCCGCACGGTGGTCTCTTCGGTCCGGGGGGCTGGGCTTCCATCGCGTGGGGAATGCCCGCGCGCAGCGCAAATCCTGCTACGACTCATCTTCCGGCTCGAATGGCTCCGCGGCAATCCTTCCGTCCGCTTTCTTCAGGAGAATTTCCACGCGCCCTTCGGCCTCTTCGAGCTGCTTCTGGCATTCGCGGGACAGCTTGACGCCCTCCTCGAAAAGCTTCATCGCCTCGTCGAGCGACAAATCGGTGCTCTCGAGCCGCTTTACCACTTCTTCCAGCCGCGCGAGCGACTTCTCGAAATCGCCCTTCTTTTGCGGCTCAACAGTCTTATTGGCAGCCGAATTCATCTGGTTCTTTCGCGCCTTCCTCTGAGTTCCGCCAGCCAGGTGGAATGGAGAGAGCATTCTAGCGCACGGCGCGGAACGTCAACAATGCCCTTGTGCGGCTACCGCGCTGTCGCCCATCAGCCGCCCCGCAGGCAGCGGGCCGGGCGTTGGTAGTGCGCTAATGATGCGTTGCTCAGAACTCGAAAAAACGGCGGTATCCCGAAGGATACCGCCGCGTGCTTACCGCCCATTCAGAGATTTCAAGGCGGCAAGTGCCCCGACAACCATCCCGAATTTTCCGAACACGTCCCAGAAATCAGGTGGTTTCGGAGCTGGCGGTCGTGATGGTCTGATCCAAACGTACATCGGCCTCACCTCCTTCCGAACGCCGGGGGTTGCGCCACGGCGGATTTATTCTCACACGCGAATTCGTGTGGTGGTGGTCTCGGTCGCAGATTTAGCCAATCTATGCCGCTTCGATCATCTGACGCAGCGTCCATACGGTTCCCGTGATTCCCGCAGCCATCGCCGGAGTCATCCGCAGCGTCTTGTGCATCCGGCAGAAGTTGTACCAGCAGAAATAGAGAGCGAGCATGGCGCGGAGATTCGCTCGCTTTTTCGATAAAGCGTTGGTCAATCGCGTCAACCGTCGAATCTGCATTCGCATCGTGAGATTTTGCCGTTCGATGTGGGACGTGCAAATCTTGCTGAAAATTGGGTTTCCCCATTATGGGACAGGCACGGCATCCACGACTTCCGAAGGGAGTAATTTCGCTCGCCATCGCTCGGCGTGGCATAGACTTTCACCAACTGCGCGTAATCCACGCGCGTTCCCAAGCTGTAATGGATTGCGTCGATATAGGGCCGAAAGCCGTCCGTGGTGATCTGGAATCGTCCCGCTGTGGCTTCGTTCAATTTTTCGACAAAAGTATCCGTGTCTCGCGCCGTGCGACGGCCAAGGTGCCAAGAAAGAATCAGTTTTGTGTGGCGTTCGATGGCGACGAAGCAGTAAGCATCGCCGCGCTCCGGGTCGCCAGTGAGATTGTGTTTTTCTTTGCAGCCGACGAAGCCCCACAGTTCATCGCACTGGACTTCGCTGACCGGAACGGCGCGGACTCGACTTTCGAGAAAACGTTCACATTTTTCGCCTACCAAAACGAGCAGAGACAAAATCGTGGTGTGGTGAATTCCCGTGACGCGCTCGACCGTGCTGATAGAACAGCCCTCGACCAGCAATTCGATAACTCGAATTGCCCTGTCCAATGGCGTGTGCATCGTGCCGAGCGGAGTAGCGCGTTCCTCTGTGAAAGTCTTGCGGCATTGGCGGCAGCGGAAGCGTTGAAGTCCGTTCCGGTGCTTCCCAAACTTTTTGCATTCGGAACTGCAATTGTGGCAAGTCACGTTAGCTTCTCCCTTGTTTTTCTGCGGGAGAAGCCCGACAATCACGATCTCGGGTCTGACTGCGGGCTTCGTCCGCCGTTGGATTCTGCCGTGCCGTCAGTTAGCGCTGATGGCACGGCGTTTTTCTTTCTTCTATATGCGCCGCCTTCTAGGCCGTGCGGGCATCACGTACATGGAGAGCAAACCTTCGGGAACCCTGGTGATTTCGACTCCTTTTATCAGGCGGTCGAGAACTGTATACAAAGACGACATCGGGTTGCTGTATCCAGACAGATCGTAGCCCTTCTCAATCAGAGCGTCGCGAATTTGCGTCGCGCTGAGTTTAACTCCCCGGTTCATTCGGAAGATCGCGCGAACAGCATCTGTGAATCCCAGCACCTTGACATTGTTAGGATCGAAAACTCCGCAGAGGCGTTGAAGATTCGCGACGATTTGCTTTGTATGTTCGATCTGCGTTCGGACAGCTTCGCGGTCCACATCCAATTCAGCCAACCGGGCCTCAAGCCTAGCCAGTTCCGCACTATAGGTTGCGAGTTGAATCTTGTCGTTTTCCGTAGCCATCATATCCCTCAAACTAGGAGTGTATATATCACATTGAAGTATCACGTGTAAAGCGGAAAAGAACAACACAGAGAGGCGGTATGGCGGCCGCGCTGGCGAATGCAAAGCGAAAACGTGAAGAGGCTAAGGCCCAAGTTCGCTCGCTAGAACAAACAATCGCTAAATATGAAGCACCAACGCAAAGTTAGCGCACTACGCGGGCGTTCGGCCGCTTGCGCTAAAAGCATTTTCAGAGGCAAAATCGGCGCATGGCACTCGAATTTACCACCTCTTACCTGAAAGATTCGATTGAGCTACTGCGGCACCACAAGAAATTAGCCGAGCGCGCTATAGGCCAAGTGCCGGACGAAGTTCTAACCGCGACGCTCGATCCCGAGTCCAATTCGATCGCCATCATCGTGAAGCATCTCACCGGCAACATGCAATCGCGCTGGACCGATTTCCTCACGTCCGACGGCGAAAAGCCGACGCGCAATCGCGATGCGGAGTTCGAAGCTCCGCCGCAAACGCGTGCCGAGTTGCTCGCGCTATGGGAATCCTCGTGGCAGATCGCATTCGACGCGCTCGCCGCACTCACCGAGGCGGACCTCGGCCGCACCATTCGCATTCGCGGCGAGCGCCACTCCGTGATGCAAGCCATCAATCGCCAGGTGGCGCACTACGCCTACCACATCGGCCAGATCGTTTACATCGCGAAGCACTTCGCAGCCGGCAATTGGAGTTCGCTCACGATCCCGCGCGGCAAATCCGGCGACTACAACAAGCGCGTGAACGCGGGTCTCGTCTCGCAGCGCTGATCTCCGCATCTTCGCGCGAAGAAACATGGTCCGAAGCGGGGCCCGCCGCCGCTGCGGATGCCTGATAGAATTGCCACAAATGCTCGTCTTTGCGATCTCGGCTCACGCTGGCCTGAGGCCCGCCGCGCGATGACGCCGCTGCACGTGTTCGGCATGCTGTTCCTGATCGGCGTCAACGCATTCTTCGCCGCCGCCGAGTTCTCGCTCGTCGCTGTGCGCCTTTCCCGCGTCCGGCAGCTCGTCGAGAAAGGCGATCCGCGCGCGAAAATCGTGGAGCAATTGATCGCGGACCTAGGCCGCGTGGTTTCCGGCGTACAAGTGGGGCTCACGATCGCGAGCCTTTCTCTCGGTTATCTCGGCGAAATCACGCTGGCTGCGATCGTGCACCCGCTGGTTCAGGACTTCACGCGCCCGTGGGCGCCGATCCTGGCTCACGCCATCGCGCTCGTCCTCGTCTTCGGCCTTCTCACGTTTCTGCAGGTAGTGTTCGGCGAGCTCGTCCCGAAGGGACTCAGCCTCGCCCGGGCCGAGCGTGTCGCTCTCCTGATCGCGCGCCCATTTCATTGGTTCCTGCGAACCTTCAGTTGGGCAATCGACCTTTTCGATACCACGTCGGAGAAAATCGTGGGCGCGCTCGGCATCGTGGCGCCGCACAGCCATACCCTGGTTCGCTCCGTCGAAGAGCTCCAGGTGATGGTTCAGCAGGCCCGGGACCGGGGCGTGCTGGCCGAGCGGGACGCGCACTTCGTGCAGAACGCGATCGAACTCGGCCAGGTGCAGGTCCGCGAAATTATGGTCCCGCGTCCCGACGTTCACGCCCTCCCGTCCGACGCCTCGCTCGACGACGCCATGCGGACGTTTGCTACGACGCAGCGCTCGCGCCTTCCGGTCTACGAAGGCTCGCTCGATCACATCCTCGGCTTCGTGCACATTAAAGACATCATCTGGCTCCTGCTCGACCGCGCCCGCCGCGCCGAGGAAGGTCTTCCGGCGCCGCCATTCGATCTGCGCAAGCTCTTGCGCGAGGTCCTGATCGTCCCTGAGACGAAGCCTGCCAGCAGCCTGCTCCTTGAATTTCGCACGCGCCGCATCAGCCTAGCCATGGTGGTCGACGAATTCGGCAGCATTCTCGGCCTCGTCACGATGGAAGACATCCTCGAGCAGATGGTCGGCGCCATCCACGACGAGTTTGACGTCGTCGAGCAGCCTCTCTCGCTGCCCGATGGCGGAATGATTTTCGATGCGGCGATTAAAGTCCGCGATCTCGAGGCGCAATACAACATCACGATCCCCGACGATCCATCGTACGAAACGGTGGGTGGCTTCGTCCTCAGCCGGCTCGGCTTCATCCCGCGCGGCGGGGAAAGCTTCGAGTCGGATGGCTATCTTTTCACCGTCACCGAAATGGATCGCCGGCGCGTCTCTCGCGTGAAGATCAAGCCGATTCGTTCCGCCGGGCCGGCGCTGGTCCCCGCGCCACCGTCCGCGGCGCCCGGCGCGCACCCGAAAGATCACGCAGCCGCAAGGGAGCGCCGCGCGAAATGATCCGCTACCTTTCGGTGCGAGTGCTGCTCGCTCTTCCCGCGCTCTGGCTGATCGTGACGATGGTGTTTCTGCTCGCGCACATCATTCCCGGCGATCCGGTGCAACAGATGCTCGGCGAAGGCGCGCGCGCAGAGGATTTGCAGCAGCTCCGCCATTCGCTGGGTCTCGACCTCCCGATTTCCACCCAGTACGCGCACTACCTCGTGGGTGTTCTGCACGGAAATCTCGGCGAGTCGTTTCGCTTCCAGGAACCGGTCACCCGCGTCGTCCTCGAACACTATCCGGCGACGCTCGAACTCGCGCTCGTCGCGCTGCTCGTGTGCATGGCGATCAGCATTCCCGCCGGCATCTACGCCGCCCAGCGCCGTGGAACTGCCGCCGACCACGCCGTCGGCGTCTTTACGCTTTTCGGGCTATCGGTTCCGAATTTCGCCCTCGGTCCGGTGCTGATCCTGATTTTTTCGGTGATCCTCGGCTGGCTGCCGGTCTCCGGACGCGGCGGCCCCGCACATATGATCTTGCCGGCAATCACGCTCGGCGCGGCGCTCGCGGCGATCCTCACGCGCATGGTCCGCAGCTCGGTGATCGAAGAGCTTTCGAGCGACTACGTCCGCACAGCCCGCGCGAAGGGGCTCTCCGAATCGCAGGTGCTTTTCCGCCACGCCTTTCGCAACGCGCTGATTCCGATTTTGACGATTCTCGGCTTGCAGTTTGGGACGCTGCTCGCTGGCGCGATCGTCACGGAAACGATTTTTTCGTGGCCGGGCATCGGGCGGCTGGCGGTGCAGGCCATCTCGGCGCGCGATTATCCGCTGCTGCAGGGCTGCATCCTGCTGATCGCGGTCTCCTACGTCGCGGTAAATCTGCTGACCGACATGGTCTACGCGCTAGTCGATCCGCGGGTGCGGCTGCAATGAAAGGCTTGCGCGAATTCCTTCGCCGCAGCGGCCCGGGACGCTGGGGATTTGCGCTGATGTTGCTGCTCGTATTTGTGGCGCTGGCCGCGCCGCTGCTCGCGCCATACGATCCCACGGCGCAGAATCTGCCGGCGCGGCTGCTGGGTCCGGGCGCGGGGCACTGGATGGGCACAGACGATCTCGGGCGCGACATTCTTTCGCGCGTCATTTATGGCACGCGCATCTCGATGCTGGTCGCGATCAGCGTGGTGATCGGCGCCGGCGCGGTAGGGCTTGCGATTGGGGCGCTCGCCGGCTACATCGGCGGATGGTTCGACCGGTTCGTGAACATCGTTCTGATCAACGCATTCCTTTCGTTCCCAGGAATTTTGCTGGCGATCGCGTTTGCGGCGTTCCTCGGTCCGGGCATCGGCAAGGTGATCCTCGCGCTGATCATCACGGGATGGGCCGGCTACGCGAGGCTGGCGCGCGCGCAGATTTTGCAGGCGAAGGAAATGGAATACGTCCTGGCGGCCCATTCGCTGGGCGCGTCACCCGCGCGCATTCTGCTGCGGCACCTGCTGCCGAATATCGTGCAGCCGCTTCTCGTGCAGGCGACGATCGCGATGGCGGGGGCCATCCTTGCCGAGTCGACGCTGAGCTTCCTCGGCGTCGGCGTGCTCGCGCCCATGCCGAGCTGGGGCGCGATGCTCAACGACGCGCGCAGCCACCTCTTCGACGCGCCGCACATGGTGATTTTCCCGGCGCTCGCCATCATGGCCGCGGTTCTGGCGTTCAATCTCCTTGGCGACGCGCTGCGCGACTGGATGGACCCGCGCATGCGGTCGTACCTGATCGTGACGTCGCTCGCGCGCTGAAAGGAACTCTTATGCAGCTGTGGGAAGTAGGGCGTCAGGAGAGTTCGACGGTGACTTCGGCGCCGCGGGCGATGCCGAGCGAGCGCGCAGCGTTCGCCTTGTTCACCGTAATCTCGAGGTAGCCGCTCGAGCCGATCACGCCGATGGCCTCGCCGGCCGCGCCTTGCGCGAACGTGGGGACGACTTTGCTAACGACGGCGTTGCCCGCGCGAATCACGAAGCCGCCGTTTCCACCCGCGAACGCGGGAACATCTTGCACCGTCAAGTTCGTTACCGCGTTGCCGAAGTGATCGACGCGCAGCACGATGCCTCGCACCGTGTTACCCGCCGACTTCGGCTTGGGAATCGCGAAGCGCACGAAATCCGTGATCTGCTCGCCGAACGCCGAGGTCTGCCACGATTTCGAAAGCCACGCGGCCACCGGCGCAAAAATGTCGCGGCCATGAAACGTGTTGCTCACCGGCGTGCGGAAGTAATGCTCCGAAATGATGTTCCAAACGTAGAGCGCCTCGGTCTGATCGTACACGGCAGAAAGCACGCCGTTATCCGGCGCGACAACGTACTGCTGATCGGCCGCTACAAGAATCGGCCGCCGCTGCGTCCCCACGCCAGGATCGACCACCACCACGTGAATCGTCTTCGGGGGGAAATATTTGTAGGCCTGCGCGATGGTGAGCGCCCCGTCCAGAATGTCGTGCGCCAGGACTCCGTGCGTGATGTCGACGATGTTTGCTTCGGGATTGATGGCGAGGATCACGCCCTTCATGACCCCAACGAGGTGGTCGTTCGTGCCGTAGTCCGTCGTCAGCGTGATAATGGGCCGCGCCAAGGTTCGCTCCAGTCGCACGCCGCTCGCACTGATTCATCCGGCGGCGCACCCTCGACGCTAGCGAACCCCCGCGCCTCTGTCAAAGCCAACCGTTTGCTGCTGCCGCCATTGAGTAACGCGCTGCCGGCAGCATGTGACGTTTTCCGGTCGCCTGTCGAGGACGCTCATCCGGCGCAGCGTTCTCCCGGCCTCGCCCTCGAATCATTCGGTGTACAAATTAATCTCACCGACGCCGCCCTCCACCGACAGATTAATCGTCGCGGGAGTCTTCCCGTACGCGGCGTTTACATACGCATCTCCATCGCGCTCCAGCCCGGGCGCGTTCACGGACCCAATCCCGCCGTGCGCGTCGACTCTCACGCCCACATTCTTGGGTAGCCGGATGGTCGCCGATCCCACTCCCCCCTGAATTGTTGCGTCGAGGTCGGTCGTGCGCGGCCCCGTGAGATCGAGGT
>Ga0335075_10015897_pt1 | contig 11270 bp, 11 predicted proteins | sample Lox_Sample_24_FD_206723 | JGI IMG/M metagenome (GOLD analysis project Ga0335075, IMG submission 206723) | Soil microbial communities from Loxahatchee National Wildlife Refuge, Florida, United States - Lox_Sample_2.4 | ecosystem: Environmental > Terrestrial > Soil > Wetlands | place: USA... | reverse complement strand
AGGCGGCCGCACCGAGTTCGTGCGCGGCGACGTGCGCGACGGCCCCGGCCTGGCCTGCAGCGTACGCGGCATGCCGCGCTGGCCCGCGCAGGTTTCTGGCTGCGGCCATCGCATGGCCGCCCGCCGTGCGAGCCTGGGTCATCGTCACCTCGCCGCGCACCCAGGCGCGGGCATGCTCGATCGCCTGACGCGGTCGCGGGTCCTCAGGCTGGACCGACTCAAAGAGGTCAAGGACGTGTTCCGCGCACGATGCCGCCCAGAGAGCCAGGAGATGGTGATCCGAATCGGTGAGGGTCCCGCCGCGGCGGATCGTCACGAAGCGAGGGTCTGCGACCTTCGGAAGGATCAACGGGTCCTGCCAGCTCCAGAAAGATCGCGGCGCATAACCACCCGCTGCGGCGACGGGCGGGTGACCGGCGTGAAGCCGCATGCTGCGAACAGCGGCTCGGTGCCCAGATAACGATTGCTCTTGTGCGGTCCGTCGCCCGCCAGCGGGAAGCCCTCGATCGCTCGCGCGCCGTACTCTCGGGCATGCTCGATCGCAGCGTCAAGCAGCTGCTTCGTAGTGCCTGCCCGCCTCGCGCCGACGCGCACGAAGAAGCACGGCACGAACCAGACAGCATCGTCCTCGGCCGGATCACGATGGGACATGAGCCTGGACCTCGCGACTTGCGGGTAGCGCGATCTCGGGCCCATCGCGCACCATCCGATTGGCGTGCCGTCCTGGTAGGCCAGCAGGCCGGCCGGCGGGTTGTCCTCCCTGGCCAGTTCTTCGAACCTGCGCCGGTTGTCGGCTCCCCAGCCGGCCTGCGCTTCACGGACCGGCATCAGGAACCAGACGCACCAGCAGCCTCGCGTCGTTGAGTTGCTCTCAAAGAGATCGGCGGCATCGCTGTACCGTTCCGGTCCGAGCGGATGGATCTCCACGCCCTCACCTCCCGACGCCAGGCGCTACGACCTCCTGCAGGCCAGTATGCCGGGCCGGCTCAGCCAGCCCCTGGCGCTTCGGCCGACGAGTCATCGCCGAGCAGCCAGCGCGCGCCTGCGCCAAGTTGCGCCGCCCTGTCCCCCTGGTTGTACAGCGAGCACCGGCGTAGCGACAGGCAGCCGCAGCCGATACAGCTGGTCAGCGTCTCCGACATGCGCTGAAGATCGGCGATCTTCGCGTCGATCAGTGCCTGCCAGCTTCGGGCGGCCCGGCTCCACTGAGCTCGTGTCGGCGCGCGGCCCTCGGGCAGCAGCGCCAGGCTGGCCTGAATCTCGCGCAGCTCAAGACCGAGCTGACGCCCGGCCCTGATAAAGGCGACCCGCCGCAGCATGTGCCGCGGATACCGGCGCTGGTTGCCGGCTGTCCTCGTCGCACTGATGAGGCCAAGCCCCTCGTAGTACCGCAAGGCTGACGGTGCAGCCCCGCTGCGAGCCGAGAGCTCGGCGATCGTCAGCAAGTCAGGATGTCCGGATACTGCCACGACTGCAGGCTAAGGCATTTCGCGCTTGACTTAAAGCTCACTTTAAGTTGCAAGCTTTTCAGCATGACGAACGCTACCGCTGACGCGAAGCTTTCCTTCGCAGATCTGCCCGGCCTGATGGCCGCGATGAGCGGCGACGAGAAGCACGATCACTCTGCCGCGTCGACCTTGGACGTCCTCTGGGTGCTGTACGACCAGGTGCTGCGCGTGAGCCCGCAAACTGCGCACGACGACGACCGGGACTGGTTCCTGCTCTCCAAGGGGCACTCCCCCAAGGCCTACTATGCGGCGCTCGCCGCCAAAGGCTTCATCGATCTGGCCGCGCTACCGGACTTCGGGACTTTCAACTCGATCCTGGGCCACCATCCTGACCGGAACCTGATCAGCGGCGTGGAGATCGCTAGCGGGTCGCTTGGTCACGGCCTGCCCATCGGCGTCGGCGTCGCGCTCGGCCTCAGCGCGCGGAGCCTGCCGAACGCCCGCGTGTTCGTCCTGATCGGAGACGGCGAGCTCGACGAGGGCTCGAACCACGAGGCGATCGTGTTCGCCGGCGCGGTCGGCCTGGACCGGCTGACCGTCATGGTCGTCGACAACTCCAGCTCGTCCTACGGCTGGTCCGGCGGAGCTGAGACCAGGTTCAGCCGCGAGGGCTGGTCAGCCGCACGCGTCGGCGGACGGGACCACCAGGCGCTGGCGACAGCGCTGAGCGCACCGCATCCGGGCAGGCCGCATGTTGTGGTCGCCGTCATCGAGCCCGAGCCGAAGTGAAAGAGAGCACTGTCAATGGACACGATGCGCGGCCGATTCGAGCAGGTCACGAGCCAGCTACTGGACAGCAACCCACGTCTTGCGGTGGTGACGGCTGACATCGGCGCCGACGCCTTCGCGCCGGCCCGCCGCCGGCATCCCGAACGCGTCATCAACCTGGGCATTCGCGAGCAGTTGCTGATCGGTGTCACCAGCGGGCTGGCACTGGCCGGCCTGCGGCCGGTGGCCCACACGTTCGCGCCGTTCCTGGTGGAGCGGCCCTTCGAGCAGATCAAGCTCGACATAGTGCACCAGGGCGCGGGCGCCGTGCTGGTCAGCGCGGGCGGGTCCTACGACTATCCCTTCTACGGTCGCACCCATATGGCACCCGGCGATGTCGCACTGCTCGACACGCTGCCTGGCTGGACGGTACACGTTCCAGGCCACCCCGACGAAACCGAGGTCTTGCTGCGGGACGCCATCGCCGCGACCGGCCAGGTCTACGTCCGGCTGTCACTTCCAGCCAATGCCGCGGCGTTCCCCGTGCAGCCCGGTGAGTTCACGGTGCTGCGGACCGGCCGGTCAGGCACTGTCATCGCGGTCGGCCCGGTGGCCGATGCGGTGCTGGCCGCTACCACGGGACTCGACGTGACGCTGCTCTACGCAGCTACAGTCCGGCCGTTCGACGCCGCGACCCTCCGGGCAACTCTCTGCACCCCGGACGTCGTGGTGGTCGAGCCATATCTGGCCGGCACCAGCGTGCGGTTCGTAGCCGAGGCGCTCAGCGATGTTCCGCACCGGACGATCGGGCTCGGCGTCGGCCGCGACGAGCTGCGGCACTACGGAACGCCAGCTGAGCACACCGCGGCGCACGGGCTGGACGCCGCAACCCTGCGGGCCCGGATCGACGCCTTCATGTGCAGGTCGCTCACCGGCGCTGTCATGTCCGTCACTGATTAAGGGCACAAGTAGGGGAACGCCGCAAGCCCCGGCCGCCGACTCCGTATGGCCGCAGCCATCTCGGTCGGTCCAGGCCTGGGCTTCCGGCTAGCGCCGCTAGCACGAGCCTGGTCAAGTGAGCTTGCCGGTGGCTAAGGCGAGTGCGTCACCTATCCGGAGGTACCTCTCAGTTAACCGGAGAGCTTCTCCGCGCATAACGGAGAACTCTCCGCTTCTCTACGCTCGATGACGCGCCCGAGCGGTACGCAATCGCGGATGGACCGCACGATAGATTGCGGCAGTGACCGGGCAGCAGCACAGCGCTCTCAGAGCAGATGCGCAGCAAAACCGGCAGCGCATTCTCGATGCCGCCCGCGAGGCCCTGGCCGGTTCCGCCGATGTATCGCTGAACTCGATCGCCAAGAAGGCGGGCGTTGGCCCCGGCACGCTGTACCGGCACTTTCCAAACCGCGAGACTCTCGTCCTGGCGGTCTACCGCTACGACGTCGAGCAGCTCGCCGACTCTGCCCCGGAGCTGCTCGCTGACCATCCCCCGATTGAGGCGCTCCGGCTCTGGTGCGACCGCCTCGCGCGATACGGCATGAACAAACACGGGCTCGCTGCCGCGCTGAACGCCGGTACCAGTGACGGCCTAGTCGGCGGCACCTACGAGCCGGTAGTCGGCGCCATCACTCAGCTACTGCAGGCATGTGCCGACGACGGCAGCATCCGGGCCGGCCATGATCCCGACGATGTCCTGCTGATCCTGGGCTTCCTCTGGCGTATCGGCCCCGGCGCTGAGGCTAAAACAGCCCGGCTTCTCGACCTTGTCATAGCTGGCCTGCAAGCGGGCGCGCCGAAGAAGGCACGACCGCAAGCGCTAGGGCCTGCCAGGGCCGGCCGGCCACAGCGGACACGCCGCCGTGCAATGAGCACGCCGACAGCGTGGCTATCAGCACTGTCGCTGCTCAGGTCTCGTCCGCGTGGCTGAAACCAGTAGCCGAGCGGCCCGGGAAGTAGCATGAATCGCCACGTTGATCATCGGTCAGGAAGCAGAATTGACAGCACCCGAACTGTCGGCGGCCCGGACTACGGTGACAACATGACAGATGCGCACACCAGGATCGACAGCCTGAAAGAGGACATCCGGGAGATCGGCTTCTCCGTCCTTGATCTCCAGGCCAAGGTTGCGGCTCATGACTCCAAGCTTGAGCAGATTCTGGCGACGCAGCTCGCCCACGGCTCCCGCTTCGACCAGATCGATGTGCGGCTCAAACATATCGACATCCGGCTGGACGGACTCGAGACCCGATTCGACGGACTCGAGACCCGATTCGACGGACTCGAGACCCGATTCGACGGACTCGAGACCCGATTCGACGGACTCGAGACGCGATTCGACGGACTCGAGACCCGATTCGACGGACTCGAGACCCGATTCGACCGGCGGTTCGCGGACCAGGACAACAGATTCGACCGAGTCGACGCTCTACTGGCCGAGGTCCTCTCCCGACTCCCCCAGCCGCCCCAGTAATCGGCACTTCCCGTCTGACTCCAGCACTGTTGCGACCGTGTCTTCTCGACGAATGACTCACAGCAAGGTAATCCGGCTCGTTCCCGTATCGGCTCCCGGCGGGCCTACCGTCGCATTAGTGTTCCGTCATGGCCAGCGCCCAGACTCAAGTCGAGCACCGGTGCAGTGACTCCGCCGAGGCGTGCGAGAACATCGACGTCCTCATCACGCTCGGTCGCAAGCATCACAAGCAACTCAGCCGTCTAGGTGCCCGGCTTACCGTGCATGATCGCCGGCTCCAGCGGATCGACCAGCGCTTCGACGACGTTGACCGGCTCCTCCGCCAGGTCGGCAACCGATTCAACCAGGTAGACGACCGGTTCCTTCAGGTCGAGCAGCGGCTTGACTTCATCGGCGGGCAGCTCGCCGAACTGGTAAAGGGAATCTCTTCATAACGGCGGTCAGGCAACCTCCGCCATAGCCTGCGCGAACTGAGCCTGGTACAAGCGCGCGTACGCGCCGTCGGCCGCCAGCAGTTCAGTGTGCGTTCCCTGCTCGACGATGTGGCCTTGCTCCATCACGAGGATGACATCGGCGTCACGGATGGTGGACAGCCGGTGGGCGATCACGAAGCTGGTGCGACCCTTGCGCAGCGACGCCATCGCACGCTGGATCAGTACTTCGGTCCTGGTGTCGACCGAGCTCGTCGCCTCATCAAGGATGAGCACCGCAGGCCTGGCCAGGAACGCCCGGGCGATGGTGATCAGCTGCCGCTCCCCCGCGCTGACATTAGTGCCGTCGTCATCGAGCATGGTCTGGTAACCGTCCGGCAGCGTCCGCACGAACCGGTCGACGTAGGTCGCCCTGGCGGCCTCGACTACCTGGTCATGGCTGGCGCCGAACGAGCCGTAGGCGATGTTCTCCTCGATGGTGCCGCCGAACAGCCAGGTGTCCTGCAGCACCATGCCGGTGAGCCCGCGCAGCTCGTCGCGGCTCATCTCGGCAGTGTCGACACCATCGAGCAGGATCTTTCCCGAGTCGATCTCGTAGAACCGCATCAGCAGGTTGACCAGGGTCGTCTTGCCTGCCCCGGTGGGACCGACGATCGCGACGGTCTGGCCCGGCTCGACGGTCAGCGAGACGTGCTCGATCAGCGGCTGCTCCGGCGAGTACCGGAATGACACGTCCGCGAACTCGACCTTGCCCCGCACGCCAGCAGGCCGGGCGGCCTCCCTCGCATCCGGTTCCTGCTCCGGTGCGTCTAGCAGCGCGAACACCCGCTCCGCCGACGCGACGCTGGACTGCAGCAGGTTGGCCATGCTCGCGACCTGGGTGAGCGGCTGGCTGAACTGCCGGGAGTACTGGATGAAAGCGGTGACCGCTCCCAGCGTCAGCGAGCCGCCCGCGATCAGCAGTCCGCCGACGACGGCCACGAGCACGTAGTTCAGGTTCGAGACGAACATCATCACCGGCTGGATCGTGCCGGAGATGAACTGCGCCCGGTAGCTCGCGTTGAACAACGCCTCGTTCTGCTCGGTGAAAGTCTGCAGGGCCTTCTCCTGCTGACCGAACGCAGCCACCAGCGCGTGCCCGGTATACATCTCCTCGATGTGGCCGTTCAGCTTGCCGGTGAACTTCCACTGGTTGATGAACTGCGGCTGGGCGCGCTGAGCGATCTTGCGCATCGCCACCGCAGAAGCGGGCACTGTGACTAGCGCGATGAGGGCCAGCTCCCAGGACACGATGAACATGAGCGTCAGCACGCCGACGATCGTGAGCAGCGAGGTAACCAGCTGGCTCAGCGTCTGCTGCACGGACTGCTGCAGGTTGTCGATGTCGTTGGTGACGCGGCTGAGGATCTCACCGCGCGGCTGCCGGTCGAAGTAGCGCAGCGGCAGCCGGGACAGCTTTGCCTGGACTTCCTCTCGCAGCGAGTACACCGCCCGCGCCACCATCGTCGCCGTCAGCCGGCCCTGGAACAGCGCACACAGCGAACTGCCGACGTTCAGCGCGACCACGACCGCCAGGATCTGACCGACATGGTTGAAGTCGGTGCCGTGGCGTGAAGTGAACCCGTAGAAGATGACGTTGATCGCCTCGCCGAGCATGCGCGGGCCGAGTACCGCCAGGGTCACGCTGCCGACCGCGAAGGTCAGCGTGAGGACCATCAGCAGCCGGTACGGGATCAGCAGGCGCAGCAGGCGCCGGCTCGAGCCCTTGAAGTCAAGCGCCTTTTCCGTGGACATGCCGCCCATGAAGCGCGCCGGACCGCCCATCGTGGCGGCCGGCCCTGGTCCGCGCTTGGGTGTCGCCCGCTCCCCCGTCTCTGGAGCCGGGCCGGCCTCAGCTCCGGAACCGGTCCCTGGTCCGGGCACGGCCGCCCCGTCCCCTGCACTGTCTGGCTTCCGTCCCCCGCTCACGCTGCGGCCTCCTGCTCTGTCAGCTGGGAAAGCACGATCTCCCGGTAGGTCTCGCTCGAGTTCATCAGCTCGCCGTGAGTGCCGCGCGCGACTATCCGGCCGGCGTCGAGCACCAGGATCTGGTCAGCCTGCCTGATCGTGCTGACCCGCTGCGCCACGATAATCACGGTCGCGTTGGTGACCTCGGTCGCCAGGGCGGACCGCAGGCGCGCGTCGGTGGCATAGTCCAGCGCAGAGAACGAGTCGTCGAACAGGTAGATCTGCGGCTGGTGGACCAGCGCCCGTGCGATCGCCAGGCGCTGCCGCTGCCCGCCGGACACATTCGTGCCACCCTGGGCAATCGCTGTGTCCAGCCCGCCGGGCATGCGCTCGACGAAGTCGCGGGCCTGGGCGATCTCCAGCGCGCGCCACAATTCCTCGTCAGTTGCCTCCTGATTGCCGTAGCGCAAGTTGGTCGCCACCGTGCCGGAGAACAGGTACGGCTTCTGCGGCACCAGGCCGACCGCGGCGGATAGCGCCGCCGGATCCAGCTCGCGCACGTCGACGCCGCTGACGAGTACCGCTCCGGCAGTCACGTCGATGAGCCGCGGGATCAGGTTGACCAGGGTCGTCTTGCCGCTGCCGGTCCCGCCGATAATCGCCGTGGTCTGGCCAGGCAGCGCCGTGACGGAGATGTCGCGCAGGACCGGCTGCTCAGCGCCCGGATACCGGAACTCGGCGGCGCGCAGCTCCAGCCGGCCAGCCGGGCCCGTCGCGCGCTGCGGCCGGACCGGAACGGCCAGGGCCGGCTCGGTGCCGGTAACCTCCATGATCCGCTCCGCGCTGACCTCGGCGCGCGGCACCAGCATGAACATGAAGGTCGCCATCATCACCGACATCAGGATCTGGGCCAGGTAAGTGATGAACGCGGTCAGCGATCCGATCTGCATGCTGCCGTTGGCGATCAGATGGCCGCCGAACCACACCACGGCGACGGTCGACAGGTTCAGCACCAGCATGACCGACGGGAACATTAGCGCCATCAGCTTTCCGGCACCGAGCGCGGACTCGAACAGCTGCGTGCTCGCGCCAGCGAACCTGTCACGCTCCTGCGGATCGCGCACGAACGCCCGGATCACCCGGACGCCGGTGATCTGCTCCCGCAGCACCCGGTTGATGTTGTCAAGCCGCTCCTGCATCTGCCGGAACAGCGGGCGCATCCTGCGGATGATCAGCGTCACGGCGACGCCTAGCAGCGGTACGGCGACCAGCAGCAGTGAAGACAGCGGCACGTCCTGGTTGAGTGCCAGGATGATGCCGCCGATGCACATGATCGGCGCGGACAGCAGCAGCGTGAACGTCATGATCGCCAGCATCTGGACCTGCTGGACATCGTTGGTCGTGCGGGTGATGAGAGATGCCGTACCGAGGTGGTGGACTTCCCGGTCGGAGAACTTGAGCACCTGGCTGAAGATCCGCTGCCGCACGTCCCGGCCGAGCGCCATCGCTACCTTCGCGCCGAAATACACTGCGCCGACCGCGCACGAAATCTGCACCAGCGTGATCGCCAGCATCACCCCGCCGATGCTCAGGATGTAGTGCGTGTTGCCGAGGATCACGCCCTTGTCGATGATGTCGGCGTTGAGTGTGGGCAGGTACAGCGTCGCCAGTGTCTGCGCTAGCTGGAGCAGCAGCACCAGGGACAGCGGCTTGCGGTACGGGCGCAGGTACTCGCGCAGCAGTCGGATCAGCACCGGGGCACTCTCGCGGGATCGGGATGTGAAAGACGAGGGCGGGGACGGGGTAGTTCACTGTCACCGCGGCCTGGCTGGCCGCGGATTTCTAGCCGGATTCGTCGAGTCCGGGCTCGGCGGGAAGGACATGCAGCATTCCCTCGGCGAGCTGGCGCAGTGCCTGCCGCATCAGCGGCGCGAGCGGCACCGGCGGGTCGGAACGCAGCCAGCGCTCCATGGCCGCCTGCATCGCCGCTGCGACGGCGCCCGCCATGATCCGCGGGAACATGTCGGACTCCAGGCTGGTCCCGAGCCGCTCGGCGATCGCCGCGGCAAGGTGATACTGCACCAGGCCCTGAACCTTCATGTACTCGCCAACGAGGGCAGGACAGGTGACTACCAGCCGGACCCCGGCGATCCACTCCGCTAGCGGCTGCCCGCCGGGCCCGGTCTGACTGACCGGAGGACCGAACTGCGAGGAAACGGCCTGTGTCACTGACTCCCAGAGCGGTTCTCCCGGCGGCTGGGAGCGCAGCGCTTCGCCGACCCTGATGGCCCGGTCTTGTTGCAGCGCGCAGATCGCCTCGTACTTGCTGGCGAAGTAGTTGTTGAACGTGCGCGTCGAGACCCCCGCAACCTCGGCGATGTCCTCGACCAGGACATTGTCAAGTCCGCGCTCGACCGCGAGCCGCATCGCAGCTTCGCTGAGCGCCTGCCGGGTGGCAACCTTCTTGCGCTCGCGCAGGCCCGACGGCTCATCTGAGCCTGCCACCGGACACCGCGCAAGCTGCTCGACCGAGCTCGTCGTCATCGGTGCTGCCATCACGGCAGTTAGGATACCTAAACTTTCAGATCACGCAACTTTGCCGAACGCGAAAATCGATTGACACTACCGGTCTGCAGCGCTACGGCGTGCAGCGCTAGCACGCGCAGCGGCCGCGCAATGCCGATCTCCAGCACTAATGAGGGTTAACGGGTTCGCTGTCCGGCAGACTCGTTGGCTGGTGGCCGCCGGCGGGTGAGCACTGTTTGGCACCGGGCCCTGGAGTCCTGTGAAAAGAGCGTGCCCCCGCTGGTGTCCGGGAGAGTTGATCGCTGCTGGGATGTCGTGCCCGCCGTTGGGGTGTGAGCACTGTTCATTAGTGTGCCGATGGTTCTCCTGCTGGCTGCCGGCCGGGATGTGGGTGGTTGCGATCGGGAGGTCTGGTGCGGCTGTTCGCTGGTGATGACTGGGCGCAGGATCATCACGATGTCGAGGTGATGGATGAGGCCGGGCGGGTGCTGGCTCGCAGGCGGCTGCCGGAGGGGCCGGCCGGGATCGGCCAGTTCCATGAGCTGGTCAGCCGGTTCTTGCCGGAGCAGGGCACGGATGCTCAGGTGCTGGTCGGGATCGAGACTGACCGCGGGCCGTGGGTGGCGGCGCTGATCGCCGCGGGGTATGTGGTGTTCCCGGTGAACCCGCTGCAGGCGTCCCGGTTCCGGGCGCGGCACCAGGTGTCGGGGGCTAAGAGCGATGCCGGGGACGCGCACGTGCTGGCCGACATGGTCCGTACCGATTCGCATCAGCTGCGCCCGGCGGCCGGGGACAGCCCGCAGGCTGAGGCGGTCAAGGTGCTGGCCCGCGCGCACAAGACGCTGATCTGGGAGCGCACCCGGGCGGTGCAGCGGCTGCGGCACCAGTTGCGGGAGTACTTCCCGGCCGCGCTGGCCGCGTTCGAGGACCTCGATGCCCGCGACGCACTGGAACTGCTGGCCAGGGCACCCGACCCGGCCAATGCCGCGAAGCTGACCCGCGCCCAGGTCTCGGCGGTGCTCAAGCACGCCGGCCGCCGCAAGATCGCCGAGCGGACCGAGGCGATCCTGGGCGCGCTGCGCAGCCCGCAGCTGGGCCAGCCGCCTGCGCTGACCGCCGCCTACGCCGCCACCGTCCGGGCGCTGATCGCGGTCATCATCACCCTCAACGAGCAGGTCAGCAGCTTGCAGGGGCAGGTGGAGGAGCATTTTGGGCAGCACCCGGACGCTGAGATCATCGTGTCCCAGCCCGGCCTGGGAGCCATTCTCGGCGCCCGGGTGCTCGCAGAGTTCGGCGACGACCCGCACCGGTACGCCACCGCCAAGGCCCGCAAGAACTACGGCGGGACCAGCCCCATTACTCGCGCCTCCGGCAAGAAGAAGATCGTCGCGGCCCGGTTCGTGCACAACAACCGCCTCATCGACGCCCTCATGGCCCAGGCCTTCGCCGCCCTGACCGCCTCGCCCGGCGCCCGCGCCTTCTACGACGCCCAGCGCGCCAAAGGCCGGGAACACAACGACGCCCTGCGCCGGCTCGCCAGCCGACTCACCGGCATCCTGCACGGATGCCTGAAAACCCGCACCTGCTACGACGAGGCCATCGCCTGGGGCCACCACGACAACCGCTGCCACTCCGCTGCAGCTTGACATTCAAGCGCCTGGGATGTCTTTTCACCCA
>Ga0335075_10015896_pt1 | contig 11270 bp, 9 predicted proteins | sample Lox_Sample_24_FD_206723 | JGI IMG/M metagenome (GOLD analysis project Ga0335075, IMG submission 206723) | Soil microbial communities from Loxahatchee National Wildlife Refuge, Florida, United States - Lox_Sample_2.4 | ecosystem: Environmental > Terrestrial > Soil > Wetlands | place: USA: Florida... | reverse complement strand
TCCAGCGCCGCCTGCCGATTCCCAAAGCTACGGCTGTTTCGACTGATCCCGCCATTGCAGGAACTCACGAAACAGAGCGTCCCGCTCGGCCGCGCTGTTGGGCACGTCATGGCGACTGCTCAGAAACGTCTGGAAGTCCGCTTTCTGCTGCTGCTGTTGCTGCGCCTCAAGCTGGTCCAACATATCTTGGGCGGCGCCGAATCTGGTCCAGCCGGGAACTGTCGCCGCCAGATTCACCTCACGCCACTTCGGATGATACGGTGGATGCTGGAATTTGTCCCAGCGTTTGAACAAATATTCGGTAAAGCGCTGTACTCTACGATAGCGATCGCTGTCCTTCGGCCAGTTGTAGACCGCCAGCACCGCCGGAACCGCAATGGTGTCGATGCGGTCCTGGCCGTCCAGCAGATTCGGATAATCGTTCTTGGTGAATTCGCCGAGCGTGTAGTAGTCCTCAAACATTTTGGTGAATGGGATGTTCACCAGATGCAGCCCGGAATTCGGCGGAATTTTCGAGAAGAAATCGACTGGCTTCGGTATTACCCGCGCGATGGCGTCAATCTGACCCGACTCCAGCTTCTGCAACGCGCTCGCCTGATCGATCATGACCTGCTGGACGTTGATCCCCAGGCGTTGGAATACGATCGTGCCGGTCAGACTCGCGCCGGTTCCAGGCGGGCCGAAATTGACCTTCTTGCCGCGCAGATCCTCCAAGCTGTGAACGTCGTCCCGTGCCAGGATGTGGAGCTCTGAGATCGGCAGCCGAATAATGTAGTTTATGCGGCGCTCAAGATGGGGCGTTTTGCGGACCGTGCGGAAATATTCAAACACGTCCGACTGGGTTATGGCCAAATCCACGCCGTGAAGATAGAGCAGATCATCCAGATTGGACGCGGCGCCGAACGACACGATCGGCAGAATGCGCAGGTTGTCGCCGTCGTCCAGCGCGGTCTGCATTTCGACGGCAAGGCGCATGTAGGTGCCGCTGAACAGGCCGCCGACGATGCCCACCGTCCACGCATTTTTAGTTCCGCGAATGTCGGTCTCGGAGCCGGGCGCCCCAATGGACTTCGGAATGACCTGAGCCGCGAGATTGAAGCTGAACAGGCCGACTATCGCTGCGGCCAGCAACGCAAGAACAAGACGACCGCGCATGTACTTCCCCCCTTTTGAGACGCTCGCTGGACCGAAGGCCCAATATAAAAGCCTGATCCGAGAATTGTGGCCGGCCTGGGGACGCGCGGCGATTCCGTGCAAACATCGCGCTCGCTCGAGATTCGATTTTCGTCTTGTGGTAGCGCGACTGATGTCAGGCTTGTTCGAAGTAGTACCTTTTCTGCAAACTTTTAGTAGCGTGACTGATACATGAGTGTTTGGAGTAGTACTGTACCGCTAACTTTTAGTAGCGCGATCGGCGCGTCACTTGTTTGAAGTAGCAGCTCTGCTGCAAAGAGATCACGCGATCACCCGCGACAAGACGTGATGTTGCCATAAAGAGTCGGCACGGTTGTACCGCCACCAAGGTGGCCATGATCAGCATATGGCGTGCGTGCGTGCGGCAAACATGGCGGCGCCATTCGTGAGTGTCGGGGGAGTGTGTGATGCGTAAACTGCTGACCTTCTGATCTTACTTCAACTCGAACAAGAAATTTCGCGAGACCGCACGTCCGGCGAGGCAGGCATTGATGCCGACCGCGGGGCGGACGAATTGGCGTGACGAGATTCCGAGCGCGGACCCTCGCTGCTCTTACGGAAGGCGTCGCGCCAAACTCAACAGGAGGACTTTATGCTGAGAAATTTGACCGCAGTGGCTCTGGCCGGTGTTTTGGCCACCGTGGGTTTGGCGCACGCCGCCAGTTGGCCGACACGGACGGTCACCATGGTGGTACCGTTTGCGGCCGGCGGCCCAACAGATGTAGTCGGTCGAATCTTGGCGGGGCGCTTGAGCGAGATACTCAAAGAACAGGTGATCGTCCTCAACGTCGGCGGCGCCGGCGGAATGACTGGCGCGGACCGGGTCGCGAGAGCCAATCCTGACGGCTACGAGGTTCTGCTCGGCACCGTCGGTACCCAGGCTTACAGTCAGACGCTCTACAAAAAACCGCTCTACAGCGCGACAAAGGATTTTGCGCCTGTCGCGCTCGTCGCCGAGCAGCCCTTGGTGCTCGTGGTACGCAAGAATTTTCCAGCCAGCACGCTCAAAGAGTTCGCCACTTACGCAAGGGCGAACGCTGCGAAGTTGTCATTCGGCTCGGGGGGCGCCGGCTCTGCTACCCATCTCGGCTGCGTGTTGTTGGATTCGAAACTTGGCATCAACGTTGAGCACGTTCCCTACCGTGGTTCCTCCCAGGCCCTTGAAGATCTCGTCGCCGGGAGAATCGACTACATGTGTGACGCGGTATCCACCGAGCTTTCGCCCATCCAGGCTGGTAGCGTGAAGCCGATCGCCGTGCTGGCGGCTCAACGCTCGGCTGTGTTGCCTCAGGTGCCGACGGCAAAAGAGGCCGGCTTTAACGTCGATGCAAACAACTGGATCGGCCTGTTCTTTCCGCCTCACACGCCCGAGCCCATCATTGATCGCCTGCGTGACGCCACCGTCGAGGCGATGAAGACGCCGGCGCTGCGCGCGCGGATGGAGCAGATCGGCACTGATCTCGTCGCCGTCGATCGCACCAGCCCAAGCTATCTGCAACACTTCGTCGCCAGCGAGATCAAGAAGTGGGCGGGGCCGATCAAGGAAAGCGGCGTGTCGGTCGATTGACCGGCGCTGCGAACACCAGGGGGAGGACGAGGCGCATGCACAATCTGAAAAGCTGGAAATCAGTGTTTCAGACGAGCCTGTTGCACGGCCACCCCGAAGCAATCGAAAAACTGTCCAGTGAGCAACCTAAGGGGCGGTACGACCGATCGGGGCGGGCCACGCAGGAGATTGAGAACACCGGCGCTTTGTGAGGGTCGACCGCGAGGTCGAGGAGGCGAGTACGAGTATGAGTACGCCGATTTCGCGAAACAGCAAGCTGCAAGGTCCCGCATTGTACGCGCCACCGCGCGTGCGAGAACGCCTCTTCTCGGGAGGCCACATTGCAATCGCGGAGACGCAACCCGAAACGGAACCTGACACGGAACCGGAAACGGAGGAATGGGCGGAGCAACAGCCCGAAGCGGATCAGCCTGAAACGGACCAAGTCGAAGACGATCAGTCCGGAACGGTCGAAACCGCAGACTTCGAGAATGAAGCGGACGACGTCGATGCGCTGGACTGGGTGGAGGACGCGATCCGCGCCGTCATTGCGATTGAGCATGCTGCGGACCAAGCGGCGGCGTCCCTTCCGCGGGTCGCTGCGCCGCAATCTCGGCCCGTCGCGCCCTCGGAGGTCGGGAATGATGACGAGGCGCCGGCATCATCGAATCCTGGGCCGCAGGATTATGGGACCAGGCGAAACATTAAGTCGCGCCGTCTCAGTCTCGAGCCTGAGATCGTGCCGGAGCCGCCGCCGGCAATGCAGCAGACCAGCATCTTTCCATTGGTCATAAGATTCTCCGCGGTGATCATCTTCGCCGCGGTTGTGGCTTATGGGCTGACAATGCTTTCCTCATCCCAACTTTGGATCAAGGGCACGAGCCAGCGCGTTGCCGGGAATGCGCCGCAACCGCGGCAAGTCCAACCTGATTCGCGACCGCCATCGCGGCTGATCGTGGCGGATCAGCAGACGCTTGCCAACGAGCCCCTTCCGCTTTCACTTAGCGTCGAGCACCCAATGGACAATGAGTCGCTGCTGGTGGACGGCCTTGCCCAGGGCACGACACTGTCGGCCGGCACGTCTACGAGTGGGTCCAGCTGGCAACTCCCCTACGGCAAGCTGAGCGACCTTTATCTTTATGCGCCGAAAGGCTTCGTCGGTGTGATGAATGCAGGCGTCGATCTGCTCGGGCCCGACAAGCGGCTTCTGGACAGCCGCACCATGCAGCTGAAATGGGTTGCTAGGCAGCCGGACCCGGCGTCGGCGCCGCCGGTGAAGATCGCAAGTGCCGAAGCAACAGCCGGCGGCCATGTTGGCACAGCGAAGCCACCTACGGCGGCCATCGAGACGATTGATCCCAGCGAAGCCGCGTTTCTCATGCAAAAGGGTCGCGACTCCCTGAGCGCTGGCGACATCTCCGGGGCACGGGTCGCATTCCGCCGCCTGGCAGATGCTGGGATCGCCGATGCAGCTCTCGCGCTCGCCAAGACCTACGACCCCGAATACCTTTCCGCGCACAGTTTCCTCGGCATGCAGGGCAACCGGGCGACGGCGGGCGCTTGGTACCAACGGGCTAAGGACTTGGGCTCCGCAGAGGCCGGTCAAATCCTTGCGCGAATGATCGGCAACTAATCCCGCAGCAGCGGCTCAGAACTGGTTGCCGTACCGCTCCTTGAGCAAATCGAGCCGGCGCAGCGCGTCCCGGTCGGTAACCACGAACAGCGTTGCGGTCTCGTTGGCCCGGTGCGTGATCCAGTTGCCGTGCGGCAGGCTGAATACGTCGTGGGTGTTCCACGAGACAGTATCCTCGCCGACACGCGTAGTGCCGCTGCCCTCGCAAACTAGACACACCGCATTGGCGGTGGTGCAAAAACGAACAGTTTCGGTGCCGCTGTCGATCTGGGTGAGGTAGCAGTCCATAAGCGGCATGGTGGAGCCACCGGTTATAGGATTGACGTAACGCACGCGCCGCGCCCCATCCTTGCCTTTCGGCGCTGCGCCCACTGCCTGCCGTGCCGATACCCAGGGATAGCGAAATACCGGGGAGAACGCCGGTGCGCGTTCATCCAGCTCCGGCACGATGTTGGCAAAAGCAAAGGCGGCATCGTCCGGCAGGCTTGGCACATCGTGCGCGGGACCAGGCTCAAAAGCGTCGGTGCCGAGGTAGCGGTGCAGCGGTGCGTCGAGTGCATCAAGCCAGATGATCGGCGCGCTGCCGCGATGCACGTGTTCGTGCCAGGTCCACCCGGGTGTGATTACGAGGTCGCCTTCCTCCATCGGACAGTCCTTGCCGTCCACGATGGTCGACGCGCCGCTGCCTTCGATCACAAAGCGCAGCGCATTCATTGTGTGCCGATGCGGCCGCGCTCTTTCGCCCGGCAACAGAATTTGCAACGCCGTCGTGAGATTGGTGGTCGTGGCGCCGCTGTCGCCGGCGATGTCAGGATCGGTCAGCGTGAGTACGCGCCGCTCCACCGCCGCGGGCGTCGTCACCCGGACTGCGTCGTCCACCAGCGGGCGGATCTGCTTCCACGGCCAATGGCTCGGCGCCGGTCCACCCTCGCGTGATCTATGCGCCGTTGCGCTTTCCCACAGCGGATGAAGATTGGCCGCTCGCCACGCCGCGCGGATCTCGTCGTAGGAACGGCGGGTGGGCGGCGCGTTCGGCGGCATGTCGGTGGCGCTCATGGGTGTCCTCCGCAGACGGTTCGGGCGCACTATAGCAAACACGCGTATGGCATGCGCGGGTTGGGTCTCCGTCGCGCCGAGCAGGATGGCGAGCCCAGCAAGCCCGCGCACGATGAGCCGAAGACCGGTCGCGAGGCAGTTCCAATCGTCGGGGAGCCCCGATAAAGTAACCGCGATGACGGGCGTAACGCATCACGCGTCCTGGGAGGCGCGCAAACGGGAGGACTGGGCCGGCGGCATTGCCGAACTGGCGAAGGGCAAGCTTTACGCTCTGCAGCATCCTTACGCGCTCGACGGCCGGGTCAGCTTCTACCCCGCGAGCGCACGCGGCTTCTCCGTGGCCAACTCCTACCTGCTCACCCAGCCCGACGCCGCCATGCTGATCGATACCGGCTTTGGCAAGGACGAGCCGGCGATCCGCGAAGAGATCGAATCGCTCATCGCGCCCGGTATGCCGCTGTCTATGTTCCCGCTGCGGCTCAACGAGTTCATGTCGATCAACAATGTCGAGAGCTTCGCCGGGCACTTTAAGGTCGAGACCTGTTACACCAGCAATATCGATGCGGCGTTGTGGTTCGATTTCGGCGCCAAGGCCGAGGGCCGCGACATCCTCAAGTCGATGAAGGTTACCGCGGTGTCTCGGGTGGACACCATCGAACTGGGCAAGCAGGGCCGCTCGATTGACGTGATGAATGCGCCGATCCGGCTTATCGCCACGCGCTGGCTCTACGATCACGCGACGAAGACGTTGTTCTCTTCCGACCTGTTCACCCACCTCTGGCGGGAACGTGAGAGCGGCCCCTGGTTTCTGACCGAGGCCGATAACGATTCCACCTCGCAGCGCGATGTTCGCTCGTTCATGCTCAACACGCGCTATTGGTGGCTCGAAGGGGCACCCACCGACTCGATCCGACGCGGCATCGGGGCCATCTTCGACAAGTACGACATCGAGACTATCGCGCCCGGTTATGGCTGTATCCTCTCCGGCCGCAACGTGGTCGAGCGGCATTACCGAATGCTCGATGAATTTCTGAAAGCTTGCGACAAGACCGTGGCGACCTCGCGCTACGTCTTCCGCGACGAGGAGCGCTGAATGCTCGATAAGCCGCACATCAAAAGCATGCTCGAGGTGCCGCAGGGGCAGCGAATGCCGCGCGAGATCGCGCCCGGAGTGTTCTGGATCGGCGATTGCCTTGCCCAGCGGCACAAGGGCAAGGTCTATCACGGTTACAATGCCGCGTTCTTGGTCGCAGGCGATGACGCTTCGATCCTAGTGGAAACCGGACATCCGAAGGACTTTCCCGTCATCGAGCGGCACATGAGCGAGTTGTTCGCCCGCGGTGTCGCTCCGCTCAAATATCTTTTCGTCACCCATCAGGAAACGCCGCATTGCGGCGGGCTCGGCCGCGTGCTGAAGACGCATCCCGAAGCGCTCCTCGTCGGCGACGTCAGCGATTATCACCTTGCCTTTCCGCAATACGAGCACCGCATGCGCTGGATGAAGGAAGGCGACGAGATCGACCTCGGCGGCCGCGCCTTCATGGCGGTCGAGCCGGTGATCCGCGATTTGCGCACTACCTATTGGGGCTTCGATACCCGGGAGCGGGTGCTCTTTCCCGGCGACGGCTTCGCTTACAGCCATTATCACGAGGACGGCCATTGCGGCCTCGTCGCCGAAGAGGCGGTGTCGCTTGACCTGCCTGACGTGTCGTCAACCTTCGCCGACCTCGCGCTATTCTGGACCAAGTTCGCCGACATGAACGCCTATTGCGATCGGCTCGACCATCTGATCGCGCGGCTTGATGTGAAGACGATCGCGCCCACGCACGGTCTACCGATCACCGATGTGAAAGTGACGGTGCCGAAGGTGCAGGCAGGGTTGAAAGCCGCGGCGCTGATGCCGGAGACGGGGACGAACGAAAAAGCGCAGGCGGCGGCGTCGTAGCCCGGTTGAGCGAGGCGAAGCCCGGCAACAGCGTTCGCGCCCCATGCCGACTTCGGATTTCGCTGCGCTCAATCCGGGTTACTCGCTATTTTCCAGCTGGGAAATGCTCGGTGTAGAAGTCGCCGTCGCAGCCGAAATATATCGCTTTGCGTCCGGCGATGAACACTTCGTAGTGCGAGCAGCCTGAACGCATGATCCGGCGCAGGAATTCTGCATATCCGAGTTCGCCCTTCTGAATGGCCTTGATCAAGGCCGTCACGGCCCGCTGGTCGAATGCCGGCGCGATCGTCGGGCAGTCTTTGAGCGGCAGCGCTTCGTCGTAGGCCTCGCCGTTTGCGCTGTAATAGGTGTTGCGCAGCTTGATGAGATCGGCGGTATAGGATTTTACGCCGGCTCCGACGAGCCGCTCGACGACTTTCGGGAACGGCGTGTCGGCGAAGCTGAGATTCATGCATTCGGCGATGGTGTCGGTATTCATGGTGTGGACTCCTGCGTTTCAGGGACTGACGGGATCGATGTCCGCCAGCGCCTCGAGAAGGCGGCGCAACCCGCGCTGCAGCGAAACGATGTCGGCGGACGAAAGCCTGCGGGCGAGGCGGGCGTGGTAGCTGTCTGCTGCCTCGGTCAACTGATCGAGCGTCGTGCGCCCGCGCTGGGTCAGGACCAAGTGTGGCGAGGCGCGGTGATCGGGATTGTCCCGGTATTCCGCCGAACCCTCGGCGACCAACAGATCGGCGATGCGCTGCACGTTCTGCCGCGTGACGCCGAGCACCCGCGCGATTTGCGGCACGCTGTGGGGCATCCCCGAGGCCGCGCTCATCACCTGCCAGCGCGCCTGGGTCTGGCCGACTGTGCGGGCGATCGTCCCGCCATAGTCGCGCAGCCGCCCGGCGAGCTCGTAGACATCGGCCACTATGATCGGCACCAGGGCTTGCGGCTTGGTTGCGGTTCTCATGGTTCAATATTGTCATTATGACAATGCATTGTCGATGTGATTCTGTGATCTTGTTGCGGGGGCTGAATCGCTGCGCTCAGCCCGTCCCGCAACCCGTGTCCGCGCGGGCGTAATGCCTCAATCTTTTGGGATTCAGCGGGCGTGGATATCGCGGGACCCGGCGGCGTCGGTTGGCGGGCTACGCCGCTTCGCCGATCGCATCGCTGCCGTATGTCGCACCGAAATCGATTTCGTCGGCGGGGCCCGGACGCTTGAACAGATAACCCTGCAGCGACGTCACGCCGGCGAGCCGCAGCAGCCGATATTGGTCCACGGTCTCGACGCCCTCGGCGGTAGTCGCGATGTTGAGGCTCTGCGCCAGTGTCAGCGTCGCCGAAATGATGGCGGCGCACTCGCTGCGTTTGGTGAGGTTTTGGGTGAACGACTTGTCGATCTTGATCCGGTCGAACGGGAACATCGCCAGCTGGCTGAGCGACGAATAACCGGTGCCGAAATCGTCCAGCACGATCGTGATGCCGAGATTCTTGAACTGTCGCAACGCCGGCAGGCATTCCGCCGCCGACTCGATGAGCGCCGTCTCGGTAATTTCCAACTCCAGCCGCTCGGGCCGCAGCCCCGATTCGACGAGCGCGCGCATGACGACATCGGGCAAATCGCTTTTGCGGAACTGTACCAGCGATAGATTGACTGCGACCTTGATGTCGGCGGGCCAGCCGGCCGCCTCGGTGCAGGCGGTACGCAGCACCCAATCGCCGATCTGAGTGATCAATCCGGTCTCCTCCGCGAGCGGAATGAACAGATCGGGGAAGATCAGACCTTTCGACGGATGCCGCCAGCGAACCAATGCCTCGACACTGCAGATTTTGCGCGTCTTGGCGTCGATGATCGGCTGATAGTGGAGTTCCAGATTGTTTTGCTGGATCGCGTGACGCAGATCGTTTTCGATTTCCTGCCGAGCGCTGGCTACGCGACTCATCTGCGGATCGAAAAAGCAATAACCGTTACGGCCGGCCGACTTCGCCCGATAAAGCGCAAGGTCGGCCATCTTTAGGAGCTCATCGGGGTCGGTATTGCGCTCGGGCGCCAAGGCTATTCCGATGCTGGCGCCGATGCCGATATCGCTCCCGTCGATCACAAAGGGTCTTGCCATCATCTCGATGATGCGCTCGGCAAGGGCCTTGGCGGCCTCGCGCTGTTCGGTGTCGCCGGCCTGGATGATGGCGAATTCGTCGCCGCCGAGCCGCGCCAATACATCGGTTTCCCGCAGCAGCGATTTCAACCGCGTTGCAACCTCGGTCAGAAGCGTGTCGCCGGCGGGATGGCCGAGGGTGTCATTGACCTGTTTGAAGCGGTCGAGATCGAGCAAGAGGACAGTGAAGGGTTCATTGTGGCGGCGCTGGCGCGTCGCGGCCTCCTCAATTTCTTGCGCGAGTGCCGCGCGATTGGCGAGTCCCGTCAGCGCATCGTGGTGTGCAAGGAAGGCGATACGCTGCTCGGCTTTTTTTCGCTCGGTGGCGTCCTCGATGACCGCGATGAGGTATTTCGCCTCGCCCCGGCTGTCCTTGATGACCATGCGGCTGGTCGCCTGCATGCGTGGTCCGCACAGCACCGTATCCACTTCGATTTCGCAATAGTTGACGCGGTCGGCGTCCTGCACACTTTCGCTGTCGGCCTCGTCGATGCTTTGCGCATCCTTGGCCTTGTGGATGTCGAACACGGTCCGACCGAGCATTTCGCTTCGTGGATAACCGAGCATGGCTTCGAACGCGCGGTTGACGAGCACGTACTTCCGCGTTTTCGCGTCTTTGACGACGATTGCGACCGGAATGTTCTCGATGATCGAATCCAGAAATTTCTTGGTCTCGTTCAGCTCGCGTTCGGCGCGCCGCTGCTCCGTAATGTCGACGTGCGTAGCGACCCAGCCGCCGCCGGGCATCGGCCGGTGGTTGACCGCGAAGATGCTGCCGTCAGTCAATTTGTTCTCAGCATAATTGGGGTGGGGCCAGGCAGTCTTTTCGAGCCGCGAGTGGATATACTCGGCCGGGTCTTCTCCGATATTTCCGGAACGGATGCGGGCCTCGAGGATCGAGCGCAACGTGGTACCGGGTTTCGTCTGCTCGGGAGTAAGACCGTACATTTTCCAGTAGCGCTCGTTGCAGACAACGAGGTTCATGTCGCGGTCGAACACGCTTAAGCCGTGGGCTATGTTGGTAAGCGCGGTTTGCAGCAGCAGGTTCGATTGCTCGAGGGACTGCTTGGAACGCTGCAGTTCGGCCGAAGTAGACAGCAAGTAAGCCTGCCGCCCGGCGCCCAACAGCATGACGATAAGCACGATCAACGTGAGCACGGTTCCGGCCGCGACGTACTTTCGCAGCGTCGCATCGGTTTGCTGAAAGATATCCCGCCTGGCCAAGCCGACCAGGGCGATCATGGGAATGCCGGGGACTGCTCGATAGGACAGCAGCCTGCTGATGTGATCGAAGCTCTCGATGCCTTCCGGAATGTTCCAATAGTGCCCGGACGGGCTGCGTGCCAAGTGTTCCCTTAGCGGCGTACGGGTTTTCACCACACCGGAGAATCCCCGAGCTGCCGGATTGGTGCCGCCACGAGCGAGTATGACGTGATCGGCGCCGACCAGCGTCACGATTCCCGAGTTGCCGAGGTCGAGCGAGCTGAAGAATTTTTCGAGTTCGGCAATACTGAGCGAACTCACAGCAACACCCGCGAACGAGCCGTCGGGGTTGATGATGCGGCGAGTGAAATCGATCGTCAGGTTCTTGGTGACCTTTCCCAGTACGGGATCGCTGATGAAGAGCCGGTCTTCCCCATTATCAAGTTGGAATGCGAACGGCCGGCGATCGCCGACATAGACCGGGGTGGTCAGCGGCCCCCGGCTCGACAGCTTCACGAATCCGTTGGGGCCCGCGATGCCGAATTGCAC
>Ga0335075_10015895_pt1 | contig 11270 bp, 15 predicted proteins | sample Lox_Sample_24_FD_206723 | JGI IMG/M metagenome (GOLD analysis project Ga0335075, IMG submission 206723) | Soil microbial communities from Loxahatchee National Wildlife Refuge, Florida, United States - Lox_Sample_2.4 | ecosystem: Environmental > Terrestrial > Soil > Wetlands | place: USA... | reverse complement strand
CTCGAACAGGTGTCTTCACTTCAGACCAACCATCATTTCCATTTGTACCCGTCGAGACACTCTCAGGCAAGACTTTAAACCTCTGATTCGCAGTGAAATTCGGCGGTTGCTCTTTCAAAGGCCGACCATTCACGTCCCTCCAAGGATTCCTACCCTGTTCAGGGAGAGAAGCAGGAGTTGGCCTACTGGTTTTAACCAACGGACTACCCTGCTCCAGATCATCATCCATATCGAAAATCAAATCTGAAGAGCCAGGTGCAGGTCGTAATACAGGAGACCTAGTCACAGGCGTTGCACTCTTTCGATTCCTTCTACCAGATCCCGGTTTTGGAGTATCACGGTTTCTGAAATCGAGGGGTGTGGATGGTAGACTTTGACCACCGAAGGAAGAGGATAACGAAGTTCCCAGGAGAGAAGTGAATTGTCTGGCTTCGCGTTCTTGCAGGATGTCGTCTTCTAGATTGGGATAACGTGCTGCTAGATCGGTAAGGAGAACTTCGCCTCTACTTATTGGCAATCGTTCGATTTGTTTCCTGCGAATTACAATCTCAAAATCAGACATGAGATCTGGATCGAGATCTTCAAAGAGTCTACATGTTAGATACAATAGATAAAGGAACTGACCTGTTTTCAAGAATTGCTTCAGCGTTAATGGCACAATAATTCAGACAAGCGTCTTTCAATTGTTCCGCAGCATAAGTATCCGCCTCTTCCAAGATCGTAGCGACATTCCTCAGCGTCACAAATCGCGCCAAAACACTTTGACAAACATCCTTCAATCTCTCCAATAACAATTCATTCGCAACAGCCAAAACCTCAATCACAAATTCCAAAAACGCATCAACATTCTCCTTTCGAACTGCATCGAAAACCTCAATTCCTGCATCACAGTAAATGTGCTCAAGGACAATTGAGATGACATTGTATGAGAAATGTGGAAGCTGGATTCTGAACTCTGAAGAGCCTTCTGCAAGAGCTTCTTTTCGACGATGAGCTGTCCAGCCACCTCCCATCCTAGCTCCAGACAACATGGCTTCGAAAAAGGGACATCGTGCAGCTAATATGAAAGAATGGCAGGGGACTTCTCGATCAGCGAGCGCAAGAATGGCATCAGGAGCTGATATCGAATGTGGTAAAGACTGCAATTCTCGGAGATCGTTGTGCAGTAATTTCTGGCGGGGTTCGAGAATTAAGTACCAGGACGAAGTTAGATTGTCGCTCAGTTGTTTGAGTCGGAATTTTGTGGCGAGAGAGCGTAAGTGGAGAATCATTTCCAGACGTTCGGGCTTATGTTTGTCCAAGTATTCTGGAAGGTCCAAGAATTTGTCTGTGTAGAGGAAATGCACCAATTGTGCTGCTGCCACAAGTCCAACTTCAGGAAGTGAGATCTCGAAAATATTATCTTCCATGGTGACAGTAAATTCAGTCGAATTGGGATTTCGGAGGAATTCTTGAAAGGCCGTGCTTCGACAAGCTAGGATTGCCTTGTGCAAGTAGATACGATGACCATCTCGAACCACGAGTGCCGCATCACAAGACTCTGGAGGAGGAGGCATCTCCACAAATATTTCGCTCCACGGTTTCAATATTTCCTCCTCACATTGGTCCGACGCCACAGAAGACCCTACCGACTCCGCCTGATCGCCATTATCTCCAATCACGTCGTCCACAACTTCGCCCAACGGAATCGTCATAATCAAATCACGTTCCAAACCGTCTTCCTCAATGTCAATAGACTGCAACTCGACATCATTTCTAATAGCCGCATATGCACCAGCACTATTGGCCCTAACTGCCACAATCCTCGTCAGAAACCCAACTCTGGCAAATTTATATTCTTTCGGTCCTTCTCGCTGTGATACTTTCGGTGTTGACCGACGAACACGAGTCCACACACTACCTGATTCCGTGGAAATAATCACGGTCCCATCTTGACCAACAGCCACATCACGAACAGCCATATGTCTTCTTCGAAGGGACCAGATTCTTTGCGCTTTGGTGGATTTGGCTAAATCGTGGGGTTTTAAATTTGAGTTTTCTGGAATTGTGAAGGAGAAGACGTCGCCCATTGAGGATACTGCGCAGACTGTGGTTCCTCCCGAAGTGACTTTTGTAATTAAATTTGGAGCGTACATTTGTCGGGGACGGAAGACTGAGGACATGGATACACGAGCCATGTTGTCTGCAAAGAGATCGAGAGGGAAGTGTACTCGGAAATAACCTCCATTGGCAAATACGAACACAGCTTTATTTTTAAGAAGACAGATTGTGGCGTTGTCGATTGCGGTGACCATTTCTACTGGGGCAGGTAATGTGGCTACTTTTTTAGGGACAGTTTGAATAGGTCCATCGTCTGCGGAGGGGTAACCCAGTTGACCGCGGTTCAAACCCCAAGTATACAAATCTTCGGCGGAGAAGCAGATTGAGTGATAAGCAGAGGCTGCTATCCCAATGATATCGACTCTTTTCAAGGGCGCAATGATCTTTCGAGGGACCCTTTGGACATTGTCTTTGTTGGTGTTGACGTCCAAAGTGTATCCTAGTTGACCATGCTGATTTGAGCCCCAAGTGTACACTGCACCAGATTTTGTGACTGCGATCGTATGTTCTTGTCCTAATGCGACATGGGCAACTTGATCGCCTATACCGGTGACTGGTTTCGGGAGAAATTGTGTTCCTGTTTGATTAGTTGATAGTCCGAGTCTACGTTAAGTCTCATCAGGCACATAGGTCAATACCTTCCTGTAGTCCCATTGAACCCACACATATAGAGATTATCCTTCGTTTCAGTGGTCAGGATTGCAGTATGCAGTCTAGCCATCTGGACATCTCTGATCCTGGCAGGACGGAACATTGACAAAGGACTCTGTTCTTTCTTCGCAGACCGAATAATTTGCACTCTTTCCGGATGAGATCGATCATCACCATCTCCGAAACCCAAAGAATTGTTCTTATTTGATCCGAAGGTGAAGAGATCAGAGCCACCCTTTTCATCATACAAGGGAGGAGGATTAGTTCCGTTGAGTGTCGAGTTAAGGACATCAAAAGGTGAATTACCCTCTCTGTCTTTGATTTTGATAGTGTCCCGTCCTCTACTAGCGATGATATACTGCGCACAAGCGATCCTGCCATAATACAACGCACGATGTAACGCAGTCCTACAATCAACATGGATAATGACTCATACTTACCATCCAGATTCCATATCAAGTAAATTGACATCTGTAGCCGGATTATCTAGCAATGCCTTTACAAACTCGAGGGATCCCTTTGATGCAGCAAGGTGCAACACTGTCCTGCCTTGAGCATCCCGTTTGTTGATATCTTGTTTACTCAACTTTGGGATAGAAGCGTTATCTCTTCCTCCGATATTGACCGTAGTCGAACCCATTTGTAGTCCATCTCTGGACAATATGGCGGTTGCACCCGCCACATCATCTGCGTAGAAGAGTTGGAATAGACTACCACTCATACACTAACAACTTTCAGCAGGAGACTGTGATGTCTCCTTGCTGTTTTCCAGAAGGGATCTCGAGATAACTAATGTCCTCTCGAGATTCTTCCTCGCAAACCTTGATCCGGAAGTGTCTCCTTCGTAGAATAAAGATTTGACAATGTCACGTAAAGCAGGTGATCTGTTCCTTGTTCGGTAACTCTTTTGATCTTCGTTCCGGTGTTTTGGTGGATGTCTGACCGGGATGACTGTGGACGCTTGGATCCTTGTCGTGAGCCTGCAACCGATTTCGACTGGTGGACCTCATGTAAATTTACATCGTACCTCCCTATATTTACATTTTTAATTTATACTATTGCTCTATCTGATTCAAAAGATCTAAAGATCTAGAGCATCTCCAAAGGGTCCAGATGAGCTCTAGATACTTTAGGTGTTGGCAAAAACGCCGTTTCAATCCAACCCTCAGCCCCTCTGCGCACCAAAACTCCTGAAATATAAGGATACTCCGATCCTTTTATTTGCGGTTCCGGATGATATTCAATCGAAATTTCTCAATATCAATATCAAATGTAGGCGGAAGGGCAGGTTGGAGGGCGGGAACTGGCTCAGGGTAGTAGAGGAGTGACGTCGGAACTTTCCACGCAGTGTTTCCCGCGATAGGATCATCAACACGGGGATAATGTCCGTTCATTTTGGTGAATTGGCCGATCACGATACAGGCAGGATATGTATTTGCTGAGTTTGCGGTGGGTCGATTGGCGGTGAGATCCCGGTGGGCCACGCACATGAACCAGGTGTCAGTCGCTCTAGTTGCATTTCTGATATAGACAATTGCGACGAAGATGTTGATTTGGGTTCTGTAACCGAGGGCTCTGTCGCGAATATCAATGATCGATGACACCGATTGGCTATTTCCGATCTCTAAAATTATAGAAGGCCAAGGCCTGCCGAATATTGGTTGTACTTCGACGAGTGCTGCGGTGATGAGATTTAATGGATTCGGTCGTGGATTTGGGCGGAAAGAAGCATCGGGTTGTTTCTTCTTACCCGGTAGCCATACATCTATCGCATTAGCATTAGCTCACAGTTCTGAAGAAAGTTCGGGGGATGCTACCTTGTGATCCTTCGCCTTCAAAGATTGGATAGAGTGGCGAGTTCACCCACGGTGTATCGAACTGTTGGAGGAACATTTTTGTGAATTCAAGGATGAGGGGTTCATGCGGTGCGGTCGGCCATTCATCGAAGGACATATCACCAGTTTCCTCATAGATGATCCCCTTCTTCAACCCAACCTCCTGCTGCCGTGTAATAACATCCTCCCAGTCAAACTGACCGCGTAATCCCGGAATCGTCTCCATTTGCTCATCCGAAGGTGGTGTGTGATTCTTCATGTACGATCTTACGAGTTTTTTAAACTCTCTTCGAACGTCTGCTTTGCTTGTTGAGATCGGTGCAGCGGCAGCGGAAGTTCGTGTGGATGAGACAGCTGATTGCGCTTCTTGTTGAGTCGATGAGGCCGCGGGGGAAAAGTCCTCTCGCGTTCCCGTTTGGAGAGGTGCCGATGACGAGGCACTTGAAGAACTGGACGACGACTGACGTCGTCGAACTCTGCCAACGGGCAATACACCCTCCGTCCCTTTTGACAATGAAGACTGTAAACCGTTAGCGGTTGAACATGTCATGACTGAACCATTGACTTGCGTACGGGCTCGGGATGCATCCTAATCAGCAGACTATTCCGCCACCTGCGTTCTGAAAACTGTTTCCCTCACTTGTTCTTTTTGGTGAAGGATTTCTTGCCGATGGAGTGGAGCGACACGAGGCTCTCGACACTTGACCGTCAGGGGGGAGGGCCTGGGTCTAAGTTTTGGATCAGAAAATTTTCAAGTGTTGGATTAGGTCGCATTCGAGATTGATTGATTGATCAATTTACCATTTTTGTATATAAATAATGGGTATCAATTTGAAAGCCTTGATATTCTGTTTGCTATACTTCATGAATATTTTCGTTTCAAAATGATCATTTTGAAACGAAAATATTCAGATCTTGGTCTCGCATCGCGGATGGGAGCCGGTCCGAGCCAAAGAAATGTTCGGTTCCACTGGAGCACTATTGCGAAAAAATTTCGTCCAAGGAACCAACCCCCAAAATCAAGGGGCAAGGTTGTCAGATAGCCAGGAACTTCTCTGCAAGTCATCCAAGCCAATGGCAACAGAGGTAGTTAACGCCTATTCATTTTTCGAACTTTAATCTGATCTTTCCCTGTAGCAGGAAGTCGTATCACAAGTTGAGCAGCTGCTCATCCAGGTCACGGTAGCTCAAGACACAGAAGTCCTCAAGCGAGTCACAAAGGAATTACACAATAACTACTACAAACAAGACTTTATCATCCCAGTCCTAGTACACATCCTGCAACACTCATCCAACGTGCCAGTCCGACAACTAGCGGCCGTAGAAGCCAAAAAACTAGTCAATAAGAAATGGAACGATTCATTCGCACTCCAAGTCCGAGCCTCCCTTCTCGATTCAACGCTCGCAGAATCCGATCCAAAAACACGCCATGCATCTGCGCGACTCATAAGTGCAATTGGTAGATTATATCTGAAAGACGATAGTTGGCCGGAATTAAGTGTATTTTGTCAACAAGCGTCGACTTCACAACGCGCAAGCGACAGGGAAATCGGATTATTTGTGATTTATTCGTTGTTGGAGTCGGATGCACATGATGCTTTTGATAGTCATCTGGGAGATTTGTTGAGATTGTGTAGTCATACTATCCATGATCCGGAGAGTCGTGATGTTCGACAAACTAGTCTTTTGTGTCTTGGAGAATTATCAAATCGTATCTATGCTGAAGACAAGGCTTTGTATCCTTCCCTCTACCTTCCGGTACTGATTTCAAGGATCAAGGCGTTTCAGGAAGTGTTACCACAAATGACAGTTGTTTTGCAACAAGCGATAGAAGCAGATAACGAAAGTGATGCTAGAAATGCATTTGAAATATTCGAAGTCTTACTTTTGGAGGTAGCAGCTATTGAGATATCCTACTCACGTTTCAAGGAATCTTCTCTGGTGAAGAAATACTTTCGAGATCTATTGCAAATGGTCCTACAAATCAGTGCCAATGCATCCTACGATGCCGTATACCGAGAAATGGGCCTCTCCTTCCTGGCCAGCGCAATCAGATAGTATTCTTCCCAAACCACAAAGCTGACATCTAGCAAACGGCAAAGAATCCAAAGCCTCAAACTCGGCAATGACATTGTACAAGCAATGTTGCGTATCGCCATGGAAGCAGACGAAGATCCAGATGATGACGACAGTCCAGTCCGTCTCGCCATAAACAACATTGAAATCCTCGCTAATAGTCTCCCACCACAACACGTAGTTCCACCCGTCCTCGAACAATTCCCAATCCTCACTTCCTCTCCGAATCCCAATGAACGGCGTGCTGCGATGGCTGCGTTGGGGGCTATTATGGAAGGAGCCTTAGATTTTATGACGCCCTATGTTAACGACATTTTACCTCCTGTGTTTAATGCGTTGAGAGATCCGGAACCTATCGTTATTAGAGCGGCACTTGGCTGTCTTACTCGAATCACAGACGAACTGAACGATAATGTAGCACATTATCATTCCACGATTGTGCCTGTTGTATACGACCTTCTCGGCTCCAAAAATCCAGCAATCATGAAAGCAGCATGTACCACACTAGACGCCATTCTAGAATGGATCGAAGAAGATGAAATCCTACAATACCTTCCTAAATTAATGGAAGCATTACTCTACATCATGACCGCAAACGTTGACAGCGAAGCTAAATGTGTCGTAGCAGCAGCACTGGGAACAATAGCCAGTACCGCCAAAGAGGGATTTTTCCCTTACCTCGATCACACCGTGCACACATTCTTCTCGATGAAAGAAGTCACTGGACAAGATGATCCTGAATTACGTGGAGTTGTCACCGATAATTTAGGAGCCATTGCAAGCGCAGTTGGAAAAGAAAAGTTTTTGCCATATATGGATAGAACGTTCCAACTTGCTGTGGAGGGGCTTAAGATTGATTCTTCACGGTTGAGGGAGAGTGCGTTTCTGTTTTATGCAATTATGTCGCAGGTTTTGGGAGCTGAGTTTGGACATGTGTTACCTCAAATTATGCCGTCTCTAATTGAGACGTTGAATCAAGAGGATCTGGATCTGGGAGAGACGATATCTGAAGAAGAAGCCATTTCAGTTTTGGAAAATGGTCAAGGAACGGAGGATTTCATTGATACCGATGACGATGACGATGAATCGATCGAAATTAAAGTCAATTCGGCATTACAATTGGAGAAGGAAATCGCGGCAGATGCAGTAGGCGAGATATTCACCCATTCCAAGGAAGCTTTTTTACCGTACTTGCAAACAGCCACAGAGCAACTTTTAGAATTGGCAGATTCGTATTATGAGGGCTCAAGGAAGGCCGCTATTAGTTCGTTGTGGAAATTTGTTATGACATTGGGCGAATTACAGGTTACGGAGCGATATGAACCTGGTTTACCATTGGTATCCCACTCCCGTTGAAGTAAATCTTACGAAATTAGAAAATCCCGTTACCGCCAGATCTTGTCAAATTGGCAGATGTCGTTCGGAAGAAGAGTGTTGATATTCTGAAAGACGAAAACGATCGAGATGTCATGGCGGAAATCTTCCGATGTCTAAGCGACTCTTTAATTGACCTTGGACCCGGCATTCTTGGCACTGATGAACGAGAAACAACTGAGATCATTGCTATTACACTATTGATTCTGGAACGTGATCATCCTAGTCTTAATGACGACGATGAGAATCGCCTTCCGGATGATGAGGAAAGGGCTGAGATCGAATTGGTGCTGATTAATGCTGCAGTTGATGTAGTGCTTGCCTTGGCCACAGCTCTCAAAGGAAACTTTATTCGCGACTTTGGATCCTTCTATCAACAATTGGTCAAGTTCACGGTACATTGTCCCAACGTGAAGATGTTTCTGACTTTTGTAGAATAGCAAGAATTCTACGGAGCGCTTGATGGGAGTTGCGAGTCTTGGAGAAATCACACGTGCGCTTGAAGGAAGAATCGAAAAACGTATTCCGGAATTATACTTGATTTTCATGAATGCGGTCGATGATTCTTCCTTGGAAGTCAGCGCGAATGCGATCTACGCGTTAGGATTGTTACTTGCTTGGAGTACGCAGGATTTCTCAAGTCAGTATAACTCAGTTCTGACAAAATTACAACGATTCTTCGCTGACGATGCTCCGAGAAATGCGAAGGATAATGCAGTAGGTTGTGTATCCAGAATGATACTTCGTCATCCCAACGCCGTTCCATTAGATCTTGTAATTCCCTCTTCTCACGACAATCTGACATATTAGGTCCTCCCAGCTATCATTCGTACTCTTCCTCTTACCGACAAGGTGGAGAACGAGCCTACATATTCTATGTTTTTATTTCTATATCGATCGCATAATCATGTTATGTTGTCACTGACGGAACAACTTCTTCCTTCTTTGACACAGGCTGTGTTGAATGACGATGAGCAGTTGAAGGGGGAGACTAAGCTTGCATTGCTCGAGTTGATTAAAGCATTACGAGCTGAATACCCACAATTATTTGAAGCATATTCCGGGTTGGCAGGTCTTCAATGAAGAGGAGGCTCGAGTACTTCATAGTTATCTTATATTCGATATCTAATGTCATGGCAATGCATTTTAATCATGATCAACAGTGTTATGTGAATGTGAATTTAAGATGAAGAATAATATTGTAGACAGATCTGGAAATCTGCAACTATAGGATGGTATCTTGAAAGAAACTTCCAACTCCCGTAATCCAACCCGCTTCCATCTCATCTAATATGCATTATCGAATTTCACAAGTCTAAAATAACTTTAGATCCATCAATACCAAGATTTTCCATCTGCGGCAACATTCTCCTCTTCATATTCTCTATGCGGAATAATAGACTCTGTGATGTTGAAAGCTCTCTTCAAATCCTCCCATTGCGACATTGTGAATTCAAGAACACATTGTTTATTCTCCATTTTAATTTCTTCTTCTGTAAGATCATCCGAAACAATGGATACGATTGGCATTCCCTCCTCATCGATATCTAGTCTTGCACGGGCATCGCGAATACTGAAACTCAGGTAGAAGATGTTTTCAACGGTTTGTCCGAAACTTCGTGGATTGATGACGAATTCGAATAGATTGATGGGAGAATGGTCGCGAAGGCGCCCATGTACTGACCTCACCATTCTCGAAGTCGCATTCTCCTGTTTCTGGATATCGCTCTCAATCAACTACAACATCAGTCCACATCCTTACAACACCAAAGAAAACAAAGAAGGAGAGGTGCCTGATCAGGACGAACAAGTTCAACAGCATCACGACGTTCAGTCTGTTTCCTCGCAACATTCCTCACTTTCTTCTCGACACTCAAAGGACCAAGCATGAAATCCATCGTGGGAGGTCTTCTGCAAATTCCCATTGCGACTCTTCCGAGTTTATACCAATTGAGATGCTCTTCTTCGTCTCTCGCACGAGAATTACCACGGCCGCCCATGTAGGTAACTAATTTCTGAACGTATTCATCGACGTTGAAGCCTGCGTCTCCAAGTTTCATGTTGCGGGCTTTATATTTTGCAAGCTCGGATGAATTGACGAGGAGTTTTGAATCGAGATTTGCAACGGTTGTGGTGCGGACTATACACAAAGATGTTAGCTAACCCGGATGATGACGGAGTATAGAAGGGATGGAGAGTACCTTCAGTTTCGAAGAGGAGGTCTGCTTTTTCAACGGTTTCGTGGATGCCGTCGTTTCCAGGTTTGAGATATTCCGCACGATGATCTAGAGTCAGTGAGTGCTATGAGTGTGTAGTTGTACCATGAGTTTCCTTGAGTAGTCGTCTATATTCGCCTGTTACATGTCTAACGACTTCTCTTGGTTGATTAGGATCATAATGCATCCCAGTTGTATTTGCTAATTTCTGCCTGAAAGCAGCTTGACTTGCAGACGGGACATGATTGTTGTCCATTTGTGTAGGGGTAGTATTCTCTTTATCTGATGAAGATAAAACGGATGGTGACTTTTCTGAGCGACGACTCTCTCTACGATATGGAGTTTGCAGAGTATGTGAAGCATGGACATGAGGATTTGAGAAGGGCGTTACAAGACGAGGCATTGTCTCGCTTTGGGGGCAGTGAAGGGTTGGGCAGGATAAGGTTGAGGAAAGGGATGACGGTTGACTTTAACGTTGTTTTGTTTACAGGGCAACCAACGGCTAGGGTTTATGTGGAGACGCGCGCAGTCACGCTTTGGCCGTTAAGTCGTGTCATTTATGAATTTTGTTGTTGTTGTTGTTGTTGTTGTGATGCTGCAAAGGGGCTGGTGAGTGGAACGGTAGCGGATGCTAGTTATTAAAGTTTGATAATGAAATTTTGTGTGTGGCATCACTTATTTAAGCTTGCATCATTTTTCCCAGACAGGGGTCGTTCCGCAATCCCCCTACTCTAGGAATGGAAGTAATAATGGACCAGGATTGTCTCGGGCTGGCTTTCGCTGCACAATTTTTGCCTGAATTTTGAACTTTTGCACCCGAAAATCAAACTTTTGTACCGGTTTTCGACAGTTATGAAATGCCCCTATATTACGGGCGGAATTAAAACTGACGTGCTCACGGTCCCTGAGCGTCTCTCGTGTGGCGGCTGGTCATCTCACAGCGGCTCTTTTTGCGGCATAAATTCCCCGTTTCCTATTTCAACCGCCGAACCTCCTTTCTTCCTCCTTCCCCCAACTG
>Ga0335075_10015894_pt1 | contig 11271 bp, 7 predicted proteins | sample Lox_Sample_24_FD_206723 | JGI IMG/M metagenome (GOLD analysis project Ga0335075, IMG submission 206723) | Soil microbial communities from Loxahatchee National Wildlife Refuge, Florida, United States - Lox_Sample_2.4 | ecosystem: Environmental > Terrestrial > Soil > Wetlands | place: USA: Florida... | reverse complement strand
ATGCTGTTGAATCTCGCAGGCGCACACCAGCCTTTTTTCACGCGCACCGTGGTTCTGCTGAAGGACGGCGCGGGCCATACGGGGCTTGGCGAAGTGCCGGGCGGCGAGAGCATCCGCCGTACGCTGGAGCGCTCGGTGCCGCTCGTCGTCGGGCGGCCGGTCGGCGAGTATCAGGCAACCCTGAATGCGCTCCGCGCCAGCCTGCGCGGCGGGCGGGCGGAGCGGCAGAGCATCGTGCACCAGGCAAGCACGGCGGCGGAGGCAGCAGTGCTGCGCCAGCCGCACGAGATCAATCTTCGGGTCGAGAACGTGGTGACGGCGGTGGAGGCGGCGCTGCTCGACCTCGTGGGCCAGCATCTCGGCGTGCCGATGTGCGCCCTACTCGGCAGCGGCCAGCAGCGCGAGACGGTCAGGATGCTGGCCTATCTTTTCTATGTGGGCGACCGCGCACGGACCGGTCTTCCCTATCCCGAGGGTTCGGGAGCGGCGGAAAGCTGGACGCGGGTGCGCACGGAGCCGGCGCTCGACCCCGAGGCAATCCTGCGCCAGGCGGAAGCGGCGACCGCGCGCTACGGCTTCGCCGATTACAAGCTCAAGGGCGGGGTGCTGGAAGGCGAGGCGGAAATGCAGGCGGTCGAAGCCCTGAAGCGCCGATTTCCCGAAAGCCGCGTGACGCTCGATCCGAACGGGGCGTGGTCGCTCGGCGAGGCGATTGCGCTCGGCCGCGCGCATGGCAGGGCACTCGCGTACGCGGAGGATCCGTGCGGGTCGGAGGACGGCTATTCGGGCCGCGAGGTGATGGCGGAGTTTCGGCGTGCGACAGGAGTCCCGACGGCGACCAACATGGTGGCGACGGACTGGCGCCAGCTCGGCCATGCGCTGCATCTCGACGCGGTCGATATTCCGCTGGCCGACCCGCATTTCTGGACCCTGCAGGGCGCCGTGCGCGTGGCCGAGCTGTGCGACGCGTTCGGCCTCACCTGGGGCTCACACTCCAACAACCACTTCGACATCTCGCTCGCGATGTTCACCCAGGCGGCTGCGGCGGCGCCCGGGCGGCTCACGGCAATCGACACGCACTGGATCTGGCAGGAAGGCAACGAACGGCTGACGAAGGCGCCGCTCGAAATCGCCGGCGGCGAGGTGAAGGTGCCGGAGCGGCCGGGGCTTGGCGTCGAAATCGATTGGGAGCGGCTGGAGCAGGCGCACGCGCTCTGCCGAAAGGCCGGCAGCGCAGCACGCGACGATGCAGCAGCGATGCAACATCTGGTGCCGGGCTGGAAATTCGATCCGAAGCGCCCCTCGCTCGGCCGCCAGCAGCGGTAGGCCTGGTCAGCCCTCCGAGACGGGAACGGGATCCGGAGCGTAGGCGCGGAGGAAGGTTTCGACCGCGCCCGCGGCGACCGCCTCGATTTCCTCCTCGGTCGGCGGCGGACCGACACCGAGCAGCGCACGCATGTGCACGTGCGTGCGCAGCAAACCCGTGAACTGCTCGGCGGCGAGCAACGGGTCGCGCCGGCGCAGCCTGCCCGCCTCCATCTGGCGCTCGAGCCAGAGAGCGAGATTGCGGCGCGACTTTGCGGCGCCGCGCTCGTAGAAGGCGCGGCCAAGCTCGGGGAAACGCGCCGCTTCAGCCATCACAACCCGGTAGATCGCGAGCGAGGTCTCGTCCAGCAGGAAGTGGAGCGTGCGCGAGGCAAGTGCAGCGAGAGTGGCGCGGAGCTCGCCCTCGCCCTCCATGAGTTCGACCGAGCCAAAGCCGGAGCGCGAGCAAGCCTCGCCGACCAGGCTCGCGAACAGCCGGTCCTTGGAAGCGAAGTAGGCATAGAGGGTCGCCTTGGAGACCCCGGCGGCGCGAGCGATCGCATCCATCGAGACCGAGGCGTAGCCCTGGCTGATGAAGAGGCGGGTCGCAGCCTCGGCGATGTCTCGCTGCTTGGGCGAGCCATCCGGCCGATCCTGAGTACCCTGCTCGGAAGTCTGGGTCTGGGACATGGCTTCAAATAAACTGCTCCGTTTAGTTTTGTCAAGCGCACTGATTCGCTCGCCTGGCGCGTGGCTGGCTTGCACAGGAAGCATACTGAACCGTTCAGTATAGAGTTGACCGGAAGCATGGCGGCTCGTATTTGACTGAACCGTTTAGTCTAGTTGCCCGCGGAGCCCCCATGGACCAGTCAATCCCGGAATGGACCCTCGACCGGATTCTCTCCGACCCCGATCACCACAGCCAAGAGGCAATCGAAGAGCCGGAAAGCCCGTCCGTAGCGAAGCAAGCCGGACGCGGTGCTGCCCCGTTCGTACGCCCGCCGAACGGGGCGGTCCGCTCCCGCCCGGGCCTCGGTCGGCTCGGAGGCGGACGGCTGCTGCGCGGGGTCGCGGCGGCGCTGGCGGTCGCGGCAATCGGGGCAGGCGGATACCGCTGGTGGGAAGCAACGAAATTCTTCGTCTCGACCGACGATGCCTATCTCGAATCCGACAGCGTGACCGTGAGCCCGCAAGTGGCGGGCACGGTCGCGGCGCTGGACGTGACCGACAATCAGCGTGTGCGGGCGGGCCAGGTGCTGGCGCGCATCGACGATCGGCCGTTCCTGGACGCTGTCGCCAAGGCCGAGGCGGACGTAGCGTCGGCCCAGGCGAAGCTCGTCAATGTCGACGCCCAAATGGCCGAGCAGGTCGCGAACGTTGCCGGCAGCCGCGCGGTGATCACGGCGGACCGCGCCGCGCTCGGCTTCGCCGAAGCGGACGCGCTGCGCTATGCGAAGTTGAGCCGGACCGGCTTCGGCACGATGCGGACCGCCGAGCGCACCGCCGCCGAGTTGCGCGAAGCCGAGGCGAAGCTGGTGCAGGACCGGGCCGCGCTGACGGCGGCGCAACGCCAGATCGGGGTGCTGGCGAGTCAGCGCCGGATGGGCGCCGCCTCGCTCCAGGCGGCAGAGGCCGAGCTTAAGACCGCCCGGCTCAATCTTTCCTACACGGTGGTGAAGGCGCCGGTAGCCGGCGTGGTGGGCGACCGCGGCGTCCGGCTCGGCGCCTATGTCCAGCCCGGCACGGCGCTTCTGCAGGTCGTGCCGATGGGCCGCCAGATCTACGCCACTGCCAACTTCAAGGAGACGCAGCTCGCCCGGATGACCGCCGGCGAGCCGGTCACGCTTTCGGTCGATACGTTTCCCGGCCATGAATTTCACGGCACCGTGCTCAGCCTCTCGCCGGGCACAGGCTCGCAGTTTGCGCTGCTGCCGCCCGAGAACGCGACCGGCAATTTCACCAAGATCGTGCAGCGCGTGCCGGTGAAGATTGCGCTCTCGGCGAACGACCCGATGGTCAGCCGGCTGCGCCCCGGGCTTTCCGTCGAGGCCACGGTCAACACGACGGACCCGATCGCGAACCAGCCGGTGGCGTTGGCCGAGGCCGCCCGGCCATGAATGCCGAGCGGAGCGTGCCGCTCCGCGACTGGATCGCGGTGTTCGGCGGGGTTCTGGGCGCCTTCATGGCAGTGCTCGACATCCAGATCACCAATGCGTCGCTGGCGAATATCGAAGGCGGACTCTCCGCATCGCCCGACCAGGGAAGCTGGATCTCGACCGCCTATCTGGTCGCCGAGATCGTGGTGATTCCGCTCACCGGCTGGCTTTCGCGGGTATTCTCGCTCCGTCTCTACCTGATCGGCAACACGGCGCTGTTCCTGATTTTCTCGATGCTCTGCGGGACGGCGACCAGCCTCAATGAGATGATCCTGTTTCGCGTCGGCCAGGGATTCACGGGCGGCGTGCTGATCCCGACCGCGCTTTCGATCATTCTCGGCAAGCTGCCGCCCTCGCGCCAGCCGGCCGGGCTCGCGATGTTCGGCGTGACGGCGACCTTCGCGCCGGCGATCGGGCCGAGCATCGGCGGATGGCTCACCGATGCCTGGTCCTGGCACTGGATCTTTTTCATCAACGTGATTCCCGCGCTCGCCGTGATCGGCGCCGTCTGGTACGCGCTCGATCGCGAGAAGATGCAGCTTCACCTGCTGCGGAACGGCGACTGGTGGGGCATTCTGTTCATGGCCGCAGGTCTCGGCTCGCTGATTGCCATGCTCGAGGAAGGTGAGGAGAAGGCCTGGTTCACGACCGAATGGATCCGCTACGCGGCGGTCACCGCCGCGATCGCGATCCCGACTTTCATCGTGATCGAGCTGGTGCGGCGCGAGCCGTTCGTGGATCTCCGGCTGCTGGCGCGGCGCGGGTTCGGCGCGGCGTCGCTGCTCGGGCTCGTCATGGGGCTCGGGCTCTATGGCTCGGTTTATCTGCTGCCGGTCTATCTCGGGCAGGTGCAAGGATACGACGCGCTCGAGATCGGCCGGGTGGTGATGTGGGCGGGCGCTCCGCAGCTCGCGATCATTCCTTTCGTGCCCCTGATCATGAGGCGCATCGAGCCACGGCTGCTGGTCGCGTTCGGGTTCGCGTTGTTCGGCGTGAGCTGCGTGATGAACGGGTATATGAGCCCGTTGACGGCGGGGCCGGAGCTGGTGCTGCCCCAGCTCGTGCGTGCCGCCGGCCAGCCTTTCATCATCGTGCCGCTTTCCTCGCTGGCGACGAGCGGCCTCGTCGGCCGTGACCAGGCGCAGGGTTCGGCGCTCTTCAACATGTTCCGCAATCTCGGCGGCTCGCTCGGCATCTCGATGCTGTCGATCTTCACGACCGTCCGCGAGCATTACCATTTCGATATCATCTCGCAGCGCCTGACCATCACCTCGCCGGACGTGCATGCCTGGCTGAGCAGTGCGGCTTCGGCGCTGATCGCCGGGGGAACGCCGGTCGGCCTTGCTGCGCGGCAGGCGCTTGGCGAGCTCGAACAACTGGTACGGAGCCAGGCCTACACGATGACCTATGCCGATTGCTTCTTCGCCCTCGGCGTCGTGCTGATCGGCGCCACCGTGCTTTTGGTGCTGGTGCCGCGGCCGCGGGCCGGAGCGGCCATCGCCGCGCACTGAGGCGGGCGCCGGCCCCGCGCGCAGGGGGGACGACGACGATCCCGCGCGGGCGTATGCTCGGCAGAAGACGCCAGGAGAGACGCGCGATGCCGGAGGAAATCCATCACTTCATCGACGGCCGGAAAGTCGCGGGAAAGAACGGCCGCAGCGGACCCGTCTACAACCCGGCAACCGGCAAGGAGAGCGCCCGCGTGGCGTTCGCCTCGGCGGCGGAGGTGGATGAAGCCGTGCGCGCCGCCAGGGCCGCCTTTCCGGGCTGGGCCAGGACGCCGCCGCTCAGGCGCGCGCGGATCATGAACCGTTTTCTCAGGCTTCTCGAAGAGAACGCGGAGGCGTTGGCAAAAATCATCAGCGCAGAGCACGGCAAGGTGCTGTCCGACGCGCGGGGCGAAGTCACGCGCGGCATCGAGGTGGTCGAGTTCGCGACCGGCGCGCCCTCGCTGCTCAAGGGCGAGATGAGCGAGAACGTCGGTACCGGCGTCGATTGCCACGCGGTGCGCCAGCCGCTCGGCGTCGTCGCTGGCATCACCCCGTTCAATTTCCCGGCCATGGTGCCGATGTGGATGTTCCCGGTCGCGATCGCATGCGGAAACTGCTTCATCCTCAAGCCGTCGGAGCGGGATCCTTCGGCCGGCGTAAAGCTCGCCGAGCTCGGCATGGAAGCCGGCATGCCGGCCGGCGTGTTCCAGGTGGTGCACGGCGACAAGGCGGCGGTGGACGCGATCCTCGCGCATCCGGGGATCGCGGCGGTGAGCTTCGTCGGATCGACGCCGATCGCGCGCTACATCTACGCGACCGCGGCAGCAAACGGAAAACGCTGCCAGGCGCTCGGCGGCGCCAAGAATCACATGGTCGTGCTGCCGGACGCCGACATGGACCAGGCGGTGGATGCGCTGATGGGCGCGGCCTACGGCTCGGCCGGCGAGCGCTGCATGGCGGTGTCGGTCGCGGTGCCGGTCGGCAGGAAAACCGCAGACGCGCTGGTGGAGCGGCTGGAGCCGCGCGTGCGCACCCTGAAGATCGGGCCGGGAACAGACCCGGAAGCGGAAATGGGGCCGCTCGTCACCCGCCAGCATCTCGAGCGCGTGCGCGGCTATATCGACGCCGGCGAACAGGAAGGGGCAAAGCTGGTCGTCGACGGGCGCGGATTCCGCATGCAGGGCTACGAGGAGGGTTTCTTCATCGGCGCGAGCCTGTTCGATCACGTCGAGCCGAACATGAAGATCTGGAAGGAGGAGATTTTCGGGCCCGTGCTCTCGGTCGCGCGGGCGGAGAACTTTCAGGCCGCGACAGAGATGATCAACGGCCACGAGTTCGCCAACGGCACTGCGATCTTCACCCGCGACGGCGACGCGGCGCGCGAGTTCGCGGCCGGGATCGAGGTCGGGATGGTCGGCATCAACGTGCCGATTCCCGTTCCCATGGCGTTTCATTCCTTCGGCGGATGGAAAGCCTCTCTGTTCGGGGATCATCCGGTGCACGGGCCGGAGGGGGTGCGGTTCTACACCCGGCTCAAGACCATCACCTCGCGCTGGCCGACCGGCATCAGGGCGGGCGCGGAATACGTGATGCCGACCATGCGCTGACGCCTGCCGAGGGCGGCGCGGAGGCAGGGAGAGAGGCCCATCCCTGCCGGCTGGCGAGGACGAATGAAAGACCCTCCTCCGCTTCAGGCCGGAACCGGATGGCGGGCCGAGCTCGCGCCATGGTACGGCGCCTACCTGATCCTCGGCCTCATCAATTCCGGGCTGGTGCCGTTCCTGTTGCCGCTCGTGGTAGCGGAACATGGCGGCAGCCTCGGCGAGGTCGGCTATGTGGTCGGGGCCTACAATGCGGGGTTGCTGCCGGCACCGCTCCTCGGCGTGCTGGTGGAGCGGCGCCGGGCGTTTCGCGCGGTGTTCTTCGGCGGATTCGTGGTGCTGGCGGCGGCGCTGGCGGCCCTGCCCGAAGCACGGCTCGGAAGCACGAGCGCCGTGCTCGCGGCTCTGATGGGGCTCGGGGTCGGGGCGGTCGCGACCGTGGCCCCGCTCTTCATCGTCGACTTCCTCCCCAAGCCCGAGTGGGAGCCGCGGATCGGCTGGCTGCAGAGCTTCAACGGCGCCGGACAGGTCGTCGGGCTGCTGCTGGCCGGAGCCATTGCCGAGGGGCCGCCGGCACGCGGCTTCTGGCTGGGGGCAGCGTCAGCGCTGGCCGCGCTCGCAGTCGGCCAGATCGGACTGCCGGCAGCGGGCGGGCGGCACGCGGTTGGTCTGCCGCACATCGGCTGGGCGCGGCTGATGCGGCATTTCCCGCCGGGGCATGGCGGCGGGCTGCTGCAACACTCGCACCATCTGGGCCGCGCCGCGCTGAACCGCCTGCCGCACGCATTGGGCGGTGAGTTCGGGCGGTTCCTGCTCGCCTGGTTCGCGTGGAACCTGGGCGTGGCGCCGTTCTTCACCTACTACCCGCTGCTGATGGAGAAGACCTACGGCGTGGCGCCCGCGGAGTCGGCGCTTCTCTACGCCCTGGCGGCGGGGATCGGGGTCGGGCTTTTCGTGAGCGCGGGATGGGCGGCGCGGCGCCTCGGCGGGGCCGCGGTCTTTCTTGCCGGACTGGCGCTCAGGGCCACCGGGTTCGTGCTTCTCGGCCTGCTGGCGGCGCGCCTCGTTCCCGCCGCCGCGGTCGCGGCGCCGGTCGGGTTCGTGGTGGTCCAGTTGGGTTGGCCGCTGCTCAGCGTCTCGGGAACCGGGCTCGCCGCAAAGCTGACGCCGATCGGTGAAGGCGCGGCGATGGGGCTGCTTTCGGCAAGCGGCGCGCTCGCCACGGTCGCGGGCAGCTTTCTCGGCGGCCCGATCGTTGCGGCGCTCGGATACGGCGTTGTCGCGCCGATCGCGCTCGCCGGGCTCGCCGCCGCGGCGGTGCTGACACTGGGCCGGCCGGCGGATCCCGAAGCGGGCAAGGCCTAGAGAGATCGCGCGTTTGCCAAGGGCGGCGGCGGGGCCGATGATCCCGGCGGAGAGCGGGAGAGAACGAACGATGGATGCACGCGCTCCAATTCCCTATTCCGATGAAAAGCTGGCGCGAATTCTCGGAACCGTGCGCACGATCGCCCTGGTCGGCGCCTCGCCTGACTGGAACCGGCCGAGCTACTTCGTGATGAAGTATCTGCAAGGCAAAGGATACCGGGTGATCCCGGTGAACCCAAAGATTGCCGGGACCAGGCTTCTGGGCGAGCAGGTGTACGCCGGGCTCGATGCAATCCCCGAGCCGATCGACATGGTGGAGGTGTTCCGGGGGCAGCGTCATGCCGGGCCGATCGTCGAGCAGGCGATCAAGATCGGCGCCAAGGTTGTCTGGATGCAGCTCGGCGTCCGCAACGACGAGGCGGCGGCGAGGGCGGAGGCGGCCGGGATCGAGGTGGTGATGGACCGCTGCCCGAAGATCGAATACGGGCGCCTTGCCGGCGAGCTTTCGTGGAGCGGGGTGGATTCGGGGATCGTGCGCAACCGGCCGGCGGAGGCGCCGAAAGACGCGCCGAAGGCCGTGGGGTCGCGCGGTGCCGGCTCTTCCGGGAATCGGACGTTCGGGTTCGAGACCCGCGCCATCCATGCCGGGGCGGCGCCGGATCCGGCCACCGGCTCGCGAATCACCCCGATCTACCAGACCACTTCCTATGTATTCGCGGACGTCGAGCACGCTGCCTCGCTCTTCAATCTGCACAATTTCGGTTTTCTCTATACCCGCATCGGCAACCCGACCGTTTCGGTGCTCGAAGAGCGGGTGGCGAATCTCGAGGGCGGGCGCGCGGGGCTGGCCTCCGCCTCGGGGCATGCGGCGCAATTCCTGATCTTCTTCACCCTGCTCGAGCCGGGTGATGAGTTCCTCGCCTCGCGCAATCTCTATGGCGGCTCGCTCACCCAGTTCGGGCATTCGTTCAGGAAGCTCGGCTGGAATTGCCATTTCGTCGATCCGAAGGAGCCGGAGAATTTCGCCCGGGCCTTGACGCCACGCACCAAGGCGATCTTCGTCGAGAGCCTTGCCAATCCGGGCGGCATCGTCGTCGACCTCTCGGCGATCGCGGAGATTGCGCACGGTGCTGGCATTCCGCTGATCGTCGATAACACGCTGGCGAGCCCCTATCTCTGCCGCCCGATAGAATGGGGCGCGGATCTCGTCTGCCATTCGGCGACCAAGTTCCTCTCCGGGCACGGCAACGCGCTCGGCGGCGTGATCGTGGAGTCGGGAAAATTCGACTGGAGCGCGGGCGGCCGGTTTGCCTCGCTCACCGACCCGGAGCCGGCATATCACGGGCTCCGCTTCTACGAGAATTTCGGCGACTTCGCGTTTACCACCAAGGCGCGCGCGGTCGCATTGCGCGATTTCGGACCGGCGCTTTCGCCGATGAACGCCTTTCTCACCATCATGGGGATCGAGACGCTGCCGGTCAGGATGGAGCGGCACGTGGCGAATACGGAAAAGGTGGCGAAGTTCCTCGAAGCGCATCCGGCGGTGGCATGGGTCTCCTATGCCGGGCTCGAATCGAGCCCGTATCGGGCGCTGGCACGAAAGTATCTGCCGCGCGGCGCGGGCGCGGTGCTGACGTTCGGCGTCAAGGGTGGCTACGAGGCGGGCGTGCGGGCGGTGGAACGGGTCAGGATATTTTCGCATCTCGCGAATATCGGCGATACGCGGAGCCTCATTCTGCATCCGGCCTCGACCACGCACCGGCAGTTGACCGATGAGCAGCGTGCGGCGGCCGGCGCCGGCCCGGACGTGGTCCGGCTCTCGGTCGGCCTCGAGAGCGCGGCGGATCTGCTCGCCGACCTCGACCAGGCGCTGGCGCCGAGGTGAGAATAGGGCGCGCCGGAAAGACAAAGCCGGGCCGGCGCGCCCCCGCCTTCGTCAGCCCGGCGTTGCGCCCTGGACGTTGACCCGGAACATGTAGATCGACTGGCTCGCCGCCATGAACAGGAAGTCGCGTTTCGGACCGGCGAAGCAGAGATTGGCGCAGATTTCCGGCAACCGGATGCGCCCGATCAGCTTGCCTTGCGGGTTCCACACGGTGACGCCGCAATAGCCGAGCGGCGCATTCGAGCCGACCCAGAGATTGCCGGCCCGGTCGGGGCGCATGCCATCCGGGCCGCACAGCACGCCATCGACCATGCAGTCGGTGAACTGGCGCATATTGCTGAGCTTCTTCCCGTCCACATCGAAGGCGTAGATGTTGCCCTTGCCCCCCGTGCTCTGCCATGGGGCCGGCCCGGTGCTGATGAGGTAAAAGGTCTTGTAGTCGGGCGAGAAGCTGAGCCCGTTCGGATTGGGCACCTGCTCGCCCGGCACGACGACGTCGAGGCTGCCGCTCGGGTCCCACCGATAGGTGTTGGTCGGCAGCACCTGCCTGACGCCGCCCAACAGCCCCACGCCGAGATCCCCTAGCTCGGGATCGTAGAGCCCGTTCGGATTGGCCGGGCCGCCCGCGACGTCCGGATGGCCTTCGCTGATCAGCCCGCCGTACGGCGGATCCGTGAACCAGATGCTGCCATCGGGATGCGGGACGATATCGTTCGGCGAATTGAACGGCTTGCCCTCGAAGGAATCGGCGATCACGGTCATCGACCCGTCCGGTTCCCAACGGACGACGCGGCGGAAGAAATCCTGGCAGGAGAGCTCGCGCCCCTGGAAGTCGAACGAATTGCCGTTGCTGTTGTAGGAGGGCTTGCGAAAGGCGTCGACGCGGCCGCTCTCCCAGATATAGCGGTACTGAGTGTTGCCCTTGACGTCGCTGAAGACGACGTAACGGCCCTCCCCCGACCACGCCGGGCCTTCAGCCCATTGGAAGCCGGTGTGCAGGCGATGGATGGCGTCGAGCCCGACCAGGTACTGGTTGAACGATTTATCGATCACCAGCACGTCGGGGTCGGGATAGATCTCCGGTGGTGCGAAGCGGCCCCAGCGGCGCGGCGGCGTGCTGATGACGCTGGGCGGCGAGCCGAGCTCGGGTTTCGCGTTCTGGCCCCAGGCCACCGCCGGCGCGAGTGCGGCGGCCCCTGCGATCATACTGCGGCGTGTCAGACGGTATGACATAATCGTTTCCTCTGGTTTTCTGGATGTTTCACGAACGAGCCGCTGCCGGCTCGGTTCGCCCGCCGAGAATAGCGTGGAGCAGGCCAGGACGGAAGCGGGCCATGGCGGCCGGGCCGGGCTTGTTCGGACGAGGCGCGCTGCGCTAGGCTGCAACGTTGCGAATTCATGACAGCCGCCGGTTGCGAAGGCGGCGGGAGGAAACGATGGCGGTAGCATCGGTTTCAAAGATCACGGCG
>Ga0335075_10015893_pt1 | contig 11272 bp, 9 predicted proteins | sample Lox_Sample_24_FD_206723 | JGI IMG/M metagenome (GOLD analysis project Ga0335075, IMG submission 206723) | Soil microbial communities from Loxahatchee National Wildlife Refuge, Florida, United States - Lox_Sample_2.4 | ecosystem: Environmental > Terrestrial > Soil > Wetlands | place: USA: Florida... | reverse complement strand
GCCGCATCGAGGGGCCCGTACAGCCCATGCAACCCATTGAGAATCGCTGGCTCTCATGCAACCCTCCCACCCCGGCTAGGCCATGGAACTAGGCCGCCGCGCGTAGGCCGTGGAACTGTCCCGATCCGGGGACACGAACAGGTCACAGTGCTGCGGCAGGTTCGCACCTTTCGTGCTCCAGCTGGAAGTACATGAAAGCGTCGGCAATCAAAAGAGTGCGACCAAAGGGACGGGTAATGCGAAGAGTGGCGCTGGTCATCATGATGCTCGTGGTGGTGGGGGGAGGCGTGGCCGGGTTCGGCTTTGCCCGGGCGGCGGCCTACGCCGCGGTGTATACATGCCCGCCTGAAGACATGGCGGGTTTTCCTCTCGGGCAGTCGAACACTTCGACTAACCCGATCTTTTGCTCTTACCCAGCGTTTTCCGGTGAAGACCCGTACGACTTCTATTGCACCTACAGCGCCAGCACCGGCGTGCTGGTGCTGGATCACGACGCGGGCTTTTGTCCCGCGAACGCCGTCGCCGGCGCCGCGGGGCCGCTGGAGGTGACCACGACCAGCCTGCCCGGCGGACAGGTGGGCAGTGCGTATGGCCCGGTGACGCTGGCGGCGTCGGGCGGGGTGACGCCGTATTCGTGGTCGGTGGCGTCGGGGTCGCTGCCGGGCGGGCTGAGCCTGGATGCCTCTACCGGGGTGATCTCGGGCACGCCGACGGCGTATGGCACGTTCAGCTTCACGGTCACGGTGACCGACTCGGAGAGCCCGGCGATGACGGCTACCAGCCAGACGCTGTCGATCACGGTCAAGCCGGCGCCGCTGATGGTCACGACCATGAGCCTGGCCGCGGCGACCGGCGGTAAGCCGTATGCGGCGACGCTGGCGGCGTCGGGCGGGGTGACGCCGTATTCGTGGTCGGTGGCGTCGGGGTCGCTGCCGCCGGGGCTGAGCCTGGACTCGGCGACCGGGGTGATCTCCGGGACGCCGGACGTGGCCGGGACGTACAGCTTCACGGTCACGGTGACCGACTCGGAGAGCCCGCCGATGACGGCTACCAGCCGGACGCTGTCGATCTCGGTGAGCGGGCCGGTGATCACCGCGATACGGCCGGACCGTGGCCCGTCGTTCGGGTTCACGCCGGTGCTGATCACCGGGACGGGCCTGTCGTGCCCGGCTGGTGACCGCTCGTGCAAGGTCACGGTGACCTTCGGCGGGCGCCGGGCGCTGGTGGTGCTGGTCCGGCCGGGGGAGATCTGGGTGCTGTCTCCGGCGGGGTCCGGGACGGTGACCGTGACGGTCACCGTGGGCGGGGTCTCCAGCCAGGCCACCGCGGCCACCACGTTCACCTACCTGCGCTTCCTGTAGCGGGCGGCCCTGCAGTGATCTGATGATCGTCCGCAATCCTGCGAGCGACACGTAATAGCGGGCCCCCAGAATTCTGGGAGCCCGCTATTACGCGGCCTGCCGGCCCGACCTGGCCCGAGGGCCAGGCCGTGGCCCATGTCTCAGCCGCGGGCCGCCCCGGCCTGCGCCGCGGCCGGACCGGCGGCGTGCCGGGTGGTGCGCCGGGCGGCGTGCCGGGCGGTGCGCAGGGTGCGGAACGCGATCGCCGCGCCGACCAGCGTCGCGATCGCGCCGGCCAGGACGGCCCGGTCGGCGCCGGCGACGAAGGCGCTCGCCGTCTCGTGCAGCAGCGCGGTCCCGTAGACCCCGCCGACGCGGTGCGCCGCCGTCGCGGCCGCACCCACCGAACCGAGCGTCCCGTGCGCCACGTGCGCCATCCGGCCGGCGAACACCGACGCGGTGATGCTGCCGACCACGGCCACGCCGAGCACGCTGCCCATGTTGCGGGTCGTGTCGTTGACCGCCGAACCCACCCCGGCCATCGCCGGCGGCATTTCCTGCATGGAAGCCGATGTCGCGGCCGACATGGCCAGACCGATCCCGGCGCAGATGATGACCATGGCCACGATGTAGTGCCCGTAGCCGGATGCCGCGGAGGCGGTCGCGAACAGCACCAGGCCGGCGGTGACCGCGGCCAGGCCCAGCGCCACCGGGGCCAGCACGCCGGCCCGCCTGGCCAAGGACGCGCCCAGCGGGCTGAAGACAGCCAGCGCGGCCGCGGACGGTAGCGCCCGGACCCCGGCCGCCAGCGGGCTGTAGCCCAGCAGGAACTGGAGGATCTGGGAGTTCACGAACACCGCGCCGGACAGGGCGAAGAACAGGACGGTGAGCGTCACCCCGGCGCCGGTGAAGCGCGGGTTGCGGAACAGGCGCAGTGGCAGCATGGGGTGGTCGCTGCGTGCCTCCCAGGCGACGAACGCGGCGAGCAGGGCGATCGAGGCCGCGGCCAGGCCGAGCGTGGTGGCCGACAGCCAGCCGTTGGCGGGCGCCTCGATGATCGCGTAGGTCAGCACCGAGAACGCGGCGACGGACAGCACCGCGCCAGTCAGGTCGAGGCGGCCGGACCGCGGTGCGCGCGACGCCGGGACCAGCCAGTGCCCCGCGATCAGGGCGACCGCGACGATCGGCAGGTTGACCAGGAAGATCGAGTCCCAGCTGAAGTGGGCAAGCAGCCAGCCGCCGGCCACAGGGCCGATCGCGACGCCGAGGCCGCTGACCGCGGACCACAGGCCGATGGCCTTGGTCCGCTCGGCCGGGTCGGTGAATACGGCGGTGATGATGGACAGGGTGGCCGGCATGATGAACGCGCCGCCGATGCCCATGACGGCCCGCGCCGCGATGAGTTCGGCGGTGGTCTGCGTGAACGCCGCGGCCAGCGATCCGGCGGCGAAGAGGGCCAGCCCGCCGGCCAGCGCGTAGTGCCGGCCGTAGCGATCCGCGATGGCTCCCGCCAGCAGCAGCAGCGCGGCGAACGTGAGCGTGTAGGCATCGACGATCCACTGCAGCCCGCTGGTGCTGGCGTGCAGGTCTCGGGAAAGCGTCGGTAGCGCCACGTTCACGATCGTGGAGTCGACCACGATGATCAGCAGGCTCAGGCAAAGCACGCCCAGCGTGTACCAGCGGCGGGAGTAGGCCCTGGTCTCCGGGGCCGCAGCCCGCCTCCGAGCGCGGGGCGGAGCAGCGCTGGCCTGGGGTGCGAGGGTTGCGCTCATGATGACCTCCGTCTGTACATCTGTAAGGCTACGACTGTGTTGTTATGTTGACTGTACGACTGTAGCCTTACAGCCGTCAAGTGGCTCGAGAGAAAACTTCCAGCCGTAGCGCAACGCATGTAGTCTTAAACGGTCCAGACAGCATCTTGTCGGCCGTCTGAACCGCGCAGGAAGGGAGGCCGGGGATGCCCGCCAAGCAGATGACAGAAGAGCAGATGACCGCCAACCAGATGACCGACGAGCAGCGCTCCGCACGACAGCGCGCCATCGCGCAGATGCCCGCGAGGCCGCTGCCCGCCAGCCAAGGGCCGGCCAGGCAGGGCCCGACGCGGCAGCGGAACCCCCGTGGCCAGGGAGAGCGGCTCCGCGACGACATCATCGAGGCCGCCGGCCGCCTGCTAGCCGACCCGGCCGCCCCGCCGCTGACGCTGCGCGCGGTCGCCCGCGAGGTGGGAGTCGCCGCCACCTCGGTCTACCTGCACTTCGACGACATCGACTCGCTGATCCTGGCGGTCACGGAACGCTGCTTCGGTGAGCTGATCCGGCAGCAGGAACAGGCGCACGACCAGAACCCGGATCTGTGCCAGCGGGTGCGGGCAGGATGCCTGGCGTACTGCGAGTTCGGCCTGGCGAATCCGGGCCACTACCAGCTGATGTTCGCCACCCGGCTGCCGCTGCCCGCGGACACCACCCCCGAGCGGTACCCCGGCATCGGGGCGTTCCGGCGCCTGATCGAGGCGGTGGCCGACTGCATCGGCGTCGAGCCAGCCGATGAGAAGGTGTTCTTCACCGCCCAGCTGATCTGGGAGCAGCTGCACGGCATCGTCAGCCTGCGCATCTCCCGGCCCCGTTTTCCCTGGGCCCCGCTGGCCGAGACAGTCACCGAGGCGGTCGACCGCCTGCTCGCGGGCGCGCGGCCGACGGCCCCGAGCTAGATCACGGCCCCGAGCTAGATCACGGGCCGCTGCGCCGGGCCCGGGCCGCCCGTCGCTTGCCCTCGTGCATCGCCTGCACCCGGGCGATCGGGATCGCCCGCCCCTCGGCCACCAGTTCCGGGCTCAGCGCCTGCGGCTCCGGCATCTGGCCCGCCCACGGCCCCCCCGAACCCGACGCGGCCACCAGGGCCGGGACGGTGTGCACGGTGAAGTCGGTCGGCGTGACCGTGCCGAGGTCGTCCCACCGTACCGGGAACGAGACCGGCACGCCGGGCCGGGCCCGCGGGCTGTACGCGGCCGCCACGGTGGCGCCGTGCGCCCGGGTGGAGTCCAGGAAGACCTTGCCCTCCCGGTCGGCCTTGACGAACGCCGTGGTGGTCAGGTCCGGATCGAGCCGCTCGGCCCGCGCGGCCACCGCCCGCGTGGCCGCGGCCGCGTCATCGCCGCTGGCGTCGATCGGCACATACACGTGCACGCCCTTGGCCCCGCTGGTCTTGACCGCGCCGGCCAGGCCCACATCGGCCAGCGCCTGCCGGACCAGCCGCGCGGCCGCCACCGCGTGCCCGAACTCGCCCCCGGACGGCGGGTCGATGTCGAGCACCAGGTATGTCGGCCGGTCCATGCGGTCGGCCAGGAACAACGTGGCGTGGTACTCCACCGCGCGCTGGTTGGCGAACCACAGCAGCGTGCGCCGGTCATTGCAGAGCGCGTAGCGGACCTCGCGCCGGGACGCCTGGGCCCACAGCGTCGTCGTTTGCATCCACGGCGGCGCGTAGTCCGGCACGTTCTTCTGCATGAACGGCTGCTGCCCGGCGCGAACCCTGATCACCGACAGCGGCCGGTCCCGGAGCTCGGGCACGACGAGCCCGGACGCCGCGTCGAGGTAGTCCACCAGGTTGCGCTTGGTCGCGCCCGCCCCGTCGAACAGCGGCTCGTCCAGGTGCGTCAGCGGGACCCCATCGCGTTCCTGCGTGCTCATGGCTCCGCTATACCCGGTTCCGCCGGCGAGCACCAGCGTCCGCGCTACGGTGAGACCACAGCGAGCACGACGGGAGGGGAAGCCGACCATGGCGTTCAGCGGGTGGCCGGAGGAGGCGTTTGATTTTTACGACGGGCTCGAGGCCGACAACTCCAGGACCTACTGGACCGCGAACAAGGCCGTCTACGAGGACAAGATCCTGCGCCCGATGACCGAACTCACCGAGGAACTAGCCGCCGAGTTCGGCGAGCCGAAGATCTTCCGGCCGTACCGGGACCTGCGGTTCAGCCGCGACAAGTCGCCGTACAAGACCCACATCGGGGCCCTGATCGGCGAGACCGGCTACGTGCAGCTGTCCACAGAGGGCCTGGGCGCGGGGGCGGGCAGGTGGGAGCTCGGAACGGACGACCTGGCCCGCTACCGCGAGGCCGTGGCCGGCGACGGCCCGGGTGCCGAGCTCGAGCAGGTGATCGCCCGGATCGAGAAGGAGGGCATCACCGTGCACGGGCACGGCGTGCTCAAGTCCGCACCCCGCGGCTACCCGGCCGACCACCCGCGGATCCGGCTGCTCCGGTACAAGGGCCTGACCGCCTGGCAGCAATGGCCCGTAGAGCCCTGGCTGGAAACCGCCGAGGCCAAGGACCGCATAATTTCTTTTTTCCGAACGGCCCGGCCCCTCTGCTCCTGGCTCTCCACTCACGTCACCCGATGACTGCGCTCCTCCCCGGTCACCCAGACGGGCGGTGCGAGCGGCGGAACCGGCCGGGCGTAGATTTACTTCGCGGTACGCCAGCGTCAGCAAGGGGCCCTGCATTGAGCGAAACCGACGATTCCCTCCGGGTTTCCGACGCCGAGCGCGACACCGTGCTACGCACGCTCGGCGACCACGCCGCGGTCGGTCGGCTGACCCTCGACGAGCTCGAGGACCGCGCCGGCCGGGTGCTGGCCGCCAAGACCCGCGGCGAGCTGGCCACCCTGACCAGCGACCTGCCCCGGGAGGCCGGGCAGGCGGGCGCCCCCGCCCCGGCGCCCTCGCGCCGCAAGCCCGTGCGGTGGATGGTCGCCATCCTGAGCGGCTCTCGCAGGCGCGGCCGGTTCCGCGCCGTGGGCAGCATCAACGCCGTCGCCGTCATGGGCGGCAACGAGATCGACCTGCGCGAGGCCGAGATCGAGGGCGGGGAGCTCACCCTCAACCTGATCGCGTTCATGGGCGGCGCGGAGGTCTACGTTCCGGACTCGGTCGAACTCGACGTCGGTGGCTTCTCATTCATGGGCGGCCACGAGGAGATCGGCAGCGAGCGCCCGCCGCGCCCGGGCGCGCCGCTCATCCGGGTCCGGGTGTACAACGTGATGGGCGGCGCGTCGATCTACCGCCTCCCGCCGCAGGCCCGCGGCGTGAGCCTGAAGGAGGCGCAGCGCCTGGCCAGAGCCGCCGAGCGCGGCGAACTCCCGGCCCCGGGCTGATCCCGTGGATCTCTGCTGATGGATTTGGGCCTGCACGGAAGCCGGGCGCTGATCACCGGGGGCAGCCGGGGCATCGGCTTCGCGGCGGCCAGGGCGCTGGCCGCCGAGGGAGCGGCGGTCGGCCTGATCGCCCGCGACGCCGCGGGCCTGGCCGACGCGGCCCGGACCCTGGCCGACTGGGGAGCCTCGGTAGCCACCGCGACGGCCGACGTCACCGACACGCCCGCGCTGCACCGCGCCGTGGACGAGATCGCGGCCGCTCTCGGTGGCCTCGATCACCTGGTGGCCAACGCCGGCGGGACCGTCGGCGGCGGCAACCTCACCAATTCCCGCGACGACGAGTTCACCGCCACCCTCGTCCTCAACGCCGGCCACGCCGCGGAGCTGATCCGGGCCGGCCTGCCCCACCTGCGCGCCGCTGGCGGGGGAGCGGTGGTGATCATCGCTTCGATCACCGGAATGCGCCCGGCCCCGCGCACCGCCTACGCCGCCGCCAAGGCGGCCGAGATCCAGCTCGCGGCCACCGCCGCCCAGGAACTGGCGCCCGCCGGCATCCGGGTGAACGCGGTCAGCCCCGGCTCGATCATGTTCCCCGGCGGCTCATGGGACACCTTCCGGCGCGACAACCCGGACGACTTCGCCGGGTTCCTGGCGACGCAGTTCCCGCTCGGCCGCCTGGGCAAGCTGGAGGAGGTCGCCGACGTGGTCGCCTTCCTGCTGTCGGCGCGGGCATCGTGGATCACCGGCGCCAACATCGTCGTCGACGGCGGCCAGCGCTACCCCAGCGCCCGCCGCTTCGACTGAGCTCCGCCCGCCCCGGCCAGCACACCTCGCACGTAGCCGAACTCGGTCAGTTTGGCCACACGGGCCCCGCACTTGTGGGGCCTGTGTGCCACGGGCCCATTCCCGACGCGTTCCAGGTGGGGTGCGTGGGCCACAGGCCCCGTCTATCGGGGCCGGGGGGACACAAGCCCCGAACGCCCGCCGCTTACCGGGCTGCGGGCGCCGCCGACCGGGGCTATCGGGACTGCCGGGGCTGAGGTGACTGCTGATGCGGGCTACCCGGAGGGTGCCAGGGGCGGCACAACGGTGACCGGAAAAATCCTAGGCCCCGAACTCCGCCCTGACCCCGAGCAGCCGCACCGGCCGGCGCCCGGTGAACCGCTCGAGGGCCGAAAGCGCGGCCTCCTCGATCACCGCGGCGTCCGAGCTCGGAGAGCCGAGCGTCACCCCGTGCGTCTCGGTGACGAACGGCGCGTACCGCACCTTCACGATCACGCGCACCGCGGGCCGTTCCTCGGCCACCAGATCGGCAGCGAGCAGCCGGGCGATGCGCCTCACCTCGGCCTGAACCCGCGCCCAGTCGGCAATGTTGTGCTGGAACGTCTCCTCCTTGCCGTGCCCGCGGGCCACGTAGGGCGAGTCGTCCACGTCGGCGTCGCCGCGACCGCGGCCGAGCAGCACCAGCCACGGCCCCGTCATCGGGCCGAACACCGCCGCCAGCGCGTCCGGGTCCGCGGCCGCCAGGTCGGCGACCGTACTGACGCCGAGCCCGGCCAGCTTCCTGGCCGTCTTGGCGCCGATGCCCCACAGCGCGTCGGTCGGCCGGTCGCCGAGCACCTCGAACCAGTTCGCGGACGTCAGCCGGAACACCCCGGCCGGCTTGCCGAACCCGGTGGCGATCTTGGCCTGCAGCTTGTTCTCGCCGATCCCCACCGTGCAATCCAGCTGCGTCGCCGCCCTGACCCGCGCCGCCAGCGACCGCGCGAACTCCTCAGGGTCGGAAGACTCCACGCCGAGGAACGCCTCGTCCCAGCCCAGCACCTCGACCACCGCGCCCGAGGACCGCAGCACGTCCATCACCCGGGCCGAGACCTCCTCGTAGGCCTCGCGGTCGACCGGGAGGAACACCGCGTCGGGCAGCCGCCGCGCGGCGGTGCGCAGCGGCAGGCCGGAGTGCACGCCATGCTCGCGCGCCTCGTACGAGGCCGTGCTCACCACGCCCCGCTTGGTCGGGTCGCCGTCGCCGCCCACGACGACCGGGCGGCCGCGCAGTTCGGGATGCCGCAGCACCTCGACCGCCGCGATGAACTGGTCGAGGTCCACGTGCAACACCCACCGGGTCACGTCTCGAGTTCTACCCGAGCGCACGCACCACGGCCCGTTCGGTAAAAAAATTGGTTTTGATCCGGTCGCCCCGCCGGGCAGACAATGGCGTGTGCTGCTGACGATCACCACCACCAGGACGCCCGCGACCGATCTGGGGTACCTGCTGCACAAGCACCCCGACCGGCTGCAGACGTTCACCACGGCGGCGGGGGCGGCGCACGTGTTCTACCCGGAGGCGGCCGCCGGGCGCTGCACCGCCGCGCTGCTGCTCGAGGTCGACCCGGTGGCCCTGGTCCGCGGGCCCGCCGGCCGGAACGCGGCCAGGAACAGGCCGGCCGACGCCGAACTCGCCCAGTACGTCAACGACCGCCCCTACGCCGCGTCCAGCATGCTGGCGGTGGCGCTGAAGGAGGCCTTCCGCACCGCGCTGGCCGGCCGCTGCGACGCGAAGCCCGACCTGGCCGCCGAACGCATCCCGCTCACGCTGCACGTCCCGTCGCTGCGCTGCCGCGGCGGCCCGGAGCTCGCGCGTGCCGTCTTCGAGCCGCTCGGCTGGGCCGTCGAGGCGACCAGCCAGCCCCTGCGGCCAGCGGACTGGGGCCCGTCGAACTACCTGGACCTGCGGCTGACCGGCGAGGTCCGGCTGGCCGACGCGCTGAACCACCTGTACGTGCTGCTGCCGGTCCTCGACGACGCCAAGCACTACTGGGTGTCGACCGACGAGGTGGACAAGCTGATCCGGGCGGGCGGGGACTGGCTGGCCGAACACCCTCACAAGCAGCTCATCACCACCCGCTACCTGTCGCACCGGCGCGCGCTGACCCGGTCCGCGCTGGCCCGGCTGGCCGAGGCCGACGACGCCCAGCCTGAAGAACTCGACAACGCCGTGCCGGAAACCGAGGAGGCCGACGAGGAGCAGCGTAAGCCGCTGGCCGTCCAGCGCCGCGAGGCCATCCTGGCCGTCCTGCGCGAACTGAACGCGCGGCGGGTCGGCGACCTCGGCTGCGGCTCGGGCGCGCTGACCAGGGCGCTGCTGGCGGACAAGCAGATCCAGCACGTGACGGCCGTCGACGTGTCGGTCCGGGCGCTGCAGCTCGCGGCGCGCAACCTGAACCTGGACCGGATGCCGGACCGCCAGCGCGAGCGCCTGGACATCTTCCAGTCCTCGCTGACCTACCGCGACGACCGGCTGGCCGGGTTGGACGCGGCCGTCCTGATGGAGGTCATCGAGCACGTGGACCCCGAACGCCTGCCCGCGCTTGAGCGCGCCGTCTTCGGCTTCGCCGCGCCCGCCTCCGTCGTGGTCACCACCCCGAACGCCGAGTACAACCCGCACTTCGCCACCATGGAACCCGGCACGAAGAGGCACCCGGACCACCGCTTCGAGTGGACCCGCGCGCAGCTGCGGGAATGGGCCGTGCACGCGGCCGAGACCAACGGCTACCAGGTCAGGTTCCTGCCGGTCGGGCCCGAACACCCCGACGCGGGCGCCCCGACCCAGCTCGCCGTCTTCACCAGGCAGGTACCGCCATGACCGAGCTGACCATCCCCGAGCTGAGCCTGGTCGTCCTGGTCGGCGCGACCGGTTCTGGCAAGTCGACGTTCGCCCGCGCGCACTTCAAGCCGACCGAGGTGATCTCCTCGGACCTCTGCCGGGGCCTGGTCGCCGACGACGAGAACGACCAGTCCGCGAGCGGGGACGCGTTCGAGGTGCTGCGGTTCATTGCGGGCAAGCGGCTGGCGGCAGGCCGCCTGACCGTGGTCGACGCGACCAACGTGCAGCCCGAGGCCCGCCGCGAGCTTGTCGCGCTGGCCCGCGAGTACGACGTGCTGCCGGTGGCGATCGTGCTTGACCTGCCGGAGAAGCTGTGCGCGGAGCGGAACGCCGGGCGCCCGGACCGGGACTTCGGTCCGCACGTTCTGCGCCGCCAGCGCGGCCAGCTGCGGCGAGGTCTGAGTCACCTGCCCGGCGAGGGCTTCCGCACCGTGCACGTGCTGCGCACCGCCGATGAGGTAGCGGCGGCCACGATCACCCGGACCAGGCTGTTCACCGACCTGCGGCACGAGGCCGGCCCGTTCGATGTCATCGGCGACGTGCACGGCTGCCTGGCCGAGCTTGAGCAGTTGCTTGACAAGCTCGGCTACGCGATCGACCGCGACGGCGCGGGCCGCCCGGTCAACGCGAGCCACCCCGTCAGGCGCGCGGTGTTCCTCGGCGACCTGGTGGACCGCGGGCCCGATACGCCTGGCGTTCTGCGGCTGGTCATGGGCATGGTCGCCGCCGGGACCGCGCTCTGCGTGGCGGGCAACCACGAGGTCAAGCTGGCCCGGGCGCTGCACGGCCGCAACGTGCGGCGCAGCCACGGCCTGGACGCCTCGCTGGAGCAGCTCGATCGCGAGCCCGAGGAGTTCCGCACCGCGGTGGCCGCGTTCATCGACGGCCTGATCAGCCATTACGTGCTCGACGGCGGGCGCCTGGTGGTGGCGCACGCCGGCCTGATCGAGCGCTACCACGGCCGCGCGTCCGGCCGGGTCCGCGAGTTCTGCCTGTACGGGCAGACCACCGGCGAGACCGACGAGTACGGCCTGCCGGTTCGCTACCCCTGGGCCCTGGAGTACCGCGGCCGCGCCCTGGTGGCTTACGGCCACACGCCGGTGCCGGAACCGGAATGG
>Ga0335075_10015891_pt1 | contig 11272 bp, 9 predicted proteins | sample Lox_Sample_24_FD_206723 | JGI IMG/M metagenome (GOLD analysis project Ga0335075, IMG submission 206723) | Soil microbial communities from Loxahatchee National Wildlife Refuge, Florida, United States - Lox_Sample_2.4 | ecosystem: Environmental > Terrestrial > Soil > Wetlands | place: USA: Florida... | reverse complement strand
TCACGATTTCGACCACCGCGCTGACTCGAGGCGCGATCAAGCTTCCCCCTGATCTCGACGCTTGGCGTCACGCCGCCGCACGCCTTCCGCTCGGACGCAACGAAAAGCTGTTCCTGGAGATCGTCGGCGAGAGTCCGTTCGCGCCTGAGACGCGCGTGATCGGAAACCCTCGCGACCGACTGACCGGGGTCTACTACATCCGCCCCTTCGGCTGGCCCGTGATCGAGTGCTTCCTGGGCGGCAACAGCGCGAGGATGGTCGATGAGAAAGGTCCGGCGGCCGGCTTTGCCCACGCGACCGATCAGCTCGCCGCTCTGTTCGGATCGAGCGTGCGCCGAAACCTGCATCCCCTTGTCGCTTCGGGCTGGGGGCGAATGACCCATGTGGGAGGCGCCTACAGCTATGCGCTTCCTGGCCATGCGGCGGCGCGGAAGGACTTGGCGCTTCCCTTCGACCAGCGCCTTTTCTTCGCCGGCGAAGCGACCCATGCTTACGACTTCTCGACGGCTCATGGCGCCTATGAGAGCGGCCTTCGCGCCGCGGACGAAGCGATCGCAGCCTTGGGCGTGTCCTTAAGGCCGTAGGTCGAGAACGCTTGCGCGGTTTCGGCGATCTGTTCGTCAGTCAGGATGAACGGGTCGCCGAGCGCGAGCGACAGATAATATTGTCGCGCGATCGTCTCGAGCTCGACCGCGAGCCACATCGCCTTCTCCAGATTGGCGCCGAGCGCGATCATGCCATGGTTGGCGAGAAGGCAGCCGTTGCGTCCCTCGAGCGCCGCGAGCGCGAGGTCCGACAGTTCCTTGGTGCCGTAGCGGGCATAGCCGGCGCAGCGGACCGTCGGCCCGCCGAACGCCGCTATCATATAGTGGCACGCCGGTATCTCCTTGCGAGCAATCGCGAGCACGGTCGCATAGGTCGAATGGGTGTGGACGATCGCGCCGACGTCCGGCCGCGACTTGGTGATGTCCAGGTGAAATCGCCATTCCGTCGATGGATTCAACGGCCCGCTCCACGAGCCGTACTTTCCATCGAGCGGCATGGCGGCGATCGTCCCCGGCGTCATCTTGTCGTAGGGAGTGGCGGACGGGGTGATCAGCAGGACGTCGTTGTAGCGCGCGGAGATGTTGCCGGAGGTGCCCTGATTGAGTCCGGCGGCGTTCATCCAGCGGGCCTTGGCCACGATGTCCGCGCGCAGCGCCCTTTCGTCCCTTGTCATTGATCCGCCCTTCCAACGTCGCCTGCCTGAAAGACGCGGGCGGCCAAGGGGCCGACGCGCCGGCTGGCGTTCATTCTGGAGGCCAGATGCCCCAACGCCTCTTGACACGTCAATGGCGCCGTGAAAAAAAACTCACGCCAAGAAAAAAATAACAGGGAGCGAAATGCGAGACGTCGTATCGCCGCCGTCCGACGATCCTGACGAGGAGCTCTGCGCTCGGGCCGCGTGGCTGTATCATGGCGCGGGCCTCACCCAGGGCGATGTGGCGAAACGCCTTGGAGTCCCGAGCGTCAAAGCGCATCGCCTGATTGCGCGCGCAAATCGGCTCGGCTTCGTTCACGTCTCGATCGACGCGCCGGTCGCCGGCTGCATGGACCTTGAAGACGCGCTGCGACGAAAGTTCAAGCTCGAACAGTGCGTGGTCGCGCCGGAACTCGAGGACGACCCCTTGCCCCTGCGGTCGCTGGGATTGTCAGGCGGCCGGTTTCTCCGATTGGCGATCGATAGCGGCAGGCATGCCGCAATCGGGGTCGGACACGGTCGCACGCTTGCGGCCTGCGTCAGGCACCTCCCGCGCATGGACGTTCCGGATCTCAAATTGGTTTCTCTCCTCGGCGGGATGACGCGCCGCTATGTCACGACGCCCTTCGACGTCATTCATCGTCTCGCTGAAAAGACGAACGCCGCGGCTTATGTGCTGCCGCTGCCCTTTCTGGCAAACTCGCCCGAGGACCGGAAAGTTCTGCTCGAGCAGCGCGGTGTCGCGGACGTGTTCCAACTTGGGGTCGAATCGACCCTGCGCCTGGTCGGCGTCGGAGCGATCGACGATGACGCCTCGATCCTATCGACCGGCCTGGTCGAGAGGCACGAGTTTGACGAAGCTCGCGCGCTCGGCGCGGTCGGCGAGTTGCTTGGACACCTGTTTTCCATGCGTGGCGACTTGATCGAGAGCGGCGTTTCCGCCCGCGCGCTCTCGATGTCGGCCGCCGACATCAAGCGGCGCCCGACGGTGGCCGTCGCCGGCGGGAGCGCAAAAATCCACGCAATCAATGGCGTGCTGGCGAGCGGTTTGCTGCACGGCCTGATCACCGACGAGAGCACCGCTAGGGCGCTCGTCGACTAGTCAGCGTCAAGCCTGATGAGGGAAGAAAGCAAGGGAGAGAACAAATGCACGACAAGGCGAAAGATTTGTTTGCGGCGTTCAAGGCGGGCCGGATGAGCCGGCGCGAATTGATGAGCGGGGCGGCGAAGCTCGGCGTCGGCGCCGCCACTGCAAATTTCCTGATGAACGCGGCCGCGACCGAGGCTCTCGCGGCGGACTTCGACTGGAAGAAGTTCTCGGGCTCGAAGCTTCACCTTCTCCTGAACAAGCACCCCTATGCGGACGCCATGATCGCGGACCTCGGCAACTTCAAGAGCCTGACGGGCATGGACGTCACCTACGACATCTTTCCGGAGGATGTGTATTTCGACAAGGTGACCGCCGCCCTCTCGTCGAAGTCGAGTCAGTATGATGCGTTCATGACCGGCGCCTACATGACTTGGACGTACGGGCCGGCGGGCTGGATCGAGGACCTCAACCAATGGATCAAGGACCCCGCCAAGACCAATCCGAAATACGATTGGGAAGACGTGCAGCCGGGTCTGCGGGCGTCCACGGCATGGAACGGGGTGCCCGGAGCGGCGCTCGGATCGGCCGACGCCAAGCAATGGTGCATACCCTGGGGCTTCGAGCTCAACTCGACCACCTATAACCGGAAGATGTACGACAAGATCGGGGTCAAGCCGGCCAACAATCTTCCGGAACTCCTCGAGACCGCGGCGAAACTCACCAAGGATTTGGGCGGACCTTATGGAATAGGCGTGCGCGGCTCCCGCTCCTGGGCGACGATTCATCCCGGCTTTCTGTCCGGCTACTCGAACTACGGGCAGCGGGACTTCACCGTCACCGACGGCAAGCTGAAAGCCGCGATGAACACGCCCGAATCCAAGGCGTTCCACAAGATGTGGGTGAAGATGATTCAGGACTCGGGGCCGAAGAACTGGTCGACCTACACCTGGTATCAGGTCGGAACCGATCTCGGCGCCGGCGCTTCGGCCACCATCTACGACGCCGACATTCTTGGTTATTTCATGGATGGCGGCGACAACAAGGAGAAGGGCAATCTGGGCTTCCACGCGTTCGCCGCAAATCCCGCCGCGAAAGCTCCCACTCCGAATGTTTGGATCTGGTCGCTGGCCTTGAACAGCGCGGGCAAGCAGAAGGACGCCGCTTGGTATTGGATGCAGTGGGCGTCGTCGACCGAGCATGACCTGTTCGGCGCGCGCAAGATGGACTTCGTCAATCCTGTCCGCTCCTCGGTCTGGAAGGACGACGAGTTCCGCAATCGGATCGACAAGTCCTATAGCGGCTACCTCGCCCAATACGACGCCTCGTCGCCCGGCGCTCGCATTTACTTCACCCCGCAGCCGCTGTTTTTCGACGTCACCACCCAGTGGGCGGAGGCGCTGCAAAAGATGGTCGCCAAGGAAGTGCCTGTCGACGAGGGGCTCGATCAGTTGGCCGCGTCGATGGACAAGCAACTTAAGGACGCGGGGCTCGGCTGAGCCGGCCCCTGCATTCGCGGCGCGCGGGCCGGGATGCCAACAGTCCCGCGCGCCGCAGGTCGGCGTCTAGCCCCTCGCCCGAGATGGTCTGCGTGAGGGGATCGCCCGTAAGGTTCGCCTCGTGACCGACACCGCAGTCAAACGCGCCGAGGCGCCCTTGCGGCGCCGACGGATAAATTACCTTCCTTACCTGCTAAGCCTGCCGGCGCTGCTCGTCTGCATCGGGATCCTGATCCCCTTCGTCACCGCCGTCTATTATTCGCTTCAGCGCTACCGTCTGAACCTGCCGATGATGCGGGGCTTCATCTGGTTTCAGAACTACATCGAATTTCTAACCGATGGCGAATTTTGGCACACCGTCCAAGTGTCGCTCGAATATACGGTGCTGACGGTCGGTGTTGAGCTTGTCTTCGGCCTAGTGATCGCCCTCCTTCTGCAAAAACCGACTCGAGTCAACAATATCGTCTCCATCCTTCTTCTGCTTCCGCTCATGACGGCGCCGGCGATTGCGGCGCTCATGTGGAAGTTGATGACCAACCCGAACTTCGGCGTCCTTTCTTATTTTGTCCAGCTTCTTGGGGTCAGCAATTTCAAATGGGCGTCCGATCCCAACACGGCGCTGTTCACCGTCGTCCTCGTCGACGTCTGGGTCTACACGCCCTTCATCATGATCCTGCTGCTGGCCGGTCTGCGCTCGCTGCCGACGCAACCGTTCGAGGCGGCCGCGCTCGACGGGGTCCCGCGCCGCTTCGTCTTTTTCCGCATCACGTTGCCGATGCTGACGCCCTACATCATCACCGCGGCGTTGTTCCGGATGCTCGACTCGATTCAGCAATTCGACATCATCTATCCGATGACCCAGGGCGGGCCGGGCGACACCTTGCTTGTTTTTCAGGTGCGCGCCTATCTCGAATTCTACCAATATACGAACGTGGGCAAGTCGGCGGCGCTTTTGATCATCCTGTGGGCGATCACCTTCGCGCTGTCGAACGTGTTCATCAAACAGTGGCTGAAGCTGCGCGAGCGCGCGCGCGGGCTGGCCTAGCAGGAGGCGGCGATGGAGCATATGTCGGCCGCTGAACGGATCGCGCGCGCCGCCCTGGTCGTGCTGGTCGTCATATTCTTCCTGTTTCCGATCTTCTGGATCTTGCTCATGTCCTTCCAGACCAATGAGGAGATTCTGCGCATTCCGCCGAGCCCGTTCTTCACGCCGACGCTCGCCAACTACTCGGCGCTGATCACGGGCAAGCTGGTCACGGCGGCGGGAACGCTCGACATCGCGTTCATGAGAAACCTGTGGAACAGCGTACTGCTTTCGACTGCGTCGGTGGCGATCGCGCTCATTCTCGGAGTCCCCGCCGCTTATGCGTTCGCGCGCTTCAAGTTTCGCCTCGGCGAGGACATCGCCTTCACGCTTCTGTCGTTTCGCTTCGCGCCGCCGCTCCTGGTCCTGCTTCCTCTGTCGCTCTATTTTCAGGCGCTCGGCCTCACCGACACCTATATCGGCCTGATCTGGGTCTATCAGCTGATCGCGCTGCCCCTCATCCTGTGGATCGTGCGCGGCTATTTCGAGGACATTTCGCCCGACATCGAATACGCCTACCGGGTCGCCGGGCATTCATGGTGGCGCACATTCACCCGCATCGCCATTCCGCTAGCTGGCCCTGGAATCGCCGCGGCGGGACTCCTGGCTTTCATTTTCTGCTGGAACAACTTTGTCTTCGCGCTCATTCTCGCTTCTGCCGAAAAGCAGCCGGTCACGGTCGGCGCACTCGCCTTTGTGACCGCTTCGGGCATCCAATACGGACAGATCGCCGCCGCCATCGTTCTGTCCGTGGCGCCGACGCTGGCGCTTGCGCTCTACGCTCAACGCTACCTCGTCGAGGGTCTCTCGCTTGGCGCGCTGAAGGGATAGGCCCATGGGCAAGCTCGAGCTCGAGGCGATCAGCAAGGAGTTCAAGACGGGCAAGGTGCTGGACCGGGTCTCGCTTGGCGTCGAGGACGGAGAAATCGTGGCCGTGTTCGGGCCGTCGGGATCGGGCAAGACCTTGCTTCTCCGGCTTGTCGCCGGCGTCGAGCAACCCGACGAGGGGCGCATCTTGCTGGCCGGCCGCGACATCACCGAGGATTCGCCGGAGACACGCGGGGTGGGAATGGCGTTCCAGAACTTCGCGCTGTTTCCGCACATGTCGGCGTTCGACAATGTCGCGAGCGCGCTGACCGCACGCGGCGCGCCTCGAAACGTCATTCGCGCCAAGGTGGAGAAGGTCGCCGCGCTGCTCAAGATTGCCCATGTTCTCGGGCACGCGCCGCGCGAATTGTCCAACGGCCAGAAGCAGCGCACCGCATTGGCTAGGGCGCTGGTGGCCGAACCCAAAATCCTGCTGCTCGATGATCCGCTCCGCAACGTCGACGCCAAGTTGCGCTACGAGATGCGCCTCGAACTGCCTTCCTTGCTCAAGGCCTCCGGCTCGACGGTTCTCTATGTCACCCAGGACTATAAGGAAGCGATGGCGCTTGGCGACAGGATCGCCGTGCTTTCGGACCGCGAGTTCACCCAGATCGCGCGGCCTGCGGAGATTTACGGAAAGCCCGCGACGATGAGCGTCGCTCGTCTATTCGGCGACCCGACAATCAATCTTATTCCTGTCGCGCCGCTTGCGTCGCCGACCGGAACGACGATCGGGGTCGGGGGCGCATCGCTATCGCTCCCGCCAGGGTTCGCGCACTTGGCGGGAAAGTCGTGCGTTCTCGGGTTGCGCGCGGAAACCATTGTGGTCGAAGACAAGAACTCGAAGGAAAGCTTCCCCGTGGAGGTGGTTGCGGTGACGCCGCTCAACGAGAAGACACTTCTCCTTCTCCGCACTGATGATGGCCGCGAAATTCTTGCGTCCGAAGCTGGAACCGAAGAGGCGCCGCGTCGGCATGGCCCCGCCTTCGCCCGTTTTGATCCCGGCGCGGCGCTCCTGTTCGAAAGCGCGAGCGGCCGCCGGGTCGCGCCACAGGCGGCGTGACGCCCCATGTCCGAAGTCGCCCTCTCGCTCGACCGCGTCGACAAAGTCTACGATAGCCGCGGGAAGCCGCCGGTCCATGCGGTGAAGACCCTTTGCATGGACATCAACCGGGGAGAAATCGTCGCACTACTAGGGTCGTCCGGGTGCGGGAAGACCTCGACTTTGCGCATGATCGCGGGCTTTGAGCGCGTCACTCGCGGAGACATCGTACTTGAGGGCCGGCGGATCAATCAGACGCCGCCGGCGCGTCGGAAGGTCGCGATGGCGTTTGAGGGATATTCGCTCTACCCGCCTCTCACTGTCCGCGACAACATCGCCTTCGCGCTGAAAAGCGCGCGCATGGGGTCGAGGGACGTGGAGAGGTCGGTCGCGGAAGTCGCGCGGCTTCTCGACATCGAGTCGATCCTCGATCGATACCCCACATCCATCTCGGGCGGGCAGCAGCAGCGCGCGAGCCTCGCGCGAGCGCTCGTGCGTCAAGCCGACCTTTATCTGCTTGACGAGCCGATGGGCCAGCTCGAGCCGCAACTGCGCGCTGTCCTGCGCGGCCGGCTGAAGAGCCTCTTGGTTGAACGCCGCATGACCTCGATATTCGTCACCCATGACCAGACCGAGGCCAATGCGCTCGCCGACCGCGTCGCGGTCATGGAGGGAGGCGCGCTCCAGCAGTTCGCCAGTCAGAAGGATTTGCGCGAGAGGCCGGCCAATCTGTTTGTCGCGACATTCGTCGGCGAGCCGCCGATGAACGTGTTTGAATCCAGGATCTTGAACGGCGATCGGTTTGGCTTCGCGATCGACGGCGGCCCGACCCTCGACTTCGCCGACGCTGAAATCCCCACTAAAGTTCGCGCCGCGATCGGCAGGCGCGACAAAGTGGTGATCGGGGTTCGACCCCACGCCGTCCGGTTGGGCGTCGGGTCGGGCGACGCCCGCATCGTCTCCAATCAGTGGCTCGGCGATCAAAGCCATCTGGCGATGGAGGTGGCGGGGAAACTCATGGTCGCCGTTTCGCATGCGCCGATTCCGGCCACGGTGGGCCAACGCGTGCGATTTGGGGTCTCCGCGTCGGATCTGCACGTGTTCGACGCGAGCACCGCCGCAGCCTTGTCGCATGGGCCGGAGGCGGCATGAGCTCCGCCTTCGCCCCAGCCCCAATCGCCAAGTTTTGGCCATGACCCGCGATATCCTGCTTGGAATCGACGCCGGCACCTCCGTCATCAAGTCGGTCGCGTTTTCGCTTGGCGGTGAACAGGTCGCGGTTGCGGCGCGGCCCAATGTCTATCAAACGCTCGGCGGTGGTCAGGTCGAGCAGGATATGGGGCGGACCTGGGCCGATTGCGCAGCGACCCTGCGCGAGCTCGCCGAGCGCTTGCCAAACCTCTCGCGCCGAGTCGCGGCTCTGGCGGTGACAGCCCAGGGCGACGGTTCATGGCTCATCGACGCTGCGGGCGAACCTGTCGGGGGAGGGCTTCTCTGGCTCGATTCGCGCGCCGCCGGCCTCGTGTCCGACTACCTGAGGACCGACGCCTACCGCGAGCACTATGCTCGCACCGGGTCGGGCCTCAACGCATGCATGGCTTCGGCTCAGCTGGCGTGGATGAAGCGCTGGCAGCCCGATCGCATCGCTCGCGCTGCGACCTGCTTTCATTGCAAGGACTGGCTTTATTTCAAGCTGACGGGAGTTCGCGCGACCGATCCGTCGGAGGGAAATTTCACCTTCGGCAATTTCCGCACCCGCCAATACGAACCGTCCATCCTCGAAGGCATGGGAATTGCCGACTGCGCGCGCCTGCTGCCGCCGATGATCGACGGCGTGGCCGAGAGCGCGAAGCTTTCCTCCGCCGCCGCGGCCGAGACGTTGCTGCCTGAAGGCTTGCCGGTGTCGCTCGCCTATCTCGATGTGGTGTGCACCGGGCTCGGAGGCGGACTTTGCGATTCCGTCGGCGACGTCGGGGTCTCCATCCTCGGCTCGACCGGAATGCACATGCGCTATGTTCCCTCGCCCGATGAGGTGCGGCTCAACGAGGACCGCTCCGGATATACGATGTGCCTGCCGATCGAGCGCGCCTGCGCCTCGATGCAGTCCAATCTGGCGGCGACGCTCAACATTGATTGGCTGATGGACATGGCTCGCGAAGCCGCGGAGATGGCGGGCGCCAAAACGAGCCGCTCGGCGCTTCTTTCGGGCCTGGACGACAAGGTGCTTGCGGCCGCGCCGGGGCAGGCGGTCTATCATCCCTATATTTTCGAAGCGGGCGAGCGCGGCCCTTTCCTGAACCCCGACGCGCGGGCGCAGTTCAGCGGGCTTTCGAGCCGGACCAGTTTCGCCGGTCTGGCGCGTTCGGTGTTCGAGGGCCTCGCTTTCGCGGCGCGCGACTGCTACCTCGCCTCCGGCTCGATCCCGCGCGAGGTGCGACTAGGCGGAGGCGCCGCGCGGTCAAAGGCGATGCAAGCCATTCTCGCGGCCTGCCTCGACGCGAACGTCCGGACGCTGTCGCGGGAGGAACTCGGCGCTTCGGGCGCCGCGATGATGGCTGCGGTCAATGTCGGGGTTTACCCGAACATGCGCGCGTGCGCCGAAGCGTGGGTCGCGCCGTTTCTCGACAAGGTCACCGTTCCGGATCCTGAGCTCAGCGAATTCTACTCGAAGCTCTATCCCGTCTACCGGACCATCAGAGGCGCCATGGCGCCGGCTTGGGCTGATCTTGGACGTCTCAGACAGGAATACGCCGCTTGAGTAGAAATCTCGCGCACACGACGCCGGTCATCTCCATTATCGGAGATCGCTTCATGCTGCCGTCCATATTCGAGAACGCGATCCGGCAAAAGTGCGGCCAGGATATCGAAATCAGATCGCACGAGACGCCATGGCCGGACGAGCCGATGGAGCACGGTTATGCCGAGCCGGGAATGGAGGGGCTGAAGGAGTATCAGGGCACGGCCGACGAGGTCGTGGCGCATATGGACGGCGCCGAGATCGCCGTCACTCATCTTGCTCCCTTCTCGGCCGGAGTGCTCGAACGGCTGCCCCGGTTGAAGCTGATCGCGGTCTCTCGCGGAGGCCCGGTGAACATCGACATGGCCGCCGCACGCAAACGCAAGATTCGCGTTGTCAACACTCCGGGACGAAACGCATCCGCAGTGGCGGAGTTCACCATCGGCGCGATCCTTGCTGAAACTCGTCTCATAACGAGGGGGCATGAAAGCCTGCGTCGCGGCGAATGGCGGGGTGATCTCTATCGCGCCGATCTGACAGGCGAGGAATTGTCGGAGATGACGGTGGGCGTGATCGGCTACGGCCATGTAGGAACCAAGGTGGTGCGGATTCTCAAGGCGTTTGGCTGCCGCACTCTTGTTTGCGATCCCTACGTTCAGTTGTCTGCCGAAGACTTACGGGATGGGGTCGTTCAAGTGCCGCTCGAGCGGCTGTTGCGCGAGAGCGACGTGGTGACGCTGCACGCGCGCGTGACCGAGGAGACGCGCGGGTTCGTCGGCCGCGATCAATTCGCTGAGATGAAGTCCGGCGCCTATTTCGTCAACACCGCGCGCGGCCCGATGGTCGACTATGGAGCGTTGACGGACGCGCTCAAGCAGCGGCGCTTGCGCGGCGCGGCGATTGAAACCTTCGCCATCGAGCCTGTCCCCGCGAACCTGGAATTGCTGCAGCTCGATAATGTCACCTTGACGCCGCACATCGCTGGCGCCTCGGTCAAGACGGTGAAATTCGCGGCCGAGGCCGCGGCGGAGGAAGTTCGCCGCTACCTCGCGGGGGAAAATCCCCTCAATCCCTGTTGAGCCATGCGCCTGCGAGCCCGTCCGCGCGAAATCGCGAAATCGGAATGACGCGAGACCTCGGCTGCTTCGACCTGATTGTCGTGGGCGGCGGCGTCAACGGCGCCGGCATTGCTCGCGATGCGGCGGGCCGCGGCCTCAAGGTGCTCCTGTGTGAGAAGGACGATCTCGCGCAAGGGACCTCCTCGCGCTCGGGCAAGCTCGTTCATGGCGGGCTGCGCTACCTCGAATACTACGAATTCCGCCTCGTTCGCGAGGCGCTGATTGAGCGCGAAGTCCTGCTTCGCTCGGCGCCGCAGATCGTCTGGCCGATGCGATTCGTGCTGCCGCATAGTCCGGAGCAACGGCCGGCTTGGATGATCAGGGCCGGGCTATTTCTCTATGATCACCTCGGCGGCCGCCGCATCCTGCCGCCGACGAGAAGTCTCGACCTCTTGAAAGCGCCCGAGGGCAAGCCCCTCCGCAAGAATTTCACCCGCGCTTTCGAATATTCGGACTGCTGGGTCGACGATGCGCGGCTGGTCGTTCTCAACGCCGTTGACGTTCGCAACCGCGGCGGGATGGTGTTGACCCGAACGCCGCTCGTATCGGCCCGACGCATGGGCGACAAGTGGCGCATCGATTTGCAAAACATCCGCAA
>Ga0335075_10015890_pt1 | contig 11272 bp, 8 predicted proteins | sample Lox_Sample_24_FD_206723 | JGI IMG/M metagenome (GOLD analysis project Ga0335075, IMG submission 206723) | Soil microbial communities from Loxahatchee National Wildlife Refuge, Florida, United States - Lox_Sample_2.4 | ecosystem: Environmental > Terrestrial > Soil > Wetlands | place: USA: Florida... | reverse complement strand
CGCAGGTAGAGATCGACGCGGGCCGCTCGCTCACCTGGAAGGCGGCGTGGGAGGACGACGCGGGCCGGGACGCCCGGCTGAGCGCCGCGAAGGCCAAGCTCTACTGCACGGAGCTGGGATTCCGCGTCGTGGACCGGATGATCCAGCTAATGGGTGCGATGGGCGTGGCGCGCGAACTTCCCCTCGAAGGATGGCTACGAGACCTGCGCGTCGCCCGCCTCGTCGAGGGCTCGAGCGAGATGCTCCGCTCGCAGGTCGCCCGCCAGGTGATCGGCCCCGCCGTCCGCGGCACCAAGAGCGCCTGACGCCGGGACCTATGGGGCCCGCGTCGGCCCCCACGGACATAGGGCCGCGATCGTCGATTCCCGGTGGCTGACTCGAGTGGCGTGAGCGGGCGCTTAACACCGGAGCTCGAAGAGCAGCGCGTATCAGTTTTATCTCCCGTCCCTGAGGTCACCGGCCGGATCGGTCTAGGATCTGTTTTCGAAGATCGTGGATACTTATGGCTCCCAGGGGGCCATAAGTATCCACGATCTTCACGATCCGGTGCTGAACGCGCCCACGGCAGCGGAATTGGCCACCGGCATCAACGTCACCGCGAAACTAGGGCAAATCAGACATAATCACTGATGCGGGCCCTTTGCCGATCTGCGTTTACCGGGCCTGGCGGCCGCAGGTTCCGTCTCAAGCCTCGCGAGGATGCTCCGGGCAACACGGACAAGCTCCTCCGGGCAACCCAGTAGGTCCCGGTCAACAGCCTCATAGACCCAGTGCTCGCCTTGGCGGGTGCGGAAGCGGAACTCACCCTCCCACGCGGCCGCGAACAGCAGGCCGCGCTGGTAGAAGCCCCAGCCGCTGAACACCCGCCGCACTTCCAAGCCCTCGATGGCACCGAGCGCATCCTCGGCGTCGATGCGAATCTCGTCCTCGGTCTGGCCCACAAACCGCAGATTACAGCCGACGCGGGGCACCCATCCCAGCTCCCATGAGGCAGAATCTCATCACCGCGGCTGCCCCGCCGACCCACCCGGCGCGCAAGCAAATCCACCATCCGTAAGCCGCGCGCAAAGTTGATACGAGTCGGTCTCACTCATCGGGTAGGGCTGTCGAGCACTGGGCCGAGTCGGTCCTTCTCGATCTCAAGGTCGTTGCGCGACTGGAGGTTCAGCCAGAACCGCTCCGAAGTTCGGAAGAAGCGAGCCAGGCGCAGCGCGGTCAGCGCTGATCCTGCGCTGCCCGTGCACGATCTCGTTGATCCGCCTGGCCGGCACGCCGATCGAGCGCGCCAACTGGTACTGACTCAACTCCAGCGGCTCGAGGAACTCCGTCAGGAGGATCTCGCCCGGGTGCACCGGCGGCATGATCACGTCGCCTGCCATCTGTCCACCCTAGCGATGACCACGATCTCGACGTCCTCGGTTGCGCGGGCTGTCGCACTTCCTGGTCGCTCATGTCTTGACAGGTAATCGTTTGACTCACAAAATGAGCTAACTCATTTTACAACTTCAGCTGGAGGCGACGTTGCCGGCTCTCCCGATCTTCGACGGCGATACCCATCTCTACGAGCAGCCCGACGCGTTCAGCCGCTACCTGCCCGAGGACTACAGGGATCGCGGGGTCCGGATCGAGACGGGGCCCGACGGCCGGGTCGCGCTGTTCGCGGGCGACCGCCGGATGACGATCAGCGACTCCGCGGTGGCCGAAGGCGGGATGGTGCCGCGGCCCGGCTCACTGAAGGAGTTCCTCCGCAAGATCCGGTCGGCCGACGGCGCCAACGGTGCGGACATCTGGATCCCGATGACCGAGGAGTTCCAGTACCGCGACGCGCGGCTGCGTCGCCTGGACCAGCAGGGCGTCGAGGCGGCCATTCTCTTCCCCGGCCACGCCATCACGAGCGAGCCGTTCTTCGACGACGTGGACGCGCTCTACGCGCAGCAGCACGCCTACAACAGGTGGCTGAACGAGGAATGGGGCTGGGATTACCAGAACCGTCTCTACGCCCCGGCCCTGCTGACCTTCCGGGACCTGGACCGCACGGTCCAGGAGGTGGAATGGCTGATCAGCGAGGGCGTGCGCATCGTGATGCTGCTGACGGGCCCGTTCAACGGCCGGTCGCCGGCCGACACCTACTACGACCCGGTCTGGGCGCGCCTGAACGAGGCCCAGGTGGTGCTGGCGTACCACACGTCGGAGGCGATCTACACGCAGGACGTCTCGCGTGCCTGGGGGGAAGAAGTCCTGCAGCCCAGGCATTACCAGACGGCCTGGCAGTGGATGAACACCTACGGTGAGCGCCCGGTCATCGACAGCCTGTCCTCGCTGGTCTTCTGGAATCTGTTCGGCCGTTTCCCCAAGCTCCGCGTCATCGCGGTGGAGTTCGGAGCCGAATGGCTGCCCCACTTCCTGAGCAAGATGGACAAGTCCCGTGGCATGGGCCGCAACGGTCCCTGGCGGGGCGGACAGCTTCCCGACCGTCCGAGCCGGATCTTCGCCGAGCACGGCTACGTCGTGCCGTTCCCGGAGGACGACGTGACCGAGATCGTGCGGCAAGCCGGACCGCTCGCGACCGACATCCTCGTGATGGGCTCCGACTTCCCGCACGCCGAGGGCATCGCCGAGCCGGCCGGGCTGCTCACCCGCCTCGAGTCCTTCGGCGAGCCCGAGGTCAGGAAGATGATCCACGACAACGCCCGCCGTCTCCTGCCGGCGAGCCAGTGATGCCCGCCGAGGGGCCCGTGGTCGAGCATGTCAGGCACGAGGGCTGGGCCGAGCTGATCCTGAACCAGCCCGAAAAGCGCAACGCGCTGTCCAGCGAGCTGGTGACCGCGCTCGTGGCCGCCGCCCAGGAAGCCGACCGCGACCCGGATGTCCACGCGATGGTGATCAGCGGCGCGGGGCGCGACTTCTGCGCCGGTTACGACCTGCGGACCGGCGGGGGCGCGGGCTACACGGCGCACCGCGCCGACAAGGCCGGGTACTTCGCCGACCTGACTCGGGTGCAGACCTCATCGCGGCCCATCCGGTCGCTGCTGGACATCCGCAAGCCGATGGTGGCCAAGGTGCACGGCAACTGTCTGGCAGGCGGTACCGACCTGGCCTTCGTCTGCGACATCGTGATCGCCGCCGCCGACGCCGTGATCGGCTTCCCGCCAACCCGTGATCTGGGCAGCCCGCCCGTTCCGATGTGGCTGTATCACGTCGGGCCGCAGTGGGCCAAGCGGCTGCTGCTGACCGGCGACTGCATCAGCGGCGCCGACGCGGCGACGATCGGCCTGGTGCTGAAGGCGGTCCCGCGCGACCAGCTCGACGGCGAGGTGAGCGGCCTGATGAAGCGGATGTCGCATATCGACTATGAGCTTCTCAGCGCGAATAAGCGCATGCTGAACGCCGGCCTGCAGCTGATGGGCGCGGCGACATTGCTCGATATGGCGCCGGACTTCGATGTGCGCGCGCACCTGTCGCCAAGCCCGCTGCGTCTCAAGGCCGAATCGCCAGCGAACGTGGTCGACGTGCTCAAGCACCGACGTGACGAGTACTTCGGCCGGGGACTGGCACGGGTCAGCGAGCCCGACGAATACGACGAGCGTGGCCGTCTCATCTGAGCCGCGGATAACCGGCGCCTTTCTGAAGGCGTGACCGGAAGTCAGGACAGGATCTTTTCTCCAAGACGGTGGGAGGAACCGTGGAACTTCGAAGAACTTTTTTCGCGGCGGCGGCGACAGCCGGGGCGGTGGCACTCGCGGTGAGCGGCTGCGCCAGTAACGGCTCGTCAGCTGGCCGGGGCGGCGCTAGCGGTCCGTTCAATGTCCTTGTCGTGCTGCCCCTGTCCGGGACAGGTGCCGCGGAGGGCCAAGCCGAATTGCAGGGCGTCAAGGGCGCCGCCGCCGTGCTGAACGCGCACGGCGGCATTCTTGGCCACAAGGTGGTTCTGACCGCCGACGATGATCAGGCCAATCCGAGCATGGCCATCACCGATATCCAGAACGTGGTCAGCGGCGGCAGCAAACCGAACCTGGTCATCGCCGGGGCATCGAGCAATGAAACCGACGCGGTGGCGCCGATCCTGAATCGCGCTAAGGTCCTCAACATCGAGGACGACGACGATCCTAAGATCGATAATGGCGCCGCGACTCCGTACACCTTCTGTTCCACGGTCAGCATTCCCTCGGTCATCGGGGCGCTCGTCGCGTACGTGAAGTCCCTGCACGCGAGCAAGGTCGGCTTCGTCTACGCGAACGACGCCCTCGGCAGCGCGGTTGGCCAGTACGAGGCGGGCGCGCTGAAGCAGGCAGGCGTCAACGTCGTCGCCGCGAGTTACTCCGCCACGGCCCTCGATGACACCGCGACCTTGCTGAAGCTCAAGAGCCAGAACCCCGACGTGCTCGTCACGGAGGGCCTGGGGCCGCAGGCCGGCTACCTGTACTCCTCCCGGGCGAAGATCGGCTGGAACATACCGACCGTCGGCGACTCCGCGGTGGCTGCCTCCGGCCTGGCCGGACTGGTGCCTGCCGCTGATCTTGTGAACGTGAAGCTTCAGGCGTTCGCCGACCAGCAGTACCGGCCGTTCGCCGAGCAGTCGACGGCGATGCAGTCGTTCATCAAGGCGGTGGCGGCCGCCGGCCCGATTACGCAGCCGATCTCGTCGATCGAGTTCGCGTACGACGCGCTGATGTTCGCCGACGAGGCCGCGGTTCAGGCTGGCTCGGTTACGACCGATGCCATGATGAACGCGCTGGAGCATTTGCGCAGCACCGCGAGCGTGGTGGGGTTCGTGAACCCGGCGTTCACGTCCGCTAGCCATGTCATCGACGCTCCGCCGAGCAACTACGTGTTCGTTCCGGCCTCCGGCATCACCTCCGGCTTCTTCGACGTGCCCGCGGGCACGCCGGCGGGTTCGATCACCGGATGATCTCGCTGTGACTGTCGTCCTCGCCGGGCTCTCGACCGGCGCGGTATACGTCCTCACCGCCCTTGGTTACAACCTCGTGTTCGTTTCGGCCGGCGTATTCAACTTCGCCCAGGCGCAGTTCATCATGGTCGGAACGTTCATCTCCTACTGGGCGGCGGCGCAGCTGCACGTACCCGTTCTGGTGGGACTGCCGCTCGGACTGCTCATCGGGTTCGCCCTGGGCGCGGTCGAGGAGATCGTGGCCATCAGGCCGGTGCGCTCCTTCGGCGGTCAGGCCGAGCTGATAGTCACGCTGGGAGTAGGGGTCGTCCTGGACGGACTGGCCTACCGGATCTGGGGTTCCCAGCCGCTGGCCGTGCCGTTCTTCGGATCCAGCCGGGTGCTGACCGTGCTCGGCGGGAAGATCCTGCCGGTCGAAGTGACGCTCATCGCGGTAGCGGTCGTCGCCGCGCTGGCCCTCGCCGCCTGGACGCGGTTCAGCCTGACCGGGATGGCCAGCTCGGCGGTCTCCGAGGACGGCGTGGCCGCGGCGGCCCGCGGCATCGACATCCGGAGGTTCTCCCTGGTCTCCGTCGCGGTGGCGGCGGGACTCGCGGCCGCGCTCGGCCCGGTGATCGGGCCGAAGACATACGCCGTGTACAACCTCGGCGACCAGCTGGCCATCATCGCCTTTGTCTGCCTGGCCATCGGCGGATTCGGCAGCTACGTGGGAGTGCTGCTGGCCGGCATGGGCGTGGGACTGGCCGAATCGGTCGGCGCGCTGTACCTGTCACCTCCCTACGGCGACCTGATCGTGTTCGCCATGCTGCTCACCGTCCTGCTGATCCGCCCCTCCGGGCTGTTCCGCTCCGCCGCGGTCAGGAAGGTGTGAAGCAACCGGTGAACAGCGATCATCCTCCCGCCGCGGGACGGCGCCGGCGGATCAGTCCCGAATGGCTGGTGCTCCCGGCGGTCATCGTGGCGTGCGCGGTGCCGTGGCTGGACCTGAACGCGACCATCGTCAGGGAAGTGGTGCTGACCGCGATCTTCACGCTGATCGTGAGCGGCCTGAACCTCAGCTACGGCTGGGCGGGCGAGCTATCGTTCGCGCAGCCCGCGATCTTCGCCGTCGGCGCCTACAGCACAGCGTTGCTGTCGACCCACGGCTTCAACGACCTCCTGCTCAACCTGGTAGTCGGCGGGCTGCTCGCGGCGATCATCGGCACGATCATCGGGGTGCCTGGCCTCCGGCTGGGCTCCTGGTCGCTGGCGATGGTCTCGTTCTTCCTCGTGCTGCTGATACCGGACCTCGTCACGATCTTTCAGTCCCAGACCGGGGGCGACGCCGGATTTTCCGACATCCCGCTGCCGGAGCTCGCCGGCGTCCAGCTCGCCAGCCAGCCGTTCTTCGTGGCGTGCGTGCTGGTATGCACGGCATGGCTGCTGTTCTACCGCAATCTCGTGCGATCCCGGCACGGAGCGGCGATGCGGATCATGGCCACCAACGCCGTGCTGGCGGAGTCGGCGGGGATCCGGGTAACACGACTGAAGCTGGTGTGCTACTTGCTGGGCTCGGTTCCCGCCGGACTGGCAGGAGTGCTGTACGCCTACCTCGACGGCTACATCAGCCCGGCGGACTTCGGGTTCACCGTCGGTATCGGCATCCTGGCCGCGTCGGTGCTGGGCGGAACCCGCAGCGTATACGCGGTGGTCGTCGGCACGGCCCTGCTTCAGGTCATCCCCTTGGAGTCGGCCACGTTCTCGGACTACTCCATCCTCATCTACGGCGGGCTGCTGCTGCTTGGCGGACTCGTGCTGCGGGGCGGCATCGCCGAGGTCTCCGCGCGGCTGACCGGCCGTGCCCGCCGCTTCCTGACGGCCGGCGCCCAAGCCCAGGCCCGGGACCGGGCCGTGCGGCCAGTGGCCGACGGATCATCCAGCCGGCTGGCGGACCTTGAGGCCTTCCTCAGCCCGCCCGGCACCGCCGCCGGGCCGCTGCTCGCCAGCGGGGTGATCAAGACGTTCGGCGGAGTTCGCGCGCTGGACGGGGCCGGGCTCGAAGCTCTCCCCGGCGAGGTCTGCGCGCTGATCGGCCCGAACGGCTCAGGCAAGACCACCCTGCTCAACGTCATCTCCGGCTTCTACCCCGCGACGGCGGGCACGGTGAGCTTTGGCGACCAGGTGCTCAGCGCGGGCCGGTCCTGGTTCTCCGCCCGCTTCGGCGTGGCCCGCACGTTCCAGACGCCGATGATCCCGGCCGGCATGACGGTGCTCGGCGTGGTCGCCAGTGCCCGCTACCGCCTGGACTACGTGGGCATGCTGAGTTCGGTCTTGCGGCTTCGGCGGTTCCGCGCGGCCCGTCGTCGCGATGAGCGGTACGCCCTGGCCGCGCTGGCGTTCGTCGGGATCGAAGACTTGCGGGACGCCGACGCCGCGTCGCTGCCGCTCGGCCTACGCCGGCGCGTCGAAGTGGCGCGCGCGGTGGCGGCGCGGCCCCGGATCCTGCTGCTCGACGAGCCGGCCTCGGGGCTCGCTGAAGCCGAGGTCGCCGAGCTGATGCGCCTGCTCCAGGCCATCAAGCGCATGGGCGTCATCACCGTCCTAGTGGAGCACAATTTCGAATTCGTCATGAGCGCGGCCGATCATGTCGTGGTGCTCGACTTCGGATCGGTGCTTGCCGCGGGATCCCCGGCGGAGATCCGCCAGAACAGCGCCGTTCGGGAGCGCTACCTCGGCAGCGGCGACGTGGCAGCGGTCACGAGTGCCCGCGAGACGCTGACCGGTCCCGCTGGGCCCAGCGGGAGCCCGACGACAGCGGAACCGCTGCTCGTGGTCTCGCACCTGTCGTCCGGCTACGGCGACCTGAAAGCGGTGTGGGACGTCGACCTGGAGGTGGCGCTGGGCCAGACCACGGTACTTCTCGGCAACAACGGCGCGGGCAAGACCACGACGCTCCTGGCGATCGCGGGTTTGCTGCCAGCCCTGTCCGGTGAGGTGCGCTACGAGGGAAGGGCGTTCGGGCGACTCGCTTCCGGCAGGCGCATCCGGGCCGGGATCGCGCTCGTGCAGGAGGGCAAGCGGATCTTCCCCGGGCTGACGGTCGAGCAGAACCTCATGGTCGGAGGCTGGACGATCCAGTCCAGGAACCGGCGCCTGGTGACCAGGCGAGCCAATGAGATGTTCGAGCGTTTTCCCGCGCTGGCCGCCAAGCGGCAGCACGCCGCCGGCAGTCTCAGCGGTGGTCAGCAGCAGATCCTGGCCATCGCCCAGGCGCTGATGCCCGGCCCGAGGCTGCTGATGCTCGATGAGCCGTCGGCTGGCCTGGCGCCGACGATCATGGCGGACGTCCTCGCCGCTATCAAGGGCCTGAACGCCGACGGGGTCGGCGTGCTGCTCGTCGAGCAACTCGTGGACACGGCGCTGGCCGTCGCTGACCGGGTGGTCGTGGTATCGCGCGGACGCACCGTCCTTCGTGCCGAGGGCCGCGAAGGGATCGGTGACGGGGCCGCCATCCGGGCCGCCTACGCGAAGTTCGACGACGACGGCGATGAGAAGGCAGACGACCAGAAGGTGAAGGTGCCTCCGCGTGGCTGACAGTTCCGAAGCCAGTGACCGCTCAGCCGGGCCCGAGGCCGACCTCCTGGTCACGTCCATGGCCCCTGGGGTCCGCCTGTTGACCCTGAACCGGCCGGACCGGCTTAACGCGCTGACCTTCGCCCTCGTCGACCAGCTGCTCGCGGAGCTTGAGGCGGCGCGCTACGACCCGCGGGTACGGGTGATCGTACTGACCGGAGCGGGCCGCGGCTTCTGCTCGGGGCATGATCGCGGCGATCACAGCGATCCCGCGTGGATGCCGCCCCGGGCCGGACCGGTGCAGCGCGGAACCATGATCCTGCAGCGCATGAGCAGGCTCGTACCGCTGCTCCGGTCACTGCCGCAGGTGGTGATCGCGGCCGTCAACGGCCCGGCGGCCGGGGCCGGCCTATCGCTGGCGCTCGGTGCCGACCTAGTGCTGGCCGGCGAGTCCGCCTTCTTCGTCAACGGGTTCAACGACGTCGGGGGCGGCGGAGCCGAGCTGGGGCTCAGCTACCTGCTGCCGCGCCTGGTGGGGGTGCAGCGCGCGGCCGAGATGATGCTGACCGCCCGCCGGATTGGCGCGGCGGAGGCGGCGCGGATCGGCTTGGTGCTGCGTGCCGTGCCCGACGGCGACCTGCTGCGCGAGGCCGGCGGGCTGGCCGACGACATCATGGCCATGCCACCCGCCGGGGTGGCGCAGACGAAGGCCTCGCTGTGGGCGAACTCGGAGGTCCCCGGCCTCACGGCGGCGCTGGAGCTAGAGATCAAAGGACAAATCCTGAGCATGCAGACCGCCGACGCGCGTGAGAAGCGCGCCGCGAGCGCCGCGAGCCGGCCGCCGCGGTACTCCGGACGGTAGCGACGAGCTCAGCGGAAGGGTGGTCAATCTCATGAAACTGGACAGCCTGCTGGCGCCGCGAAGCGTCGCCGTCGTCGGAGCGTCCGACGATCCCACCCGGGTGGGGGGACTGGTGCTGGCCAACATGCTCAAGGGTTTCGCCGGCGCGGTGACCCCGGTCAACCCGAAACGGGACCGGGTCCAGGGACTGCCGGCCTACCCGTCGATCGCGAGCATGGATCACGTGCCCGACCTCGCGATCGTGGTCTCCCCGGCGCCGGCTGTGCTGCAGTCGGCCGTGGAGTGCGCCGAACTCGGGGTCCGCGCCATGATCGTGATCAGCTCTGGCTTCGCGGAGACCGGCGAGGAGGGGCAGGCGCTCCAGGACCAGCTGGCGGCCATCACAAGCGAGGGCGGCGTCTCGCTGCTCGGGCCCAACTGCGTGGGCGTGCTCAACGTGCCGATCTCGATGCGGGCGTCATTCGTCCGGCTCACCGGCATACCGATGCGGGCCGGGTCGGCCGCGGTGGTCAGCCAGAGCGGCGCTTTCGGCCTCGCCATCTTCGAGTACGCGCAGGAACGGGGCCTCGGCGTCAGCTATCTGTGCACGACGGGTAACGAGGCTCAGCTGAGCTGCGCGGACCTGATCGATGACCTGCTCGGACGGCCGGATGTGCGCGTGGTCATGGCTTACCTGGAGGGAATACCCGACCCGGACGCCCTGATCCGGGCGGGCGAACGCTCCTGCGAGCTGGGCAAGCCCATCGTGGCGATGAAGGTGGGCGGTTCGCCGTCTGGCGGCCGGGCGGCGGCCAGCCACACCGCGGCGCTCGCCGTGTCGGACCGTGTGATCGACGCGGCGCTCGACGAGGCGGGGATCATCCGCGTCCGGTCGGTCCGGCAGATGCTGGACTACGCCAAGGGCTTCGGCGTGGGGCGGCGGCCGGCGGGCCAGCGGACCGTCGTGTTCACCGGCAGCGGTGGCGTCGGCGTGACGATGGCCGACGCGGGCGAGGCATCCGGCCTGGACCTGGCCGCTCCGAGCCCTGGACTGCGGGCGCTGCTGCGCCCCCTGGTGCCGCCGGTCGGTTCGATCGCCAACCCGATCGACCACACCGCCCAGATCCTCAACGTGCCAGAGAACTATGACTCCCTGCTTCGCGCCGTGACCACCGCGGACGAGTACGACATCGTGGTGATCGCGAACGTGTCGCGGGTGGGCATGCCGGAGCGCATGGAACTGCTGACCGGGGTCGCGGACAGCACCCCGAGGACGGTCGTGGCGCAAAGCCACTACGCCGAGATCGCCGAAGAGCTGACTCGCCGGGGGATACCAACCGTGGATGATCCGGCCGCGGCTGTCGAGACCGCGGCGGTCATGGCGCACTGGGAGCGGCGGCGCCGTGAGCGCAGAGCGCTGATCCGGTCCCGTGCGGCACTCATGGTTAAAACGGCGCCGGACGGGCCCGTGCGGACGCTGGCCGGCCCGGAGGCGCAGGAATTGCTTGGTCGTTACGGCCTTTCGCTGCCTGGATCCGTGGTCGCGGACGACGAGGATGCCGCCGTCGCGGCCTTCGCCGCCGGCGGGCGCCCGGTCGCGCTGAAGATCAGCGCGGACTGGATGCCGCACAAGTCAGAGAACGGCGGGGTCATTCTCGGCTGCCGGACGGAACGGGAAGTCCGGCAGGGCTTCCAGCGGCTGCGGCGCGTCGTCGAGGTCACCGCGCCCGCGGGACACTCCGCGGACATCGTCGTCCAGGACATGGTCGAGCCCGGCCTGGAGTTCGTCTGCGGCGCCCTTCGCGACCCCGTATTCGGTCCGCTGGTGAGCATCGGCCTCGGCGGTGTGCTTGTTGAGCTCCTCGATGACGCCGAGCTTTCCCTGGCCCCGGTAACGATCGACGCCGCTTCGCGGATGGTGCGGAGCCTGGCGAAGGGCCGCCTCGTGGGCCATCCGCGCGGGATTTCCG
>Ga0335075_10015888_pt1 | contig 11273 bp, 9 predicted proteins | sample Lox_Sample_24_FD_206723 | JGI IMG/M metagenome (GOLD analysis project Ga0335075, IMG submission 206723) | Soil microbial communities from Loxahatchee National Wildlife Refuge, Florida, United States - Lox_Sample_2.4 | ecosystem: Environmental > Terrestrial > Soil > Wetlands | place: USA: Florida... | reverse complement strand
GCCTGGCCGATCACCTCGCCCGCCTGGCGTCCAGCGTCCGCGACCTCTACGGCAAGGACCTGCCGGCCGGGCTCGAGGCCGACCTCGCCGCCCGCCTGGCCGCCGCCCCGACCGGCCGCCTCCGGATCACCGTCCGCCCCGTCGGCGGCCCCCTCCAGGCGACGGTCGAGATCGTCCCGCTCCAACCCGCCCCCGTCCTCGCCGCCGCGATCACCCTCCGACCGGTAACCGTCGCGGGCGGCATCGGCGGGCGCAAGTGGCGCGACCGGCGCCTGCTGGCCGCATTGACCGCGCAGACGGGCGCGACCGCCGATCAGCAGCTGCTGATCACCGACGAGACCGGCGAGATCCTCGAGACCGACAAGGCGAACGTGTTCGCGGTCATCGACGGCGTGCTGCTGACCCCGCCCGCCGACGGCCGCCTGCTCCCCGGCACCACCCGGGCCGCGGTCATCCGCGCCGCGCACGCGCACCGGGTCAAGGTCGGCCAGAAGCCGCTGACCCTCGGCGAGCTGGCCAGCGCGACCGAGGTCTTCGTCACCAACGCGGTCGTGGGCGCCCTGCCGGTCACCGCCGTCGACGGCTGCCCCGCCAACTGGCCCCCCGGCCGGGTAACCGCGACCCTCGCCGCCGCCCTCGCCGCCCGCCCGCCGGACCCGACCCCGCCGCCAGCCGCGGTCCGCTCGAGCGGGCCCGTGGCCGCCAGGGCCACGACGGCGTCGGCTCGGCAAGCCGCCCGCCCCCTCGTCGTCCTCGTCGACAACTACGACTCGTTCACCTGGAACCTCGCGCATCTCTTGTCCACCAGCGGCGCGCAGGTCGAGGTCGTCCGCAACGACGAGGTGACCGCGGCCGAGGTGGCCGCCCTGACGCCGGCCGGCGTGGTGATCTCCCCGGGCCCGTGCGCCCCGGCCGAGGCCGGCATCAGCATCGAGACGGTTCGGTCCTGCGCCGCCGCCGGCATCCCGCTGCTCGGCATCTGCCTGGGCCACCAGGCGATCGCGGCCGCGTTCGGGGCGGCGATCATCCGGGCGCCCCGCCCCGTGCACGGCCAGGCGTTCGAGGTCGCCCACGACGGCCGGGGCGTCTTCGCCGGCCTGCCGACCCCGTTCCCCGCCACCCGCTACCACTCGCTGATCATCGACGAGGCCACGCTCCCGCCCGACCTGGTGATAACGGCGCGCACCGGCGCGCTCCCGATGGCCGTCCGGCACGCCGCCGCGCCGGTCGAGGGCGTCCAGTTCCACCCCGAGTCGATCCTGACCGCCCACGGCGCGGTGCTGATGGCCAATTTCGTGAAATCAACGGTCCGTTCGGGATAAAAAATCTTTTTTCCCTCGAACGGTCCCCGGTTCCACCCCCCAGCCATCCGCGCCCAACCAGCGGGGCGGACGTTTGTGCTCGCTGCTCATGGCCAGACCGGCGGGGCTCGATGAGAATCGATCCCATGGACGAGCTCACCGTCGGATTCGTCGGGCTTGGCAACATGGGCTGGCCGATGGCCGCCAACCTCCACGCGGCCGGGTTCTCGCTGGTCGTGCGGGACGCCGACGCGGCCAGGCAGGCGCGGTTCGCGGCCGGGCACCCGGACGCGCTCACGGCCGACTCGCCCGCCGCGTTCGCGGTGGCCGACCTGGTGGTGACCATGCTCCCCAACGGCGCGGTCGTGCGCGACGCGCTGCTCGGCTGGGGGATCGCGACCGTGCTGGCGCCCGGCGCGCTGGTGCTCGAGATGAGCTCGTCCGACCCGTCGGACACGCTCCGGCTGGCGGCCGACCTGGCCCCGGACGACATCCGGGTGGTGGACGCGCCGGTGTCCGGCGGCGTGCCCCGCGCCGTCACCGGGGAGCTGTCGCTGATGGTCGGCGGGGCGGACGCCGACGTGGACCGGGCGCAGCCGGTGCTGCGGGTGCTCGGCGACCCGGCCAGGCAGTTCCGCACCGGCGAGCTCGGCACCGGGCACGCGATGAAGGCGCTGAACAACGTCATCGGCGCGGCCACCTACTGCGCGACGGCCGAGGCGCTGGTGATCGGCCAGCGGTTCGGGCTCGACCCGCAGACGATGATCGCGATCATCAACGCGTCGACCGGGCGGTCGTTCGTGAGCGAGCTCGTGTTCGGCCCCGAAGTGCTGACCGGCCGTTACGGGACCGGGTTCGCGCTCGGCCTGATGGCCAAGGACGTGCACATCGCCCGCAGCGTCTCGGCCGCGGCGGAGACCGACGCCCCGGTGATCGCGCTCGCGGACGAGCGCTGGGCCAAGGCGCTCGGCCAGTTCGGCCCGGCCGCCGATCAGTCCATGGCCCACCGGGCGTGGTGGGACGACCGCCTCGGCGAACGGTAGCGATCGCGGCGCAGGGGTCAAATGGGACCAACGGGGCGATATCTTTAGTTAAGAAATTCTTCAGTGAGCTAGGTCACTCCCGGTAGACAACCAAGTTAGGTAAGCCTTACCTTGGTCTGCGTGACTTGGGCAGACAGCGTTCCCAACCTTTTGATCGGGCTCCGCGAGGGCCTCGAAGCCGGCCTCGTGGTGACCATCCTGCTGGCGGCCGTGAAGAAGACCGCGCAGGCTGACGCCGACGGCGCCAAACGCGTGTCGACCGCGCCGATCTGGCTCGGCGTGCTCGGCGCGGTGACGTTGTCCGGCGCCTTCGCGGCGGTGCTGACGTTCTCGGTCAGCGTGCTCTCGAGCCAGGGCCAGGAGGCGGTCGGCGGCCTGCTCAGCGTGTTCGCGGTCGGCCTGGTGACCGCGATGATCTTCTGGATGCGGCGCACCGCCGCCACCCTCTCGTCGCACCTGCGGGGGGAGGTCGCGCGGGCGGCCGCGATCGGCACCGGGGCGCTCACGATCACCGCGTTCCTGTCGGTCGGGCGCGAGGGCCTGGAGACCACGCTGTTCCTGTGGACGGCGGCGCGCGCCTCCGGGCAGACGGTCGCCCCGCTGGCCGGCGCCGCGATCGGCATCGCCGCCGCGGTCGTGCTGTGCTGGCTGCTCTACCGCCGGGCGGTCCACCTGAACGTGGGCGTGTTCTTCAACCGGACCGCGATCGCGCTGATCGTGATCGCCGCGGGCGTCCTCGCCTACGGCCTGGGCGACCTGCAGGACGCGAACTTCCTGCCCGGGCACGCGTGGATCGCGTTCGACCTGACCGCGCACATCGACCCGACCTCGTGGTGGGCGTCGATCATCACCGGCGTCACCGAGCTGTCACCGAAGATGACCGTCCTCCAGGTCACCGCCTATCTCGCCTACCTGGTGGTGGTCATCCCCGCGTTCGTGAACGCGGGCCGGGCCGTCAAGCCCGCCGCGCGTCCCGACAGCGCGAGTCCGGTGGCGGCCGGCGTCGCCCCCGAGAGCACTGCCGCGCCGGAGCCGAGCCCCGCCCCCGCGATGGCCGCCTCGTCCTCGGCCGCTTCCTCGTCGGCCGCTTCCTCGTCGGCCGTTCCTTCATCAGCCCCCGGCTTGGGCCGCTGGGAGCGGCTCGCGGGCGGACGGCCGTGGGCGGTGGCGGGCGTGCTCGTTGTCGTCCCCGCCCTCGCGGCCGGAGTGACGATCGCGGCGATGCCGGCCGCCGCCGGCAACGCGGCCGACGCGGTGACCGTCTCCAAGTCAGAGTGCGCGCCCGAGTTCAACGCGGCCGCGTCCGGCAACCAGACGTTCACGGTGACGAACAACTCCGGCCTCGCGGGCGAGATCAACCTCGACAACGCGGGCGGCGCGGTCGTCGGCGAGATCGAGACGCTCGGCCCCGGCACCTCGGCGCCGCTCAGCGCCGACCTCGGCACCGGCACCTACGTCTTCAAGTGCTTCATGGGCTCGCAGGCGGCCACCGCCTCGCAGACGGTGCAGGTCGCCGCCAAGACCGCGACGAACGGCGCCACCCCGGTCGCGGTCAAGCCGGTCACGCTGGCCGAGCTGACCCCGCCGAACAAGCTCTACCAGGCGTACGCCGCCGCCCAGCTCACGGACTTGGCGGGCGAGGTCGCCGCGATCAAGGCCGACCTCGGCAAGAACGACATCGCCAAGGCCAAGACCGACTGGCTGGCCGCCCAGCTCGACTGGGAGCGGGTCGGCGCGTCCTACGACAGCTTCGGCGACCTCGGCCTCGCGGTCGACGGGCTGCCGACCGGCTTCGTCAAGGGCGTCAACGACCCGGGCTTCACCGGCCTGCACCGGCTCGAGTACGGCCTGTGGCACGGACAGTCCGCCGCCGAGCTGCTGTCGGTCACCGACGTGCTGGCCACGAACGTGGCCACCGTCCAGAAGAACCTGACCAGCGACGACCTGGCGGGCGACCCCACCCAGCTGCCGCTGCGGGTGCACGAGATCATCGAGGACGCGCTCCGCGACCACCTGTCCGGCATCGACGACGAGGGCGGCAACGCCGCCTACGCCCAGACCTGGGCTGACACCCAGGTCGACCGGGTGGTCCTCGGGGACGAGTCCGCGCTCGTCAACGAGCGGGACCCGGGCCTGGTGGCGACCGCGCAGAGCGAGCTCGCGACGCTCGACACGGCGCTGCTGGCGACCAGGACGAGCGGCGGCCAGTGGCAGTCGCTCAGCGCGGTCCCGCTCGGCCAGCGCCAGCACGTGGACGCGGCCATCGGGGCGCTGCTGGAGACGCTCGCGGTCGTTCCCGACCTCCTGGAAGTCCCGCCCACGCACTGATACTCAGCCCGGCTCGCAGACGCACAGGTTCTTTGGCCCCGGTTCTTTGGCCCCGGCCGGCACCCACCCGGCCGCAACCTCAGGAGATTTCTTCGTGAACATCAACCGCCGCAACTTCCTCAAGGGGACCGCGGCCGGCGCCGCCGCCACCGCGGTGACCGGCGGCGTGCTGATCGGGGGCGCCCGCGCCGACGCCGACGCGGCCACCACCGCAGGCCCGGTGACCGAGGCGTCGTACCCGTTCCACGGCGCGCGCCAGTCCGGGGTGCTCACCCCCGGCCCGGCCGAGAAGCAGGCGTTCACCTGCGTGGCGTCGTTCGACGCGATGGCGTCGGGCAAGGCCGAGCTGGCCGACCTGATGCAGACCATCACCGACCGCGCCCGGTTCCTCACCACCGGCGGGACCCCGGTCAACCTCGGGGTCAGCCAGCCCCCGTCCGACAGCGACGTGCTCGGCCCGGTCATCCCGGCCGACGGCCTGACCGCGACGCTGTCAGTCGGCTCGACGCTGTTCGACGACCGCTACGGCCTCGCGGCGGTCAAGCCGAGCAAGCTCACCCCGATGACCGCCTTCCCCAACGACTCGCTCGAGCCCGCCTGGCTCGGCGGCGACCTGCTGCTCCAGTTCTGCGCCAACCACCCCGACACGATCCACCACGCGATCAGGGACATCGCCAAGCACACCCGCGGCGGCATGCAGCTGGCCTGGAAGATGGAGGGCTACAACTCGCCGCCCCGCCCCTCGGGCACGTCCCGCAACCTGCTCGGCTTCAAGGACGGCACCGCCAACCCGACCGGCGCGACCGCGACCGACCTGGTCTGGGTGGACGACCCGGCCGAGCCGTCGTGGACCGCCAACGGCTCGTACGTGGTGGTGCGCCTGATCCGGATGCTGGTCGAGTTCTGGGACCGGGTGTCGATCAACGAGCAGGAGACGATGTTCGGCCGGCGGCGCGACAGCGGCGCCCCGCTCGACGGCAACAGCGAGTTCGACACCCCCGACTACAAGGCGGATCCGCAGGGCAACGTGATCCCGCTCGACGCGCACATCCGGCTGGCCAACCCGCGCACCCACGCGACCGCCAACCAGCGGCTCATCCGCCGCTCCTACAACTACGACCTCGGCGTCGACGTCAACGGCAACCTGCAGAGCGGGCACATCTTCATCTGCTACCAGCAGGACGTGGAGCGCCAGTTCGTGAACGTGCAGAAGCGGCTGATCGGCGAGCCGCTCATCGACTACGTGCAGCCGTTCGGCGGCGGCTACTTCTTCACCCTCCCCGGCGTGCGGAACGCGTCCGACTGGTACGGCCGGGCGATGCTGGCCTAGCCGTTAAAAGGCCCCGCTGGCGTCGTCCGCCTCACCGCCCGGCGGTGGCGACGGCGAGCAGCCGCCGGCCCTCCGGCGGAAGCGGATCGTCGGGTTTCCACACCGCGGTGAGCTGCCTGGTCAGCGGCGGGCCGGCGACCTCGACCGCCACCAGGCGGCCGAGCACCAGGTCGTCCCTGACCGCCAGCCGGCTGAGCACGCCGGGACCGACCCCGGCCGCGATCGCCGACCTGACCGCCGCGCTGGTCCCGAGCTCCATCGCGATCCTCGGGCGCAGCGGCGGATCCTGAGCGCCGAGATGATCGGTCAGCGTGTCCCTCGTCCCGCTGCCGGCCTCCCGCATGACCAGCGGCGTCGCCGCGATCTCGGCCAGCCCCAGCGGCCGGCGGCGGCCCGCCCACGGGTGACCGGGCGCGGTCACCACCAGCAGCTCGTCGTCGCGAACGTGCTCCGTGACCAGGTCCGACGGCAGATGCGGGGTCTCGATGAAGCCGAGCCCGGCCTTGCCGTCGCGGACCAGCTCGAGCACCCCGGTCGAGTTGGCGACGGTGAGCTCGACGACGGTGGGCGGGTAGCCCGCCTCCTGGACGCCGGCCTGCTCGACCCCGCGCAGTTCGACCAGCCAGTGCGGCACCAGGTGCTCGGCGATCGTCTGGCTGGCGGCGATCGCGAGCCGGTGCGACACCCCGGACCTGATCGAGCGCAGGCCGGCCTCGAGGCGGTCGGCGGCGTCGAGCACGTCCTCCGCCCAGCCGACCACCAGCCTGCCCTGCTCGGTGAGGTGCGAGCCGGTCGGCGACCGGGCGAGCAGCGTCACCCCCATCGCCCGCTCCAGGGTCCGCATCCGCGCCGACAGCCCCTGCTGGGAGACGCCGAGCAGCGACGCGGCGGCGGCGATCGACCCCTGCCTGCCCACCTCCCGCAGCGCCCGCAGCGCCCCCAGGTCCTGCACGGTCTCGCTCATCGGGCACAAGCGTAACTTGTAACGGCCGCCCGCCTCAGCCGCCGTTCCGCGGCTGACCTCCCGGGGGTCGCCCAGAACACGCGCCCCGGCGCCGGATCAGCGCGGCGTCAGCCGGAACGCGCGCGCCCCGGCCGCCCAGGCCAGGTGCAGGTCGGTCTGGTCGGGCTGGCCGGCCGCGTCGAGGCCGACCCGGTTGAATTTGGCGAAGGTATGGTTGTCGCGGCACATAACGCCGTAGGCGTCGGTGACGGCCCGCTCGTCGGTGAAGACCTCGACGTCGGCCAGCCGCCGGCGGCCCTTGAGCCGGATCGCCACCGCCTCACCGGTGCGCAGGTTGCGGCCCCAGCCGAAGGGCGTGCCGATGAGCAGGTCGCCCTCGCTGCGGGTGTAGGCGACCGGGACCGTGTAGTGACGCCCGGACTTGCGGCCCACGATATACAGCGTGACCAGCCGGCTGCCCGCCAGCCGGCACAGCAGCGGCGTGCGCAGCATCCCCCGTACAATGCGATTTCCCAGATTCTGCATGGCCATCGTCTGCGCGCGCGGGCTCGGCCGCACCGCCGGATTGCCGGTCACCGGCTCGTTAGTCATCTGCTGCTCCCTGTCGTCTATTAACCCGGCGTCATGTGTTACCTCGGCCCGGTTGGGGTCGTCTACGGGTATGACGAATCCAGCGGAAGGAAGGTAACAGTGGACACGGCAGACGGGTCGGCGACTCAGTTCCAGGCGTACCGCGGGCACCTGCGGGCCGTGGCCTACCGAATGCTCGGCTCGCTGAGCGAGGCCGACGACGCCGTCCAGGAGACCTGGCTGCGGCTGAACCGGTCGGGCGCCGAGGTGGAGAACCTGCGCGCATGGCTGACCACCGTCGTGTCCCGGGTCTGCCTGGACATGCTGCGGGCCCGGGTGGCCCGGCATGAGGAGCCGCTCGACGCGCACGTGCCCGACCCGGTGGTCACCGCCGCCGGCGACGATCCCGAGGAGCAGGCGCTGCTGGCGGACTCGGTCGGGCTCGCGCTGCTGGTCGTCCTCGACACGCTGTCGCCCGCCGAGCGGCTGGCGTTCGTGCTGCACGACATCTTCGCGGTGCCGTTCGAGCGGATCGGGCCGATCCTGGACCGATCCCCGGCCGCGGCCAAGCAGCTGGCCAGCCGGGCCAGGCGCCGGCTGAGCGAGGTCGGCTCGGCGGAGGCCGAGACCGATCCGGCCCGGCAGCGCGAGGTGCTCGGCGCCTTCCTCGCCGCCTCGCGCGACGGCGACTTCGCGGGCCTGCTGGCGGTGCTCGACCCGGACGTGGTGCTGCGGGCCGACGCAGGCTCCGGCCCGTTCGGACCCTCGCGGCTGCTGCGCGGCGCACAGGAAGTGGCCGCCCAGGCCATGAGCTACGCGCCGATGGCGCGCTTCGCCCAGCCGGTCCTCGTCAACGGCGCACCCGGGCACCTCATCGCCCGCGACGGACGGCCGCTGGTCGTGATCGGCGTGACCACTCGCAACGGCAAGATCACCGAGATCGACATCCTGGCCGACCCCGACCGGCTGAGCGGCCTGGGCCTGGACGACCTGATCGGCTAGGCCGGCCACAAGGGCAGCCCGCCGGTTACAAGGGTAACTTGTAACCCCACAAGGTCAGCCGCCTTCTCCCAGGTCAGCGATAGCGCGACCCTGGACGGGCCATGAACGCTGTTACCCACCCCCGCGCTTCCGCCGCCCCCGCCGCCCCCTTCGCCGCCGCCTCCGCCGCGCCCCCTCGGTCGCTCCCCGACCGGGCGCGGGCCGTCCTGCCCGGCCTCGCGCTGGCGGTCGCCGTCGCCGCGGTGGCCACCGTGGTCGGGCAGCACGTGCCACTGGTCGGCAGCGCCGTCCCCGGCGCCGTCATCGGCGCGATTATCGCGCTCGCGATCAAGCCCGGCGCACGGCTCGCGCCCGGCGTCACGTACGCGAGCACGTTCCTGCTGCAATGCTCGGTGGTGCTGCTCGGCACCCAGCTCTCGATCGCCGAGGCGGCCCGGGTCGGGGTGGCCTCGCTGCCGGTGATGCTGGGCACGCTCGCGGTCTGCCTCAGCGCCGCCTGGCTGTACGGCAAGCTCCTCGGCATCCCGCGCGACCTGAGGACGCTGATCGGCGTCGGCACCGGCATCTGCGGCGGCTCGGCGATCGCGGCCGTCTCCCCGGTGATCGAGGCGGCGTCGACCGACGTCGCCTACGCGATCTCGACGATCTTCCTGTTCAACATCGCCGCCGTGCTCGTCTTCCCGCTCATCGGGCACGTGATCGGGATGAGCCAGCAGAGCTTCGGCCTGTTCGCGGGGACGGCCGTCAACGACACGTCCTCGGTGGTCGCGACCGCGACGACCTACGGGGCCGCCGCCGCCAACCACGCCATCGTGGTGAAGCTGGTTCGCACCCTCATGATCATCCCGATCTGCCTGGGCCTGGCCGGCCTGACCGCCCGCAGGCACCGAGCCGAACTCGCCGCCCGCCCGGCCGGCCAGCCCGCGCCCGCCCTGGCCGGGGCCGGCCCCGGCGCTGGCTCCGTGTCGCCGCTGCGGGTGATTCGGCTGGTCCCGTGGTTCCTGATCGGCTTCGTCGTCGCCGCCGGGCTCAACTCGGCGGGCGTGATCCCGTCCGCCAGCCATGGCTCACTCCAGCACGTGTCGGTGTTCCTCGTCGCCGTCGCCCTCTCCGCGATCGGCCTGTCCACCAACGTGCCCGCGCTCCGCAAGGCCGGCCCGAAGCCCGTGCTGCTTGGCGCGCTGCTCTGGGTGACGGTCGCGGTCGCCAGCCTGGGCCTCCAGGCCCTCACCGGCACCCTCCGCTGACGAGTCCCGTGGGCCGCTTGCATTAGACAGATCGGCCTAGCTATAGTGACAGCTTAGACAGAACGGTCTACCTAACCTAAGGCAAGAGATCATGCAAAGCAGCAGCGAACTCAAGGCGCCAATCGCCCTGGTCACCGGCGCCACCAGCGGGATCGGCCGCGAGGTGGCGCGCAAGCTGGCCGCCGACGGCTTCTCGGTCCTGGTCCACGGTCGTGACGCGGCGCGCGGCGCGGCGGTGGTGGACGAGATCGTCGCCGGCGGCGGCCGCGCCAGGTTCGCCTCCGCCGACCTGACCGACACGGCCGACATCGAGCGGCTGGCGGCCCAGGCGGCCGAGGTCGACGTGCTCGTGAACAACGCGGGTTTCTCCTGGTTCGGCCCGACCGCCGAGCTGACCCCGGCGACGTTCGACGCGATGTTCGCCGCCAACGTCCGATCGGCCTACTTCCTGGTGGCGGCGATCGCCCCGCTGATGGCCAAGCGCGGCGCCGGCGCGATCATCAACCTGGGCAGCATGGGCGGCCAGATCGGACTGGCCGGGGGAGCGGCGTACAGCGCCACCAAGGCCGCGCTCGCGTCGCTGACCAGGTCCTGGGCGGCCGAGTTCAGCCCGCAGGGGGTTAGGGTGAACACTGTCGCCCCCGGCCCGGCCTACACCGACGGCGCCGCGCCGGAGCGCACGGCCGCGCTCGGCGACACGACCCCGCTCGGCCGCGCCGCCGAGGCGGGCGAGATCGCGGATGTGGTCGCCTTCCTCGCGTCGCCGAAGGCCGCCTACATCACCGGCGCGGTCATCGCCGCCGACGGCGGTCGCGCCGCCGTCTGAGAAACCGCCAGCTGAGAACCATCCGCTATCCGTCCAGACCAGCGCAAGCGCAGGAGGCCCGTGATGAACGAGAGCACCGACGCCGAGACCGCGGAAGCCACCACCGAGGCCCAGGGCAAAGCAGCCGAGTACGTGCCGAGCCCCAGCGAGCGGGTTCGCGACCAGGTGGCACGGTACGAGGCCACCGGCGGCGTCGAGGGCGGCGAGCTCGGCGGCCTGCCGGTGGTCATCCTGACCACGACCGGCGCCAGCAGCGGGAAGACCAGGAAGAACCCCGTCATGCGGGTGGAGCAGGACGGCGTCTACGCGGTGATCGCCTCCTACGCGGGCAACCCGGAAAATCCGCAGTGGTACTACAACCTGCGAGCGCACCCGTACGCGACCGTCCAGGACGGCCCCGAGATCCGCCGCGTCCGCGCCCGCGAGGTGTTCGACGAGGAGAAGCAGGAATGGTGGGACGTCGCCGACGCGCTCAACCCGAACTACGCCCGCTACCGCGCCACCGCCGGCCGTGACATCCCCATCCTCGCCCTCGAGCCGGCCGACTGGGCCGACGAGGTGGGCTGAACGCCACCTGTCTCCAACGCCAGCGACACCAAACGCCACCTGTCGCCTACGCCAGCGACACCAAACGCCACCTGTCGCCTACGCCAGCGACACCA
>Ga0335075_10015887_pt1 | contig 11274 bp, 9 predicted proteins | sample Lox_Sample_24_FD_206723 | JGI IMG/M metagenome (GOLD analysis project Ga0335075, IMG submission 206723) | Soil microbial communities from Loxahatchee National Wildlife Refuge, Florida, United States - Lox_Sample_2.4 | ecosystem: Environmental > Terrestrial > Soil > Wetlands | place: USA: Florida... | reverse complement strand
TCGCCTGTGGGCTCCTTATGCTTCCAGCGTTACGCTGATGATCCAGCCCGACAGCGCCACGCCGCAGACGTCGTTTGCGCTCGCGCCCGACGCGGCCAACCCGGCTTACTGGTCAGTCGAGATACTCGGCGCAGCCGCCGGTCATCTCTATCAGTTCGCCATTCAGAATCGCGGCGGCGATCAGTACGATCCCGGCGGTCTTCCGCTGCTGCGCACCGATCCCTGTGCACGACAGGTCACGTCATCCGATCCAAAGCTGCCCGCGTTGATCGTCGATCCAACCACCTTCCAGTTTCAGCAGTCCTTCCAGACACCGCAGTTCCAGGACTTCATCCTCTACCAGGCGCACGTAGGCTCCTTTGCCGGAAAAAACGATGGCCTGCCCGTCGTCACCGACTCGGACGGCTCGACGGCAAGCTTCAACGACGCGGCGCTCAAGCTCGACTACATTCGCTCCATGAACTTCAACGCCGTGCAGTTTCTGCCCAACGGCGAGTACGACGGCTCCGAAGGCGAGGCCTACAATCCCAGCAACTACTACGCGCCGGAGATGCTCTACGGAACTCCCGATCAGCTCCGCGCTCTCGTTGACGCCTGCCATCAGCGCGGTCTGGCCGTCTTCTTCGACGTGGTCTACAACCATATGGACTCGACCGACAATCTGTGGCAGTTCGACGGCAACAACAACCATCGCAGCGACCAGAGCGACGCAACCACCGGCGGCGGCATCTACTTCAGTTCCGTCGATACCGGCTTTGGCCGGCGCCCCGACCACGACTCACCCGACGTGCAGCGGTTCTTCATCGAGAATGCGGCGATGTGGTTCGACGAGTACCACGTCGACGGTCTGCGCTTCGACTCGGCGGTCAACTTCAGCGCCGGCGGACTCCAGGCCATCGTGAGCACGCTTGTGGCTCGCTATCCGGGCAAGTTCATCTACGCTGAGGACAGCAACGCGCAATACATCTTCGGCCAGATCGGCTTTCGCGCCATGTGGGATATGAACAGCCCTTTCGCCTTCGCACGCGCCATCCAGAACCGCGACATGGGCCAGATTCTCACCCTCCTCGATCGCACCGGCTGGCCGTCTGCATGGAGCGCCATCCGCTATCCGCTCGGGTCACACGACCAGATCTTCAACCAGTGGGACTACAACAGCCAGACCCGCACGGGCTATTGGGACAAGCAGGCCGCGCCTGACCTGCGCGAGAACCGCTACTTCGTCGAGTTGATCGGCGGCGCCGTTGTTGGCCGCCAGAACTGGTACGCGCTGGCCCAGGCGCGCATGGGATGGGCGCTCAACATCGCCCTCCCGGGCACGCCGATGATGTTTATGGGAACCGAAGTCCATCATTACGGCTACTGGAATCCAGGCCTCGATCTCTATGGCGACCATCGCTTCGACTGGTCCATCGCGGGCGATTCAACCGGCTGGGGCATGCGCAACCTGGTCGCAGATGCCAACAACGTGCGCTGGAACAATCCCGCGCTGCGCTCCGACTACGGCCCCTCGATCACACACTCCGACAGCACTAATAACGTGCTCGGCTTCCTGCGCTGGAATCTCGACGGCAACGTCATCCTCACCGTCATCAATCTCAGTGACAACCAGTGGAGCGATCCCGTCTACGGCGTGAACATCGGCAATCCCGGCGACAGTTGGTCTGAGATCTTCAACTCGCAATCCCCGCAATACGGCGGCTGGAACAACTCCGGCAACTACCTGGCAAACCTCGTTGTCCAGAACGACGGATGCATCTACATCCGCCTGCCGCAATGGTCTGTGCTGATCTTTCAAAAGCGGTGATGCCGACGCTGCAGATATTCCGCGAGCTTCTCCAGCATCTGTCCCCATCCCATCTGCAACTGCTCCGCCGAGTGCTCCAGCGGGAACCGCTCGTGCGTCAACACCAGATCGCAATGGCCGTCGCGCGAAGTCAGGTCGATTGTTATCAGCGTCTCCTGATTGGCCCATCGTGATGAGATCCATGTGAACTGCAGCCGCGCCGGCCGATCGAGAACACGAAACTCGCCGCGGTTCACAATCTCAATGCCGGGCGCGCTCATCACAATCTCAAATTGCCCTCCAACCCGCGGCTCCAGTTTCACTTCACTGTGCGTCACAGGTCCGGGAAACATCCATGTGCGCATTCCCTCCGCATCGAGCCATGCATCGAAGACCTCTTCGCGCGAGGCCCGCAGCGTCTTGCGCACCGTCACGGTCTGGGTGTTCATTTCGCGCCTTTGCTCCGCTTCTCGATCAGATGTTTTTCGAGTGCATCCACGCGGCTGCTCCAAAACTCGGAATAGTAATTCATCCAGTTCATGGCTTCGTCGAATTTGGCGCGATCGAGCGCGCAGGAGTGCTCTCGCCCGCGAATATGGCGCCGGATCAGCCCTGCCCGCTCCAGCGTCTTGGCGTGCTTTGAGACCGCGTTCAGGCTCATGGCGTAGGGCTGCGCAAGCTCGCCCACCGTAAGCGGCCCTTTGCGCAGCCGCTCAAGCATCGATCGCCTCGTGGCATCGGCCAGCGCCGCGAAAAGAAGGTCCAGATTCTTTGCCCGTTCGGCAGCACTCGTCATTGCAGATCTCCCCACTGGCTTATATTCAACCATAAAGTTGACATTCAACCAAGCGGTTGAGTATTCTATGAACCATAGGAGCTGTTATGCCAACCCTTCTTCATGTCGACTCAAGCCCCATGGGCGAAACCTCCATCTCGCGCCGCCTTACCCGGGAGTTTGTGCACTGCTGGCGCGCCGCGCATCCGGCGGGCGAAGTTATTGCGCGCGATCTCGCATCGACCGTCATGGCGCCCGTTACGGCCGCGTGGATTGCGGCAAACTATACGCCGGCCGAGTCGCGCACGCCCGAGCAGAACGAACTCCTGGCCCCCTCCACCGAGTTGACACGCGAACTGCTGCGCGCCGACGAGTCCGTCATCGGCGTTCCCATGCACAACTGGGGCCCGGCCTCGAGCTTCAAGTTATGGGCCGACCAGATCGCGCGCTTCGGAGAGACGATTCTTCTCACGCCCTCTGGCATGAAGGGAAACCTGGGCGCCAAGAAGATCACCTGCTTTGTTGCCGCAGGCCGCAGCTATCGTCCCGGCGCGGAAGATCCATCCAGGAACCATCTCGTTCCCTGGCTGCGCACCTTCTGGCAGAATCTTGGAGTCACAGACCTGCAGATTCACTTCATTGATAGTTCCGCGGCCATACGCTCAAGAAAAATCTCCCAGGAAGCGTTTCTCGCGCCGCATCTGGCGCAGGTGGACTCGCTCTTTGAACACACCTCTTTGCGCTGAGTCAAAGCGGCGAGCGCCGGTCAGAAGGAGACAGCGGCGGGCTCGCTCACCATCAGGACAGACTGATCGCCGGTCTTCTGCTTCCACGCAGAGCGAATGGCATCGATCTTCGCGCGGTTCTCCGCGCTGTCGGGATAGTCGATGATGAGCATCTTGGAGCGCAGCCGCTCGGGAGCAGCCGCGCCCTTGCTCAACCACTGGCCATAGACGTCAACCACGCTCAGGCCGTCAGGAAAGCGCGTCGTCACTTCTTGATCGAGAAAAGTGCGCCATGCGGCCTCACTGATTCCCGCTTCAGGCCGATCGGCGGGCCCGAGCCCGAAGTAGAGTTTGGTATCGACCCAGCCCTGCGTGTGGCCAGGATGCGCCGCATCGCCGGAAAGCGTAGGCGGAACCGCAACCGGCGCAGGAGTAGAAGCGTGATGCACACACCCCGCAGCCGCCATCGCCCCAAGCGCAACAAGCAAAGCTGCGCACCGCCGAAGGCGTCTTCTTATTCCCTGTTCCCTGTTCCCAGTCGCCTGCCTCGTCACTTTTCCACGTCCACGCCGCGCCAGAAGGCCACATAGCCTTTGATCTTGCGCGCCGCCGGCTTGGGATCAGGGTAATACCAGGCCGCATCCTGATTGTCCTGGCCGTCGATCAGCAGGCTCAGGTAGCGTGCCTGGCCCTTCCAGGGGCAGGTCGAGGTGGTGCTGCTGGGCCGAAAGTACTCCCGCTTCAGGCTGGATTCGGGAAAATATACATTCCCTTCCACTTCCTCAGTCTGATCACTTTCGGCAACGATTTTGCCGTTCCAGATTGCTCGCGCCATGTCGTTTCCGGTTGATTTCAGTCCGATTCCACCGGTTTCCCAACGCCCCGGCCGCAGACGCACCGGATCGTACCGGTCAGAAAACCGGGAATCGATACGACAGTAACAGAAGTTGCGCTTCTGTGGCGAGTGCTACTTGGCTTCTTCAATCGCGTCGATGTGCACGCTCTTGTTCGACTCGTCGGCAGTCGCCGTTACCGTCACATGGTCGCCGTAGAAGTCTTTCACAGCTTCGGGATTATCGATGGCCCAGACCTCTTTTTTCTCTTCATCGACAAAGACCGGCGCCTTGCCGCTCTTGATGCACGCCTTGACGCACTCGGCTCCGCTGCCCGCGTGCTTGGCTCCGCAACCGGCATCGGAGATCCAGCCGTTGATGTGGCTTGAGTCTGCCGCCTGAGCTGCCACAACAGCCATCGCAAAACCGGCTGCCGTTACTGCGAGTAAACGCTTCATGGGAACCTCCGGTGAGAATTGAGTTTTCCAGATCAGCCCTTATCATGCTCCGCGACAGCCGGGTTGCACAAGTGCGCAGATGTCACGGCAATGTAAAAGCATTCACAGGGTGGGATGCTCTCGGTCCCTGCTTGACTCAATGCGAACGGCGCATCGTCTCAACGTGCTTCGAAACCGCCTCATACCGCTGCGCCGCCGTGGAAAACCGCTTGATCAGCTCACTCGTCTTGGACAAAAATCCCGGGTTCTTTTCGCGAATGGCTTCCAGGATGGGCGCAAACTTGGCCAGCAGAAAGAATCCCTCCCCGTTGCAGTCCACAAACAGCTCGGCCGAGACTGCGCCGTGCACCACCAGCGCCGCGGCCATCTCCCAGTAGCTGACCACCTGCCGCAGCCACGGACTGTGCGCATTGCCAGGATCTTCGGAGACCTTGAAGTACTCCTCGGCCGTCCGTGGCCAGAACTCGCCTATCAGCCACGCCCGCGCCTTGCGCATCTCGGCTTCAGTGCGCAGTTCGTAGAGCTTCAGGATGATCTCGGCGTCGGCCGGTGATGCCAGCATCCGTTCCATAGTGGCCCATCTCCGCTCGGACTCATACTACAGGATTGGCCTGCGCAAGCGCCCGGGAACGGCTTTCGACCCCGATCGTGCAGCTCAGGCCTCCAGCACGCCCGACCGCAAAAAGAGCTCGAGCCCATGCTCGATTCCCGCTTCAAGATCCTGCTCGGACGCTTCGGGAAACTCGGCGCGCATGGCTGCGAGAAGACCGCTGCGGTCGCGCGTGCCATCGAGCAGCATGAGCAGACGCCGTATCTTCGCATCTTCAAAGGTCCAGGAAGTGTGCAGCAGAGAGGTAACGTATGGGCTGCCGAGCGCCTGGTGCCGGCTGCACGCGCTGGCTCTGGGCCGCGCAGCAATCTCATGGGCCGCGCGAGGGTTCCAGGTGCGCAGCTCCACCATTCTGGCAATGGACAGGCGCATGATCAGGCCCACGCCATCGGCGTCCAGAGCGAGCCCAACCCTGGCGAGCCGCGGCTCCAGCTCGTCCCAGCTCACCGCGCGCGGCCATGCCGCTCCCAGCGCGAGCAGCAGCGCGCTGACCTTGGGATGATTCGACTCCATGCGCATGCCGCCGGGCATCACAAACGCGGTCGGGTTGCCTCCCTGCCCGGGAGCAGGCGCGGCCTGGGTGGCGAACAGGAGCCGGCGGAAGTGCTCCGGAGGAAAGCCCCGCCGTATACCGCGGCCCGGCCGGCACACCAGTGTTTCGCGATAGGCGCGCATACGCACAAAGTCCAGCATCTGCTCGTGGCGCAGAAAATCCGGGCCGGCCATCGTCGCCAGCTCCGATTCCGGCTCAATCCTGTAACCGCAATCGGAAGGAGCCGGCAGTTGCGCTTCACTCAGGTACTCCAGCCCGTGCCGGTGTGCGTGCTCCACAAACTCCGTGAAATAGACCGGATAATAGATCTCGCTGAGCTCGTCGTGACGCGTGACCTTTGGGTTTTTGTCTTCCATCCGCTGCAACTGGCTCTCGATCAGGGCGCGGTACACATCGTTTTGCGGCAGGCCTTCCATCACGAGACGCAGGAACCTGAACCCCTCCACCACCTGCTGCTCCGGGTCTTCCACGTCTTTTGCCCCAAAAAGCATCATGTCGCGCACCATGGACCGCAGTTGTCCGCCGGGCATGGCATTAAAACTGATAAACGCGACGCCGTCGTCGGTCAGCAGGTCGCTTATCAGTGCCAGCAGACGATCCCGCACCGGCTCAGGCGACCAGGAGTAGAGGCCGTGGGCGATGATGTAATCGAACCGTCCAAGGTCCGCTCCGGCCGCAAGCAGGTCCAGCTGAAAGAGCCGGATATTCCTCAGGCCGAGCTCGGCAATGCGCCGCTGTCCTCGTTCCACAGGCAGGCGCGCAAGGTCAAAGCCCACAAACTCTGAAGACGGCACCGCGTACGCCGCGGGGATCAGGTTAGCGCCGTCGCCGCAGGCGATTTCGAGCACCCGGCTACGCTCCACCGGGGTGGGAGACAACCCGTGCAGAATCGCCATGGCAGCCATGTGGTCAGGATGTGTATCGGGATAGGCGTTTCCAGGATAGGCGACGGCGTCGTAAGGATTGCTTGCGGTTTTCAGCGTGTTTCTCCTGAAAATAGGAAGGACCACGCCATCTTAACGCAGGCTACGCCGCGGGAGCAGCCGCGGATTTTTTCGATTGGCTCGTTTTGCCTGCGGCCGCGCCGGAGGCAGGCTCTTCATCGGTGAAGGACCGTCCCGATGTGACCCGCCAGCCATCCAATTTTGCAGCGTTCAAGCAACGGAAGATCGGATCGGCCAGCATTCGTCTGCATGCACAAACTCGCACGGACAGAACCGTGGAATATAGTTGCGGGCCGCGGTGGTCTTGCCTGCACCGTTCGGCCCGCCCAATATCACAGTATCTTTCCTGCCCAATTACGCCGGCTGCAGCTCCCGCTTTTCGTCTTTCTTCTCGACGACCGGCCCGTGCGTCTCAACCGTCGGCGGAGGCGGCGCGTCGCCGATGCGCTTCGAGTAGCTGCACACCACTGCGCTTTCCTCGGCAACCGGCGCTGCCTTCTTGCCGCGCTTTTTGGGCGCTGCTTCTTCCTCGGCGCTTTTCTTCTTGTTCGGGCACTCCAGATACACGCCCGATTTGAGCGTCTTCTCCACCAGATAAGGGCTGCCGCACTCCGGACATTTCTTCGCCACCGGTTTCAGGTTCGAAGTAAAGTCGCACTTGGGATAGTTGGTGCAGCCCCAGAAGACATTGCCCCGCCGCGCCTTGCGCTCCGCAATGTCGCCGGTGCCGCACTTGGGACACTTCATGCCTTCAATCAGATTCTGCTTGATGTACTTGCACTTCGGGTAGCCCGAGCAGGAGACGAACTCGCCATACGCTCCCTGCCGCAGCACCAGCGGCTTGCCGCACACCGGGCAGTCCTCGCCGGTAGGCTCGGGCGGCTTCTGCTGCTGCTTCTGGCTCAGCTTGCGAAACGTCCGGCAGGGCGGATCGGCGTTGTAATCCGGACAGGCCATGAACGGCCCGAACAGGCCGCGGCGCAGCACCATCACCTTGCCGCAGTTTTCGCAGTACTCTTCTGTTTCGCCCACGTCCTGCGCCTCGGGCGTATTCAGGTCGGGCTTTGAGGCGATGTTCTCCTTGGTAAAGGTGCAGCTTGTCGGGTCCTTCTTGTTGTACGACGAACATGCAAAGAATGTGCCGAATTTGCCCCACTTCAACACCAGCGGCGATCCGCAGAGCTCGCACTTCTCCTTGGTCATCTGCTCCATCCGCTTGATGTTTTCCATCTTCTTGCCGGCCACCTTGAGCTCATCTTCAAAGTGGTCGTAGAAGCCGTTGAGCAGATCGGTCCACTTTTCCTTGCCTTCTTCGATATCGTCGAGCTCCTCTTCGAGCCGCGCCGTGTACTTGGTATCGAAGATATACGGGAAGTTCTTCACCATCAGATCGCACACCACCACGCCGATCTCGGTCGGATAGAAGCGCCCGCGCGAGCCGCCGTGCTTCACCACGTACTCGCGGTCCTGGATGGTGTTGATGATCGACGCGTAGGTCGATGGCCGTCCGATGCCGCGCTCCTCCAGCTCCTTCACCAGCGAAGCTTCGTTGTAGCGTGGCGGTGGCTGTGTCGCGTGTTCCTCAGGCAGCAGCTCGTCCAGGCCCAGCGTCTTCACGCCGTCCAGGCTGGGCAGCCGGTTCGCCGACTCATCTTCGTCATCCTTCTTGTCTTCCGAGACCTCGTAGACCTTCAGGAATCCGTCAAACCGCAGCACCGAGCCGCTCACCCGAAAATCGTAGGTCTTGCCGGTCTTCTTTGACTCAGCGGCAATAGTCGCCGTGGTCACGTCATACACCGCCGGCACCATCTGCGAGGCCACGAACCGCTTCCAGATAAGCGTGTAGAGCTTCAGTTGCTCGTCGCTCAGGAAGCGCGCAATCGACTCCGGAGTGCGCGCGGCATCCGTCGGCCGGATGGCTTCGTGCGCATCCTGCGCATCCTTCTTGCCCTTGTACACGTTGGGCGTCGCCGGCAGATACTGCGGCCCGAGCTGGCTGCTCACCCAGTCACGCGCCGCGGTCACCGCTTCCGGCGCCACACGCGGAGAATCGGTGCGCATGTAGGTGATCAGGCCGGTTGTGCCCTCGTCGCCCAGGTCCACGCCTTCATACAGCCGCTGCGCCACGCCCATGGTGCGGCGTACGTTGAAGCCCAGCTTGTTGGCCGCATCGCGCTGCAGTTGGCTGGTGATAAACGGCGCAACCGGCCGCCGCTGCTGCTCCCGGGCCTGCACGCCGGTGACCGACCACTTTGCGTCTTTCAGCGCGGCCAGCACTTCATCCATCGTCTTTTTCGACGGCAGCGAGTTGGCGATGAACTGGTCTTTGCCGTCTTTGTCTTTTCCGTTCGCCACGCGGGCCGGCTCGCCGTCGATGCCCACAAATCGCGCCTTGAACCTTTCGCTCTGGCGCTTTTCAGGGTGCAGCAATGCATCGAGGGTCCAGTATTCAACCGGCTGAAACGCGCCGATCTCCCGCTCGCGCTCCACAATTAAACGCAGAGCCACGGTCTGCACGCGGCCGGCCGAGAGCCCGCGCCGCACCTTGTCCCACAAGAGCGGAGATATCTGATACCCCACCAGCCGGTCGAGCACGCGCCGCGTCTGCTGCGCCGCCACCAGGTTCTGGTCAATGTCCCGCGCCTGCTGGAACGCATCCTGCACAGCCTTCTTGGTGATCTCGTTGAAGGTCACCCGGCGGATTTTCTTTCTCTCCTTGGCATTGATTCCAAGCTGCAATGCCAGGTGATATGCAATCGCTTCTCCCTCGCGGTCCGGGTCAGGCGCAAGATAAACCTGGTCGGCCTTCGCGGCCAGCTTCTTCAACTGGTCGACTACCTTCTCTTTGCCCGGAGACACCACCAGCTCCGGCTCGAATGTCCGCTTCTTCAGCTCCACGCCAATGTCGTTCTTGGGCAAATCCATGATGTGGCCCACTGAGGCGCGCACATCGAACCCTTTGCCCAGATATTTCTCGATCGTCTTCGCCTTGGCGGGGGATTCGACGATCACAAGTGCTCTACCGGTTGCCATTCTGACTTCAATTCCCTCTCTACTTGCACTTCACGGCTTCCGCCGTATCTTCCGGCGCCGCCTTCCGCATCCATATTGGACGCGCAATCGGCGCCACTCGTTCCCCGATTTCGTTTGCGGACTCACCCTGGTTTAACCCGCGTTACGATCCGGAGTCTTTCCGGGCCCGGGAAAAATGACCCCGCAAGTGTTGCACCCTACCACGGAACAGGATCCCATTTCCACTCGACGAAGGGGATTTTCTCACCCGTCGGGCCGGAATTGGGCAGGCAACACACCTCATTCCGAAGACGAAGTTTGTCTCGCAAATGACTGCCGAATCGCCTGTTGGGGTCCTTCTTGCGCGCCAAATCCCTTTCCGGAGCCACCGGGTGGAAAAAAATCCCGGCTCTGGAGCCTGTTCTTACCTTTCCCGTGGGTGGCCAGGCACGGTAACGCCCGTCCTCCAGCCAGCTCGCGCCGCAAACGGGGCCGCTCACAGCGCCCTGACGTAATTCTTACCCGGCAGGCACCGCACGCGCCCCGCCATCTCAAGCTCAAAGAGCGCCGTAAACACCTCAGAGGAAGTGAGTTGCGTTTCAAGCACTTCGAGAATCCCGTCGATCTGCAGGCTTTCGTCGGTCCGAAGCACCTCTAAAACCATCGCTTCCTCGGGCCGCAGTGCCAGACCAGGCAATAAAGATGCCGCTATCTCCGGTCCGGATTCAGCAGGAGCCTCGGCTTCGAGTTGCAGCTTCACGTGCGAGGGCAGCTCCTCCCACACATCCTCCCACGTGGCCACGAGTTTTGCGCCCTGTTTAATCAATGTGTTCGGCGTCCACGATCCCTTACTGGTCACGTTGCCCGGCACCGCGAACAGGTCCCGGTTCTGGTCGGCCGCGCACCGGGCCGTTACCCGGGTACCGGAGTTCTCGCTCGCCTCCACCACCAGCACGCCGACGCTCAGTCCGCTCAAAATCCGGTTGCGGCGCGGAAAATTCTGCGGCGCCGGGAAAGTCCCCATCGGCAGCTCGCTCACAATCGCTCCGCCCGTGGCCAGAATCTCCTCGGCCAGCTTCCGGTTCTCCTTGGGGTACACCACGTCGATTCCGGTTCCCCACACGGCCAGCGTGGGCATCCGCGCCGCCAGTGCGCCGCGATGCGCGCACGAGTCGATGCCCCGCGCCATGCCGCTCACAATCAGCAGCCGCCGCGCCGCCAGGTCGCGCGCCAGCATCTCCGCCACGCCGGTTCCGTAAGGCGAAGGATGACGCGTTCCCACCACGGCGATCGACGGCCTGCTCAACAGCGCTGCGTCTCCCTGCACCCACAACACCGGCGGCGGATCGTAGATCTCTCGCAGCCGCTCCGGATACGCTTCACTTCCGAAGCACACTATGGAAGCGCCATGCTCCTGAATCCTCCCCCACTCGGCCATGGCTGCCGCACGCGCATTGCCGTCGAAGATGAACTGCGCGGCCTCAGCCGGAAAGCGCAGCCCTTCGAGCGCGGTGAGCGGCAGCGCCAGAATGCGGCTCGGCGACTCGTGCTCCTTCACCGCGTCGAGAATGCGTTTCG